>FTDB01000657.1_pt1 | contig 18552 bp, 24 predicted proteins | sample 1639741 | NCBI WGS metagenome assembly FTDB01 (sample SAMEA3914869, study PRJEB12502) | metagenome | biome: forest; material: soil | place: USA | collected 2012-03-12 | depth 0.1 m | reverse complement strand
GCCCAGACCTTCAAGACGCTGATGGCCGAGGCGGATGGCAAGCCGGTCTGCGTCGTCGTGCCGTCGCCGGAAGAGGTCAGCATGAAGAAGCTGTCGGCGCATTTCGGCGCCAAGTCGGCGCACATGATGAAGGTGCCCGACGCCGAACGGCTGACCGGTTACAAGGTCGGCGGCATCTCGCCTTTCGGCCCGAAGAAGGCCGTGCCCACCGCCATCGACGAGACGGCGCAACTGTTCGACGTGGTCTATATCAATGCCGGCCAGCGCGGGTTGTTGTTGTCGATCGCGCCCGACGATGCGGCGCGTGTGCTGAACGCCGGGTTTGTCGACCTGATGGCCTGACAGGGCCTAAGGCCTCAGCTTCCGCCGAACCAGTTGTAGCCGCGATCGACCCAGTAGCCGCCCGGAAAGTCGTTGGTGACGAAAATTTCCGTGACGTGCTTGGGGTTCTTGTAGCCCAGCTTGGTCGGGATGCGGATCTTGAACGGATAGCCGTAATAGACCGGCAAGGTATGCTGGCGGAAGGTGAAGGCCATCAGGGTCTGCGGATGCAGCGCCGTCGGCATGTCGATCGATTCGTAATAGCCGTCGGCGCATTTGAACCCGACATATTTGCACGTCAGGTCGGCGCCGATCAGGTGCAGGAAGGTCGAGAACTGCGGCCCGCCCCACTCGCCGATGGCGCTCCAGCCCTCGACGCAGATATGCCGCGTCACCTGCGACACCTGCGGCAGAAGGTAGAGCTGCTCCAGCGTCCACGGCCGCTTGTCGCGAATCTGGCCCGACAGTTCGAGTTTGTAGCTCGACCCATCGACCACCGGCGCCTGCGGCAGGCGATAGAAGGCGTTGAACGGAAACGGATTGGTGATCTGCGAGCGGGCATAGAGCGGCGCGCGGCTGTTCGGATTGAAGATCGCGCCCTGCACGCCGTCATTGAAGCGCGACACGGCATCGAGCACGCCCTGGACGTTATGGAAGTCCTTGAGCACGATGCCGGTGGCCAGGGACAGTCCGCCGAGCGTCAGGATATTGCCGAACAGCCGGCGTTTGGCCGGGTCCTTCAGCAGGCCATTGGCCTCGTGCAGGATGGCCTCGCGTTCGCGCTTGATGTCTTCGGGCAGCTTGTCGTCCATCACCGCCCCCAGATCATGGCGCGGATCGTCTTGGGCACCAGCAGCGCCATGACGACGTGGACGACGATGAACAGCACCATCAGGCTCATTGCCGTGAAGTGGATGTAGCGCGCCGGCTCATAGCCGAAGGTCAGGGTGCGCGCCCAGGCGAACTGCACCGATTTCCACAGGGCGCAGCCCGAAACGATCAGCACCACGATATCGAGCATGGCGAACAGATAGGCCGCCTTCTGCACGTAATTATATTTGCGGATATCGGCGTGGCTGAGATGGCCGGTCAGGGCGGCCTTCAGGTCCCGGAAGATGCCGGGCACCGACAGCGGGAAGAACTGCGGCACGAAACGGCGGGTGATCAGGCTGATGACGACATACAGCGCCGCATTGATGACCAGGATCCACATGGCCATGAAGTGCCACTGCAGGCCGCCGCCCAGCCAGCCGCCGATGGTATAGCGCGAGGCGATGCCCGGCGCCCAGACAAGGCCGTGATCGGTCCACACCGGCGTGCTGATATGCAGGAAGTTGGTGGCGTCGTAGATGCGCCAGCCCGACAGGATCAGCAGAATCACCGCCGTGGCATTGGCCCAGTGCAGCAGGCGCAGCCACAGGGGATGGACCGAGCGGCGGTCGGTCACCACACCTATCGGTGCGTCGAGCGCGGAACTGTCTGTCGTCATGGCGGCCTCCCTCGGAGCGAGCTTAACATGAATACGCCGCCAGCCCACAAAAGGTTGCACGTCCGGCGATAAAGGTTCCGTCTTGCCTTTACCGTGCGGAACGGGTGCATTGCGGTATCATGGACGCCACCACTCGATTCAAGCTGATCAATCTCTACCCGCCGATGATCGGCGCCGGCATCCGGGTGAAGGATATCGATCCCGGCTTCACCCGCATCGTCGTCGAGATGAAGCTGCGCTGGTGGAACAAGAACGTCTTCGGCACGCAGTTCGGCGGCGCGCTGTACATGATGTGCGATCCGTTCTTCGTCGCCATCCTGATGACCAATCTCGGCCGCGATTACATCGTCTGGGACAAAGCGGCCGGCATCCAGTTCCTGAAGCCTGGCCGCAAGGCGGTGCGTGCGGTCTTCCAACTGTCACCCGAGGAAATCGCGCGCGTCAAGGCCGAGACCGATGCGCGTGGCAAGTACGAACCGGAATACGATGTCGACATAATCGACGATGACGGCCTGGTCGTCGCCCGCGTGCACAAGGTGCTGTACGTCCGCCGCAAGGGTGCCAAAAAGCCGGAAGCGTGATAGCATGGCCTCCGTCGAGGGGGACATGTGATGAAGATTTTCGCCATAGGCCTGACCGCGCTGACCCTGGCGGCCACACCCGGCCTGGCTCAGGAGATCAACGATCCGGCCTCGACCGCCGGCGTTCTGAAAGCGCGGCAGGAAGAAGCCGCCGTCATCCGGCATTTTCCGAGCATTGCCCGCCGCGACGGCAACGTTCTGACCATTTCCCGGGCCGGCCGCCCCGTCGCCAGGCTGACCGACAGCGGCATTCAGCATTGCGACGGCGCGGGCACCTGCAATGTCTGGCGCTTTACCGGAATGATTACCCTGCAGACCGGGCCCGGCCGTCACGAGGCCTATGCCGAAGTGGCCTACTTGGACGGCGAGAGCGCCGAGGTCATGCTGATCGACGCCAACGGGGCCGGAACCTGGATGGGCGGTGATCCCCTGGCCTCGCCGGACGGACTCTACGTTGCAGCGGGGCAGACCGCGGGCGTCGACGACGGCGGCCTTGTGATCACCGACTGGAGCCGCCCAGGGCACCGGACCCAGGCCGCGTTCAACTCGCCCTGCGCGCCCGTCGAATGGCGCGGCGCCACGACCTTCAGCGTTATTTGCTCGCGCACCGACGACGCGCGTAACTACAAATTCAGCTATGTCCTGGGCACGGTGCACCAGACCGCGCCCGGCGCCTGGCGGCTGGATGAAACCGACATCGTCGACGACTATCTGACGCGCCGGCCCGCCCGGGATCTCGGGTTCAAGCCGCAATCGGAAACAGCCCGTTTCACGGCCGCGCCGGCGATATCCGCCAAGGACGCGGCCGCCCAGGAAGCCCACAACCGCGAAAACGGCTTTGAAAGGCTGAACTAAAGCTGCGGAATGGTCATGCCGCGCTTGACGCCCGCGCGGTCGCCGACGTGGTTCAGCCAGCGCGTGACGTTGGGGCGCACGGCCAGCATCGGCTCGATATAGTCCTTCACGCGGATACGGTACTGGGCGATCCACGGATAGACGGCGATGTCGGCGATCGAATAGTCGCCGGCCAGGTGGTCGACCTCGCCCAGGCGCGTTTCCATGACATTGAGCAGGCGCTCGGCTTCCTTCTGGTAGCGGTTGATCGCCATCTCGCTCTTTTCCGGCGCCGACAGGGCGAACCAGCCCAGTTGCCCGAACATCGGCCCCAGGCCGCCCATCTGCCACATCAGCCACTGGATCGCCGTGTAGCGGTCATTGCCGTCCTTCGCCAGGAACTGGCCGTACTTGTCGGCGAGGTAGATGAGGATGGCGCCCGATTCGAACAGGCTGATCGGGCCGCCCGGACCGTCCTCGTCGGTGATCGCCGGAATCTTGTTATTGGGCGAGATCTTCAGGTAGTCGGCATCGAACTGCTCGTCCTTGCCGATGTTCACCGGCTTGACCGCATAGGGCACGCCCAGCTCCTCCAGCATGATCGAGGCCTTGCGGCCGTTCGGCGTTCCCCAGGTGTGCAGAATGATCATCGACCTCTCCTTTGCGTATGGTCGCCAACACATAGGACCGTCCGCGTGCAAATGCCAGACGGCTTAGCCTGGCGTGAACACCATCAGCCAGAAGATCGCCACCACCGCCGGAAAGGCCAGGCTGCCCAGCGCGATCCACCACCGGTCAAGGCGCCAGTAAGCGGCGGGCAAGTCGGCGCCATCGGCCAAAGCCGCCTCGGCCAGGCGCTTCATCTTCAGCTGGATCCACACCACCGGCAGCCAGCAGGCGGCGGCGAACAGGTACAGGGTGATCGCCCAGACCAGCCACGGCTGGCTCAGGTGATAGTTGGCGGCGTGGACCAGGAACAGGCCGGAGAGCGGCTGGAAGATCACCGCCGGCGCGGTGAAGATCCAGTCTGCCAGCACCACGGTGCGGCAGGCGAAGACGATGGCGGCCAAGTTGCGCGACCGGTTGGCGACAAACATCCAGAAGGCGCTGCCGATGCCCGTGCCGAACAAAACGGTCGAGGACAGGATGTGCAGCCATTTCACGATCAGATAGATCATTGCTCCCACCCCTGCCGCATGCCACTGTAGGGCACCTTAACCCGTTGATCGCGCATGAGCAATTCGCCCCCTTCGCTATGGCTGGTCTATGACGGCGACTGCCCGTTCTGCACGGCCGGCGCGAAGATGTACCGGCTGCGGCAAAGCGTCGGCGAATTGCACATCGTCAACGGGCGTGAGATCGCCGGCACCGACCTGATGGCCGATATCGAGCGCCACGGTTTCGATTTGAACACCGGCATCGTCGCCCGGTTCGAGGGCCGGCTGTACCACGGCCGGGACGCCCTGCACCTGCTGGCCATACTGGGCGCGGAGACGGGCTGGCTCAACCGGTTGAACACCATCCTGTTCCGCCATCGCACCGTGGTCGCCGCGGCCTATCCGGTCATGGTCGCCGTGCGCAACGCGGTGCTGCGGCTGGGGGGAAAAGCACGGATATGAAGCCTATTTTCGCGGAGGTGTTCGCCGAGCAATGGGACAGGCTGCCGCCGGTCATGCGCAAGCATTACGCCAACCGGCCGCATACCGGCGATCGTGTCACCGTTTCCGGAACGCTCGATGTCCGCATCCATCCGCTGATGAAACCGCTGGCGCCGCTGATGGGCGCGCTGGGGTTGTTGACGCCGTGGGCCGGCGAGGCCGTGCCGTGTAGGGTAACTTTTCGTTCCCAGCCGGACGGCGGGGCTTTCATCTTCGACCGGCAATTCCAGTTTCCCGGACATGAACCCTATCGGTTCCGTTCAGAACTCGTCGCCAAAGGCCCGCACGACGTCATCGAGGTCATGCGCTGCGGCGTAGGCTGGCGCTGCGGCTACAGCTTCGACGACGGCCGGGTGGTGCTGAGCCATAAGGGCTATGTCCTGCGCCTGTTCGGGTTCGACATTTCCCTGCCCGGCGCCGGACTGATCGTCGGCCGCGGCGAGGCCTTCGAGACGCCGATCGACGACGACCGCTTCGCCATGTTCATGGCCCTGCGCCATCCGCTGTTCGGCGAACTCTACAGCTATGGCGGCGAATTCACCGTGACGGAGATGGCGCTTGCCTGAAAACCTTGCATCACCGGTGCTGATTTTGGGCGGTTACGGCAATTTCGGCAAACGCACCGCCACGGCGTTGAATGGCTATCGCGTGCCGGTGATTCTGGCTGGCCGGAACCGGGCCAAGGGCGAAGCGCTGGCCGCCACGCTTCCGCTTGCCCGCGCCACCGTCGTCGATATCCATCGCGACCTCGACGCCTGCCTGGCCCGCGAGAAGCCGTCGGTCGTGGTGCATACCTCCGGCCCGTTCCAGGGCGCCGGCTACGCCGTGGCCCGCGCCTGCATCGGTGCGGGGGTACACTATGTCGACCTGGCCGACGGCCGCGCCTTCGTTCGCGATTTTCCGGAACTGGACGCCGAAGCCCGCGCCGCCGGCGTCACGGCGATCAGCGGCGCCAGCACCGTGCCCGGCCTGGCCTCGGCCGTCATCGAGCACTTCCGCCCGGACTTCGCCACCTTGGATACGGTCGATTTCGGCATCTCCCCAGGCCAGAAGGCCGAGCGCGGACTGGCGACGACCCGCGGCATCCTCAGCTATGCCGGAAAGCGTCTGGCACCGTTTGCCGGCCATCCCGATGCCTATGGCTGGATGGACAATCGCAGCCAGGTCTATCCGGAGTTGGGGCGGCGCTGGTTCGCCAATTGCGACATCCCCGACCTCGACCTGCTGCCGCCGGCCTATGGGCTCATCTCGATCCGCTTCGGCGCCGGCATGGACCTGCCCCTGCTGCACTTCGGCCTGTGGGGACTGGCCGGTCTGGTGCGGCTGGGTGTGCCGCTCGACCTGCCGCGCTTTGCTGGGCCGCTGCTCGCGGCCAGCAATCTTTTCAATATTTTCGGAAGCGATGCCGGCGGCATGCACATGATCCTGAGCGGCACCGGCCCTGACGGCCAGAAGCTGACGAAGACCTGGTTCATCGTCGCCGGGAACGGCGACGGCCCGCAGATCCCGACCGTCCCGGCGATCCTGCTGGCCCGACGCCTTTACGAAAAAGACCCCAGCCTTGCGGCTGGGGCCTATCCATGTGTCGGGCTGGTGAGCCTCGAGGACTATCTCGAAGCTTTGAAGCCGTTCAATATCAAGACTTACTGAGGATTGGGGCCCAGGAAGTCATTCTTGCCGACGGGCACGCCACTGTGGCGCAGGATCGAATAGGCCGCCGTGGTGTGGAAGAACAGGTTCGGCAGGGCCCGCGTCGTCAGGAAGGTCAGGCCGGTGAAGTGGGTCGAATTGCCGCGGAAGGTCAGCACGACCTCACGGCCTTCGGCGCCGTCGAACTGCTCGGGCTTGAAGCCCTTGATGAAGGCGATCGTCTTGTCGATGCGGTCATAGAGTTCGGCGAAGGTCTTTTCGTTGTCCTCATAGCTCGGCACCTCGGCGCCGGCCAGGCGCGCGGCCATGCCCTTGGCGGTGTCGGTGGCGATCTGCACCTGACGGACGAAGGGGAACATGTCGAGCGCCAGGCGGGCGTTCAGCACCACCGATTCGTCGACGCCCTTTTCCTTGGCCCAGGCTTCCGCCTTTTCGATCAGGCCGCGCAGGTTGGTCAGGACGCGCAGGCTGCCGGGAATGGCGGCATGATACATGTCATAGCGGGTCAGCGTTTCGGTCGACATGGGGAAACCTCTCTGTGTGAAAGTGGGTCTAAGGAGTGTCCGTATAGACACCCGCCATATCGGCGCGCCTTCGCCACCCCGCAAGGCCCAATTGCATCTTTATGAGTTACAGGGGAAAGGGATTTGTGTTGAAAAGTGCGGGGGGCGGTCTTGAAAACGGATTTGTAATCGCTATTGTTACGATTACGGTTTTAACCCCGCCAGAAAGAGTTCTCAATGTCTCGTTCCTTATTCGCCGCCGCCGCTCTCGTCTTCGCCCTGGGCACCGCCGCTCCCGCCTTCGCCGCCGATACCTATAAGCTGGACGCCAACCACACGGCCGTCACCTTCCAGTGGACCCACTTCGGCTTCTCGCACCAGTCGGGCAAGTTCATGAACCCGACCGGTTCGGTGACGCTCGACCAAGCCGATCCCGCCAAGAGCTCGGTCGAAGTCAGCTTCAAGATCGCCGACATCAATACCGGCGTGCCGGCCCTCGACAAGGAATTCCAGGAAGCCAACTGGTTCGACGCTGCCAAGTATCCGACCGCGACCTTCAAGTCGACCAAGGTCGAAGTGACCGGCAAGGACACCGCCAAGGTGACCGGCGACCTGACCATCCACGGCATCACCAAGCCGCTCACCCTGGACGTCAAGCTGAACCAGGTCGGCCAGGAGATGGGCAAGGCCACCGCCGGCTTCTCGGCGACCGGTTCGATCAACCGTTCGGACTTCGGCCTGAAGGTCCTGGTGCCGTCGGTGTCGGACAAGATCGACCTGACCATCGAAGCGGAAGCCCATCCGTAATTAAACCTGTCATGACCGGCGAGGGATAGATTAGGTTCTGTATCCTCGCCGGGAGTTACCCATGTTCAAATCCGCCTGTCTCGCCGCCGCTTTCAGCCTCGCCGCCGTGCCGGCCCTTGCCGCCGATACGCTGAAGTTCGAGGCCGACCACACCTATGCGGTGTTCAGCTACGGCCATTTCGGCATGTCGCGACAATCGGGCAAGATCATGGGCGCCACCGGCACCCTGGTGCTCGACGCCGACGATCCGACGAAGGATGTGGTCGACATCGCGCTCGACATGAATACCCTGTCGACCGGCCTGCCTGCCTTCGATGACCAGTTGAAGGGCAAGGATTATTTCGACGCCGCCCAGTTCCCCAAGGCGACGTTCAAATCGACGAAGGTCGAAACGACGGGCGACAATACCGCCAATGTCACCGGCGACCTGACCATCCACGGCGTCACCAAAAGCGTCGTGCTGGCCGTCACCTTCACCAAGAAGGCTTTCAACCCGGCGATCTTCAAGACGGGCTACGGCTTTTCGGCGACGGCGCATATCGGCCGCGGCGATTTTGGCGTATCCAAGTACGAACCGTTCATCGGTGACGATATCCAGCTGGAGATCGCCGCCGAAGCCTATCCGTAATCTCTTCGAGATTACGTTTATTTTTTGCGCTCAAGCGCCGCGCAGGCTCACCTCGCAACGGCTCGGGCGCGCGGTCGCGCTTGCCAAAATCGGCAAGCCGATTTTGGAGATCAGAGTTTATGACCGCTGCCGCCCGTATGCCCGCCATCTATCTGCCGCATGGCGGCGGTCCCTGCTTTTTCATGGACTGGAACCCGCGCGGCATGTGGGACCCGATGGGCGCCTACCTGTCGCAAATCCCGGAACTGTTGCCCGAGCGCCCCAAGGCCCTGCTGATCATTTCCGCCCATTGGGAAGAAAGCGATTTCACCGTCCAGACCAAGCCTGCCCCCGCCCTGCTCTTCGACTATTACGGCTTTCCGGAGCATACCTACCAGCTGAAATGGCCGGCACCCGGGTCGACCGATCTCGCTGCCCGCGTCCAGGCCCTGGCGGCAACGGCGGGGATTCCGGTCGCCGCCGACGCCACGCGCGACTACGACCACGGCGTCTTCATTCCGATGCTGCTAGCCTTTCCGGACGCCGCGATCCCGACCATTCAGCTTTCCCTGAAGCAGGGGCTCGATCCCGAAGCGCACCTGGCGCTGGGCCGCGCCCTGGCCCCGCTGCGCGACGAAGGCGTGCTGATCATCGGCAGCGGCCTCAGCTTCCACAACCTGCGCCGGCTGATGCAGCGCGAGACCGGCGACGAGATCCGCCACGTCTCGCACGATTTCGACGCCTGGCTGCAGGACACGACGCGCGGCGACCGTAACGGCCTGAAGGACTGGGAAAGCGCCCCCAATGCCCGCATCTGCCATCCGCGCGAGGAGCATCTGCTGCCGCTGATGGTGGTGGCCGGCGCGGCGGGCGACGACGTCATGACCATGCCCTATCACGAGGACAGCCTGGGCCCGACCGGCATCGCGATCAGCGCCTTCCATTTCGGCTGATGCCGGTTTGGGCCACTTTGGCTAAGCTTGCCCACCTTTTGGCAGGATTCCCTCTGGCGATTTTATTTGATTTTGATGATGGTCTGCGCGCTTTCGCCGACGGAGACCCGCCATGTACGACCTGCATATCGCCAACAAGAACTACTCGTCCTGGTCGCTGCGGCCGTGGGTGCTGCTGACGCAGCTCGGCATTCCTTTCACCGAGCACAAGCATATCTTCACCGCCGACAATTCCGGCTTCAAGAGCTTCTCGCCGTCGTCGCTGGTGCCGTGCCTGGTCGACGGACCGACGACGGTGTGGGACTCACTGGCCATCGCCGAATACGTCTTCGAAGACCATCCCGCCGTGTGGCCCGCGCACCGTCCCGCCCGCGCCTATGCCCGCGCCGCGGCCGCCGAGATGCATTCCGGCTTTACCGCCCTGCGCTCGGCCTGTTCGATGAGCGTCGGCGTGCGTATCAAGCTTGCCGACACCCCGCCCGCCCTGATCCGCGACCTGGCGCGCCTCGACGCCCTGTGGACCCACGGCCTGACCCAGTTCGGCGGGCCGTTCCTGGCGGGTGACGCCTTCACCGCCGTCGACGCCTTCTTCTGTCCCGTCGCCTTCCGCGTCCAGACCTATAGCCTGGGCTTCGACCTGTCGGAGCCGTCACGCGCCTATGTCGACCGCCTGCTGGCCCTGCCCGCCATGCAAGCCTGGGCGGCCGACGCCATCGCCGAAACCGAGCGCGACCCGGTGCACGAACACGACATCCAGGCCGCCGGCCAGGTGATCGAGGACCGCCGCGTCCGCGCCGTCGAGGGAGTCAGGTAAGCCATCGCGACGGCAAAGGCCCCCTCCGTCATCCAGCGCTTGCGCGCTGCCTGCCACCTCCTCCGCTGCGCTACGCTTGCAAGGGAGGAGATTTCATCTCGCATCTGCAACCAAATGCGCCTATAGCCGGGCCCATGCTGGCTCCGTCCGAAATTCCCGAAACACCCGAAAAATCAGGCCCTGGCTTTCCTGAATTCGTCGCCATGATCGCCTCGCTGATGGCCATGGGCGCGCTTGGCATCGACACCATGCTGCCCGCCCTGCCCGCCATCGGCGCCGACCTGCACGTGCGGGTCACCAATCACCTGCAATGGATCATCGCGGCCTATTTCCTGGGCATGGGCGCGGGGCAGCTGGTCGTCGGCACGCTGTCGGACTGGCTGGGGCGCAAGCGCGTCCTGCTGGCCGGCATGGCGCTGTACCTGGTGTTCAGCCTGATCGCCGCGGCGACGCCCAGCTTCGCCCTGCTGCTGCTGGTGCGCGTCTTCCAGGGCGCGGCGGCGGCCACATCGAACGTCATCACCCGTTCCATCGTCCGCGACCGCTATGCCGGATCGCGCATGGCCAAGGTGATGTCGATCAGCTACGTCATCTTCCTGATCGCGCCGATCCTGGCGCCGTCGATCGGGCAGCTGATCCTGCTGGCCCTGCCGTGGCCGGCCATCTTCCTGTTCCTGGCCGCCTACGCCGCGGTGACCGGCACATGGATCTTCCTGCGCCTGCCTGAAACGCATCCCGAAGGTCTGCGCTTCCGGCCCGATATTGCCCATCTGCGCCGCGTCGGCTTCTTCGTGCTGACCGAGCCGTCGTCCCTGTTCTACACCGTTGCCATCGGCGTGCTGTTCGGCTCGCTGATGGCCTATGTCTCGCTGATGCCGCAGATCTTCCACGACGTCTTCAAGAAGCCCGCCCTGATGGCGCCCGTATTCGCCGCCTGCGCCGGCACCATGGGTGTGGGTTCGATGCTCAATGCAGGCCTGGTCGAGCGGCTGGGATTGAAGCGCATCTCGCACACGGCGCTCACCGCCTTCATCGCCGTGACGGCGATCCACCTGCTATGGACCGTGATCGCGCACGAGACGATCCTCAGCTTCATGATCCTGCAGGCCCTGACCATGGGCTGCCTGAGCCTGACCTCGTCCAACTTCTCGGCCATCGCCATGGAAAAGGTCGGCCACGTCGCCGGCACCGCGGCCTCGATCCAGTCCGTGGCCACCACCCTGATCGGCACACTGGTCGCCGGAACCATGGGACAGTTCTGGTCCGGTCACGTCGGCCTGCTGCCGATGACCGCCGGCGCCTGCGGCCTGGCGGCGATGGCGCTGGTCGTCATCGGCGAAAAAGGCAAGCTCTACCGCAACGCCCCCGCCGATTAAGCGACGCGCAACTCACCGATAAAGGCCTCGACCTCCTGCTGCAGGTCCAGCGACTTGTGCGACAGGTCGTCGGACAGGGCCATCAGTCGGTCCGAGGCTTCGCCGGTATGGCCGGCGGTTTCCGATACGTAGGCGATGGTGCGCGACACGTCCTGGGTGCCCGCGGCGACGTGCTGGGTATTGGCGGCGATTTCACGCGTCGCCTCGCTCTGCTGGTCCATGGCCTCGGCGATGGCCTGGGTCGTTTCGCGCACGACGTCCAGCGTGCGGGTGATGCGCTCGATCGAATCGACCGTACCCTTCGTCGATGTCTGGATCTCGCCGATGGCCGAGGCGATGTCGTCGGTGGCGCGCGAGGTCTGCGACGCCAGTTGCTTGACCTCCGAGGCGACGATGGCGAAGCCGCGGCCGGCGTCCCCGGCCCGCGCCGCCTCGATGGTGGCGTTCAGCGCCAGCAGATTGGTCTGGGCGGCGATGGCGCGGATCAGTTCGACGACGTCGCCGATCTTCTGCGCCGCTTCGCTGAGCTGCGTCACCGACGCCTGTGTGGCGCTGGCCTCCTCGGTCGCGCTCAGCGCCACCTGGGCCGAGCGGGCGACGCGCTGGTTGATCTCGGCGATCGACGCCGACAGTTCTTCGGTCCCGGCCGCCACGGTATAGACATTGCCCGAGGCCTCCTCGACCGCCGCGCCGGCCGAGCGCGTGCGCTCGCCGGTCTCGCTGACGCTGACGGCCAGGCCGCGCGCCGCCGTCGACACGTCGCCGGAGAAGTCGCGGAAGCGCTGGGCCACCGCCGACATGCGGCCGACGAAGGTTTCGGCCAGGGCTTCGCGGCGCGCCAGCTTGGACAGTTCCTCGGTCTTCAGCTTCTCCTGCTCGACCAGCAGGGTCTGTGCCTGGGCCTCGGCGGACCGCGCCGTCGACACGGCCTCGTCCGAGGCCAGGAACATCAGCTCCAGGCGGCGCACCAGCCACGTCAGGAGCACGGTCTGCAACACCAGGATGACGGCGTGCATGGCGACGCGGCCCAGGTCGAGGTGCGCCGACGGGAACACCGCCGTCGGCATGGCGATATCCAGCATCAGGTGATGCACCGCGACCAGGCCGGCATAGGCCAGCAGCGCGCGCCAGTCGCACCAGCCGGCAACCAGCGCCAGGGCGGCGAAGAAATACATGTGCATGTCGATCTGGTAGCTGGTCGAGCGCAACGCATAGACCATCAGGCAGATCAACCCGGCCAGGGCCATCGAGGTCACGACGCGCGTCGCCGGCGACGTCCGGTCGCGCCACCAGATGGCCGTGGCTCCGCCCGCGATTACCGCACCCGCCACGATCAGCAGGCCGTCGATGCCGCCACCGGCCACCAGGTCGATGACCGGCAGCAGGGCGACATTGAACCAGAGGAAGGCCACCAGGGCCAGGCCGAAGCGGCCGCGCAGGATCGTCAGGGCGTCCATGGAATACTCCTTACAGCGCCGTCCCGCGGGGCGGACGGCAGCCGGCGATCAGGCCGGCATCGAAAACAAGCCAGGCGCCGTGGGCATAGGCGCTGGCGGTGAAATGGCGGGCGCGCGGATGCGCGATGATGACGAACGGCCATCGCGTGGCGCTGACGACGTCGCCGTCCGCCGAAGCGGCGATCAGGGCCGCCCGGCCAGGCGCCGACCACGGCGCGGCCAGGAGGGCGACATCGGCGCCGGCGCGCGGCTGCAATTCGATCAGGCCGAGGACCAGCAGGACGAACACCGCGTACAGACCGGCCACACGGCGCGTCGAGCGCGCCCCTCCCCGGGGCGCGGCGGCGATATCCATTGCAGTGGCTTTGGCGAGCGAGGCCATGGGCGTGACAGTTATCCGGCTACGTGTGAGAATAATCACGCAAATCCTCATAATTTTGTATTAAACGATCGTTATCCATGCAGCGCGTGTGGAAAAAAAAGCGGTTGCGCCACCGCGCCGGCCGAGTTACTTTGTATTGCAAGTTATTTTACCTTGAAAGCCGTCATGCCCCCCTCCGCCGAGAAAACGCCCGAAACGCGCCGCACCCAGATGTACAAGGGGGTGATCGAGCTGGCCCTGATGAGCCTGCTCGAGGATGGCGCCGAATACGGGCTGCGCATACTCGACGGCCTGCGCACCCGGGCCGGACTCGACCTGGCCGAAGGCACGCTCTACCCGCTGCTGCACCGCCTGGAAAAAGGCGGGCTGATCGTCGCCGAATGGCGTCACGAGGCCGAGGCCAGCCATCCGCGCAAATATTACCGGCTGACGCCCGAGGGCGCCGCCGAACTGAGGGAGCAGAGCCGCACCTGGCTCGACATGACCGGCCAGTTGAACGCGTTTCTGCAGAGGGGAAGCCAATGACCGACCATAACGACATCGAAGCCTGGCTGGGCCGGCTCGACCTGGCGCTGCAGCCCCTGCCGGAAACGGAGCGCGCGGACATCGTCGGCGAGACGCGCGGGCACCTGGAAGAACGGCTGGATGCCGGCCTGACCTCGGCTTCGGCGCTGGCCGGGTTCGGCCGCGCCGAAGCCTATGCCCGCGCCTTTCTCGACGACTATGCCCTGACCCGGGCGCTGGACAGCCGCCGCAGCCTGGCCATGGCGCGGGTCCTGTTCGACGTCGCGGGACGCAGCCTGGTGGCGACGCTGGGACTGGTCGGTTTCGTCGTCTTTTCGGCGACCATGCTGGCGGCGCTGGGCTGCATCCTGGTCAAGCTGATCAAGCCGGACCTGGTCGGCCTGTGGTCGGGCCCGAACGGTTTCGCCCTGGGCATGGCCGACCACGCGGGCATGCACGATTTGCTCGGCAACGGGGTCTATATCGTGCTGGCGGTTCTGGTCCTGGTCGACGCCGCCCTGGCGCGGCTCAGCCTGATCACCGCGGTCAAGGGCGTGAAGGGCCGCGATACCACCCTGGCGTGATCCCTTGACGGGCATCGATTGTTTTGCTATTTAGCAAAATACCAAATAGGGGGAGTTATCATGAAAAAGCTTATGCTGGCCGCTGCGGGGGCGTTAATGTCCGGGGCCCTGGTGGCCGGGAGCGCGGCCCGCGCCGAAGACGCGGCCGGCGACTGGGCCGGTGTGCTGGGCGGTCAGTTGCACCTGATCGTCCACCTGACCCGCAGCGCCGACGGCAAGCTGGCCGGCGTGCTGGAAAGCGTCGACCAGGGCGACGCCAGGATCCCCATCGCCACGATCGACGCCACGCCCGATCATCTGGCGTTCGCCCTTCCCAATATCAACGGCAGCTATGACGGCGTCTGGGACGACGCCAGAAAGCAATGGACCGGCACCTGGACCCAGGGGCAGCCGGCGCCGCTCAACCTGCATCGCGCCACGGCCGCCGATGGCGTGGCGCCCAAACGCCCGCAGGAAGACGCCATCGCCAAGGGCCCCCTGCCCTATGGCAACGAAACGGTCGGCTTCGCCAATGCCCAGGCGGCGGGCGTGACGCTGGCCGGCACCTTCTCCAAACCCGCCGGCGCCGGCCCGTTCCCGACCGTGGTGCTGATCTCGGGGTCCGGCCCCAATACGCGCGACGAAGACGTCTTCAGCCACAAGATCTTCCTGGTGATCGCCGACCATCTCAACCGCCAGGGCATCGCCGTCCTGCGTTACGACAAACGCGGCATCGGCGCCTCGACGGGAAATTACGCCGCCGCGACCAGCGCCGACTTCATCTCCGACGCCGAAGCCGCCGTCGCCTATCTGAAGACCCGCAAGGACGTCGATCCGAAACATATCGGGCTGCTGGGCCATTCCGAAGGCGGCCTGATCGCGCCCGCCGTCGCCGCGGCCGATCCGGGCGTCGGCTTTATCGTGCTGATGTCGGGCCCGGGCGTGCGCGGCGACCGTATCCTGCTGACGCAGGGCGACCTGATCGCCCGCGCCAATGGCGCGCCGGCCGCCGCGGTCGCCCGCGATCACGACCTGCGCGCCCAGACCTTCGCTACCGTCACCGCCTCGACGGACGCCGCCGACGCCCGGGCCAAACTCGAAGCGGGCGCGGCCAGGGCCATCGCCGCCGGCGCGCTCAAGAAGGACGCGGCCGACCAAGGCATCGCCCAGGTCACCAGCCCGTGGATGTACAGCTTCCTGCGTTACGATCCGGCGCCCGCCTTGCAAAAGGTCCGCGTCCCGGTTCTGGCGCTGGGCGGTTCGCTGGATCTGCAGGTCGAACCCAAGGAGAACCTGGCGGCGATCAAGGCGGCGCTGAAGGACGACAGCGACGTCACGGTCGTGGAATTGCCGGGGCTGAACCACCTGTTCCAGGACGCCACGACCGGCTCGCCCAATGAATATTACGGTATCGAGGAAACCGTGTCGCCGGCGGCGTTGAAGACCATCGGCGACTGGATCGGCGCGCACATCCGATAGTCAGGAAACGGGCTTTTTCAGCTCGGCTTCCAACCATTCCATGTCGTCGTCGGACAGGCCGAAATGATGCCCGGCCTCGTGGATGACGACATGGACAACCAGGTCTTCCAACGTCACCCCGGCCTCGGCCCACTCGTCGAGGATCGGCCGGCGGAACAGGTGGATCATCGGCGGCAGGTCGCCGGTCATGCTTTCCCGTTCGGCCGGGCGGCCGGCATAGAGACCGGTCAGTTCGAACGGGTCTTCGATGCCCAACTGGTCGAGCAGGTCTTCGGAGGCGAAGTCCTCGACGCGCAGCACCACGCCGCGCAGATAGCCGGCAAACGGATGCGGCAGCCGGTCCAGCGCCAGACGGGCAATGGTTTCGATCTCGTCAAGCGTGGGTGCCTCGCCGAAGGACCGCGTCATTCGGCGGCGGTATCGATCGGATCTTCCGGAAAGACCTTCACGGGCTTTTCGCCATCCCAGACGACCCAGTACTGGCCCAGGCGACGCTTGCGCTCAAGCGCATCGGCGACGGCTTGATGCAGCACGTCCAAGCCTTCATCGGCCCATTTGGAAAGTTCGGAATGTTTCATCTCATCCTTCCGCAAGGCGTTTAATATAATCGAAGAGCGGCTGATTGTCGATGATACAGACCTCACCGGCCTGTTCGAATATTTTAACAGAACCGCCGTCGTTCATAAAGCATACGCATCTGTCGACCCGTTACCGGTAATCGTCCAGGAGATTATTCAGGCTACGAGGAAAGCGGCGTTCGATATCTGCGGCTGGAATATTGTGGCCGCCATGGGCGACACGTTCCGCAACACGCGATTTGGACACTTCGACGGATGGAAGCGCCAGATAAAAAAGCTCGATGTCCCATCCCAGGGACTTCAAACGGTCGATCAGTTTCAGGTAGCCACGCCCTGACAGGGTCGTCTCGAACGCAAAATCTGCATCCGTTTTGATGCGCGCTTCGATTTCCGAGAGAAATAACCTTCCCGCCGCGGCGGCCTGTCTCTCCGGATGAAAGGGCGACAGCCCCGAGGCGATCAGGTCGGCATTGATGAAATGCTCGATGCCGACCCGACGCAGATAGGCAAGCGCGAACGTCGTCTTGCCCGCGCCGTTTGGTCCCGCAATGATCAAACAGCGCGGCACGGCGAGCGTCTATTCCAGGCCTTCCGGCAGGCCCACGGCGTGGAAGCCGGCGTCGACGTGGACGACTTCGCCCGTCGTCGACAGGCCGAGGTCCGAGGCCAGCCACAGGGCCGCACCCGCGACACCTTCCATCGACGTCTCTTCCTTCATCAGCGAGAACTGGCCGCTGCGCGCGTGCAGGCCGCGGCCGCCCGAGATGCCGGCCAGCGACAGGGTGCGCATGGCGCCGGCCGAGATGGCGTTGACACGGATGCCCCTGGGCCCCAGGTCGCGGGCGATGTAGCGCGTCGACGCTTCCAGCGCCGCCTTGGCCACGCCCATGGTGTTGTAGTTGGGGATGACGCGTTCCGAACCGAGATAGGTCAGGGTGATCAGCGACCCGCCGTTCGGCATCAGCACCGAGGCGCGGCGCGACACGTCGACGAACGAGAAGGCCGAGACGTTCAGCGCCAGCAGGAAACCTTCGCGCGTGGTGTTTTCGGTGAACGAGCCCTGCAGCTCGTTCTTGTTGGCGAAGGCCACCGAGTGGACGACGAAATCGATCTCGCCATAGATGTCCTTCAGCTTGGCGAAGGCAGCATCCATCGAGGTGTCCGAGGTGACGTCGCACTCGATCAGGTGCTTGACGCCGATCGACTGGGCCAGCGGCTCGACGCGGCGCAGCAGGGATTCGCCGAGATAGGAAAAGGCCATGTCGGCGCCCTGCGCCGCCAGTTGCGAGGCGATGCCCCAGGCGATGGACTTGTCATTGGCGACGCCCATGACAAGACCCTTCTTGCCCTTCATCAGTTCGCCCTTGGGGAATACCCAGCCGTCTTCAGCCATCGTCTTGTCCTCGTCTTGAATTGTGTGCGGGTTTGAGCACTTAACGCCGACGAAGGCAAGATATTTGGATCTGAAGCCCGGCTTTACAGGTCTTCCTGGGACAGGATCAGCGTGCCGTTGGTGCCACCGAAACCGAACGAATTCGACATCACCGTGCCCAGCGGGCCATCATAGCGGCGGCGCAGGATCGGCATGCCTTCGAAGGCCGGATCGAGGTTTTCGATGTGCGCCGATTCGGTGGCGAAACCGTTCTGCATCATCAGCAGGCAGTAGATGGCTTCCTGCGCCCCGGCCGCGCCCAGCGAGTGGCCGGTCAGCGACTTGGTCGACGAGATCAGCGGCATGTCGGCGCCGAAGACGTTGCGCACCGCGCCCATTTCCTTCTCGTCGCCGACCGGTGTCGAGGTACCGTGCGGGTTGAGGTAGTCGATCTTGCGGCCGCCGGCCTGGCCCAGGGCCAGCTTCATGCAGCGCTCGGCGCCCTCGCCCGACGGCGCCACCATGTCGTAGCCGTCCGAATTGGCGGCATAGCCGACGATTTCGGCGTAGATCTTGGCGCCGCGCGCCTTGGCGCGTTCGTAGTCCTCGACCACCACCATGCCG
>FTDB01002273.1_pt1 | contig 18586 bp, 11 predicted proteins | sample 1639741 | NCBI WGS metagenome assembly FTDB01 (sample SAMEA3914869, study PRJEB12502) | metagenome | biome: forest; material: soil | place: USA | collected 2012-03-12 | depth 0.1 m | reverse complement strand
GGGTCGCCACTTGAAGACGCTGCTAAAGTAAAGGCCCAAAGCCACCTTACCGCACTTGGCGACGCAGCGGTGTCATGGATTTATTACAATCCTGTGACAACCCGACAGGCAAACCCGCCTGTGTGGTGAAATTGCAACGACGGTGGAACCGCAATCAAGATCGTGGGCCCGACCCAAGGTTGCCGACAATATATCGGGATAACCGACCCTAGACCGGCGACCAGGGCGACGAAACCGCCTGCGCCACCTCACCGATCACGCCGCGCAGCCAGCGGTGCGCCGGGTCGTGGCGATAACGCACGTGCCAGGCCATGTCGACCGGAAAGGTACCCAGGTCGACCGGTGCGGCCACGACCTTCAGCCGGGGATCGTGCGCCAGGCGGCGGCAGATCTGGCTGGGCAGGGTGGCGCAATAGTCGGTCACCGCCACCATCTCGGGCACGGCCAGGAAATGCGTCACCGAAACGGCGACGTCACGGCGCAGGCCCTGCCGCTCCAGGGCCTGGAACAGGCCGGCGCGCAATCGCCCGGGCGGCAGCACATTGACGTGGCGCAGGTGTTCGTACTGGGTCCGCGTCAGGATATCGCCAACCTCAGGGTGGTCGGCGCGCACCACGCAAGCCAGGCCGTCGTCCATCAGATGTTGCACCACCAGATTGTCCGGCGGATCGACCAGCCGGCCCAGCACCATGGCCGTCGTGCCCGAGATGACGCCCGTCTCGGCCAGGTCGTTGTTGAACGGCGTCAGGCGCAACTTGATGCCTGGCGCTTCGACGCGCAACCGCGCCACCAGGGCCGGCGCCAGCACGAATTCGACATAACTGTTGGGCGCGACGACGAACAGGCGCTCGGCCTGCGACGGATCGAAGTCCTGCTGGCCCAGGATGACGTCGTCGATCCGCGTCAGGGCGGCGGCGATGACCGGCGCCAGTTCCTGCGCCTTCGGTGTCGGCTGCATGCCATAGCGCTCACGGATGAACAAAGGGTCGCGCAGCGTCGTGCGCAGGCGCGTCAGGGCGTTCGACAGCGCTGGCTGGGTCATGCCCAGCCGCTCGGCGGCGCGGGTGACGTTGCGCTCCTCCATCAGGGTGACGAAGACCGGCAACAGGTTCAGGTCGTATCGCATCCAGTTATAATGCTACGTGAATATCTAAAATCAAGGAAATAAATTTCCGAAATGACTTCGCCAGGCGCATCTTCAGCCCATCCGAAAGGATGCAAACAAACGCAAGCCAGACCAATGGAGGTCAAGATGAACAAGGGTAAAGTCCTGCTGATCGGTTCCAACGCCACCCGTATCGAGGTTCAGGGCGGCGGCACCGGCGCCACCGGTCAATATCTCAACGAAACCGTCGTGCCGGCCATGGCGGTGATCGCCGCCGGCTACGACGTCGTGCTGGCCACACCCGACGGCACCAAGCCGTATATCGACCCGGCGTCCGACAAGGCCGACCACTTCGACGGCGACGAGGCCGCCTGGCGCAAGGCCAGGGCCTTCTACGCCGAAGACCCATCGATGAACCGCGTGCGTACGTTGCGCGCCGTCATCGCCGACGGGCTGGACCAGTATGCCGGCGTCTTCGTGCCAGGCGGCCAGGCGCCGGGCGTCGACCTGATGCAGGATGCGGAGCTCGGCATCATCCTGCGCCACTTCCATGCCCGTGCCAAGCCGACGGCGCTGCTGTGCCACGGTCCGATCGCGGTCGCCGCGGCCATGCCGCACGCCCGTGAATTCCGCGCCGCCCTGATCGCCGGCGCCCCGGAAAAGGCCGCGGAATGGGCGAAGGACTGGCAATATGCCGGCTACCGCATGACGGTCTTTTCGAATACCGAGGAGAAGATCGTCGAAGACTATATCCTGCACGCCAAACTGTATTTCAACGTGGCCGATGCCTTGACGATCGCCGGCGGCCGCGTGACCACGACCGCCACCGATTTCGAGCCGCATGTCGTCGAGGATCGCGAACTGATCACGGGCCAGAACCCGCGCTCGGATCAACCGCTGGCGGCGAAATTCGTCGCCGCCCTCGACCGCGCCCTGGTCGCAGCTTGAATTCTCCGGGCGCCGGCGGACACGCCGGCGCTCCATTTCCCCGAAAAGGCATTCCCCATGTCCAATACCGTAAAGATCACCGCCATCCTGGCCGCGCGTCCCGGCAGGACCGACGACCTGCAAGCCCTGCTCCTGGGCATGGTGGCCCCGTCGCGGGCCGAGCCCGGCAACCTGCGCTGGGACGTCTGGCGGGACCAGGCCGGTCCGGACCGTTTCGTGCTCGACGAACTCTATATCGACAATGCAGCGGTGGCGGCGCACCGTCAGACGCCCCATTTCCAGGCCTATGTCGCGCGGATCAACGACCTGGCCGAACGCATGGCCCTGGTGCTCGATCCCGTCCATGTCGCCTGATCGAAAGGAAAAACCATGACCCTCAAGACCATCCTGCCCGGCAAGCTGGGCTTTGGCGCCGCCCCCCTGGGCAACATGTTCCGCGACATTCCGGAAACGGAGGCGCTGGCGACCGTAGAGGCCGCCTGGGACGATGGCATCCGCTATTACGACAACGCACCCTTCTACGGCGCGGGCCTGGCGGAACTGCGAATGGGCGAGGCCTTGGCCGAGCGGCCGCGCGATCAGTACGTCATCTCGACCAAGGTCGGCCGGCTGATCCTCGATGAGGTCGAGGATGTCAGCGCCCGCGACCTGGGTGAAAAGGGCGACGTCTTCAAGCACGGCCGCCCCAACCGCATCGTCAACGACTATTCGGCCGATGCCACCCTGCGCTCGATCGAGGACAGCCTGAAGCGCCTGAAGACTGACCGTATCGATATCGCCTGGGTGCACGATGTCGCGCAGGACTTCTATGGCGACGAATGGCTGGGCGTGTTCGAAAGCGCCCGCAAGGGCGCGTTCAAGGCGCTGGACCGGTTGCGCGACGAGGGCGTGATCAAGGCCTGGGGGCTGGGCGTCAACCGCGTCGAACCGATCGAAACCCTGCTGGCGCTCGAGGAACCTCGCCCCGACGGTTTCCTGCTGGCCGGACGCTATACGCTGCTCGACCACGCGCGTGCCCTGCAACGCGTCATGCCACTGGTCGCCGAACGCGGGCTGGGCATCGTGGTCGGTGGCCCCTACAGCTCGGGCGCCCTGGTCGGTGGACCGAACTTCGAATACGCCCCGGCGAAGCCGGACATCCTCGAGAAGGTCGCGCGCATCAAGGCTATCGCCGACCGCTATGGTATCAGCATGAAGGCGGCGGGGCTGCAATTCGCCCTGGCCAATCCGGCGGTCGCCGCCGTCATTCCGGGCGCCAGCCGCCCGGGCCGGATCGCCGAGGACCGCGCGGCTCTGGACGAGGTCGTGCCCGCCGATTTCTGGCGCGAACTGCGCCAGGCGGGCCTGGTTCATCCCGACGCACCGCTCCCGGTCACTTAAAGAAAAAAGGAAGTCCGGTGAGTTTCACCGGACTTCCAAGTCGCACCGAACGTCGGGGAGACGGGTTCGGGGCGTGGAGACGGTGCCCAGGAGGAGCGCCGTCGAAGACGGACCTTTGACGCCTAGTGACGGTAGCGCACGCCGAAGAAGACGCGCAGGCCGTCGACCTCGGTCGAGATCGGGCGTTGCGGATCGTTCTCCTGAATGTACTTGGCCTTGGTCAGGTTGCTGCCGTCGGCGAAGACGGTGATGCGCGGCGTCACGTTGTAGTCGACGCTGGCGTCGACCGTGCCGTAGGCGTCGGTATATTCCGGCAGGCCACCGCGGCCGGAGGCCGAGGCCAGCCAGCGCGAACGCCAGTTGTACGAGACGCGGGCGCTGATCTTGTGCTTTTCGTAGTAGAGGCCGGTATTGTAGCTGGTGCGCGACAGGCCCGGGAACGGCAGGATGCTGCCGTCGATCAGGTTGAGACCCTTGAAGCCGCGGTCGCGCTGCAGGGTGGCGTTGCCGAGGATGCCCAGGCCGTCGAACGGTGACGGCAGCATGGTCAGGGCCAGCTGGCCGCCGATTTCCAGGCCGTGGATCTTGACGCGATCATTGCCGTTGACCGGCATGGTGACCGAATAGGTCACGCCGTTGCTGTCGGTGACCGGCGCGGTCGTGTTGATGATGAACCGCGAAATGTCCTTCTCGAACAGCGTCGCCGACAGGAAGGCGTCCTTCGTCGGGTACCATTCCAGCGCCAGGTCCTTGTCCGTCGCCATGAACGGCTTCAGGTCGGGATTGCCCTGGGTGCCGGTGAGACCTACGATGTCGAGCGTCTGGCCGAACGACAACTGCGACGGCGCCGGACGGGCCATGACCTTGCCGATGCTGAAGCGGGCCTGCAGCTTGCTGGGCACCAGTTCCATCTTCAGGTTCAGCGACGGCAGGTCGTTGGTGTAGCTGCCCGACTTCGAGACGAACGGGAAGGACAGGCTGCCGTCAGTCGCCTTCTTCTGGCCGTAGCCGTTGGAGATGGTGTCGGTCTTGATGACCCGGTCGCCCATGACGCCGTCGAGCGTATAGCCGAAGACCGGGAATTCGAACGAAGCCTGGGCATAGAAGGCCGTCGTCTTTTCCTTGACGGTGAACACCGAGGTCCACGAGCGGAACGAATTGCCGGTGCTGGCATTGGGATTGACCGCGGTCAGGTCCTGGTTGTCGCCGGTGGCCTTCAGAACCGCATTATAGAACGGGTAGTAGAGCTCGTTATAATAACGGATGCCGTCGGTATAGCCGATATTGCCGTCGTGACCTAGGGCCAGCTTGTTGGTGCTGGCATATTGGTCGATAAGGGCGGCGATCGAGGCTTGCGAACCGTAATAGACCAGGTTCTGGCCGGACGGCTTGGTCGAGGTGATCGAGGTCAGGATGGCCTGGCGCTTGTAGGCGTCGGAGCCGACTTCTGTGTCATGGCTTTCGAAGCCGGCCTTCAGCGAGGTCAGCCAGACGGAGTCCGGCTTGAACTCGGCGTTGAACCGGACGTCGGATTCCAGCGCCTTGGTCGGGATGTCCTGATACAGGGCGCTGACGTTGTCGACCAGGGTGCCGGTCGTCGGATCGATGACCTTGCCCGAGGCGTCGTAGAAGGTCATGTCGGGCGTCTTGCCGCTGTTCTTGTAGTCGACCACGGCGCGCGGCAGGGCGGTGATGGCGGCGGCAGCGTCACGTTCGAACAGGTGGAAGTTCGAGCCCGAGGTCGAGTAGCGGCCGTCCAGCGTCAGGCGCTCGGTCGCCTTCCACTTGAAGTTCACCGTCGAATCCCACTGGGTGTACTGGACCTTGCCCAGCACGTCGCGATAGGTCAGGCCCATCTGGTGGGTGGCGTCGCTGACCAGTTCGATGTGGTTGACGGTATAGGCGCCGCCGCTGTCGGGCGTGGCGGCCAGCGTCGTCTTGCTGGTGTCGATGGCCCCTGAGGACGCCGACAGTTGCAGCAGTTGCCCATCGTCGTGTTCGTTGCCGAAGGCGAAGTTGCCTTCATAGCTCAGTTCGAACCGATCGTTCGGGCGCCACTGCACCACGCCGCTGAAGGCGGTGCGGATGGTTTCCTTGCGTTCCAAGTCGGGGCGCGGGATGTCCGGCGTCCAGTCGGCGACCCCGTCGCCGTTCAGATCGGTCTTCTTCACCCAGCCGGTGTTCAGGACCGCGTCGTGATAGAGGTGCCGGTCTTCGTAATTGGCGCTCAAAAGCACGCCCAGCGTATTGTTCAGGAACAGCTTGCTGCCGATCAGCGAGAACTTGGGATCGTAGGTCTGGGCCGAGGAGGAATAGGCGCTCTGGGCCGAGGCGGCGAAGAAGTCGCCCTTGCTGTCGAAGGGCTTGCGCATGACGACGCGGATGGTGCCGCCCAGGCCGCCTTCGGTCATGTCCGGCGTCACCGACTTGACGACCTCGAGGCGGCTGACGAATTCCACGGGCAGGTCGCGGAAGTCGACGGCGCGGCTGGCGCCGGCGCGCGACAGCGGCAGGGCGGTCGCGCCGTCGATTTCGGTGCGGACCAGCGACGGGTCGGCGCCGCGGATGCTGACGGTGGCGCCTTCGCCGTCGGTGCGGCTGATCTGGACGCCGGTGACGCGTTGCAGCGATTCACCCAGGTTCTTGTCCGGGAACTTGCCGATGTCTTCCGCGGTGATGGCGTCGATGACCTGGGCGGAATTCTTCTTCAGGTTCGCCGCGGAGCGCAGGCTGCCGCGGATACCGGTGACGACGACGACCGTGCTGTCGGCGGCCGCCGGCTTGGCCTGGCCGGCGTCCGGCGCCGTCTGGGCGAAGCCCGGGAAGGCCACCATGGCCAGGGCGGCAAGCGCCGCGCCGCTCATCAACCGAACCATCGTGCGATGTGTCTTGTGCATCCTTGTTTCCTCGTTTTCTTGTTGGCCATTTCCGGCAACTGAAAACCTAGGACGACGCCGATGCGTTTATCCTCCACCGATTATGTCGGCCCCGTCATTGACGATAACGAACGCCGAAAAAGACGCGCAGGCCGTCGATCTCGTTGGAGATCAGGCGCTGCGGGTCGTTCTCCTGGATATACTGCGATTTGGTAAGGTTGGTGCCGTCGACGAACGCCGTGAAATGCGGGGCCAGGGCATAGTTCACACTGGCGTCGAGGGCGCCGTAGGCTTCGTTGAACTCCGGCAGGCCGCCACGTCCCGATGCATTGACCAGCCAGCGCGAGCGCCAGTTGTAGGAAAGGCGGGCGCTGAACCGGGCATTCTCATAATAGACGCCGGCATTGTAGCTGGTGCGCGACAGGCCGGGGAAGGGCAGGATGGTGCCGTCGATAAGGTTGACGCCCCGGAAGCCGCGGTCGCGCTGCAGGGTGGCATTGCCCAGCAGGCCCAGCCCGTCGAACGGCGCCGGCAGCCAGGTCAGCGCCACCTGGCCGCCGATTTCCAGACCGCGGATCTTGACCCGGTCGGTGCCGTTGACCGGCATGGTGATGGAATAGGTCGTGCCGTCGACATCGGTATAGGGGATCGTCGTATTGACGATGAACCGCGAAATGTCCTTCTCGAACAGGGTGACCGACAGATAGGCGTCCTTGGAAAAATAGGACTCCAGCGCCAGGTCCATGTCGGTGGCCTGGAACGGCTTCAGGTTGGGATTGCCCTGGCTGCCGGTGAGGCCGACCACGTCCAGCGTCTGCCCGAAGGACAGTTCCGACGGTGTCGGCCGGGCCATGACCTTGCCGACGCTGAAACGGCCGATCAGCGCGTCGGGCACCAGTTCCATCTTCAGGTTCAGCGACGGCAGGTCGTTGGTGTACTGGCTCAGCTTGGTGACCAGCGGGAAGGACAGGCTGCCGTCGGGCGCCCGGGTCTGGACATAGCCGTTGGCGGCGGTGTGGGTGGTGATGACCCGATCGCCGAACACGCCGCTGAGCGTATCGCCGAAGACCGGCACCTCGAACGCGGCTTGAGCGTAGAAGGCCAGGGTTCGCTCGCGGACGTGGAAGGCCGAGGGCCAGGTCCGGAAGGAATTGCCGGTGTTCGGGTTCGGGTTGGCGGCGGTGATGTCCAGGCTGTCGCCACTGGCCTGCTGGATCGCGTTATAGACCGGGTAGTAGAGTTCGTTCCACGACCGGATGCCGTCGGCATAGCCGATGTCGCCGTCGTGGCCGAAGACCAGTTTGTTGACGCCGGCATACCGGTTGACCAGGTCTTCGATCGCCGGTTGCGACGTGTGATAGACCAGGGTCTGGCCCGAGGCCGTGTAGACGGGGTTCGAGGTCAGGGTCGCCTGGCGCTTCCAGGCGTCGGACCCGAACTCGGTATTGTGGCGTTCGACCCCGGCCTTGATCGCCTGCAGGACCGAGGAATTGAGACGGTACTCAGCATTGAAGCGGACATCGGCCTCGACCGCCTTGGTCGGAATGTTCTGGTAGAGCGCCATCAGGGTGTCGACCCCCTGGCCCGATGTCGGGTCGATCATCCTGCCCGAGGCGTCGTACAGGGTGATGTTCGGCGCCTTGGCGCTGTTATTGTAGTCGACGACGGCGCGCGGCAGGGCGGTGATGGTGGCGATCGCGTCGCGTTCGAACATGTCGAAATACGAGCCCGAAGTGCCGTAGTGGCCGTCGAGCGTCAGGCGGTCCGTCGGCTTCCACTTGAAGGTCAGCGTGGAGTCCCACTGGGTATACTGGATCTTGCCCAGCACGTTGCGGTACGACAGCCCCATCTGATGCGCCGCGTCGCTGACCAGTTCGATATGGTTGACCGTATAGGCGCCGCTGCCGTCGGGTGTGGCGCCCAGCGTCGTCTTTGCCGCATCGACGGCGCCCGCCGACGCCGTCAGCTGAAGCAGTTGCAGATCGTCGTGCTCGTTGCCGAAAGCCAGATTGCCTTCATAGGTCAGTTCGAAATTATCCGCCGGTCGCCACTGCACGACCGTGCTGGCCGCCGTCCGGATCGTCTCGCGCCGGTCCATGTCCGGCCGCGGAATGTCCGGCGTCCAGTCCATGATGCCGTCGCCGTTCAGATCGACCTTGCGCACCCATCCCGTCGTCAGCGTCGCATCGTGCCCGAGGTGCCGGTCTTCGTAGGAAGCGCTGAACAGCACGCCCAGGGTGTCGTTGAGGAAAAGACGGCTGCCGATGAGCGAAAACTTGGGGTCGTAGGTCTGGAATTCGGAGCTGTAGGCGCTCTGGGCGGTGACGGCGAAGAAGGGTTTCTTGCTGTCGAAGGGCTTGCGCATGACGACGCGGATGGTGCCCCCCAGGCCGCCTTCGGTCATGTCGGGCGTCACCGACTTGACGACCTCGAGGCGGTCGATGAATTCCACCGGGAAGTTGCGGAAATCGACGGCGCGGCTGGTGGCGAAACGGAACACCGGCAAGGCCGTCAAGCCGTCGACCTCGGTGCGCACCAGCGACGGATCGGCGCCGCGGATGCTGACGGTCGCGCCTTCGCCGTCGATGCGATTGATCTGCACGCCGGTAACGCGTTGCAGGGCGTCGCCGATATTCTTGTCGGGGAACTTGCCGATATCCTCCGCCGTTATGGCATCGTCCAGCCGCAGCGCGCGCCGCTTCAGGTTCATCGAGGAGCGCAGCCCGGTTCGAATGCCGGTGATGACGACCGAGACATCCTTATCGGCTTCCGGTTTGGCGACCGGGGCCGTCTCCGTCCTGGGGGGCTGGGCCCGGTCGGTGGCGTGGGCGGGCGAGGGCGCGGCCGTCACCAGGTACACATCCTGGTCCGTCTTCTGAAAGGATAGCCCGCTGCCGCCGAGCAGCAGCGTCAGGGCCCGATCGTCCGGCATCGTGCCCGCGACGGCCCGGTTTTTCCGGCCCTTGATCAGGTCGCCATCGAAAACGATTTGATGATTGGTGATGTCGCCGAAGATCCGCAAAGCCTGCGCCAGATCTTCCGCCTGAATCCGGAAGGCATGGGATTGCGGCGCGGCCAGCGCAGGGAAACCCCAGGCCAGGCCGATGAGACAGGCCCCCACTAACGGCCAACACTGTGCAGAACGGCCGCCGCCCATTCTGCTCTCCTCCCCGCGATCTTCTTTTAAGGCTTAATATGGTCGGTCATGTCAAAGGACGACGGCCATCGAAAAGTCCTCCACGTTTTTTTCGATGCAGGTCCGATCGTGGTCGATTTGACACATCGTTCCCGTCCGCCCCTCGGCAAAGGTGTGCTAACAGGCGCCAACGATCAAATACAATCAATTGAAATCACGAATGAAAACGGCGCCTCATCGCGTGGGGGAGGGCTCAGGCCGCCGTTTCAGGGGCGAAACGGCTTTTCGGGTCGGCGAAAATTCGACGATGACGGCTTTTTCCGCGGCCCATTTGCCCATATCCTGAAGGCAATTCCCGGATCGTGATCCTAAAAGGGAATGCAAAACGACAGGGTGCTCACATGTTCGGTAAGCCGAAGTCTCAGCGTGGCGATGCGCGGCAGCAGGCAATCGAAGACTTCTACCTGAAATACAAGGGCGCGATCGAGCGCTACTTCCTGCGCCGCGTCCACAACCGCGCCGAGGCGGAGGATCTCACCCAGGACCTGCTGATCCGGATCGCCCAGCAGATGGATCGCAGCGAGATCGAAAAACCGGACGTTTTTCTGTTCACCGTCGCGGCCAATATGATGCGCGACCGCGGGCGGCACCTTAAGCGGGTCAGCCGCAACGTCATCGAATTCGAACACCGGGCAAAAAATGCGGAGGTTTTATCGCCCGAGCGCGTCTTAGGGGACAGGCAGGCGCTTGAATTGTTGCTCAAGCACCTTAAAAAGTTCGCGGAAATCAACCCGCGCGCCTGCGAGGTCTTTGTTCTGCACCGGGTCGAAGGCCTGAAGCATGCGGAGATCGCGCAGATTTACGGCATTGCCGTCAGTACGGTTGAAAAAGACATCATGCGGGCGGTCGCGTATATAGCTAAGTGTTCCTATGACTTTCGAGAGTAGCTGTGCCCGAAAAACCTGACATTTCCGAGGATCTGTTCCTGGAGGCCACGGCGATGCTGCGCCGGGCGCAGGGCGGTGACCCGGAGAGCCTGAGCGACCTGGCGACCTGGCTGGAGGCCGATCCTCGCCACGCGATTGCCTATGCCCAGGTTCAGGATGTCTGGGACGCATTCGACGATCACCCGATAACGCCGGACATGCTTGGCTTTCGCCGCTCCGTGCTCAGCAAGGCCGAAACGACGTGGCGCCGGCGGTTGGCGCCGGCGGGTATCGACCGGCGGGCCGTCGTCGGCGCCATGGCCGCGACCCTGGTCGCCGCCATCGCCGCCCCCCTGTACTATTTCAGCCGCTCGAAGCGCCAGACGATCGTGACCGGCGTCGGCGAACAAAGGGTCGCCCAGCTGTCGGACGGCTCCAAGGTCACGGTCGACGCCAATAGCCACCTGAGTGTCGATCTTCGCCCGGAAGTCCGCAACCTGCGCCTGGTCTCCGGCCGGGCCCATTTCGAAGTCGCCAGGGATCCGGACCGGCCGTTCCACGTCGCCGCCGACGCCAATACCGTAACCGCCATCGGCACGGCCTTCTCGGTCGAGGTACGGAAAAAGCGTATCGCCGTCACCCTGTTCGAGGGACGTATCCAGGTGGCGGCCACCGATGCCGCGACGCGGCGCCGGCACGTGTTCGACGAGGTCAAGCCGTCGCAACAGCTTGTCTTGCAAAGAGGCAACGCAGGCGATCCCGAATACAGGACCATCGATGCGCATCAGGAGCTGGCCTGGCGCGAAAGCCAGCTCTTCTTCGACCAGGCGCCACTGGACGAGGTGGCCGATCGGATGAACGATTACTCCGAGAAGAAAATCATCGTCGACGACAAGGCCGCCGCCATCCGGATCTCGGGCATGTATGTCGCCGGCCAGACCGACGCTTTCGTCGACGCCCTCGAAAAAGTCTATCCGGTTCGCGCCAACCTCACCGATACCGGCATCGTATTGAGCCCACGGGGCTAAATTCTCGGGTGAAAATCCGTCATTGCCGGCCATCGCGGCAGCGGACATCGCGTGAATATACGAATGATAGCGCTGTCATTTTAATTGACACGCGGCGTATACCCGTATCTCTCTATTGCCAGAGGTAGGCGTCGCCCGTATTTTGGCGGCACCTCACTGATTGGACCTCACCGAATGGGGGTTCCAAATGGGAGTGAGAATGGTTTTCGGATATAAAGCGCTGTGATGGACGACCGAACCAAAACCCGCGCGCGCGCATCCAGTACCGGGCGTATCACGCTCGACGACATCGCGCTAAGGGTCGGGACCTCCAGCATCACCGTCTCGCGCGCGTTCCGCAAGCCGGACCTGGTGTCCGAGGACCTGAGGGCGCACATCTACAAGGTCGCCAGCGAACTCGGTTACGTGCGCAACCGCGCCGCCAGCGCCCTGGCCTCATCCCGCTCGATGAACATCGCCGTGGTTGTCCCTTCCCTGAGCAACAGCGTGTTCGTCGACACGATCAACGGCATCGAAAAGATCCTGCGGGCCAGGGGCTATCAGATGCTGCTGGGCGTCAGCAACTATTCGGCGGACGAGGAAGACGCGCTTGTCAGGGCCTACATGGCCTTCGATCCCGACGGCATCATCCTGACCGGCGTCAATTATCGCGACGCCGTGCGGCGCATGGTGGAACGCGCCAAAATCCCCGTCGTCCACATGATGGAGCTCTCGACCCTGCCCGGTCTTTACAGCGTCGGCTTCTCGCAGGAGGCTGCCGCCGAGACCATGACCAACCACCTGCTGACGCAGGGGCGCAAGCGGATCGCCTTCGTGGCGTCGCAGCTCGATTCGCGCACACTGGCGCGAAACCGCGGCTACCGGGACACGCTGATCGCGGCCGGGCTTTACGATTCGAATCGCGAACTCCTGGTCCCCGAGCCGTCGTCGATCAGTCTGGGCGGCGTGCTGCTCGAGCGCATGCTTCAGCAGGCGCCGGACTGCGATGCGATCTTTTTCTGCAATGACGACCTGGCGCAGGGGGCCTTGTTCGCCTGCCAGCGCCTGGGTATTCCGGTGCCGGGCCGACTGGCGATCGCCGGGTTCAACGACCTGCCGGCCTCGGCGCATATCGTGCCTTCCCTGACCACGGTGGCGACGCCGCGTTATGAAATCGGCGTGAAGTCGGCACAGATGCTGGTGGGCCTGATCGAGGGGCAGAGGCCCGCCCGGACCAACATCGATGTCGGGTTCGAACTGAAGCCACGCCAGAGTACGTAAGGGATTCCGGCGCTCGCCGCATGGCAGCGGGCGAGGTAAAATCGACCGTCCTGACCCGCGGTTTAGGGCGCGAATGGCCGCTTGACATTACATTGGTTTTGAAGCAACCCTTAAGCGACCGACGTTCTCGCGAACCAATGTTAGCGCTAGCATCGGTAAAAATAATATACTGGGAATAACGCCGAGTGCTTGGTTTCAGCCAAGATATCTCATCAAAGGCCTACTGTTAGCGCTGTCATTACGAACTTCCGGCAAATCATGCCTGAAATTCGGAATTATGTTGCCGTGCGGCGAGCGCCTCCGCAGCACGTCAAATGTTAGCGCTGTCATAGATAGGCCGACATAACAGGCAACGTGAAGGGAAAGACGCGAATGAAAAATCTAAGGCGCCATATTTATATCTGCACCGCTTCGGCACTGGTTTTGGGAGCCCTGGCCGGGGGCGCCTTCGCCCAGGACGCGGCATCGGCCAAACCGGACGCCAAGGCGGCCGCGGACACGACAGCGGACAAGGAAACCGTCGTCGTCGTGACGGCCTCACGCATCACGTCGCGCGGCTTCAAGGCCCCGACGCCGACCACGTCGATCAGTCCGCTGGAAATCGCCAACAATGCGGAACCGAACCTGTTCACCACGATCACGCAACTGCCGTCCCTCCAGGGATCGAGCGGCGTGGCGACCAATACGTTCAGCACGTCCAGCGGTCAGCAGGGCCTCAGCTCCTTCGCCCTGCGCGGCCTGGGCGTCAGCCGCACCCTGACCCTGCTCGACGGGCAGCGCGTCGTGCCGTCCAACATCGGCACCGGCGTGCCGGACGTCAGCCTGTTCCCGCAATTGCTGGTCAACCGGGTCGACGTGGTGAACGGCGGGGCCTCCGCCTCGTGGGGGTCCGACGCGGTCGGCGGCGTCGTCAACTTCGTCACCGAAAAGCATTTCGAGGGCTTCAAGGCCAATATCGAGGTCGGCGAGACGACCTATAGCGACGACCAGCAGGGCTTGGTCCAGATGGCCTTCGGTAAGGCCTTCCTGGATAACCGGCTGCATACCGAATTCGCCGTGGAATACCACCACGAGGCCGGCGTGCCGGCGGGCGATTTCGGCGAGGCGGCAGCGGATGGCCGCACCTGGGCCCATAGCGCCACCCTGGTCAATACCGGCATTACCAATAATGGATCGCCGCAATATGTCTTCGCGAACCATGCCCAGTCGACGACCTATTCCAAATACGGGCTGATCACCTCGGGACCGTTGCAGGGCATCGCCTTCGATAAGAACGGCAATCCCACGACCTTCGTCTATGGCTCGAACGGCGTGCCGCAGAAGGACGCGGCCGGAACCGTCACGGGCTGTTATGTCGGCTTCTGCGTCGGCGGCGATACGTCCGGCAATGTCGGCATCGGCGCCTCGCTGCAATCGTCGATCAACCGCTCGAACTTCTATAACCGCACAGCCTTCGACCTCAACTCGACCAATGAGGTCTATATCACCGTCAACTATGCCAAGGTCGGCACCAGCAACCAGCCGAATCCCGGCGCGACCGAACCCGGCCTGACGATCCAGTGTTCCAATCCCTATGTGCCGGCCTCGATCGTCGCGGCCTGCGGGACGAACAGCATCACCAGCTTCAAGCTGGGCACCGTCAGTCCGTTCCTGCCGAATATCCGGGTCAATACCGAACGCGTCCAGTCGCGTTTCGTCCTGGGCGCCGACGGTCAGTTCGGCCTGTTCGGCACCGACTGGCATTACGATGCCTATTACCAGCACGGCCAGAACACCTCGGACATCTTCGTCCATAACCTGCTGCTGAAGGCCCGCTTCACCAACGCGGTCAACGCCGTCCTGCTGAACGGCGCCATCGTCTGCGCCGACGCCACGGCGCGCGCCAATGGCTGCCAGCCCATCAACGTCATCGGTGACCAGACGCCCAGCGCCTCGGCGCTCGCCTATCTCGAGCCCGCGGCCGGCGCCTTCCAGCACACGATCGAAACGCAGGACGTCGCCAGCGCCAGCGTGTCGGGCGAGCCGTTTTCGCTGTGGGCCGGTCCGGTCTCCGTGGCGGCCGGCGCCGAAGCCCGGCGTGAATATTACCGCGCCGTCGCCGATCCCTACGGCAATGGCATAGGCGGGGACACCCAGTATAGCCCCACCTATCCGGCGGACCCGGCGCTCAGCACCGGTGGCGGCAACTTCTATGCCGGCAACTATCGCAACGGGACGGGCCACTACAATGTCGCCGAAGCCTTCATCGAGCTCAACATCCCCCTGATCAACACTCAGGGCCTGGGTCAGCTCAACCTGAACACGGCCGATCGCGCCACCAAGTACAGCACCGCCGGGAACGTCAATGCCTGGAAGGTCGGCCTGACCTGGGACACGCCGTTCGACGGCTTCCGCCTGCGCACCGTCCGCTCGCAGGACATCCGGGCGCCCAACCTGAACGACCTGTTCGGTCCGGTCACCTCGACCAACCTGCCGAACTTCACCAACCCGTTCAACAACACGACCCTGACCGTGTCGCAGAACGCCTCGGGCAACGCCAACCTCAAGCCGGAAATCGCGCAGAACTTCGAGTTCGGCGTGGTGCTGGCCAATCCGCAGTGGGCGCCGGGCTTCAATGCGTCGATCGACTATTACAATATCAAGGTCGAGGACGCGATCATCGGCGGGCTGAGCGCCGCCCAGGAAGTGCAATACTGCTTCAACGGCGCCGTGCCGTCGGCGTGTAGTGCCTTTAACCTGAACGGCCCCAACCCCTATGTGAACGTGACGACGTTCAATGCCGGCTCGATCAAGACGCATGGCATCGATTACGAAGTCAGCTACCAGCGTCCGCATCCGTTCGGTCTGGGCGGCAACCTGGTCCTGCGCGCACTGGCCACCAACGTCCAGGACTTCACGACCACGAACTCGCTGCCGGGGACCATTCCCGTCCAGAGCGCCGGGGTGAATTCCGGGGCGACGCCGACCTGGAAGGGCTTGTTCATCCAGAGCTACTCGACGGGCCTCTACAGCCTGACGCTTCAGGAACGCTGGTTCAGCAAAGGTGTGATCGGCACGCAATACGTGGTCTGCAGCAGCGGGTGCCCGGTGTCGACGGTCAATAACCCGACCCTCAACGACAACGACATGCCGGGCGAAACCTATGTCGACCTGGCCGGTTCCTACAACATCAACAAGAACATCGTCGCCTACTTCAAGGTCGACAACCTGTTCAACGTATCGCCCGCCGCGATGCCGCAAACGGGTACGGGTATCGATGTGAATCCGGCGCTCTACGATACGCTGGGCCGCATGTACCACGCCGGCCTGCGGATGAAGTTCTAGGGCAAGTCCCTGGGATATCGACGGATATCCCAGGGCGGCCTCCAGGATCGCTGCAATCCTGCCTTCTTATCGTGCGGCCGACTGTCTCCCCGGACGAGCGGCCGCACCCGACTTGGCCCGCGCACGCTCACTGGGCCACATGTTTCCGGACGTACACGTCCTTCTCCCGGTCTCGTCCGGAAACATGACTTTTTCACAGATCAGACTTCAGTTTCCCGAGGCATGGCTTTGACATTTTCGGCATCGGCGATCGTCATCATGGGCATCAGCGGCTGCGGCAAATCCACCCTGGGGCATCGGCTTTCCGAGGCGACCGGGTACCGCTTCGTCGAAGGCGACGACCTGCATATGCCGGCCAGCATCGCCAAGATGTCGGCGGGCACCGCCCTGACGGACGAGGACCGCTGGCCCTGGCTGGAACGCGTCGCGGACGTGCTTAGGGACGCACGGGACGAGGCCCGGGGCGGGCGGATCGTGTCCTGCTCGGCCCTGCGGCGCAGCTATCGCGACCTGCTCAGGTCCCGCGTCGGGGAGCGGTTGCTGTTCGTCTTCCCGAAGGTGTCCATCGATATCGTCCAGGCCCGCCTGCGCAACCGCCCGGACCACTACATGCCGACGAGCCTTCTCGACAGCCAGATGGCGACGCTTGAGGTGCCAACGCCCGACGAACGTGTCCTGACCATCGACGGCAATGCCAGCCCGGCCCAATCGATCGATCTGATCCTGGGCTTTCTGTCCGTATCCGCCGACATCCAAACCCGCGCGGCGCCCCGTTGAGGCGGCGCCCAAACCCATATTTCACCGGAGACCGTATTCGCATGGCGTACAAATCCTTGATGCTGACCGCGGGCCTGATGGCCCTGGCGTTTGCCGCGGCCCCGGTGGCGGCCACGGCGGGGCAGGGCTCGGTCTTCCTGACGGCGCCCCACGATCCCCTGGCCGTGACGGTCAAGGGGGTAGGGGACGGCAAGGCCGACGACACGGCCGCGATCCAGGCCGCCATCGACACCGCGGCGAAATCGGGCGCCGGCGGCATCGTCTGGCTGCCGGCCGGACGTTACCGCATCAGCCGCAGCCTGCTGATCCCGGCGGCCGTGCGCCTGTTCGGTGTCGGCGCCACGCGTCCGGTCCTGGTGCTGGGCGACAATACGCCCGGCTTCGACAAGGGGGTGGTCACCATGGTCATCTTCACCGGCGACAGCCAGTATGCCAAGGGGCCGGTCCCCGTGCCGGTGCCGTCGGCCTACCCGGCAACGCCGCCGGTGCGCGACGCCAATTCCGGCACCTTCTATTCGGCGCTGTCGAACGTCGATTTCGAGATCGGCAAGGGTGACCCCGCCGCGGCCGGGGTGCGCCTGCGCATCGCCCAGCACGCCTTTCTGAGCCACATCGATTTCCACCTCGGCTCGGGCTTTGCCGGCATCTACCAGGCCGGCAACGAGGCCGAGGACCTGCATTTCTACGGCGGCCGCTACGGCATCGTCTCCGAGAAGACCTCGCCCGCCTGGCAGTTCACCCTGATCGACTCGACCTTCGAAGGTCAGCGCGAGGCGGCCATCCGCGAGCACGAGGTCGACCTGACCCTGGTCAATACGACGATTACCGATACGCCGACCGGCATCGATATCGATCGCGGCTACAGCGACAGCCTGTGGGGCAAGGATGTGCGCTTCGAGCGCATCTCGAAGGCGGCCGTGGTCATCAGCAACGAGAACAGCCCCTTCACGCAGATCGGCTTCGACAATGCGACGGCTGTCAGCGTGCCGGTGTTCGCGCGCTTTCGCGACAGCGGGAAGACCGTCAATGCCCCCGGCGCCAGCTATCGAGTCAAGGCCTTCAACTACGGCCTGACGATCGACGGCCCGGGCCAGATGGGGCACTTCGCCACCAACCTTCAGGCCGAGGCGCTCAAGGCCTTGCCAGCCCCGCGCGGGCCGGTCCTGCCGGCGCTGCCGCCGGTCGCCGAGTGGGCCGATGTGCGCAGCCTGGGCGTGACCGGCGACGGCGTGACCGACGACACGGCGGCCCTGCAAAAGGCCATCGATACGCACCGTGTCGTCTACCTGCCGATGGGGCATTACCTGGTCACCGATACGCTGCACCTGCGCGCCGACACCATCCTGATCGCCCTGCATCCCAGCTTGACCCAGATCACGCTGGCCGAAAACACCCCGGCCTATCAGGGCGTCGGCAATGCCAAGGCCTTGGTCGAAAGCGCCAAGGGCGGCAACGCCATCATCACCGGCGTCGGCCTGTTCACCGGCGGCGTCAATCCGCGCGCCACGGCCCTGCTGTGGAAGGCGGGCGAAGGCTCGCTGGTCGAGGATGTGCGCATCCACGGCGGGCACGGCACCTTCCTGCCCAATGGCAAGTTCGTCGACTTCTCCGATCCGAAGTTCCGCATGGACGGCCAGCATCCCGGCATCTGGGTGACCGATGGCGGCGGGGGCACCTTCGTCGCCAACTGGACGCCCAACACCATGGCGGATTCGGGCTTCTACGTCAGCGACACCAGGACGCCCGGCCACGTCTACGAACTGTCGGCCGAGCACCATAACCGCCACGAGATCGTGCTGGACGGCGTCGAAAACTGGGAGTTCCTG
>FTDB01000612.1_pt1 | contig 18758 bp, 12 predicted proteins | sample 1639741 | NCBI WGS metagenome assembly FTDB01 (sample SAMEA3914869, study PRJEB12502) | metagenome | biome: forest; material: soil | place: USA | collected 2012-03-12 | depth 0.1 m | reverse complement strand
TAGGAGATTTCCGAGGCCGAGCCGCAGCCCGGCGAATAGGCGACCTTGCGGCGGTTGCAGACCTTGGCGACGTCGGCATTGAGGATCGGACCGACGACGAACTTGGCGCCGTTGGCGATGTAGATGCCGGCGGTCGGCGCATCGACGATCGAGCCGACGCCCATGATCACCGAGGGATCGGCCTTGTCGAAATGGCGGGCGATGTCGAGGAAGGTGTACGAGGCGTAGTCGCCGCGGTTGGTGAACTCGATGCACTTGGCGCCGCCGGCCGAACAGGCCTCGATCACCTTGATGCAGATTTCCGGGTCCTTGTGGTAGAAGACCGGGATCACGCCCTGGTCCATAAGGGCGGCCAAGACCGCCATCCTGTCTTTGTTCATTTCGGTTCTGTCCCTGGGTTTGGGTTCGCGAGAGCGCTTTTAGAGACATAAAAGCTCAAGGTCGAGCCCTTTCCTGCCACCGGTGTCATTTTGGAGCGCTCAAATGCCGCGCGGGCTCCTCGCATGAGCTCGGGCGCGCCGTCGCGCTTGCCAAAGCTTCGCTTTGGAGATTTCGGGTAAGTGGTGGTGTCAGGCATGCCAGTTCTGTGAGCCCAGCAGCGTCTCCGGGGTCAGGCCGGCGACCATGGCGGCGGGGGCGGTGAAGCGCGCCGGGATGGTGGCGACGGCCTTGCCGCTGCAGCCCGAGATATAGAAGCGCGCATCCTCGGGTTCGACGAAGGCCTTTACGCCGCCCCTGGCATTGTAGCCCATGTGGTCGAAGCCCTTGCCGGCGATGTGGTCGCCGAAGGCGCAGCGCAGGTACAGGCAGGCGCCGACCGCTTCGGGATTGCCGTAGCGGCCATCGGCGAAGCTGGTCGTCGGGCGCCACGGCCGGGCCAGGGCCGTTGACGCGTCGGGAAAGGGTTCGCCCTCGTGGTCCAGCGTGCAGTCGAAGAAGACGAAGCCCATCGGCGTGCGCATAAGCGTCGACGGGGCGCAGACATAGCCCTGGCCCGGGGCGTTCGGCATCAGGCGCGAGGTGACGCGGCAATGGTCGAGCGCTACCGTGCCGGCGCCGAAGATGAAGTCGACGCAGCCCTTGATGTGGCTGTTGCGGACCAGGGCGCGGCCGGTGTCGATGAACAGGGTGTCCTGCCAGCCGTCGAGACTGACATTGTCCAGCGTCACCCGGTCGGCATTGCCGGACACGGCCAGAGCCAGGGCCTGGGTGTCGTGGACCTTCTTGGCGTCGCCTTCGGGTATGGCCTTCTGGCCAGGATAGTCGAAGCTGTTGATCACGCCGAGATTGTCGATACGCACGTCGGGCGCGGTGATGGTGATCGTGGCGCTGCGGCGCGTGCCGAGCGTGACCGAGGCATTGGCCGGGTCGGTGCGGCCGGAATAGTCGTCCCAGACGATCTGGCTCTTCTCGGGGGAGAGGCCGCGAATCCAGGTGTTCGGCCGGTCGACGATGACCTTTTCCGACGAGCGGATCTCGCCGACCATGATGCGCCAGGGCCGGTTATCGGCCGGCGCCGCCTTGAGCGCGGCGGTCAGGGACGGGAAGTTTGGGACGTCGGCGAGCGCGGCGGGCGGTGGGCCGACGATCGCATTGGGGCCGTCGAGGACGACCGACTGGGCGGCGGCGACCTTCGGCAGGGCGGCGGCCAGGGACGAGGCCAGCAGGGCGCGGCGTGACAGCATGGATTTCCTCTCCTGTTTTTTCGATCTATAGCAAGAAAGAAACCCCACCACCACGAGCCTTTCTTACTGGTTTGTCCGGTCGTGCCGGCTCGCGGTCCCCCTCCCCACCAAAGGTGGGGAGGAATGATAAACAAACGTCCTTTTCTCACACCTCCCCAACTTGTTGGGGGAGCCGGGCGGCCGGTGCCGGGGACCGCCGGCCGGCGCTTCAGAAGCCAAGCCCCAAATGGCCGGTGGTGGTGGGGTTTCCTGCTTTCTTCACAAAAAAGGCGCCGGATTGCTCCGGCGCCCAGTGTTTGGAAGATAACAGGTGAAGGTGTAGTCGAACTCAGTACTTGTAACGAACGCCGAAGTAGTATTGCCGGCCGGACTTGAGGTATTCCAGCATGGCGTCGGGTTCGTTGACACCCGCCAGCGCGGTGCCGTAGCTGTCGAACGAGTCCGAATAGGGCACGTTCGTCAGGTTGATGCCTTGCAGGGTGAAGGTGATGTGCTTGTTCAGCGCATAGGTGATCTGCGCGTCGATGTCGGTGATCGCGTTCTTGCCCTGGAAGTCGGCGCTGGAGCCCGGCAGCAGGAGCTGCAGGTACTTGTCGCGGTGCGACGCCGAGACGCGGGCTTCGAGGCCGTGCGCCTGGTAGTACAGGGTGGCGTTCCATGAGTTCGGCGACATGCCGAGCAGGTTGGCCTTGGCCACGCCGGTCGTCGCCGAGGCCGAGGTGAAGTAGTTGATCTGCGACGAGACGTGCGTGTAGTTGAACACGGCGCCGGTGTTCTTCAGCTCCCAGGGCAGGAAGGTGAAGGCGTCCTGGATGTTGAATTCCCAGCCGCGCAGGATGCCGCCCGGGGTGTTGATCGGGTTCTTGATCGTCACGGCCGAGGCCGGCGTCAGAGCCGTGGCGCCCTGGACCTGGGCGTTGATCATGTCCTGGGTCTGACCGACATCGGCGAGCGTGCCGGTGTAGGACAGGTTCTGGATGTAGGACGTGATGTCCTTGTAGAACACGCCGCCCGAGACCAGGGCGTCGCGCGTCGGGTACCATTCGACGTTCAGGTCGTAGTCGGTGGCGCGCATCGGGTTCAGGTTCGGATTGCCGCCCGAGAAGGTCGGCGTACCGGCCGTCAGGTCAAGCGTGCCGTTGGGAACCAGCGATTGCATCGGCGGACGCGACATCACCTTCGACGCCGCGGCGCGGATGAAGACGTTGTCGAGCGGCTCGGCCGTGATGTTCATGGCCGGCAGCGTGTCCGTATAGGTGCGGTCGATCGTCGCCACGGTGAAGCCGGTGCCGGCCTTGTTGACGTCGATGCCCTGGACGCGTTCTTCCGTCTGGACGTAGCGCACGCCGACATTGCCGCGGAACGGAATGCCGAAGATGTCCTTCTTGAAGTCGAACTGCAGGTAGCTCGAATTGTCGTTTTCGACGGCGTTCTGGTTGCTCGGCGCCGCCTTGGCGGTGTTGGTGAACAGGCGGAAGTCGCCGTACTGGTTGACGCAGTTGCAGGTGTAGTGGATGGCGTCGTTGAACTTTTGCAGGTCGGGCATCAGCCAGGTCGTGCCGAAGGCCGTGATCGTCTGGGCGTAAGAGGCCAGGTTCGAGTTGATCAGGGTGGCCGCGGCATGCGCCGTGCCGCCCGACAGGTTGCCGGCCGGGCTGCCGGTAACGTTGTCCGGCAGGGCTTCCAGCGAGCCGTCGTTGCGGTAGTACTGGACGGTCTTGAAGCGGTAGGTCTTGTGCTGGACGCCCGCTTCCAGCTTGTAGTCCGGCGTGAACGAATAGACGGCCGACAGCGAACCGGTGCCGAAGTCGTTATAGGTCCAGTTCGGACGCAGGCGAACCAGGGACGGATCGCCCAGGCTGCTCGTATCCGAGGTCTGCTTGTCCGACACCGACCAGTAGCACGCCTGGCTCACCGTACAGCCGTTCTTGGTGCCGTAGTTGAAGATCGGGTGGTTCATGTCGGTGAAGTCGTAGCTGTAGCCCTGGACGTCATAGGCGTCGAAGGTCAGCGTCGTCTGGGTCGGGTTGGCCTGGACCGAACGCGACGCGCCGGCATAGGCCTTGATCTTCAGCTTGTCGCCGACGTTCTGGTCGACCGTCAGCGCGACTTCGGTGAACTTGGTGTCCAGGTCGTCGTGGCGGTTTTCGGTACGGATGTCGGTGTTGTCGAACGTGCCCTTGATCAGGTCGCCATTGCCGTTGATCGTGTAGTTGTACACTTTCATGTTCGGCACGCCGCCGGTGGTGTGCGTGTCCTTGGTCGACGTCGACAGGGTGCCGGCGCGCGAGAAGGAGATGGCTTCCAGGTATTGCTCGTCGCGGTTGGCGACGAAGTCGGAATACAGGGCGTCCAGGGTGATGGTGGTGTCCGGCGTCGGCTTGGCCTGGAACGACGCGGTCAGGCCGGTACGCTTCTGGTGATAGGTCAGGCGGCCATAGCGCGGGATGCGCGGGTGAAGCGCGTTCGACAGGGCGATCGCGTTCGGGTCGGTCAGGGTCGGCGCGCCCAGCGGGGTCTTGCCCGAGTTACAGGCCGCGGTCGTGCATTCCGCGATCGGAACGAAGGTCTTGCCGCCGTCCAGCGAATACGAGAGGAAGCGGTCGACCGACGAGGCCGAATAGGCGTTTTCCCAACGGGTGGTCGACGGACCTTCTTCGTATTCGGTCTTGTCCGAATAGGCGGCCGAGAACAGGAAGCCCAGCTTGCCGCCGGCCCAGCGGTTGGAGATCAGGAACGAACCGCGCGGACCCTTGTCCTTGCTGAGGTCGTTATAGCCGCCCTGCAGCGAGGCGGCCATGGTGAAGCCCTTGTAGTCGAAGGGGTGCGGAGCCTGCAGGTCGACGGTGGCGCCGAGGCTGCCTTCTTCCATCGAGGCTTCCGGCGACTTGCTGACGCTGACCTGCTGGAACAGTTCGGCGGCGAACACCGAGAAGTCGAAGCCGCGGCCGCGGTTGGTGCCGCCCGAGGAGTCCTTGCCGCCGGTGGTGGCCAGGGCTTCCATGCCGTTCAGGCGGACGCGGGTGAAGTCGGGACCCAGGCCGCGGACGGTGATGGTACGGCCTTCGCCGCCGTCACGGTCGATCGAGACGCCCGGGATGCGTTGCAGCGCATCGGCCAGGTTGTTGTCCGGGAACTGCGCGATGTCTTCGGATTTGATGACGTCGACGATGTTGTCGGCGTTCTTCTTGGCGCTGATGGCGCTTTGCAGCGAGCCGCGGAAACCGGTGATGACGACGACGGTCGAGTCACCGCTGCTGGCGGCCGGAGCGGCTTTGGGAGCGGCGTCCTGGGCGTTGACCGAACCGGCGAGGGCGGCGACGCTGATGAGGGCGGTAGCGGACACGCCAAGGTAGAGTGGCGAGGTGAGGCGGATTCCGGACGCTTTGCGCCCGTGCTTGGCTTTCATAGGTTTACTCCCCGTTGTTGCCAGCGATCCATCCGGGTGGATGGTCGTTTTTTTTGGGTTCTCGGAAGCCGGAGGAACCAGCTACCGTGGGTTGGCTGTTACTAAATCGTTAATTTGACACCGGTGTCATGGGCGTATCTGTTGTCGGTTGACACGGGTCTGCCACAAGCAAGCCACACTTCGCCGCGGGCGGTCAAGTGTCAGGCGCTGTCAAAAAAGACACCGGTGGCATTTTCGCGCTGATATTGCCCGGCCTGCGATATTTTTGCCATATTGTGGGATCGTAAGTGGCAAAATTGTATGATTTTTGAAAGTATCGCGTTAAGCGGGTGGTAAGGTTTGCAAGAGGATGTAAATGCGCCGTAACATTATTACGGAGCACCATCGCCCGCCGGTGAACGGCAAGGTCATCTAGTTTAAGGTCAGGGCCACGCGGAAGCCGGCGCCGGCGCTGCGATAGGTGGCCAGGGTCGAGCCCTTGGGCGGCGCATAGTTACGGAAACCCGAGCGGATCATGCGGGGCGGATCGCCCCAGTCGCCGCCGCGCAGCATGCGGAAGGCGCACGCATCCAGCCCGGCCATTTTCGGCGATACCGGATTGTCCGCCGCCAGGGGTTTGTGGATATCATAGGTTGAGCCGTCGCGGGGCTTGTCGGCATAGGCCGACAAACAATCCTGAACCCATTGCAGGACATTGCCGTTCATGTCGTAGAGGCCGAAGGCGTTGGGCGGAAAAGCGCCCACCGGCGAGGTAGCGGCCCATTGGTCCTTGCCCGAGGTCAGGCCGGAACAGCAGTCGTCGGCGCCGTAATTGGCGTGGTCGTGGTCGGGCGTAGCGCCCCATGGAAAGGCCGTCGTCGTGCCGGCGCGCGCCGCGTATTCCCATTCGGCTTCGCTGAGCAGGCGATAGGTACGACCGGTCTTGCGGCTGAGCCAGGCGACGTAGTCCTGGGCGTCCTGCCAGGTGACGCAGACCACGGGGTGGCGGTCATCCTGCGCGAAGTTAACACTGGCCCATGACCGTTCCGGATCGGGCGCCGGCCCCGAATCGGAGGCCCAGCTGCAACCGCCCGAGATCGGACGGTGGGTGTCGGCGACGAAGGCCGCCCATTCACCGCGTGTGACATCGTACCGGCCGGCGGCGAAGCTTTTGATCGTCACCTGTATCGGGGGACCTTCGGACGCGTCGCGGCCAGGCTCGTCGTCGGGCGTGCCCAGGATGAACGATCCCGCGGGAATCACGACCATTTCCGGGCAGTGAGGGCAGTCGCGAAACGTCTTTGCGTCCTTCGGGGCGGCCTGGGCCGCGCCGGCAACGGCGAACAGGCCGGCGATGGATACGAGCAGCGGAAGCAGGCGGCGCATGGCAGACCTCAAGAACGCGGTTATGCCATTCACACTGTCTCATGGCCCTCCGGAAGGCAAGCCTTACTGCCAGCCTAGTCCAAGTCCTTTTTGCAGGGCGATGAAATCCTGGGTCGTCGCGGCCTGGGCTTCGGACACCGAGGCCTGGGCCTGGAGGCGGTTGCGTTCGGCATCGAGTTCGTCGAGCGTCGTCGCCGTGCCGCCCTGCACCCGGATGCCGGTCAGTTGCGCGGCGCGCTCGGCCGACGCCTGGACCCGCAGCTGATCGGCTAAAGCGTCGCGCTGGCGGCCATAGCGCGACAGAGACGTCTCGGCGTCCTGAAGCGCGCCCAGCACCGCCTTGTGGTAATTGGCCTCGGCCTCGTCGCGCGCGGCCCTGGCCTTTTCGACGCCGGCGTGGGTGCGGCCGAAGTCGAACGGCGTCCATTGCAGCAGGGGCGCCTGGATCGACGAGCGGTTGTCGCTGTCGAACAGGTTGCTCAGCTTCGACGACGACCAGCCCAGCGTGCCGAGCAGGGTCAGCTTGGGGAAATAGTTGGCCTGCTGTTCGCCGATGGCAGCGGTCGACGCGGCCAGCTGCCGCTCGGCGGCGCGGATGTCGGGGCGGCGTTGCAGCAGGGTTGTCGGATCGCCGACGGCCACCTCGGCCGGCGGCAGGGGTACGGGAGCGGCGGTGGTCAGTTCGGCGTCGAGCGCGCCCGGCGCCTGGCCGGTCAGGACGGCCAACCGGTCGAGCTGTTCGCTGATCTGGGCCTGCAAGGGCGTGACCTGGGCCTGGGTGGTTTCGAGCTGCGTCGTCAGCCGCTCGACGTCGAGGTCCGAGGCCGTGCCGCCCTTGCGCCGCGCCGTCGTTAGGTCGAGCATCTTTTGCTCGTCATTGGCGTTGGCCTGGGCCAGGGCCAGGCGGTGTTGCAGGTCGCGCAACTGTACGTAGGCCTGGGCGACCTCGGCGGTCAGGGTGACGCGGGCGTCCTGCGCCTGGGCCTCGGCGGCCTCGGCCTGGTCGCGGGCCTCCTCGACGGCGCGGCGCTTGCCGCCGAACAGGTCGATCTCCCAGGTAGCGTCGAAATTGGCGCTGTAGAGACCGGCGGTGGCGTCGGCGGCCGAGGTTGAGGTCGCCGCGCCCGAACCGGCGGAAGACGAGGCGGAACTGCCGCCGAGCGACGATATCAGCGCCGCCGGCCCGCCATTGACGTGGACATAGGTCGTCGAGGTGCCGGTGGTCGGCAGGAGGTTGGCGCGGGCGCTGCTTAAGCCCGCGCGCGACTGGCGCAGCCGCGCCTCGGCGGCGGCGAGATCGGGGCTGCCGGTCAGGGCCAGGTCCTCGACATGGTTCAGTTCGGCGTCGTTCAGCGACGTCCACCAGCGCGCCAGCAACGGACCCGAGGCCGCGGCATTGCCGAGGTCGCCCGAGCGATGAAAGGCCGGGACGGCCGACACCACCGTCGGCGGGCCGCCATAGTTCGGGCCGACGGTGCAACCGGTCAGGCCGAGCGCGAAGACGAGGGCGATACGGGTTCTCATTCCATCCCCATTTGCTGACCGGGTTTCGGTGCCTTGAGCAGGAAGACCAGCGGCGTCATGGCGACCAGGGCGATGCCCAGCACCCAGAAGGCTTCGGAATAGGTAATGACCAGGGCCTGCTGCTGGATGGTGCCGGCCAGCGAGCGCATGGCCTGGAGCTGGCCGCTGTTCAGATCGCCGCCCTGGCTGACCATCTGGGCCGCCTGGGCGGCGATGCGCGCCTGGGCCAGTTCGGAATTGGCGGTGACCGAGGCGCCAATCGACTGGGTGTGATTGGTCAGCTGCCGGTCGATGAAGACGCCCAGCAGGGCCAGGCCGATCGAACCGCCGAGATTGCGCGCCATGTTGTAGAGGCCGGCGGCGTCGGGGGCGTCCTCGGCCGATACGGCCCCGACCGAGGCCTGGTTCAGCGGCATGAAGGCGCAGATCTGGCCGACGCCGCGCAACAGCTGCGACACGACGAAATCGTCGCCCGACGACAGGGGCGTCAGGTGCGTGTCGATGAAGCACGAGATGGCGAAGCAGACCAGGCCGAACAGCACCACCAGGCGCAGGTTCATGCGCAGCAGCCTGGGCAGGAAGGGCATCATGCAGAAGGCGGGGATGCCCGACAGGAAGAGGATGCGTCCTGACTGCTCGGAATTGTAGCCGGCGATCCCGGCCAGGAACTGCGGCAGGACGTAGAGGATGCCGTACAGCACCACGCCGATGACCATGATGATCAGGATGACCGCACCGTAGGACGGGTTGAGCAGCAGTTTCAGCTTCACCACGGGCTTCTTGGCCGTCATCTGGGCGATGGCCAGCAGGATGAAGCCTGTGATCATGACCGCGGTCAGGGCGTCGATCAGCGGCGATTCGAACCAGCGGTCGCGCTGGCCTTCCTCAAGGATGACGGTCAGGCTCGACAGGCCCGCCGACAGGCCGGCAATGCCCAGCCAGTCGGTATGGGTCAGCTCGGCGAAATTGGTCTTTTCGTGCGGCACGCCCAGCAGCATCAGCCCGGTCAGCAGGGCGGCGACGGGCACATTGATGAAGAAGCACCACTGCCACGAGGCGTTCTCGGTCAGCCAGCCGCCGATCAGCGGGCCGAACAAAGGCCCGATCAGCACGATCAGGCCGAACAGCGACATGCCGACCGGCAGGTCCTTGGGCGTCAGCCGCGTGCGGATGATGGTCTGGGCCGACGGAATCAGCGCCCCGCCGAAGAAGCCCTGGCCGACGCGGCCGATGATCATCATGGTCAGGGTGCTGGACAGGCCGCACAGCATCGAGAAGACGGTGAACAGGATGGCTGAGCCGACCAGCAGGTTTCTCAGGCCCAGCACGCGTTGCAGCCACGCCGTCAGCGGGATCATCACCACTTCGGAGACGAGGTAACCGGTCGAGATCCACGTCCCTTCGGTGCCGCTGGCGCCGATCTCGCCCTGGATCTGGGGCAGGGCGGAGTTGACGATCGAGATGTCGAGCGTGGCGATCAGCGCGCCCAGGGCGCCGGCGAAGACGGCGATCCAGTCCTGGGCCGTGGCGCGTCTTTCACCGCCGCCGGATTGCGCTTTCGCCGGCGGATTTGTAGCCGTGGCGGAACTCATCTGTTCGTAACCGGCGGCTGGGTGGTGTCGACCGTGACCGTCGCCGACAGGCCGGGCAGCAGCACGGCGCGGTCGTCATTGGTCAGGTGCGTCAGGCGGAAGCGCACCGGCACGCGCTGCACGATCTTGGTGAAGTTGCCGGTGGCGTTTTCCGGCGGCAGCAGGGCGAACTGCGCGCCGGTGCCGGGGGCGAAGCTGTCGATCACCGCGTCGACCTTGCGGCCTTGCAGCGCGTCGATCTTGACGGTCGCCGCCTGGCCCGGGCGCATGCGGCCGATCTGCGTTTCCTTGAAATTGGCGACCAGGTAGAGGTCGCCGGTCGGCACCACGTCCATCAGCCGTGTGCCCGGCTGGACGAACTGGCCGACGCGGACCTGCTTGTCGCCGATGCGGCCGGCAATCGAGGCGCGCAGGGTGGTGTCGTTGATATTGATCTGGGCCGAAGCGACCTGGGCCTGGGCGGCCTTGAGCTGGGCCTCGGCCTGGCCGACCTGGGCCTGAAGGGTGGCGATCTGTAGCTGCGCCTGGTGTACGGCGGCGGCGTTGGCGCGCGCCTGGCTGTTGGCCTGGTCGGCCTGGTTGCCGGCCTGGGCGGCGCGTTCGGCGGTCTCCACGCCCTGGGCGGACAGCGTCTTGTAGCGGTTGGCCTCGTTGCCGGCATAGGCGGCGGTCGCCTGGGCGCCGGCCAGCGTGGCGCGCGCCTGGTCCAGCGCCGCGGTCTGTTGCGTCACCTGGCGTTCGGCGGCGGTGATGTCGGCCTGGCGGGCGGCGACGGCGGCCGTCTGCTGGTCGAGCGCGGCCTGGTAGGTCGAGCCGTCGATCTGCACCAGGGCCTGGCCCGGCTGGACCATCTGGTTGTCGGTGACCAGCACCTTGTCGACATAGCCCTGGATCTTGGGCGAGATCGTCACCTTGTCGGCCTGGAGATAGGCGTCGTTGGTGCCCTGGACGAAGCGGCCGTGCAGCCACCAGGTGGCGCCGAAGATCACGATGCCCAGCAGGATGACGGCGCCGGCGATGATCAGGCTCAGCCGCACGGCGGGATTGGCCAGGGGACCGGGCTTGGATTTTTCCTGGGGCTTTTCCTGAGCCTTGTCGCCGGCCCTGGCGTCCGTATCGGGCGCCGGCGCGTCCTTGGCCGGGGGCGAAAGCTTGTCGTCTCTTTGGTCGGGCATGGTTGCTGCTCGCATTTTGTGCGGTGCGGCAGCGTTCCGGGTTTTCCCGTAAACGATCAATTAGGTGGTGGCGCGGGACTTATAAGGCCGCGCGGGTAATGCGTTGTTGCCGTTGGGGAAATTTGTGGCAGCTTCGCGTTTTGGATCCAAGGAAGAAACCCCACCACCACGAGCCATTCTTGCCAGCATGACCGGTCGTGTCGGCTCGCGGTCCCCCTCCCCACCGAAGGTGGGGAGGTATGAAATAACGAACGCTTTTTATCATGCCTCCCCGGCTTTGCCGGGGAGGGGGACCGCGCCCGAAGGGCGTGGTGGTGGGGTATCTGGCTTACTTACTTCAGCTCCGCCGACGCATCCGTCAGCTTGACCGTCTTGATGCGGATCTCGGCCGTATGCGCGCCGGGGCCCGAGAAGCGCACGACGGATTCGCTGCCGGCCTCGATGTCGTGGATGCCGGTGGTGGCGCCCGACGAGATGTACTGCCCCTTGGTCAGCGGACGGCCGCGCGCCGCCAGGAAACCGGCCAGCCAGGCAATGGCCTTCAGCGGCCCGCCCGGCATGGTGAACAGCCCGCCGTCGCCGACGACCTGGCCGTCGATCTCGGTCGTCGCCTTCCACGAGGCCAGGGCTTCGGCCGACAGGGTGGCCTCGGTCGAGTCGGAATCGAACTCGCCCAGCTGCGTCGACAGGATCAGGCCGAAATTATTGCCGAAGTCGGACGCCACGACCGTGGGGCCCAGCTTGTTGATGGTGGCCAGCGGCGAGCCGGCCATTTCGACGCCGGCGAACACGGCATCGATCAGGCGCAGCGCCTCTTCCTCGGTATATTCGGTCTTGGCCGGGTCGGCGTCGTGGTCGATGCGGAAGACGTATTCGGCCTCGACCGCGGCGAACCCGCCCTCATAGACCGGCAGGGTCAGGGCCTGGCCTTCGTATTGTTTCAGGGTCGGCGCGAAGATCGGGCCGCACAGGCGTTCGGTATTGTGGATCGGCTGCTTGTCCGGCGCCAGGCGGCCGATCTTCCAGCCGATGATCGGGCGGTTGTACAGCGCGATGGCCTTTTCCTGGATGGCGTAGGATTCACTCAGCTGGGCGGGAACGGCGCCGGGGAAGTCCGGCAGGGCCTGGGCGCCGCGCCGCGCATTCACGAAGCTGTTGGCGATGTCGTCCATGGTCATGAAATATCTCCCTTATCTGTCGATCGCCCTCCTAAAGGAAACCGGTGTCAGGATCAATACGGACTTGCCGGGATGGACAGGCCGCCGGCGCATATGCATAGTCGCTGATCGTTGCGGGCGTGGGGCCTGCGCGATTCCAGGGGGTATCATCATGACGCTTGCGGTTCCGGCTGCGGCCTTTGTGCCGAGCCACATCACGACGTTCGGCGCCATCCACACGGTGATCGGCATGGCGCCGGTCGTGATCGGCCTGATCCTTTATCTGACGCGCGGCACGATCCGGCTGAAGACCACTTGGGGCGGGATCTATTGGGTGACCGCGCTGATCGGCGCCATCACCGCCCTGTTCATCTTCCACCACGGCGGTTTCGGCCCGGGCCACGCCGTCAGCCTGGTCATGATTGTCGACCTGATCGTGTGGGCCGCGGCCGTCCGGATCGCCAAAACCCGCACCATCGAGATCGTCACCGGTTCGCTGAGCTATTTCTTCCTGTGGTTCTTCGTGACCACCGAAACCCTGACGCGCGTGCCGGTGGCCCATCCGTTCGCCCCGGCGCCCGATGCGGCGCAGCTGATCCCCGTGCGCCTGGTCATGCTGGTCCTGGTGGCCGCCGGCATCTGGTGGCAGATCCGGCGCGAGCGCCAAAGCGGCTAACCAGGCTGGCTAAACCCGGCCGCGGCCCAAGTCGAGGTTGCCAACGTCCGGCGAATCTCTAAGAAGGATGAAAAAGTCGGAGCGCCCCCTGATGCCGCCAATGCCCACGTCCGCCCAGCTTGAGGCCGAATCCTGGTATCAGCGCGGCGCCGCCGCCCACGGCCAGGGGCTGCTGGAAGAGGCCGTGGCCTGTTTCGGCCGGGCGACGGTGCTGAATACGCGCCATTTCTTTGCCTGGTTCGCGCGCGGCATGGCGCTGCACGACCTGCGCCGTTTCGAAGAGTCGGCGGCAAGCTACGGTCAGGCGGCGATCATCGACGGCCGCAATCCCGACCTGTTCCTCAATCGTGGCGCCATGTGGCTGGACGCCGGCCAGTTCGACCAGGCCCTGGCCGATTTCGACCGGGCGCTGTCGATGCGCCGCGACTTCCCCGAGGCGCTGATCAATCGCGGCAACGCCTTGAAGGCGCTGGGCCGGTTCGACGAGGCCATGGCCTGCTACGAGCGGCTGATCGGCGTCTATCCGCGCTTCGCCGCGGCCTACAACAACCGCGGCAATATCCTGCAGGACCGGGGGCAGCTCGACGAGGCCCTGGCCGATTTCGACCGCGCGCTCGGGCTGGACGGCCATTTCACCGATGCCTGGAACAACCGCGGCAACGTATTGCAAAAGCTGCGGCGTTTCGAGGAGTCGGTGGCCGCCTACGACCGGCTGGTGCAGCTGATGCCGGGCTTCGCGCCCGCCCATTGCGGCCGCGGCAATGCGCTGAAGGCGCTGCATCGACCGGAAGAGGCGCTGGCCGCCTACGACCAGGCGATCGCGCTGCGCCCGGCCTATGGCGAGGCGTGGACCAATCGCGGCGGCGCCCTGCTGGATCTCGGCCGGTACGCCGACGCCGTCGAATGCTTCGACCGCGCGCTCGGCTTTGACGCCGACCTGGCCGAGGCCAGCCACAATCGCGGCCTGATCCTCTATGCCGAGGGCGATCTGCTTGCCGCCGCCGACAGCTACGAGCGCGCGCTGAAGACGCGGCCGGACCTGGCGCTGATCCTGGGTTCGGCGCTGCACGCGCGCATGCAACTGTGCGACTGGGACGGCTTCGACGCGCGCCTGCAGGCGCTGGCGGCTTCGCTGAGCGCCGGCCAGCCGGCAGCCAATCCCTTCGTCGTCCAGGCGCTGATCGACGATCCGGACCTGCAGCTCAAGGCGGCGCAAGCTATGGTCGCCGCCAAGTTCCCGGCACGGGAGGCACCGGAGATCGCGCGCGTCACGCATGAGCGCATCCGCCTGGGCTACCTCTCGTCGGACTTCCGCAATCACCCGGTCAGCCATCTGATGGCCGGGATCCTGGAACACCACGACCGCAGCCGTTTCGAAACCTTCGCCATTTCCATCCGTGAAGAGCCGGTCGAGCCGTGGCGGGCGCGGATCATCGCCGGCGTCGATCGTTTCATCTATGCAGACGGTCAGTCGGACGCCGAAATCGCCGCGCAGTGCCGGTCGCTGGGCATCGATGTCGCCATCGACCTCAACGGTTTCACCGGCGAAAGCGCGCCGGCCATCTTCGCTCACCGCGCCGCGCCGGTGCAGGCCAGCTATCTCGGCTATCTCGGCACGACGGGCGCGGCCTATTTCGACTATCTGATCGCCGATCCGGTGCTGATCCCCGATGCCGAGCTGCCCTTCTATTCGGAAAAGATCGCCTTCCTGCCGTCGTATCAGGCCAATGACGACCGCACCGCGGCGGCGAAGGTGGAGCCGTCGCGCGCCGAGCTGGGCCTGCCCGAGGACGGTTTCGTCTTCTGTTCGTTCAACCAGGCCTACAAGATCACGCCCGACGTCTTCGATGTGTGGATGCGCATCCTGAAGCGCGTGCCGAAAAGCGTGCTGTGGCTTTATGCGTCGAACCCGCAGGTCGTGCCCAACCTGCGCCGCGAGGCCGAGCGCCGGGGCATCGATCCGGACCGTATGATCTTCGCGCCCAATATCCCGCTCGACTGGCACCTGGCGCGACTGAAGCGGGCCGACCTGTTTCTCGACACAGCGCCCTACAATGCCGGCGCAACGGCCAGCAACGCGCTGCGCGTCGGCCTGCCCATGGTGACGCGCGTCGGCCGCGCCTTCGCCTCGCGCATGGCGGCCAGCCTGCTGACGGCGGTGGGTCTGACGGAACTGATCACCGCGACGGCCGACGCCTATGAGGACATGGCCGTGGCGCTGGCCACCGACCCGGCGTCGCTGGCGGCGATGCGGCGCCGGCTGCAGCGCAACCTGCCCAAGTGTAAGCTGTTCGACACGGCGGGCACGACGCGCGCGCTGGAGGCGGCCTACACCGCCATGCACGCGCGCTGGCTGGAAGGCTTGCCACCCGAGCACATCCGGGTGTGATTTCCAGGGCGCAGCCCTGGCAAGGGCGACCGCCCGCCGCGCCTCATGGCGCGAGCCTCGCGGCGCCTGAGCGCGAAGATGTCCTGCCACCCGAGCATATCCGGGTGTGAGTTCTCCAGGGCGCAGCCCTGGCAAGGGCGACTGCCCGCCGCGCCTCATGGCGCGAGCCTCGCGGCGCCTGAGCGGAAAAGTCAGATTCCCTGTTTGATATGTAAGCCATTACAACGCTTACACATCGTCTCCGCCGCGAAATTACCGCGTCCAACTTCCGCGCGCTTGCGCAGGCCTTATGCCCGCCGGGACCGGCATCGGCGGAGGTTGGAATGGAAGCCCTGGCTTTCCTGCGGGAAAGAACCAAGACGCGCACGGGGCGCGTCATCTTTATTATTTTGTGCCTGATGCCCGTGGCGGGCGGGGTGATCGGCCAGATCCTCAGCCACGCCTGGGCCTTCATGGATATCGACGCGGTGCTGTGCGCGGCGAGGGCCGAGGCCAGCGGTCATTCCCCCTATGGCGTCCTGGCCTGTCCGGGGCTCCGGCCGGCGCCCTATGTCTATGCGCCGCAGGTCGCGGCCCTGTTCATCGCGCCGCTCCATCTGCTGGGCGGTCTGGGCGCGCGGTGGGCGTACCTGCTTCTGCTGTTCTATCCGGCGGCGACGGCCCTGGTCTGGTACAGCCTGGGCCGCGCCCTGCCGGACGTCGACTGGCGGTATCGCCTGCTGGCCTTTTCCGGCCTGGTGCCCATGGCCTTCTGCAGCGGCAATTTCGGCGTGGTCATGCATGCCGCGGTGATCTTCAGTCTGGTGGCATGGCCGAAGCGGTCATGGATATTCGGGGCACTTGTCCTGGCCTGCGCGGTGATCAAGCCGACCTTCCTGCTCTATTTTCTGGTCTTCATGTTCGAAAGCCGGCCCTGGCGGCAGCGCCTCCTCAACCTAGCCCTGGCCGGCGGCGCCGGTGTCGCCGTGGTCGCCGTCACCGTGCTGACGGCCGGTCCGTGGGCCGGCGCATGGCGGCAGGCCCTGGGCGCCGTGGCGCTGAGCGAACAGCCGGGCCTCGGCTGGTTCGCCTTTACGTCCCTGCTGCATATGGTGCCACAGGCGCCAGGGACGCTGGGCCTGACATTGCTGTTCATGGCGGCGATGGCGGCATCCGGCCTGGCGGTCGCCGAGGCGGGCCGGCTGGACGACGAGGCGCGCCGCGTGCTGGCCATCGGCCTGGTGCCGCTGCTGACGCCGCGCCTGATGGATTACGACATGCTGCAGATCGTGCCGTGCATCGCGCTGCTGATGGGGCTGGCGCCGGGGCTGGGCGGACGCATCTACCGTTACAACCTGTCGTGGGGTTTCACCGGCGTGCTGGGCTTCGGCGTCGCCACCAATGTGCTGCACATCGCCCGGCACTGGCCGCGCAGCCACGTCGCCATGGGGCTGTTCTGCGCCCTGGTGCTGGCCAGCGGCGCGCGGGTGGCGATGACGATGGTGGAAAGGTGGGAAAAAAGAAGAGGGCCGCCGCAGCGGAAGAAAAGGGAAAAGGCCACGCTCGGCAGCCCTCTTCGTGTCCGGCCAGTTGCGGGCGGTGAGGACGCCCGAGGAGAGGTTGCCGGAAAGATCTTCAAGTAGCTCAGGCGCCGCATGGCTTGCCGTATGAACGGCGACGGCCATGCGGCCCTGCCAGGTCGCACGGGGCGACCTGAGATAGGTTCGGCGTTAGCGCGCCAGCCAGCCGCCATCGACCGGGATGATGGCGCCGTTGACGTAGTCCGAAGCCGGGGCGGCCAGGAAGACCGCGGTGCCGCCGAGATCGGCGGGCAGGCCCCAGCGGGCGGCCGGGATACGATCCAGGATGGCCTTTTCGCGGGCTTCGTCGGCGCGGATCTGCGCCGTGTTGTCGGTCGCCATGTAGCCGGGCGCGATGGCGTTGATGTTCAGGCCCTTGTTGGCCCATTCGTTGGCCAGCAGGCGCGTGATGCCGGCGATGCCCGACTTCGACGCGGTGTAGGAGGGCACGCGGATGCCGCCCTGGAAGCTGAGCATCGAGGCGATGTTGATGATCTTGCCGTAGCCGTTGGCGATCATGTGCTTGCCGGCGGCCTGGGCCATGAAGAAGGCGCCCTTGATGTTGACGTTCATGACGTCGTCCCAGTCCTTCTCGGAGAAGTCGACGGCGTCCTGACGGCGGATCAGGCCGGCATTGTTGACCAGGATATCGAGGCCGCCCAGGCCGGACAGCGTCTCTTCGACGATGCGCGCGACCGGCTCGACCGAGCCGAGATTGGCGTCGATATTGATGAACTTGCGACCCAGGGCCTTGACCTTGGCACCGGTGTCATCGGCGGGCACGATGCCGGCCGCGGCGATGTCGGCGCCGGCTTCGGCCAGCGCCAGGGCGATACCCTGGCCCAGGCCGGTATTGGCGCCGGTGACCAGGGCCACCTTGCCGGAGAGATCGAATGGATTGGCCATGTCGTTTCCTTTTTTTGTCTCTTCCCCTGCGGAGGGGCCGGTGGCGAGCGCGCCGCGGGCGGCTCGCCGGATGACGCTCTTAGGCGAGCTGGCAGATGTCGAGCACGTTCATGTCGGTATAGTCGAGGTTTTCCCCGCCCATGGCCCAGATGAAGGCATAGTTCGACGTGCCGGCGCCCATGTGGATCGACCACGGCGGCGAGCAGACGGCTTCGTTGTTCTTCATGATGATGTGGCGCGCCTTGTCGGGTTCGCCCATGAAGTGGAAGACGCGGTCGTTTTCGCCCAGGTCGAAGTAGAAATAGATTTCCGAACGGCGGTCGTGCAGGTGCGGCGGCATGGTGTTCCACACGCTGCCCGGCGCCAGGACGGTCAGGCCCAGCAGCAGCTGGCACGACTTGGCCGTGGTCGGCACGATGTACTGATAGATGACGCGCTGGTTCGAGGTTTCCAGCGAACCGCGCTCCAGCGGCACGGCCTTGTCGATCGAGATCTTGACCGTCTCGTAGCGCTGGTGCGCCGGGGTCGAGGTCAGGTAGAACAGGGCCGGGTTCGACGCGTCGTCCGACGAGAACAGCACTTCGGCCGTGCCCATCGGGATGTACAGGCCGTCCTTCAGGCCAAGGTCGTAGACGGTGCCGTCGACCGTCACCTTGCCGGCGCCGGCGCCGACATTGATCACGCCCAGTTCGCGGCGTTCCAGGAAGGGGTGGCCGGCGGCCGAGGCCGGTTCGGTCTGGTCCGGCAGCTTCAGCGTGCCGGTGGTCGGCGCGGCGCCGCCGATGACGAAACGTTCGAAGTGGGTGTAGTTCAGCACCACGGCGCCCGGCTCGAACAGGCCGCCGACCAGGTACTTTTCACGCAGGTCGTCATTGGAGACATTGGTCATCATGTCCGGATGGGTCGCGTGGTAGATTTTCTTGTAGAGCGAGGTCTGGCACATGGAATGTCTCCGGCAATAGATTCGGGCAAATCAGATCAAAAACGATCAGGCTGAAGCAGCTTAAAGCAGCTTTGGGCGTCTTACAGCTTATAAGCGGCTTTGGGAAGGTTGTAGGTGAGGTCCTTGATCGTGTCGGCGGCGTCTTCCGCCGTCAGGCGATGTTCGACCACCAGGCGCGCCAGGAAGTTGGCGTCGATGCGGCGGGCGACGTCGTGGCGCGCCGGGATCGACAGGAAGGCGCGGGTGTCGTCATTGAAGCCGACCGTGTTGTAGAAGCCGGCGGTTTCGGTGACCTGCTCGCGGAAGCGCGTCATGCCTTCGGGGCTGTCGTGGAACCACCACGACGGGCCGAGCTTGAGGATCGGATAGTGGCCGGCC
>FTDB01000096.1_pt1 | contig 18758 bp, 16 predicted proteins | sample 1639741 | NCBI WGS metagenome assembly FTDB01 (sample SAMEA3914869, study PRJEB12502) | metagenome | biome: forest; material: soil | place: USA | collected 2012-03-12 | depth 0.1 m | reverse complement strand
GGGCCAGGATGGCGAAATCGGTCGGGGTCAGGGCTTCGAGCGTGGCGATGGCGCCCTCGCCGGTCAGCCGCGCCTGGCCCATATGGGACACGTCGAACAGCCCGGCGGACGATCGCGTCCACTTGTGCTCGGCCAGCACGCCTTCGTACTGCACCGGCATGTTGTAGCCGGCGAACGGCACCATGCGCGCGCCCAGCGCCACATGGCGGTCGTAAAGCGATGTATTCTTTAGGGTTTCGGTAGCGGGAGTTTCAGACACGGGGCCTCGCAGAACGATTCAGGTCCTGCCCCCGCTGTCCCTTTGCCTGAGAGATTTGCTCCTTCGGCGGAGGGCTGCCCCTCACTTTCCAGCGTTTAGAAGCTGTCGCGGTCCGTTTGCCTGAGCGTTTCCGGGGCGGTTGCGCCTTCGGCGTCGTGTCCCGTCCAACGACGAGTCACGATCTCTCCCGCGAGAGCGAGACGCTTGTGCGCTGTAGCGCCTGCGGAGTCAACTAAGAGCTACCGTTTGAACAAATAATTCAACACGAGCATCCAAAATCCAAAAACCGATGCAGTCGTAGTTGTCACCACGGTGACAAATTCAACTTCTGTGAGCTGCCACCCGCACGGTTTAATGTATTGAAGTAATACAAAAAGGATAAGTGAAAAAAGCCAAAACAACGTTACGGTATACGCCCTGCCGGCATATTTTCGTCGAGCCGCCATATCGTCTTTGAATTGATTGTTTTTAAGCTTTAGAGCAATAACCTCTTCAGCTTTCCGTTCGTCATCCGTTTTGAACTCTTCCCGCTCCTCCTCGGGAGTGGGAGCCTTTTCAAGATCGACATATTCGCCGTCTTTTGGCACGTTATCCCAAGGGGCTGCCATTATTGAGCCTGCAGCACCTTAGAGGGATCACCAGAGAAGCACTGCTTAATAATCACGTCATCAATGACGGTTCCTTTCGGAACTCTGAAGTGATTTTTTTCTGCGATAATTTTCCAAGGCGTACCGTCTTTATGGGTCCGCTCGGAAAGCTCTTCCGCCGTTTTATCTCCATACCGCGCCCATACCCAATCAACCAACCCCATGAGTTCGTCATTAGCATCGTCAATGCGCTCTGGCCCCTCATTGAAATGGTCCCCGCGTTGCATGCTTGTTATTGGCTGAGAACCATACCCCTTCAGAGAATGATATAGCTCATCAAAAACAGGGCCATACTTCCATACCTGCGGCCGTTCATCAATAAACGGCCTATCATGCACAGACAACCACCAAGCATGGCAATAGTACACCAGCTTCTGGAGTTTCATGTGCTGAATACCGGAGCCCTTACCGAACTCGTCTATGAACGTGTTGGCAACAGCCAAAGAGCTAGTCATAGCTGCGCCTCTCTAATTATGGGGAAAATATTAGCGGCGAAATTTAGCCTTATATAATTATCTGATTCCGCGTTGTCCACAAGCTGTGGATAAATCTCAGCCTCAGCCGTTATTGACGACCAGTTTGAGATGGCGCTTTTCCAGCAGTTGCGGCGGATCGTAGACCGGCGGACGCTCGATGCGTTCCGGCCGCGCTAGCAGCTTCTTCTTGTGACGCGTCATCTGCGGCAGCAGGGCCGCTTCCAGTTGCCACATCTCGATCTCGATGCAGGCGTCGGCCAGGCGTTCGATATGGCGGTTGTGACGGCGTCCAGGCGGCGTCACCAGGACCAGCTTCTTCTTGGGGAAACGTTCCTTGAGATAACGCGCCGTGGCGGCGTGGTCGCCGTCGGCGGTGACCAGGTAGCAGACGTCGAACAGGTTGTCCTCGGCGTCGGCGGCAATCGACAGGGCCAGATTGACGTCGCCCTGCTTCTCGACCGACAGTTGCCAGGAATGGCCACAGGCGTTGCAATTGTCCATGGCGTGGACGAAGTGGCCGATGCGGCAGACCACACCCTGGGCCTGAAGGGCGCGCATGTAGTCCTCGTGCGCCTTGAGCTTGGACTTGGCCGACGGGCGGAAGGCCGAACACCACACCACCCGCTTGACGACTTCGGCGCGCGGCACGATGGCCCGGCCCAGCGCCTTGAGGTTCAGCCATTGCAGATAAGGGCGCTTATAGGCTTCGACGGCGTGGAACAGGTTGAAGCCGTCGATGTAAAATGCCGCGCGCTTACGGAACAGCGGCAGCCGCCACCCGCGCGGCGCCTTGAACGTCTTGTCCGCAGCGGGTTTCCCCTGCTCCGGCGGCTTCCCTTTCGGCGACGACATGGATCCGCGCACCACCCATTAACAATATGCTAACACTAAACCTCAAGTTCGGCGGTTTGTCAGCAGGGCGGCAGATCAATTTTTTACATAAGCCAAAAGCTTACATCTGATCCGGCGCCGTCAGCCCCATCAGATCGAGCCCCAGTTCAAGCTGGCGCAGCACGACGCCGACCAGGCCAAGCCGCGACGCCTTCGTCGTCGCATCATCAGCGCCCAGCACCGGACAGGCAGCGTAGAACTTGGAAAAAGCCTGGGCCAGACGATAGGTGTGGTCGGCGACCAGGTTCGGCGCGCGCTTGAGATAGGCCTCGCGCAGGGCGCCGTCGAAGGCGTCGAGCAGCAGCACGACCTCGCGCTCGGCCGGTTCGGCCACGACGATGACGCCGGCGGTGACGCCCTGCTCGGCGGCTTTACGCAGTATGCTTTTCATACGTACCGCCTGGTACAGCAGGTACGGCCCCGTCTTGCCCTCGAATGACATGAAGCGGTCGAGGTCGAAGATGTAGTTGGTCAGGCGGTGATTGCTGAGCTCGGCGAACTTCAGCGCGGCGATCGCCACCTTGTGCGCCGTGTCGGCGAAATCGGCTTCCGACAGGTCCTTACCGAGGCCCGCTTCGTGCAGACGGGCGATGGCCTTTTCCAAAGCCTGGCCGATCAGGTCGCCCAGCTTCAGCGTGCCACCGTCGCGCGTCTTGAACGGCTTGCCGTCCGGGCCGTTGACCGTGCCGTTGGCGGCGTGTTCGAGTTGCCCCTCTGCGGCATAGCCGGCCAGATAGGCGGCGCGGAACACCTGTTCGAAGTGATCGGCCTGGCGCTGATCGACGACGTAGAGGCTAAGGTCCGGGCCGAATTCCTGCTTGCGCTCGACGATGGTCGCCAGGTCGGTCGTGCCGTACATGGCCGAGCCTTCCGACGAGACGACGAGCAGCGGATTGACCTCTTTCTTGTCGTCATCGCGCGCCACGCGCACGATCTGCGCGCCCTGGTCGGGGACCAGCAGGCCCTTGGCCTTCAGGTCGTCGATCATTGGCGCGATGAACGGGTCGGCGTCGGATTCGCCCTTCCACCAGTCGAAGGTGACGCCCAGCGCGCCGTAGTCGCGGATCAGGGCTTCGCGGCTGACCACGACGAAGTGCTGCCACAGGGCGCGATAGCCCGGCCGGCCGGCCTGCAACTCCTTGGTCGCCTTGCGCGCCCGGTCGCGGTAGGCCTCGTCCGCCTTGCCCTTGTTGGAGGCCATCGGATAGAGGCGCTCCAGATCTTCCAGGGTCACCGGCGCTTCGGTCGGGAAACCCATGGTGATCGCCGCGTCGAAATAGGGCAAGTCCGGCTGTTCGTCGGATACGGCGACGATCAGCAGGCCCATCTGGTAGCCCCAGTCGCCGAAATGGGCGTCACCGATGACCTCATCGCCCAGGAAGCGGAAGATGCGCTTGAGGCTCTCGCCGATCACCGCGGTGCGCAGGTGGCCGACGTGCATCGGCTTGGCGACATTGGGGCCGCCGAAGTCGATCAGCACCTTGCGCCTTGTCGCGACGGCCGGGGCGCCCAGGCGCGGATCGCCGGCGATGGCATTGGCGCGCGCGCCAAGCGCCGTGCTGTTCAGCACGAAGTTGAGGAAGCCCGGACCGGCGATATCCAGCGATTGCAACCGCGTATCGCCGCTCAGGCGGGCGGTAATTTTCGTCGCGACTTCACGCGGATTGGCCTTGGCCGCCTTGGCGACCGCCAGGGCGCCATTGCATTGAAAATCGGCCAGGTCCGGCCGGTCCGACGCATTGACGCGCCCGGCCGCGGCGTCGAAGCCTTCGGCGGCAAAGGCGGCGCCCGTCGTTTCGGTCAGGTCGCTGCGGAAATCGTGGGAGGAGATAAAGTCTTCGGACATGGTTTCATTACGGCTGGAATTTCCAGCCGTAATAGGGACCACGCCCTCGCTTTACAAGGCTTATTGCGCGGGCTTCTTTTCCGCGGGCGTGACATAGCGGAAGTGCTTGCCCTCGCGGTTGAACTCGGCCATTTCCGGCGTAACGTCGAAGCCGATCAGGACTTCGAAGTTGGAGCCCGACACCGTGAGATCGCCACGCGGGATCAGGATCTTGCCGATCTGCGTGTTGACGTGGACCGTGTCCTCGCCGGGCTTGAAGGTCACCGGCAGGTCGAATTCCTGCTTGGCCAGCACCGTCTTGTCGCGCTCGGTCACCGCGACCCAATAGTGATAGACCTTGGTCACGCCATCGGCCTGCGGGCCGCGGCCCAGCGAGAAGCCGATATTCATGCCGACGTGGATCGGATCGCTGCCCTTATAGGCGCAGTCCGAGGACACGCCTTCGATCTCGCCGGTCCAGATGGCCGAGGCGGCGCTTTCCTTGTTGTCCTTGAACTCATGATAGCGCGCGGCGTCGTACAACACCTTCACGTAAGGGCACGGGCCTTCGGCGTGAATAGCCTTGAGGTGCAGGTCCTTGTCACCCCACTCGGCGTCCTTCTTGTCGCGATCGGCGGCCTTGTCCGAATCGTCCTGGCCCCCGCCTCCGCCACCACCGCCGGGGCCTCCGCCCATGCCGCCACCCATTTGAGCGTGGGCGACGGGCGCGGCCATCAGGCCCAGCGCGAGCGACAGGCCCAGACCCGTCATAAGGCGACGCACGAAAATCGACATGGACGGCTAAACCCCTGGCTTAAAGACTAAAGCGGCAGGAAACCGCCCCCGCCCGCGATGTGTAGCGCCAGAACGTTTAACGTCAGACTGGCGCTTTTGGAAGCGTTTATCGATCGAGTGCGGCCAAAACACGGCGGAAGCCATGCAGGTGTGTTATCTCGGTGCATGCGCACAAGACTTCACATATAAAGTTGGGACACTCTGTTCCAAACCCCGGCAAAAACGCCTATGTCACATGCCATGAGTCCCCGTCCTTTAAAAGTGAACCTGGCCACGCCGCGCGGCTTCTGCGCCGGTGTCGACCGCGCCATCCAGATCGTCGAGCGCGCGCTGGAGCTTTATGGGGCACCGGTCTATGTGCGCCATGAGATCGTGCACAACAAGCACGTTGTCGACCGGCTGAAGGGCCTGGGCGCCGTGTTCGTCAAGGAACTGGAGCAATGCCCGCCCGACCGTCCCGTCGTCTTTTCGGCGCACGGCGTGCCGAAATCGGTGCCGGCCGAAGCGAAGTCGCGCCAGATGTTCTATCTCGACGCCACCTGCCCGCTGGTTTCCAAGGTGCATGTCGAGGCCGAGCGCCACTATACCGAGGGCCGTGAGATCGTCCTGATCGGGCATGCCGGCCATCCGGAAGTCATCGGCACGATGGGCCAGCTGCCTCAGGGCGTGGTCAAGCTGATCGAGACCGTCGAGGACGCCCGCGCCTTCGAACCGAAGGATGCGGCGAACCTGGCCTTCGTCACCCAGACGACCCTGTCGGTCGACGATACGGCCGATATCGTCGCCGAACTCAAGGCGCGCTTTCCGGCCATCGCCGTGCCGCATAAGGAAGACATCTGCTACGCCACCACCAACCGCCAGGAGGCGGTCAAGCAGGCGGCGGCCGATTGCGACCTGGTGCTGGTCATCGGCTCGGCCAAGTCGTCCAATTCGCAGCGTCTGGTCGAGGTCGCCCTGCGCGCCGGCGCCAAGGCGGCCTATCTGATCGATGACGCCTCGCATGTCGACTGGACCTGGTTTGCCAAGGAAGATGGTTCGCGCGTCGATACGCTGGGTATCTCCGCCGGCGCCTCCGCGCCCGAAAATCTGATCACCGAACTCCTGGCCGCCATCGCCGCGCGATTCGACACCCAGGTGGTCGAGCACTCCGGCGTGGTCGAAACCGTGACCTTCAAACTGCCGCGCGTTCTGACCGAAGCCTGATTGTCCCGCCTTCCGATGTCCTTATCCAAAGTCACGATTTTCACCGACGGCGCCTGCAAGGGCAATCCGGGCCCGGGCGGCTGGGGCGCCATTCTCATGTCCAATGGCCACGAAAAGGAACTCTACGGCTACGATCCGCAGACGACCAACAATCGCATGGAGATGATGGCGGCGATCGCGGCGCTGGAGGCGCTGAAAAAGCCATGCGAGGTGTCGATGAACGTCGACAGCCAGTACGTGCTGCAGGGCATGACCGAATGGATCCGCGGCTGGAAGGCACGTGGCTGGAAGACCGCGGACAAGAAGCCGGTCAAGAACGACGACCTGTGGAGGCGCCTCGATGCCGCCTGCGCCCCGCACAAAATCAAGTGGACCTGGGTCAAGGGCCACGCCGGCCACGAGCACAACGAGCGTGCCGATCAGTTGGCCAATCGCGGCATCATCGAAGGTCGCGCCGCTTCGGCTTGAAATTCGGATACGCCCCGCCCGCAATCAATTGACGATGCAATCGCATATTGAATATGCAAAACAATATTCAATTTAGCTTGGAATATTAAATATCTAGCTTTCTATTATTTTCAATTCCTTGGAAAATCGCTGCGCGTTGGCGACATAATGATCGGCGGAGCGCTTCAGCCCTTCGACCTGCTCCGGTGTCAGTTCCCGCACGACGCGTGCCGGCGCGCCGACGATCAGCACGCCATCCGGAAAAACCTTGCCCTCGGTCACCAGGGCGCCGGCGCCGACGATGGAATTGGCGCCGATGCGGGCGCGATTGAGGACGGTCGAACCGATGCCGATCAGGCTGTTGTCGCCGATGGTGCAGCCGTGCAGCGTTACCTTGTGCCCCACCGTCACGCCCTCGCCGACCGTCAGCGGCGCGCCCGGGTCGGAGTGCAGCACGCTGAGATCCTGGATATTGCTGCGCGCGCCGATGCGGATCGGTTCGTTATCGGCCCGGATGACGGCGCCGAACCACACCGAAACGTCTTCGCCCATGCGAACATCGCCGATGACGTGGGCGCCCGGGGCGACCCAGAATCGTCCGTCTGCGGAGCTTCGTGGCGTCTGGTCGCCAAGGCGATAAAGGGTCATGCGTGTCTTCCGGGTGCCAGGTTCGCGTTTTCAGCGAAATTTTCGCAGCTGCGAAATCGTCCGCACACCGCTTTTAAGAACTCGCTAACGATTCGGGGCGAATCTGATAGCATCTTTATGAGGGCCAATTTACCCTCGAAAGTGCCGGTTCAAGGTTCAACCTTCAAAGAGGGCCTGGTGACTCAAAAGGTCGCATTCATACCGATCCTTCCTCCTCCGCCCTTGACCGGATCTGGCGGCGCACCTCGGTTCAGCGCCGTTTTCTCCTGCAAATTTGTACATCCGAAGGCGAGCCATTTCCGGCCTCGCCTTTTTTCATGCCCGCGTCCGGCCATGCCGGCACGCGCCGCAGTTCATCAGTAAAGGGGACCACCATGACCAAGCGATCCGCCAAACGCTATCTCCGCGAAGGCACTCTGGATACCGAGGCTTTTCAGCCCGACACCCGTGTGCGCCGCCTCAGCGTTCATGCCGGCGGGGCTTCGGCGTGGTCACCGGTGGGCCCGGCCAATGAGGACCGCGAACAGTCCTACATGAAAACCATAAAACCAAAATCGGACGGCCAGGCGGCGCTGATGAGCGCCATCGACGAGAAGAACCTGATCCTGGCGCTTGGCCCCGCAGGGACCGGCAAGACCTATCTGGCCATCGCCAAGGCGGTCGAGGCGCTGGAAGCCGGCAAGGTCGGGCGTATCGTGCTGTCGCGGCCGGCGATCGAGGCCGGCGAATCGATCGGCTTCCTGCCCGGCGACATGGAAGACAAGCTGGCGCCCTATCTGCGCCCGCTGTACGACGCCCTCACCGACCGCCTCAGCATGAAGCGCGTCAAGGCGCTGATGGCCGAAGGCCTGATCGAGATCGCCCCGGTCGGCTACATGCGCGGCCGCACGCTTAACAACGCCTTCGTCGTCATCGATGAGGCCCAGAACTGCACCTATGTGCAGCTTAAGATGCTGCTGACGCGCCTGGGCTGGAACTCGACCATGGTCGTCACCGGCGACCCGGCGCAGAGCGACCTGATCCCCGGCCTGTCCGGCCTGGGCGACGTCGCCGACAAGTTCGAAAGCGTCGACACCATCGCCGTCGTGCGCCTGCGCGACAAGGACATCGTCCGCCACCCGCTGGTGGCGCAGATGCTGGGCGTTCTGTAAACGAAGATGATAACCTTGGAGGGCGTGGGCATACCCACGCCCACTTTTCGTTCAGCGGATCGCACCGCCCGCCTTCCCCATATCATTTTTGCATCAGCTCTGTAGTATATCCAGTCGGTAGATCGTCCGTCCCTTTGAGGTTCGCGTCATGTCGAGGATGCTGCTCGTTTTCTGCGCCTCGGCGCTAACCCTGGTGGGATCGGGTGCGCCGAACACCACCATCGCCGCTGGAGCCACGCGCTCGATTCGTGATTTTACGGACTGCGACGGGCGATCGGACGATACCCAGGGCCTGCAGGCCGCTTTCACCGCAGCGGCGCACAACGCCTTCACCCTGGTGATCGACTGCCCGGTTTCACTCCATATCGCCGACGATATCGCCCGTCCCATATTCGTCGACAGCGGTACGCGGGTCCAGTTCAGCCGCGGCGGCCAGCTCGTCGTCGACAACAGCGGCATCCCCGCCTTCGTCATCGCCAACAGCAGCGACGTCCATTTCCTGGGCTGGCGCATCCTGTACACCGGACAAACGCCGGTGCAAAAACTCGTCACCGGCTACCATCGCGATCACCAATGGGTCGCCAAGACCACGGCGGTCGGTGGAGAGTTCAACAACGCGATCCTGACGCCATGGATGGCGAAGAACCGTCGCGTCGTCATGTCCAACGGACACGACCTGTGGAGCGGAACGACCAACAGTACGGCGATCTTCTTCCTTACGGGCGACGACAGCGGCATCGAGGTGCGCGATATGGCCGTATCGACCGCGGACGCGGCCCATCCCGCTCACTACGTGCCGATGGTGTTCTCTTTTACCACTGGCTTTTATTCGGGCACGTCGACACCCAAGGCCAGCGGCCCCGCCATGGATCGGCCTGCCGTTCCCCACGACCTGGTATTCGACCATATCGATCTGGACGGCACGCTGATGGGCTTCCAGGGAACGATGCGCGATGCCACCTTCTCCCATATCCGGTCGCACCACTATGCCGACCTTCAGGGCGATGACGGCAATATGCCGGGTGGCGAAGGCAAATGGTTCGCACCGCCTCACCTCTTCTATATCGTCGGAAGCGGTCCCGTTCAGCCGCAGCATATCCGCATCTCCGACGTCGTCGACGATGGCCTGCGGGTCGGGCGGCCGCGCGATACGCAAACCGACAAGGGAAGCGGCTACGCCTTGTCATTGAAGATCGGCGGCAATGACGTGGTCGTCGACGGCTATGTCTCCCATCGCCCCGATGGCTTCCTCGACGTCCTGGCCTCCAACGGTTTGACGGTCCGCAATGCGGAAGCCACCTACGATTCCCATTTCCTGAACGATATCTATCCCGGCGTCCGCTTTGTCGCCGGCGCCCCGGGCTATACCGACGTCACCCTGGAAAACGTTCACCTGACGGATACGTCTCCCCGCACACGTGTTGCGCCTGTTTCAAACAACAATGTTCCAACGAATTCAGGCGTCGTATTCCACGACGTTCGCGTCGATCTGAATGACTGGGCAGGCCCCGCTCCCCTGAGCGCGCCCGCCTTTGCGGGCAATCACAATTCGACGCCCGTGACCTACACGGTCAGGACAAGATCCGGCTTGTAAGCGAGACGGATACCGCTGCGCGCACGCCTTCCGCGGTGTGTTTACCACGGCCAGAATATATCTCTTGCCAAGGCCTGGGCCGGCTGGCATCAGGATATGCGAACATTTTTTCGCAGTGCACAACTTGCCGTGGTTAAACACGTCCCGGTTACGGCAGGCAACAAACTGATATTTGAGATATGGCCTGACGGGCATCCCCTTCAAAAGGGATCAAGGTTTTCGTGCCATTACGGTTTAACATATATAAGATTTCAGAGCGACTGACGGACAATCCATGTCGACCCTTTCCAGAATAACCTCCGGCAGCCTGGCCATGTGGGCAAGAATGCTGGTGACCTTGTTCTCCCAAGTCTTTTTTGTCCCAGTCTATCTGACCTATTGGGATGCCAATCTGTACGGGGTCTGGCTGGCCGTTCAGGCTGCCGTGACACTTTTGACGCTGCTCGATACCTCGCATCAGACCTTTTACGAAAACGAGTTCCTGCAGATCAGCCTGAACGACATCAACAAGACCTCGAAGTATTTGTGCACGGCCGCCGTTTGCGGCTGGAGCCTCAGCCTTATTCAGATTCTCATCATCGTCATCGTCTATGTGTCGGGCGGGCTTAGCCTCGTCGTCGGGCTGGCCAAGTCGGTCGATACACACCTGGCGCGCGATGTCTTTATCTCTCTGCTCTTCCAGTGCATCACCTGGACCATCACCCAGAGTCTGTCGGGCCTGATGGGGCGAGCCATCAGTTCGTTGGGGCACTTTTCCCGGAACGCCTGGTGGGGCTTGATGTACGTTATCGCCAGCGCCGTGGCGCCGGTCATCAGCGTCGTGCTCGGAGGGAAAATCCTGGCGGCCGGGCTGACGCAATGCGCCGTCATCCTGATCTATGAAACCTGCTGGATTCTGGACGCCTACCAGTTGTTGCGCAAGAAGGGCTTCACCTTCGTTGCCCCCGATTTCACCCTGGGGCGGACCAACATCCTGAAGTCGTCGCTGGTCGTCGTACGGCAATTGCTGGTGCTGTGCCGTCAAAATGGCTTTCGCCTGTTGATGGCGCCCATGGTCACCATGAAGGCGCTGGCCGAGTTTTCGACCCAGAGAACCGTGGCCAATGTCGCCCTCCAGGGGCTGAATTCGATTTACGGCCCGGTGATGCCGGAACTGATGCGCTATGTTTCCAACAAGCAGCAGGAAAACATGGAGGGCATGTTCCTGATCTTGTGGGGCTTCCTGACCCTCATTGTCGGACCGTTGTTTTTCGCCCTGCAGATCGTGATGCCCTTCATCTATCCGATCTGGACGCACCATGTCTTCGTCTATGATGGCTCGCTCTTCTTCCAGCTCTCGGCCGCGGTCATCTTCTATATGGTCGGACTTCCCGGCATGGCCATCTGCACGGGCCACAACCTTCTGCGCAAACAGCTTCTGATCTCCGTCGTATCGACGGGCCTGCTGATCGGCAGCCTGATCGTCTTTTTGAAGATGTTCGGCCTGTCGGGCGCGGCTACCGCGCTCAGCATAGCCGAAATATCTTCGGCCGCCCTATATACCTATTATGCCTATGGCTGGCTGAAGGCGCACGGCATGGCGTGGCCAACCAAGTTGTTTTTGTCGATATTGCTTTTGACGGCGCTGTTGATGGTGCAAATGTGGGTGGTGGCGGCGCACCTCGTGAACTATGCCCTGTCGATACTGGTCTTTGTCATCTATTTTGCCGCGACCCTGTATTTTTCGACCCGTGCCATGCCGCTCGTTGCCCGGGAAAAATTCAATAAGATCAAAACAGCATTAGTTTCCAGGCTTCTTCCCAACAGCTGAACGGAGGGACACATATGGCCCCGCAAATAACCCTGGTGATGCCCACCTATAACGGCATGAAATTCCTGCCCGCGGCTGTAAACTCGCTTCTGGAACAGGATTTTCAGGATTGGGAGCTGATCGTCAGCGATGACGGTTCAAAGGACGGAACCCGGGACTTTCTGGATACGCTCACCGATCCGAGGATCAAGGTCTTCAAACAGGAAAAGAATCTCGGGATCTTCGGCAACCTGAACTTCCTCTTTTCCCAGGCCACGGCGCCGATAACCCAGATCTTTTGCCAGGACGACAAGCTGACGTCCCGGTCCGCCGTGGCGACGGTTATGAACCTGTGGAGCGGGCTGGGGCCGGAAGTCGGCTTTTTGCGCTGCAATCACGTGCGGGAAACCTTCAAGCTTTCGAAGCTGAACCGCTTCGAGGCCAGCATATTGCCGACCTATCCTCAACTCGTTACCCCCGAAGTGTCGGATTTCTATTTCATCGTCTTCGGTTGCATCCCCGGTAACCTCTCCAACGTATCTCTGAGAACCGAGCTCGTGGCCCAGAACGGCGGCTACGACCAATCGCTCCCCTATTCCGGAGACTTCGAATTCTGGTCACGCATCGGCCGGAAATATGTGTGGTGCATCAGCGATGCGGACGTCATGCGCGTGCATGAGCACGAAGGCCAGGCATCCAAGACCCTGAACTATAAGGGTGAGCTTTTGCCCCAGCAGGAAAGGGTCATCTCCTCCCTGTATTCGCATCTGGTGCAAAAAAATATTCCGGCGGGCGAGCTCAGATTCATTGCCACCATAAACACCATCGCGCCGCATTTTTACATCGCAGTGAAAAGGCTCGTCCTGAAGCGCGATCCTCGTTACCTGAAAATGTTGTATTCGGTGTACGGCAAATCAAAGGTGACATTCGGCAACGTGGCGACGACCTTCATATGCCTGGCCAGCCTGGGCGGAAGAGTCGGATCCGTTTATTTTTCAAGCCGCTTCCTGAAGCGACACGTTCCGGATCGAAGCCTGGCGCCCTCGGCGGACCAATAGGCGCGCCGCGAATATCCGAAGACGGTCCTCCGGGTGAGGTGACAATGGCTAAAGGCAGTTCATGACACGGGCAATCCTTGTTTCAGGCGGCGCAGGTTTTATCGGCGCCCAAACCTGCAAGACGCTGGCTCAGGCGGGCTTTCTGCCCGTCACCCTGGATAATCTGAGCACGGGCTATGAAGCGGCGGTCAAATGGGGGCCGCTCGTCAAGGCCGACATTCGCGATCGTGCGGCGGTGACCCAGGCTGTACGCGATCACGATATCAAGGCCTGCATCCATTTCGCCGCCTATAGCCTGGTCGGGGAAAGCACCAAGAATCCCCTGAAATATTACGACAACAACGTTGCCGCGGGGCTGGAATTCGCCGCCGCCCTGCTGAGCGAAGGTGTCGAGGCGCTGGTATTTTCATCCACGGCCGCGGCCTATGGCGTGCCGCAGACGTCGCCGATCCCCGAAAGCCACCCTCTGGCACCCATCAATCCCTATGGCGGCAGCAAGATCGCCTTCGAGCAAGCCCTGCACTGGCTCGGCCAGGCCAGTCCGCTACGCTACACGATCCTGCGTTATTTCAACGCCGCCGGCGCCGACTTCGACGGAGACATAGGCGAAAGCCACGTCCCGGAAACGCACCTGATCCCGCTCATCTGCCAGGCGGCTTATGGTACACGCGATGCCCTCACCGTCTTCGGCAGCGACTATCCGACAAAGGATGGGACGTGCATCCGCGACTATGTTCACGTCGTCGACCTCGCCCATGCCCACGTCGCCGCTGTGAAACGGCTGCTGAACGGCGGCGAAAGCCGCATCTACAATGTCGGCGCCGGCGAAGGCGTGACTGTGCTGGAAATGCTGGCGGCCGCCGAACGGGCGCTCGGACGCCCGGTGCCGCACGTTTTCGGCGAACGCCGCGACGGCGATCCGGTCTCCCTTGTCGCCGACGTATCGCTTATCAAGGCCGAACTGGACTGGGCCGCCAAACATAGCGATCTGGAGACCCTGATCCGCTCCGCCGCGGCGTGGCAGAAAAACAAACTCTACTGATCGCGGCCGCTGTTACGGCAGGGGCGTGCTTTTGGGATATCTTGGTTGAGCGGCGATCCGGCCGCCCGCGGAGCGTAAATTGAAGATTCTCTATCTGGGTGATGATGCCGGGACTTCCGCCTTGCGAAAAAAGGCTTTGGAACGCCTGGGGCACGATGTTTTTCAGGTCGATGTCAAGGAAGCCCTTCCCAGGCATAAGCTCTTCCGGGCCTGGGCCTTCAAGACCGGCGGTCTCGGCTTCGAAAGCGCGGTAAGCCGGTTTGTCCTGGGTCGCGTGCAAGACCGGACCTTCGATGTGATCTTCTGCGACAGCGGAGAACTGGTTCCCCCCATCCTTCTGAAAGCATTGCAGAAAATCGGCGGCAAGTCTCTGGTTTTCAATCAGGACAATCCTTTTGTTGCCCGGGATGGCCAGCGCTGGCGCCTTTTCCTGAAAAGCCTGCCGCTTTACGATCTTTACGTCACGCCGCGGGTGTCCAATATCGCCCCGGCCAAGCGGATGGGGGCCCGGCGCGTCTACCGCACATGGTTCAGCGCCGATGAAATCCTCCATGTTCCCCAGACCCTGACCGAAGATGAGAAAGCGAAATTTCGCTCTCCCGTCTCGTTCGTCGGGACCTGGATGCCGGAGCGCGGGCCTTTCATGAAGGTCCTGATCGAACGGGGGGTTCCCTTGACGATTTTCGGCCCCCGCTGGGACAAGGCACCGGAATATGCCGCGATCAAGGACCACGTCAGGCTGGGCAATCTCAATACCAGCGACTACACGAAGGCTGTCTCGGCCTGCGATATTGCGATTGCCCTGCTTTCCAAGGGCAATGAGGATCTGCACACGACCCGGTCGCTGGAAATCCCCGCTATCGGCGCCTTGCTATGCGGCGAACGGACCTCGGAACATCTCGAACTCTACAAGGAAGGCGAAGAAGCGGTCTTCTGGGATACGCCGGAAGAATGTGCGGATGTATGTTTGAAATTGCTTGGCAATCCCGAAGACATGCATCGTATCGCCGCCGCCGGAAAGGCCAGGGCCAAGATAAACAACTATTATAATGAGGCGGTCCTGGAAAATATGCTCGATTGTCTGATGACGCAGTAATGTGAATCTTTCGGAGATATCGGTCCAGCCTTGCCAATCTCGTGTTCTCAGTTCACCGCCATTGACCCGAGCGCATGGATTTGCTTATTGGTTTTAAAACGATTTTGCTAGAAAATCCCCAAACATATTTTCAATTCGGCAGGCCATATAATGCGCGATAATACGGAACTATTAGGGCGGGCTCCGGCATCGATCGTACGCCGGTTGGTGTCGGGTGCGTCAAAATCCGACAGCACCACCTTCGCAAAGAAGTTCATCTTCGCCTGCTATATCGTAATCGCCTTCGCCAATGCCGGCATGGCCGCAGACCTGCTGACGCCGGTTCTCTCGGCCGTCAGTGCCCTGGGTATCGCCGGCGTGGTGATATGCCTGGCCATGTTCATAAATGGCGGCATCTATAGTCCTTTCCTTGTAATTCCGGCCCTGTCCGTCGTTTGGTACGACGTTCCGACGTCGTATTATTTCCTCATAAAAGATCAGGTTTCGCTGCTTAGCAGCGCCCAGCAACTATACCTGTATTCGACCCTGGTGCCCGTCATGTGCGCCGCCGCCACGGCAATGGGTATCGGTTTCAAGTTCTTCCAGGGGCCTATTTTCAAGGTGCAGGAGCTATCGCCCCGCGTCGTGTCGGGCATCCTGGTGTTCAATGCGGCCTTGGGCTGCGTTCAGGCCATTATGATTGCGACCGGCAAATGGTCGTTCGGCACCATGAACGCCCTCATGGCCTCGGGCGAAAGCAGCCCCTTTCTTCAATTCATGTTCCACGTCGGCGGTTTTTCCCTGCCCGTTACCATGATGCTTCTCGGGCACTATTTCCGCCGCGGAAAAATATTCCGTCCCGAAGTTCTGATTGCCTTCGGCATATTCGCGGTCGACGCCTATTGGACGTTCGTGAGCGGTCGGCGATCGCTTTCCAACTCCTCGCTGCTCGGGCTTCTGCTGTTTTTCATCGTGTATTTTCACGGCAAGAAGATAACCTTCCGCGCCTTGGCGATTGCCCTAATCAGCGTTGCCTGCGCCGGGGCGGCCCTGAACGTTACCTCCAAGATGTTTTACGCCCTGCGCCTGCACTCATGGTCGGCCGGCGACCAACGTATGACGTTCAGTTTCGCCGATACGATCAGCGCCATGACCAATGCCGATAAGGATGCTGTCTCCACCGCCTACGATGAAAACGTAAAGGCGCGCCCATTCATCGTGGACCACCTGGCCTTCGTACTGAATAATTCTCACGGGTTTCTCGCCGGCAGACTGATGCTGCAACAGGCGCTCATTAACGTTCCGACGGTCATCCTTAAAGATAAATCGGGATTGGGCAGCGCGCCCGAAGAATTATGGACAACATACCTGGGAACCCCCTTCACCGACTACGCAAATACCGAACTGCTTGATGGCTGGACGGATTTTGGCTTCCTGGGATTCTTCATTTATCTCGCTATTATCTGTTGTCTGCAGCAGTTGGTATTCAAAATTACGGATTATTTGAAGACGGACGTGTTTTCAACGATATTCCATATAGCAACGCTATGCACCATGGCTGAAGTCGAAGGCGACATCGGGGACTACTTTACCTGGGCGCGTAACATGATCATCATCCTGATCGGATCTTTGATTGCCATAGCCCTGGCGAAGAGCTTAGGGCGCTCATACACCCTTTCTCAACGCAGGCTTCCGGGCCTCGGATCCGATCGCAAGTCTGCGTAAAGCCAGGCACTTGCGCCCACTTGGGTCCCGCCCGACGTCAATCGGGCGGTTGATGTCACACGCACGATTTTAGCCAAGTCATTTTTTTACCAGTGACTTTCGCTGCGTGAGCCTGGCTATTGGGCGAATCCCTCCCAGGGCCTCCGCCGGACGAGATACCCAATTGATGGCCAGATTGGTGCCCTGGGTTATGAGCGCATAGAAAATAATCAACTGCGGAAGAGCGCGTATAAAAAAGCTGGGATAGGCATAGAAACCTTCCGGCAGCAAAAGGCTCTGGAAAATTCTGGCCACGAGCATAATCGAGAAAGCCAGAACGAATGAATTTCCCTTATTATCAAAGCTAAGAAACGAATCCATAAATATAAAATACAAGACAAAAACAGAAAAAAAGAAAAATGGAGCCGCAAATCCAAAAAGCACATAAGAATCTGGAATAACAGATCCGGTAATAAATCCACCAAGAAATCTTATAGATGCAAAGTTGGCGTAAAAATCACCCGAGCTCGACAGGAATTCAATACTGTCCTTATCTATATCTATGTGCAAAGCTCTCAGGACCGGCGTCGGCAGCAAACCCCACGTCCTAAGATTGAAGTCGTACAGAGCACGATCGCGCAGAGCCGGGCTGACTTCGGGAAACTGGCCGATGCTTTCCCAATTGTTGTCGGTGAATTTTGTTATCGAAAAGCGCGTGAGAAATTCGTTGCTGAAATAGATCTCGTTGTAACCGGCAACGACAACATTATCTTGTTCCCTCATGTATTTGATCAGATCCGGCTGCGCCATGGTTTCCAGCGTTTTCGTAACCAGGGCGCCTGTCGAAAGGGAATAACGATCCCCACGGACAATCTTCATGGCTTCGGAAAGATTGCCGATCAGCCCCATGCAGGGCACAGCGGCAATTAGCACAGCGCCGGCGAACAGCCACGTCCGCGTGGTCAGGCGAATACTCCCCTTCAAGACCATCGCCATCAAGCAGATCCCGATAATCAGGATAATCTCGGCGAAAGTGCCGCGGGCATTCTGTGCCATCGCCAGGCCCAGGATAACAATCGAATAGCCGGCCAGCAGCCACCAGGACAAAAGCGAACGGCTGGGCTTGTTCGATACCAGCCCGCTCTTCAGAATGATGATATAGGGCGCAATGGTGAAAACGTTCAGGGATTGCAGGAACTTGCCGCCGACCTCCCCCGATTTGACGCCGTTTACGCCGTAGAGCACGTCACCGACGCCCGATTTCATAACGGCGAACACGCCTATGGCGCCGAGCACCCAAAGCTCGATATCGCTGGGTACGCGCAACAGCCCCATAGGCTTGTAGACGGCTTGTCTGATCGTACCGCCGAAGGCACGCAAAAGCGTACTCTGGGCGTACAACGCGTGCGCGCCGACGCACGTCATCACCACGACCAGGGATGAACTGAAGGTCAAGATCGGAAAGCGCAGATTGTAGGTCAGGGGCCGCCATTCCGACGTCATGCCGAACAGCGCAACCCCGATGGCGACGAGGCAGGCGCCATAAACCGAAAGGGTCGAATAGAGGTGCTTATGGATCGGGCCTTCGCGGAAACAATAGAGCGAAGTGACGATCACCGCCGTGGCCGCCAGCATGGCGCACAGCGTATTTTCATCGCTGGATTCGATCAAAAACTGCAGGCCGAGGCAAAGCAAGGCGCCAGCGACATTGCCGATGCGAACGGCCGCGCGAATAAAGCTGAGCGGAAGGAGCGGCGAAGGTGTCTTTACCACTCGGGGTATGAAGCGCACCAGATTATCCCCGCAAACATGCCCGATACAAAGCCCGTGGCATCAATCCCCAATGACAACACACGTACAAATCAGAACGGTCCTGTGGCGGACCGCCGCCAGGCTTCAATATGGTCGAAGGTCACGCGCCGCACACCATGCGGCGTGGCGCTAACCCCGCAAAAGAACACTGATATTTCATAGAGGGCGGCGCCCCGCTCGTCAACGGTATCGCAACGGCAAGGCATGATCACTGGACGCAGCGGTCGCGATGCTGAGGCCCTCTGGTGCGCCCGGCCGGGGTCGAACCGGCATGGGATTGCTCCCGGCGGATTTTAAGTCCGCAGCGTCTACCAATTTCGCCACGGGCGCAGCAAAGGCAGG
>FTDB01002108.1_pt1 | contig 18764 bp, 15 predicted proteins | sample 1639741 | NCBI WGS metagenome assembly FTDB01 (sample SAMEA3914869, study PRJEB12502) | metagenome | biome: forest; material: soil | place: USA | collected 2012-03-12 | depth 0.1 m | reverse complement strand
TACTTTTCCTGGCCGCTCTGGTCGGTCCACTTGCGGGTCTGCAGGCTGCCTTCGATATAGACGCTGGAGCCCTTGCGCAGATACTGCTCGGCGATCTTGGCGAGGTTGTCGTTGAAGATGACCACGCGATGCCACTCGGTCTTTTCCTTGCGCTCGTTGGTCATCTTGTCACGCCAGGTTTCCGACGTGGCGATGGTCAGGTTGGCGACGCGATCGCCCGAATTGAGGGTGCGGATTTCCGGGTCCTTGCCCAGGTTGCCGACCAGAATGACTTTATTGACACTACCCGCCATGGTTATTGCCTTTCTCATTGTAGCGACGCCCATTTCGGGCGCCAGGCGATTCGAAGGACTGACGTTAACGATTCGCTAAGACCTGGAAAAGGCAGCCCACCGCTTTTCCTGTGTGTAACCGCGCGTCACCGGTGGATGCTGTATATCACCGGAACATTTCAGGAACAAGCGCTATTCGTTAACGACCGTGGAGCACGCCGCCCGCGGATCGGCTGACCAAGAAAGGGAAACACAAATGGACACAAATCAACGCAAATAGGCCAGGCGCTCCCACCTATTCACGTTCATTTGCGTCCATTTGCGTTTCAATTCAACAGCAGGACAGCCCCGGAAGAAGGCGCTTCGCGCGAACCTACTTCTTCTGGTCCTGGCTCAGCTTCGGCAGGTCCTTGGGCACGGCGACCGTCTTCTGCGGGCCGTCACCCTCGGTGTCGTCCTGGACCACCGAGCCCGGCGTTACCAGGCGGTCGTCCGGCGCCTTGACCAGGAACGGGAAGTACGGCCCCTCATAGGTCTGGGAATAGTCCACCGCGCCATTGGTCGCGCGCAGGAAGCTGCCCTGATAGGCGCCTTCGGTCGCGTCGCCCGCCGTGCCGGTCGTCAGCATCGAACGGCGCAGGTTGTAGAGCTGCACCGCGCAGTGTTCCATGTCCGCCTGATCGCGGGCGATGACGTTGAACTTCAACCCGTTCTTGGCTTCGGTCGTCTTGACGTGGCCGATGAAGTAGCAGACGCCGGTGTCGGCGGGCGCCTTGATCTTGGGCTGGCAAGCCCCGAGCATCAGCAGCGGCGCGGCAGCCAGAGTCAGGAAAGCGATATGGGTCGGGCGCATGCGGTTCCTCGCTTGAATTTTATGCGAGACTAACCGCGAAGCCGCCCGAGCGCCACCGGATTATTTGCCGCGCTTTTCCCGGACCAGCTCCGTGTCGAAGTCGGCGCGCGCCCCGGCGACGATGCGATGCAGCAGACCGGGATCGACGAAGGCATCGCGGTCGCCGGCACGGGCACGGGCTTCGCGGCCCAGTACGTCGGCGATCTCCGGGTGGTTGGTCAGCACGACGTCGGCCTTCATGGCGCCGAGCGTGACGAAGCTTTGCCGATAATCGGCAACGATCCCCGGATAAAGCCGGTTGCCGACCAGGATATTGCCGCCGACCGTCACGCTGCACGGAAAGACGACCTCCAGCACCCGGCCCGGCACGACCACCTTCGTTGACCACGTGGTGCAGCCCTTGGTGTGACCGGGCGTCAGGGTCGCCGTCATGCGCACCCCACCCAGCGCCACGCTTTCGCCGTCACGCACGACATGGTCGACCGGCACCGCCGGGAAATGGCCGCGCGGGTAGTCGGTATCGCTGTCGTGCAGGCCGTGCTCCAGCGCCCAACGATCGCCGGCCGAGGCATAGAACTGGGCGCCGGTGTCATAGCGCAGTTGGGCTATGCCGCCGGCATGGTCGAAATGGGCGTGGCTGCTGAGGATGATCTTCACGTCCTTCAGCCGGAAGCCCAGTTGCGCGATATTGCGTTCGATCAACGGGGCGTTTTGGTCCAGCGTGCCGTCGAGCAGGATGGCGCGATGCCCCGAGGTAATCAGATAGGCGGCCACGCCTTCGGTGCCGACATAGTAGACATTGCCGACGATGCGGAACGGCTTGACCGGCCGCGTCCAACTGGCCTTGTCCTGAGCCCGGGCTGCGGACATGGGGGCGCTCAAGGCCGCTGCGAGAAGCGCGGCCATAGCCAAAATACGTTTCATGGGATCCTCCAGATCGGCCTTTGCAATACAAGCGCTGGGCAGGCGCCGCAAAGGATGATATTTCGCACGAGCCCCTAGAATAACTTATAGCTGACATGCCCCGCCCCCACCTGCCGCTCAACGCCCTGCGCGCCTTCGAAGCCTCGGCGCGCCACCTGTCCTTCACCCGCGCCGCCATCGAGCTATGCGTCACCCAGGCCGCCGTCAGCCACCAGGTCAAGGCGCTGGAGGACCGGCTGAACGTCAAGCTGTTCAAACGGCTGCCGCGCGGCCTGTGGCTGACCGAGGAAGGCGAGGCCCTGCTGCCGGCGGTCAGCGACAGTTTCGACCGCATGGCCGACATGCTCGACCGCTTCGAAGGCGGCTATGTCCGCGAGGTCCTGACCCTGGGCGCGGTCGGCACGTTTGCCGTCGGCTGGCTGCTGCCGCGCCTGCCCGGCCTGCGTGAAAAGCACCCGCAGCTGGAACTGCGGCTGTCGACCAATAACAATCGCGTCGACCTGGCAGCCGAGGGGCTCGACTACGCTATCAAGTTCGGCAACGGCGCCTGGCACGACACCGAGGCCATCCGGCTGTTCGACGCGCCGCTGTCGGTGCTGTGCGTGCCGGAGATCGCCGCGCAGCTTCAGCGGCCCGAGGACCTGCTGGGCCACACGCTTCTGCGCTCCTACCGCGCCGACGAATGGCCGGGCTGGTTCGAAGCGGCCGGGATTGGCGCGGGGGCGCCGGTCGCCAAGGGGATGATGTTCGACTCGTCGCTGGCCATGATGGAGGCGGCGCTGCAGGGCGCGGGCGTCGCCCTGGCCCCGCCCCTGATGTTCGAACGTCACCTCAATGCCGGCCTGGTCCGCCAGCCCTTTTCCGTCACCGTATCGCGCGGCAGCTACTGGCTGACGCGGCTGCAATCGAAGGCCGAGAGCCTGGCCATGCGGCAATTCAGCGACTGGCTGTTCGAGGTCATCGGCGGATAGGCGTCAGGGAAGCTGCCGCAACAGCTCAGCGACATTCGGCGCGCCGAGGCCCGTCACCATGTCATAGCCCGGCTGCGCGCTATAGGCGCCATTGCTGCCGGCGGTAATGTCACGGAAACAGGCCGTTCCCAGCCTGGGGTACAGCAACGGATTGAGGAAGGGCAGCGCGGCCTTGCCGCTTTTCAGGCGCGCCTCGTTGAGCAAGGCGCAGAAGGCGGCCCATACCGGCGCGCTCCAACTGGTTCCGCCGATGCCCATGGGCCGCCCGTTGAAGACGAGGAAGGCCCCCGTATTGGGATCGGCCGCCGCGCAGACGTCGGGCACCAGGCGGTCGCTGCCCGATGGGATGCCGGCGCCGGCTTGCCAGGGCGGACGGTTGAAAAGAATACTGCGCCCGCCACCGCCGGCACTCCACCCGACTTCGGAGGCGACCGCCCCCGTTCCCGAGAGCGCGAGCGTGGTTCCGCCGACGGCGACGACGGCGGTGTCGGTCGATTCGAATTCCGCCTGCAGCGGTCCGGTCGGGCTGTGCCCCGTCCGGTCCGGGTTCGATCCGGCATCGCCCGTCGACACGAAGACATTGACCCCGGCCGCGGCCAGTTTAAGGAACCGCAGATGCTGGGCCTGCACTTCGCCCCCGGGGCCGCCCATGTAGGTTTCTCCCAGGCCCAGGCTGATCGACAGCTGGCGCAGGCCGGGATTGGCCGGCAGGTCCGCGATGATCTGATCGAGCGCCTTGTCGAGCGCGGAGAATTGCAGCGAGCCCGAGGCGTAGATGCGTATTTCCGCCCCCGGCGCTATGCCGCTGGCCCACGACGCATCGAGCGTTTCCTCGCCTTCCGGCGCGGGCAGGTGGCCGCCCGGGACGTTGATCTTCTTGATCTGGCCCGCGCCGACATTGAGACCGTTCGCCTTCCAGAAGGCGTTGAGGTCGGACGCGGCGGGGAAGGTGTCGATCAATATGGCGATCTGCTGGCCCTGGCCGGTGACGCCGAGTTGGTCGGCGTTGTAGGCCTTGAGAATTTCCGCCACCAGATAGGGCGGCGCATTGGCCGCGTTCGGCGTCAGCGCGCCGTCGCGGCCCAGCTTGCCGCGATTGGGCGCCGCCCGGGAATAGTGCTGGCGAAAATGCTTCTGCGCGCGCCGGAACGGCTGCAGCCCCAGGATCGCATGCACCCCCTCGCCCACGTCGGCGGGCAGGCTCGGCGCGCTGCTGGCCGACGGATAGGTTATGCCGTCCTGGACGACGGGGACCATCTGGACCTGAAGCGCCTTTTCGATCGCGGAGACGGGTGCGCGGGCGTAAATCGCGCTGCTGTCCGCCGCCTTGCCCTGGATGGTGAAGCCGTTGCGCTTCAGCCAGGCTTCGAGTTGCTTGGCCGGCGGCGACGGCAGCGCGTACTGCGTGTTCAGGTCCCTCGGGTCGATGACCTGGCCCGAGGCGACAATGGCTTCAAGCCGCCCGGTCACGTCCGAAGCGTCCAGGGCGAACATCACGTCCACGGGCGCGTCGACGTCGCCCGGCCCCGCCTTCACGGCATTCACCACCAAACCGTCCGGTGCCTGGCCGCTTTCCTCCGGAAGTTTTACGACGCTGTTCTCGAAATACTTGCGCTCGGCCATGATCCGCCTCCAACGTGCCTTTTTGAAAAACGCAAACGCGATACGCCGATACCCGGTCGTGCCCGGTCTGGCTCACATGGCGCTGACGCACTGGTCGAGCTTGGTCTGCAAGCCGTCCAGTCCTTCCAGGATGCCTTGCTGCTGGAGCAGTTGCAGCGCCTCCGGTTCCGACAGCAGGGCGCCGGGCTGGCTGCCGGCGAACGCCGTGTTGAAGCTTGCGACCCTGGCGGTATCCGGCGTGGTGGCCGCGGCCGTGGCGGCGGTCACCTGAGCCTGCACCGCCGCGTCCCCCAGCTTCTTGGCCATGGCGGCGTAGTCGGTCTGGAAACTGCCGAAGTCGGGCAGGTTCGGACTGCCCCACGACGCGGAGAGCTTGTCCTGGATCTTCTGGACGGCCCCTTCGATCGCCATGGGCGCCGCCGCGACAAGACTGCCGTATTTCAGCGCACTGGCGGCCGTCGTCGGAGAATAGAAGCTGGTCGAATCGCGCATGGCCAGCCAGCGGGGCGTCGCCGTCGCATCCAGGGCCGCCAGCGGGGCCGCGCTGCTGCGGACGCACGACAGCGCCTGCCCGGCCGCCTGAAGCTTAAGCAGCCTGGGCCCGGCATTGTAATAGGTGCGCAGGGCCGTCAGGCCGACGATCGCCACGGCGCTGCGCTTGACGATTTCCGGCTTCTTGTCGAAGACCGCCGCGCTCAGCGCGCTGGTCCCCAGGAAGATCATCGGCAGGTCGAACACCTGCTGACCGTTGGCCAGGTCCTTTCCGCGCGCCATATAGAGCCGGGACAGATAGGTCGAACAGCGCAGCGTGGCGTTTATGTCCGCCTGCGGCTGGCCGCAGTCCAGCGCCACGCCCACCACCTTGAGAGTGCCGTCCACCTTCTGGGCCGTGTAGGTCACCGGCGGCTTCATGCCGCCCGCCGACGTGTCCGGCGGCGCGAAGTTCATCAGCCCGCCGCCGCCGATATCGGCGCAGCCTGGCAACAGCAATACGGCGGCGCCGATGGCGGCCAGTTTGGCGATACGCCCGACAGGTTCGTCGATCTTCATGCGTTTCCCTGCATATGCCGCCGTCCGGGTTTGCCCCGCCCTTCCCGCCAGGGTGGCGCGCGCCTAACCATAGGGCGAACACACCTCAATCACAAGGCGTGCACCCTCAACTTTTCCAAAAAAGAAGAAATGTGGCGCGCGGGTAACTATGGCCGGGCCGGGCTGCCATCCAGCCAACCTTGCACGGCGGCGCCGACCTCGCGGACGATGGCCTCGGCCGGCAGGGCAGCGACACCTGGCAGGCGCAGGACGTAGCGCGTCAGGGCCAGTCCCAGGATCTGCGCCGCGATCAATGCCGCCACCGCGTCGGCGTCACCCGCCGGCATCAGCGCCGCCACCAGCCCCCTGACCTGGCCGTCGAACACCGCGACGATGCGCGCCCGCGCCGCCTCGTGCGATACCGAGGCGCGCAGCAGGCCCGCCAGTTCGGCGCCGGTGACCGGATCGTCCCAGCGCGCCAGGACGTGCCGGACCAGGGCCTCGCCGACGCGGTCGCGCGGGACGCCGATCAGCCCCTCCGCCCGCAGGTCCAGGGGCGTCGCGGCGACGAACAGCTCTTCCTTGCTGCCGTAATAGCGGATGACGATGGCCGGATTGACCTGGGCCTCGTCGGCGATCGCGCGGATGGTGGCGCGATCGTAGCCTTCGCGGGCGAAGACGGATGTGGCGGCGGCCAGGATACGGTCGCGGGCGGGCTGGGAACGAAGCGGCTTGGTCATGTAAACGTATGTTTGCATTTTCGATCGGACGCGTCCATATGTAAACGCATGTTTACAACAGGAGATTAAGACGTGACGTTTCGCAAGATGATCTGGTGCCTGCCCGCGGTGTTCGCGCCGCATATCGCCGAGGAATATGTCGGCGGCTTTCCCGGCTGGGCGACGCACGTGCTGGGCGGTTCGTTCAACTATGTGCTGTTCGACATCAACAACGCCGTCTTCATGGCGATCCTGCTGGGCCTGACCGCCTGGGTGAGCCTGAAGCCGTCAAAGCCCGGCATCTTCCTGCTGCTGGCCTGGTCGAGCGGCAATATTTTCTGGGACTTCCTGGTCCATCTGTCGACCACGGTGGCGCTCGACCGCTATTCGCCCGGCCTACTGACGGCGGTCCTGCTCTACTTCCCGGTCTCATATTTCGTCGGCCGCGCTGCCCTGCGCGACAAGGCCATCGGCGTGATGGGCCTGGCCTGCGCCTATGCGGTCGGCCTTGCCCTGATCGCCTTCGTCATCTGGCAGGGCCTGTTCCATTTTGCCGGCCTGCCCAGATAGGGGACAATGTTACAAATCATGTACGCATCGTTACCAGGCCGGCGAATATGACAGTTGCGACCGAGGCATCCTCATATATTCTGACGATGTGAGCGCTATCCTTTAGCGCTTTGCCCTTCCTGGGCGTTTCCTCCCTGTAAACTGGCCGCGCCGTAGTGCGCGGCTTTTTTTTGCGATTTACAGCTTGAGGAACCAGCGCCGGCGATAACAGACCCACAGCACGCTGAACAAAATCGTCAGGTAGACCAGGCTGAAGGCGAACGATGCCGCCTGCGGATCGAGGACGCGCATCAGGAAATGCTGGCCGCCCGTGCGGATCGACAGGACGTCCGGCGTCTTCGCCCAGTTGATGTCGAGCACCGGCGCGAACAGGAAACAGATCAGGTAGGCCAGCAGCGGATTGGCGCCGTAGACCTGGAGCGGGAACAGCCCGGCGCCCAGCCCGGGCCGGTCGGCCATCAGGGTGAAAACCGCCAGCAGGACCAGGGCGAAGCCGCCGCTGAACAGCACGAAGGTCGAGGTCCAGATGTTCTTGATGATCGGGCAGACGCCGCTCAGCAAGACGCCCATGGCCATCAACGCGATACCGGCGACGAACGCCATCAATGCCGGCCGCCTCACCTTGCCGCTCATCCACGCCAGGCCGGTCAGCACGCCCAGCAGGACATTGCCGGCGCTGGTGACGACATTGAGCAGGCCGTCGGGATCGAACACCACCTTGCCGTCGACCGGCCACCAGATGAACATGTGCGGCACGGTGAACAGCGTCCGGTCGATATAGGCCGGCCACGCCCCCACCGGATCGAAGCGCCCCGCGCCGAACCCCGGCACCGGCACGAATGCCAGCAAGGCCCAGTGGCCGATCAGGATGACGACCAGGGCGGCGGCGATGGCTTTCGGCGCGAACACCGGCCGGCCTTCGGGCGACCGCCGGGTCGTCAGCAGGACGATGCCGAGCGCCAGGAGAAAGGCCAGGCCGATCTTCTGCAGCACGCCCGGAATGCGCATATGGGCGAAGTCGAACGCCGGATAGGCATTGAGGAACAGGCCGATCAGCACCAGCAGGAAAGCCCGCCACAGGCCGTGACGCCACAGTTGCGCCGGCGACTGGCCGTTTTCCATGCGGCGGGCCAGGGACAAAGGCAGGGCCGCGCCGATGCAGAACAGGAAGGCCGGCGCCACCATGTCGATCAGGCTGCTGCCCGCCCATCTGGTGTGGACCATCCAGCCATATTCGTGTTCCCAAGCCCCGGGCGTCAGGTTGAACAGCATGCCGATGATGCTGAGGCCGCGCAGCCAGTCGAGCGCCTGCCAGCGCTGCGGTGCGGAAGTCGTCATGGTGTCCTCGCCCGTCCCGGCGCGCCCTGGCGCCGGCACCCTTATCTGTTATGGCGACAAGGGTTATCACGAAAGACAACGCTGTCAATCCAGCGCAAATCCACCGCGAAAAATCGCCACCCGATCCATACGATTTATAAAAGCCCAATGATTTCGCGGTATTTTCGGACGGTATTTCCGGTCGAGGACACGATGACCTATTGCGTAGGCGTAAAACTGAACAACGGACTGATCCTGATGTCCGACACCCGGACCAATGCCGGGGTCGACGACATCGCCCAGGTGCGCAAGGTGCACAGTTGGCAGGTGCCCGGCGAACGGGTGATGGTGCTGCTGGCGGCCGGCAATCTCGCCACGACGCAGATCGTTGCTTCCCTGCTCGACGAACGTGCCAGGACCAATGACGGCTCGCCTTCGGTGCTCAACGCCACCTCGATCTTCCAGGTGGCGACCCTGGTCGGCGACACCCTGCGCGAAGTCATCAACCGCTATTCGCCGCTGATCGCGCCGGGCGCCTCGCCGTTCGCCGCCACCTACATCCTGGGCGGCCAGGTGCAGGACGAGGAACCCCGGCTGTTCTTCATCTATCCGGAAGGCAATTTCATCGAGGCCGGGCCGGACAATCCCTTCTTCCAGTCGGGCGAGACCAAGTACGGCCGGCCGATGCTGGTGCGCGCGCTGGACGTCGGCATGAGCTTCGAGGCGGCGATCAAGCTGCTGTGCGTATCGTTCGACTCGACCATCCGCGCCAATGCCGGGGTCGACCTGCCGATCGACCTGCGCGTCATCCCGGCCGGCGAACGCCGGATCAGCGTCGAGCGGCGCTTCGAGCGCGACGATCCCTATTACGCGGCCGTATCCAGCGAATGGAGCCGCGCGCTGAACGAAGCCCTCGCCTTCCTGCCCGATTTCAAGTTTTAGACGTCGATATCCGACGCCTTGTGGCGTTCGGTCACACCGTCGTCGCCGATGCGGTTGACGCGGCGGCCGCGCTTGACCGCCGCGCGCGCGTCGATGGCCTCGGCCCAGCGCACGACATGGGTATAGTCGGCCACCGACAGGAACTCCGCGGCGTTATACAGCCGCCCCAGGACCAGGCCGCCGTACCACGGGAACACCGCCATGTCGGCGATGGTGTAGTCGGCGCCGGCCAGGTATTCGCTGTCGGCCAGGCGGCGGTTCAGCACATCGAGCTGGCGCTTGGCCTCCATCGAAAAGCGGTCGATGGCGTATTCGATCTTGGTCGGCGCATAGGCGTAGAAATGGCCGAAGCCGCCGCCGAGATAAGGCGCGCTGCCCATCTGCCAGAACAGCCACGAAAAACAGGCGGCGCGGCCGGCCGGGTCGGCGGGCAGGAAGGCGCCGAATTTTTCCGCTAGGTGGGTCAGGATGGCGCCGGACTCGAAGACGCGGATCGGCTCGGGGCCGGAACGGTCGAGCAAGGCCGGGATCTTGGAATTGGGATTGATGCCGACGAAATCCGAGCCGAACTGATCACCCTTGCGGATGTCGATCAGCCAGGCGTCGTATTCGGCGCCGACATGGCCCGCTGCCAGCAGTTCCTCAAGCAGGATGGTGACCTTCTGGCCGTTGGGCGTGCCCAGCGAATAGAGTTGCAGCGGATGCGCACCGACTGGCAGCGTCGCCTCGTGCGTCGGCCCAGCGATGGGGCGGTTGATATTGGCGAATTCACCGCCCGACGGCTGGGCCCAGGTCCACACCTTGGGCGGTACATATTCGGTCATCGCAAGCTCCTGAAGGCCTTTAAAGTCATACCGACATAGGCAGCGGCCGCCGTCTTTGCGAGATGGCGGCCGCCGATATCTGGGGATGATCTATCGCGGCATGTCCGGGCGGCCGTCGGCGGGCGGCGCCGGCCAGGTCTGGCTGCCGTCGTTCAGTTCCAGCCGGACATAGTCCCAGACCACGCCGCTGGTCACATCGCCGGCCGGCACGGTGAAGGTCACCGTATTGTCGCCCGCGCGTAGCAGGCCGGCGTCGAAGGTCTGCGTATACTGATACCAGGCGCCGCGGTCGGTATTGTAGCGCAGGGCATTGGTCGCCACCGGATGCAGGTGGCCGACCGTGTGCCCGTTGACGCCGATGGTCAGGCCGTCGGTGTTTTCGCCCAGCCCATCGGCCCCGGCCAGGGCGACGCGCAGCACGGCCGTGCCCTTCCCGGCTTTCGCCTGCGTGAACTTCACCGTCCAGGTGGTGTCGCGGCCGTGGCCCCAGTCGCGCCACATGTCGCGCTGGCCGTCCGGCAGGTTGACCCAGCCGAAGGTCTGGTTCAGCGGGTCGGCCGCCTTGGGGTTCTTCCAGGCGTCGGTGGTCGAGTGCGGCACCTCCTCGAAGAACCAGTCCTTGCGGTAATCGCTCTTGCCGATGGTATAGGTGACGTCGTGCGGGAACAGGTCGCCGTAACGCAGCGGCCAGCCCCACAGCCAGTACTGGTCGCCCTTGTAGAACTTGTCGGCCGAGCGGTCGGGAGACCCGATCTCCCACACCTGCTGGCCATACCGCACCGGCTGCCAGTCGAGCTTGCCCAGGTCGATGTCCTTGCCGGCCACGACGTCGATATCGGCGCGGGCATATTCGCCCAACACCCCGTCGGCGAAGGCGTGCAGCGTATAGTGGCCCGGGCGGACATTGTTGATCGCGAAGGTGCCGTCGGCGTTGCCGTCCGTCCAGAACTGGTAATAGTTGCCGTCGTGCGGCCAGGTCACGGTGGTGCCGGTGCCGTAACGCATCTGATAACCGCCGGCATTGCTCTGATAGTCCGGATGCGAAAGACCAACCGTCAGGTGCGGCAAGGTCTTCGTCGCGGCCTGGGGATCGTCCAGTACCAGTTGCCCGTGCACGGTGGCGCGTTCGTCCTTGTGCGGATAGTCGACACCCTGAACCCAGGCATAGGGCCACGCCGCCTTGACCGCCTTCGACTTGTCGACGGCGTCATGCCATAGCGCCAGCGCGTCGTCGCGCCAGGCCTGCGGCACCGCCGGCTGGCCCGAACCGTAGCTGGCCTGGAAGGCGGTCATGTCGGCCGCGGTCGGCTCCTCGGCCTGGTCCAGCGCGTTGAAATAGACGAAGACCGGGCCGACGACGTGGGTCCACTCCTCGCCCTGCGGGATGTGGTTGCCCGCGCCGCCGGCATAGTGGCCGCTGGTCCAGTAGTCGAGCAGCGTGCCGCTCATATGGTCGATCAGGTCGAGCTTCTCGGCGCCGCCGCCGATATATTCGTTCGACGGATTGATCAGGTAGACGCCGACATGGTCCCTGGTCGACGACCAGCCCCAGGCCTTCAGCTTGTACATCAGGGCGTTGTAGCTGTACTTGTGCTCGACCGAGTTCTTGTAGACGCCCGAGGTCAGGATGCGCTGTTCCTTGGCGTGGATGACCACGCCCTTCTGCAGGTCGTCGTCGCTGGTCATCAGCTGGTTGCGGTCGTCGTCGACGCTCAGCCAGTCGAAGGTCCTGTTCATCGATTCCAGGATGAAGCGGTTCTCGCCGAAGCCCGAGGCCGGATAGCTGGCGCCGTGGTGGTATTGCGCATAGGTGTAGAAGCCCGAGGTGCCGCGTTCCAGCGTATAGCGCACCTCGATATCCATGCCGCCGTTCTTCGGGCCGCCCGGCCCCTGGGTGCCGTCGGCCGTGCCCGAACCGGCGGTGCCGGCAAAGGCGCCGTTGCCCGGATTGACGCCGCGGATCGCCACCTCGGCGCGTTCGCCGCCATTGCCCGACGGGTCGATGGTGATGCTGGCCGTGACCTGGCCCGACGGCGTGGTTTCCCAGTTCTCGTGGCGGTTCGGCGTGATGTCGATGCCGTGATAGGTCAGCGACGAGGTCAGGATGGTGCCGTTCGTCTTGCTGACGGTCAGCTTGACGATGCCGTTGTCCAGCGTCCAGCTGTCGCCGTTGTCGACCAGGGTGACCGGGGCGTTGACGGTGACCGGCGCGATATGCGGGGCGGTGGCCGCCTGCGCGACGGGCGCAAGGGCGAAAGCCAGGCTGAGACCGGCGGACAGGGCCAGGCGTGCGGCTAAGGTCATGAAACTCCCCTTCGACATATGATCTGCCGGATCTATCCGGCTTTGCATATTGTACGATTTTTTCGGGGAAGTCCGTCGCCGATGGCGCGACGGAGGCGTCGAAAGGACGCCTACCGCACCATCGGCACCTGGCAGCCCTGGGATTGTTCGACCAGGGGGTGGAAGTTGGTGTTGTCGTCCGACTGCTCGACGCGGTGCGGCACCAGGCGCAGCGTCTTGTCGCCCCAGCGGCCGTATTGCGCCGAACCCGGCGACACGCAGCGGCCGTCGTACAGCAGTTGCACGCACTGGCCGAGCGTCAGGCCGTCGGACAGCTTGTTCCATTCGCCGCCATTATAGCGCAGGCATGCGGCCGCGGGTCCGGCGGCGACGGCCTTGGTGTCCGGCACCACCTCGCCATTGTCTCCGCCGGCATTGGCCTGAGGGGCTGCCGCGGCGGTCGAGGTCGGCGCGGTCGGTACCGGGGCCAGCGAGCCCGTGGGCGCCGCGGTCATGTTGCCATTGTCGTCGAGGCCTACGTCGAGCTTTTGCGCGGCGACGCCGTTCTTCTGGGCGCATTCGGCCAGCGTCATGTCGCCGACCTCGGCGCCGTTGACGTAGCAGCGCAGCGACTTCTTCGAATCGAGGGAGGCGGAAGCTTCGGCGACGTTGAACTGCAACCCGGTCGGCTGGTCGTTCATGCGCTTTTCGTCCTTGTGTCCGGACGACAGGCCGAGCGCCAGGCCGATGGCGACCAAGATCGCCAGCAGGCCGCCGGCGCCCAGCCAAAGCATGCGCTTCTGATCCATGATAGTCCTGCCCCCGACGGTAAGCCAAAGCTTCGTGCGCCCAGAGAAAACCGTCCGGGCGCGGCGAACCTATTCCCCCTTTAAGGCCCTTTTATGAACCGCCTGTCAAGCGGGACAAGGCCGCCTGGTAGTTGGAGATCTGGTCGGTCAGGTAGGTCGGCACGGTGCCCGAATTGTTGCCGGTCGTCGATTTCGATGGCTGCGGGTCACCGTTCGACAGGTAGGTATAGACCTTCTGCACGTTTTGCAGAGTCTTCTGCAGGCTGGCTATGGCGGCGGCGATGTTCTGGGTCGAGTTGAGGTTGAGCGCCGTGTTGAAGCTCAGCCCCATCGGCTTCTGCGACGAGGTGTAGTTGGAGGTCGTCGGGTCCATGATCTGGCCGGCCTGGCTGGTCACCAGGCCCGAGGCCAGGCCCAGGCCCGCCAGGGCGTCCTTGCCCGCCGGTCCGGCCAGGAATTCCATCGAGGAGGAGTTGTTGGCCGGCTTGATGTCCAGGCCCTGCTTGCTGGGCTGGCCGGGGGCGCCCATGACGCTGGTCGTCGTCACCGTCAGCTGGTAGCCCGAGGCGCGCTGGATCTTGGCGGCCAGGGTCGTCATGGTCTCACCGGCGTCGATGGTGATCGTCTTCTTTTCGCCGGTGTTCGGATCGACCATGTAGAACTGGTCGCCGGTGCGCACCGAGGAGTTGGCGATGATGCTCGACGAGTCGGTCTGCAACACGGTGCCGGTCGGCAGGCCCAGCCGGTCGAGCACGCTCGACGACCCGCTGGACACGGCCAGCGAGTCGGGACTGACCACGCCGTCGGTGCCGGAATAGCGCGTCTGGGATTCGACCTTGCCGGTCGCCACGTCGAGGCGCGCCAGGAAGGCGTCGTTGGTCGAGATCTTGGTCGTGCCGGCGATGTCGCCGGTCGTCGTACCGGAAATCCATGCCTTGCCGTTGGAGAACTGGACCTGGTCGTTCTTCTCGTTGCCGGCGCCGCCGTAATAGGCGACCGTATCGTCGGTCGTCTTGGTCAGGTCGGTATCGACCGACAGGGCAAAGGCGTCGGTGCCGCCGCTATAGGCCGCGGTGACGTTGGCGGTGTCGCCCAGAAGCTTGTTCGAGCCGGTGCTGCCGCCCAGATAGACCTTGCCGTTATAGACCGACATGCCGGTGATGGCGCCGCCGCCCAGGCCGCCGACATCGCGCGAGGCCTGAAGCACCGGCTTGCCCGACGACATGTCGTACGAGCGCAGCATGGTGGTGTTGTTTTCCTGGCTGGCCACGTACATCGTCGTGCCGTCCATGACGATCTTCGACGTCGCGTCCGTCTGGGCCGTGCCGGTCTGCTGCATGAAGGTCGACTTGCCGGTCGCCGAGAAGCCGGCGACATAGGCGTCGTAGCCCCCCTGCTCGCCCTTGCCGCCGTTGGCGGTGGCGCCGGTCATGGTGCCCATGGTCTTGCCGCCGACATAGACCGAATCGTCGGACCCGAAGGTTACGGTCGTCGCCTGGTCGAGGTTCGACGAGCCGAAGCGTTGGGTCCATTGCGGCACGCCATTGGCGTCGAACACCTGGACGAAGCTGTCGCTGGTCGTGGCGTCGGCGCCGCTGAGATTGCCGGCATTGGTCGTGGTGATCGTGCCGTCCTTGGCCGTCGTCGTCGACGCGACGTTGAGCGCGCCGGTCACCGAACCGGTGATGGCGACCTTGCCGTCGGCCGACACGGCGATCGCCGAGGCCGAAGCTGTGTCGGAGGCGCCCAGCGTGCGGGTATAGACCAGGTTGCCGGCCGAATCGTACTTCATCAGGGCGACGTCCTGGCTGCCCTTCAGGGTCTGCCCGTCGGTCGCGGCATTGACGTCGGCCAGGACGTACAAGGAACCATCCGGCCCCGCCGCAGAGGCGCGCACGCCGGTCAGGCTCTTGGTCCCGGTCGACGAGGTGGCGATCGAGGCCAGGCTGCTGGGCAGGTTGATCTGCTCGGACTCGCCGCCCGTCCAGTAGGCGTCGCCCGGCTTGCCCATCGTCGTCGGCGCTCCGGCGCCGGACGCGGCCGTGTCGCTCTGGAACTTCATCACCTGGCTGGTCACGTCGGTGCCGCTGTTCAGCGTGCTGGTCGACGACGTGGTCGACGAGGTCGAGGTGCTGTCGGACGAGGTGGACGAACTGCTGCTGGTCACCGGCTTCTTGGTCGGATCGCCCGTCGTTTGCAGGACGTAGACCGAATCGGAGGTGTCCGGCGCCGTCATGGTCACGGTTTCCGCCGACGAGCCCTTGATTTCCAGGCCAAAGGTATCGGGATTGGTGCCGATCGTCTTCGTGGTGCCGTTGACGGTGGAGGTGATCGGCGTGCCCGCCGTGCGGTTGACGGCCATGCGCGTCGACACGCCCGCCGCCTTCAGCTTGTCGTTCATGTAGGAGACGACGTTGGACATCGAACGCGGCGTGTCGCCCATTTCCGACAGGTCGAAATTGACGACGATCGGCTGGGCCGTGCCGATGCGCTTGACGCTCATCGCGAACTGGACGTTGCCGTCGAAGGCTTTGACGGCGGTCGAGGCCGAGCCGGTCGAGATGTTCTGGCCGATATAGGTCGGGTCGTTGCGCGCCGTGCCGACGGTGTTTTTCAGGTCGGCAGTCAGCGTGCCCTCGGTCAGGGCGACGTGGTCGAACTTGGTGCTGTTGATATAGGTGTCGACCTCGGCCATGCCGGCGGCGAAGCGGCGCTGGTATTCGGCCAGTTGGTTGGCCGAGATGTTCTTGGCCTGGGCGGCGGTGGCGATGCCTTCCAGCGCGTTCAGGCCCTGATACATGGTGAACAGCTTGGTGTAGTCGGGCGACGCACCGTTGACGTTCGACGTGACGGCGTTGGGGTCGATGAACTTCTGCCCCTGCATCACCTTGGAGACAAGGCTGTTCTCGTCGAGCATCGAGGTGCCGCCGTTCCACGGCGCGTCGGGGGCGTCGGCCTGGCCGGTCGGCGACGTCGTCTTGGTGGGGCCCACAGTGCTGGTGCCCGAAGCGGTGGCGGCGTTGGCGGAGACCGTGCCCAGCTTGGCGGCGTAGTAGCTTGTCAGCAACGAGCCGTCGATGCCGCTCGTGCTCGAGCCGCCGTACAGCGTTGACAACAAGGATGTGCTCAAATCGAGCGCCACTGGGGTCTTCCGTTTGCAAACAGGTGCGGACTTCTTCCGCCTGGACCTCCAGATTCGCACAACAGGGCTTAGGACTCGTTAACGCGCGTAAATAATTTCGCCAAACCGCGTCGGGATAAGGGATTTTAACCACGAAACGACGCCGAAACCGGCCGCGCGAAGCGCCTCCATCCGGGAAAGATCAAGGGAAGCACAAATGGACGCAAATGAACGTGAATGGATCGAGCCCTGCCCTATTCACGTTCATTTGCGTTTCAGTTCAAACCATTATCCCCAGACACGAAAGGAAGGCGCTTCGCACGGCCAAACAAAAACGCGCTCCGCCGTCCGGCGAAGCGCGTTTCCGAAACGAAAAACCTGAAGCCCTTACTTGAACAGGCTGAGGATCTGCTGCGGCGCCTGGTTGGCGATCGACAGCGCCTGGGTGCCCAGTTGCTGCTGGACCTGCAAGGCCTGCAGCTTGGAGCTTTCGGTCGCCATGTCGGCGTCGACCAGGTGGCCGATGCCGCCCTGGATGGCGTCCGACAGCTTGGAGACGAAGCTCAAATGGCCTTCGATCTGTTTCTGCTGCGAGCCCAGCGCGCCGAGATTGGCGTTGACGTTGGCGATCGACGCGTCGAGCATCGTCAGGACGGAGGCCGCCGAGCTGGCCGAGCCCAGCGTCGTGCCGGTCGGAATGGTGATGATCGGGCCGCCCAGCGCCATCGTCCGCACCGACAAGGTGATGCTCGACGACGCGTCGGCATTGGCGATGAACGAGATGTTGGTGGCCAGCGAACCGTCGATCAGGTTGGTGCCGTTGAACGTGGCGTTCTGGACCGACTGGGCGACCTGCTGCAGGATCGAGGTGAAGTCCTGGCTCAGCGCGTTGCGCGACACGCTGTCGATGGAGGTGTCCATCGCGCCGACGACCTTTTCGCGCATCTGGTTGAGCAGGTCGGAAATGTTCGAACCGGCGGCCGCGGCCACGTCGGCGATCGAATTGGCGCGGTTGAGGCTTTCGGTCACCGCCGACAGCGAGCTCAGGTCCGAGCGCTGGCTCTGGGCGATCGAGTAGACCGAGGCATTGTCCTTGGCGCTACCCACCGCCAGGCCGGTGGAAATCTTGTTTTGAACGTCTTCGAGATTCTTGTTCGTCGCCGTCAGGTTTTGCAGCGCGGTCATCGCCGAGGCGTTGGTATGAACGCTGATCGTCATGGGTCCTATTGACCTCCATAATTCTTATGCGACTCGGAATTGTTAAGGATTATGGTAAGCAAAAGGTTAACGCGCGCAAACGCGTTTCGCCGCGCATTAACCAATGCGCGGTGGATAAGTTCCGTATATCCCTTAAATCAGGCGGCTCAGGCCTCGGTACGAATGACCGAACCGGCTTGATATTCCTGGGATTTTCTCATTTCCATGACCGATTCATGGGGTAATTGGCTGACGACTTCGCCGGTATAACGGTCGATGGCTTTGTAAACCCAACCGCCGGTATTCGGGTCCTTGTCGACCGTCAACCGCAGCTGATAGTAGGGCGTGGGCGACTTGTGACCGCCGCTGGCCGTGCCGCCGCTGTCGTCGTTCTTGGCGGTATCCCCCGCCGAAGGGCTCGCAACTTCCTTGGGCGCATCGCTGATCGGCTTGATCTGCGTGACGTCCGGCAATTGCGGGAAGTTCAGGACATTGCTCATGGTCTCCATAACGCCGGCCTTTCGGAATGGGGCTCGGCGCCTCCTATGAAAAATGACCCAAGTTCAGGGAGGGGCCGGGAGCCCCTCCCCCACTTGAGTTAGCGGAACAGGCTCAAGACCGTCGACGTCGACTGGTTGGCGATCGACAGCGCCTGCACACCGAGCTGTTGCTTGGTTTGCAAGGCTTGAAGTTGGGCGCTTTCCTTCGCCATGTCGGCATCGACCAGGTTGCCGATACCGGCGGTGATCGAGTCCTGCAGCTTGCCGACGAAGGTTGCGTGGTTGTCCAGGGCTTTGGACGCGGTGCCGAGCTTGGCCAGGGCCGCCGACACGTTGTTGATCGACGTGTCCAGCGTGGTCAGCAGGGCCGAGGCATCGGACGCCGTGGTGAACGTCGCCGCGCTGCTGACCGTGATGATCCCCTGCCCCAGGCTCATATTCTGGCCCGTGACCGTGATCGTCGACGTACCGCTGGAATTGGCCAGGGCGGCGATCGTCGCATTGGTACCGTCAATGATGTTGATACCATTGAAGGTGGCGTTGCTCAGGGTCTTGGTGATCTGGTCGCGCAGCGATTCGAAGTCGGTCTTCATGGCTTCGCGGGACGTCGTGTCGAGCGACGTGTCCGAAGCGGCCAGGGCCTTGTCCTTCATTTGCGTGAGCAGGTCGGTGACCGAGTCGCCGGCCGACATGGCGACGTCCACGACGGACGTCGAGCGCGACAGCGAATCCTTGACCGCGTCGAGCGAGGACACGGCGGCGCGCTGGCTTTGGGCGATGGCGTAGGTGGCGCCGTCGTCCTTGGCGCTG
>FTDB01001891.1_pt1 | contig 18824 bp, 18 predicted proteins | sample 1639741 | NCBI WGS metagenome assembly FTDB01 (sample SAMEA3914869, study PRJEB12502) | metagenome | biome: forest; material: soil | place: USA | collected 2012-03-12 | depth 0.1 m | reverse complement strand
TACGCTTTCTCGTCCGAGAATTGGCGCCGTCCGGCGACCGAGGTCGCCGATCTGATGGGACTGCTGCGCTTCTATCTGCGCCGCGAGATAGCCGATCTCGATCGGTCGAACGTCCGGCTCGAACTGATCGGCGACTGGCGCGCGCTGGACTCCGATATCGTCGCCGATCTCGATGCGGCGCGGACCAGGCTGGCCAAGAATACGGGCCTGATCCTGGTACTGGCGCTCAATTACGGCGCGCAGGATGAGATGATCCGCGCGGTGCGCGCGCTCGCCGCCGAGGCCAGGGACGGCGCGCTCAATCCGCAGGCGATCGATCCGGCGATGATCGAGTCCAGACTGGACACCGCCGATCTGCCGCCGCTCGACCTCGTCGTCCGCACGTCGGGCGAGCAAAGGCTTTCCAATTTCCTGCTGTGGCAAGCGGCCTATGCCGAGTTGCTGTTCGTCGACACGCTGTGGCCCGATTTCGACCGGGTCGCGCTTGAGGCGGCGATCGCGAGCTTTGGTCGGCGCGAGCGGCGTTATGGCGGACGATAAGCCTAAATCCGATCTTGCGACCCGCAGCCTGATCGGCGCCGTGCTCGCGGTGGTCGCGATCGGAATATTGTGGCTGGGCGGGGCGGTTTTGTGGGCTTTGCTCACGATCGTGGCCTGCATCGCGCTGATCGAATGGGCCGGGCTGGTGCGCGCGCACCGGGCGCGGCTCGGAATCGGGCTGCTCGTCCTGCTGGTGGGCATGAGCTACGCGCTGCCGATGCTGTGGGGCACCGATCGCGCCACCCTCGCGCTCCTGCTGATCGGCGCAATGGCGATGGCGATGTTCCCGAAAGCGGCGACCACCGCGATCGGGGTCGGCTATATCGGCACTGCCGCAATCTCGCTCCTGTTTCTGCGCGAACAGCCTTTGGGCTTCGCGCTGGCGCTGTGGACGCTGGCGATCGTGTGGGCGACCGATATCGGCGCCTATTTCGCGGGCCGCGCGATCGGCGGGCCCAAGCTTGCGCCCAGCATCAGTCCGAACAAGACCTGGGCCGGCCTGATCGGCGGTATGATCGCGGCGGGTATCGCGGGCGCGCTGATCGCCAAGTTCGGCCATTTGCCGGCACATGCCTTGTGGCTCGCGCCTTTGCTCGCTGTCGTCGCGCAGATCGGCGACCTCGTCGAAAGCGGGATGAAGCGTCATGTCGGAGTCAAGGATTCGGGCAAGATCTTGCCCGGCCACGGCGGTCTGCTCGACCGGATCGACGGCATGCTGCCGGTCGCGATCCTGGTCGCGGCCCTGGTGGCCAACGGCAGCCTCTGATGGCGCGCAGCATTTCGATCCTCGGGGCCACGGGCTCGATCGGAACCTCGACCCTCGACCTGATCGAACGCGATCGGGATGCGTTCGACGTGCTCGCGCTGACCGCGCACAGCGATGTCGCGGGATTGGCGGCCGCCGCGCGCAGGACCCGCGCGCGTCACGCAGTGATCGGCGATGAAAAGCTTTATCCCGCGCTGAAGGACGCGCTTGCCGGAACCAGCACCGAGGCTGCCGCCGGCTGCGATGCGATCTGCGACGCCGCGGCGATGGGTGCGGACTGGACGATGGCGGCGATCGTCGGGACGGCGGGTCTCAAGCCGGTCATGGCGGCGCTCAAGCGGGGCAAGACGGTCGCGCTTGCCAACAAGGAATCCCTGGTGCTGGCGGGCGCGCTGATGACGCGCGCGGCGCAGGGGGCGGGGGCGACGCTCTTGCCGGTCGATTCCGAGCATAATGCGGTATTCCAATGCTTTCCGCACGACGATCCCGCGCGGGTCAGACGGATCATCCTGACCGCGAGCGGCGGCCCGTTCCGGACGCTGAGCCGCGACGAGATGGCGCGCGTCACGCCCGCGCAGGCGGTGAAGCATCCCAATTGGTCGATGGGCGCCAAGATCTCGGTCGATTCGGCGACGCTGATGAACAAGGGCCTCGAGCTGATCGAGGCGCATCATCTCTTCCCGGTCGGGAATGAAAAGCTGTCCGTGCTGGTCCATCCCCAGTCGGTGGTGCATTCGCTGGTGGAATATGTGGACGGTTCGATGCTGGCCCAATTGGGTCCGGCCGATATGCGCACCCCGATCGCGCACACCTTGGCCTGGCCGCAGCGTATGAAAACGCCGGTCGAGCCGCTCAATCTGGCGCAGATCGGCCGGCTCGACTTCGCCGAGCCCGATCTCGATCGTTTTCCTGCTCTCGGGCTTGCGTTGCAGGCAATGAAGGCGGGTGGCGCGCGTCCCGGCGTGCTCAACGCCGCCAACGAAGAGGCCGTCGCGGCCTTCCTGGCGGGCCGGATCGGTTTTCTCGACATCGCTTTAATCGTTGATAAAGTCTTGTCAGTTTACAATCCGGGATCACCCGAGAATATCGACGAGGCTCTGATGCTTGATGCAGAGACGCGCCGAGTAGCGGCACTTGCGTTAGAGCGGCAGGCGGCATGAATCACCTGCTATCGATCCTTATAACCGTTCTCGGCTTCATCGCCGTGATCGGCCCGCTCGTGTTCGTACACGAAATGGGGCATTATCTGGCGGGCCGGATATTCGGCGTGCAGGCGGATATGTTCTCGATCGGCATGGGTCGCGAGCTGTTCGGCTGGACCGACAAGCGCGGGACGCGCTGGAAGGTCTCGGCGCTGCCGATCGGCGGTTACGTCAAGTTCCACGGCGATATGGGGCCGGCGAGCGAGCCCAGCCCGGAATTGCTGGCGCTGTCGCCCGAGGAAAAGGCGAAGACGCTGCATTTCAAGCCGGTCTGGCAACGTTTCCTGATCGTGGCGGCGGGACCGATCACCAATTTCATCACCGCGATCACGATTTTCATGGTCTATTTCGGCGTGATGGGCGTGCCCCAGACGCCGACCGTGATCGGCATGGTCGTACCGGGCACCGCCGCGGCCGAGGCCGGGCTTCAGCCGGGCGATCGCGTGCTTCAGGTGGCGGGCCGATCGGTCACGCGCTTCGAGGATATGGCGCAGATGATCGCGTTGCGCCCGCGCATCCACCTCGAGTTGCTGATAGATCGTCACGGCAAGACGCTGACCGTCCCGGTCACGCCCAAGGTCGAAGAAGCGACAGATCCTGCCGGCAACAAGCTGGAGATCGGTCTGCTGGGCGTGGTGGCAGCCTCAGCGGTGAACACGCATCCCGGCCCGGTCGCCGTGGTGGGCGAGGCGTTCCGCGAGACCGGCCATACCGTGCGTACGATCACCGACGTGATCGGTCAGATTCTGGGCGGACAACGCTCGGCCAAGGAACTGGGCGGGCCCCTCAAGATCGCGCAATTTTCGGGCACTGCCGTAACGGTCGGCTGGCTGCCCTTTTTCCGCTTCATGGCGCTCATTTCGATTAATCTGGGCTTCATCAACCTTCTGCCAATCCCGCTCCTGGATGGCGGCCACCTCTTCTTCTATCTGATGGAGGGGGTTCGCCGGAGACCGTTGCCTGCTCAAGCTCAAGAATGGGCATTTCGGTCGGGGCTTGCTTTGCTGTTGGGTTTCATGCTGTTCGTAACCGTCAACGATCTCGGCTCCTTCGGCCTCTGGACGAAGCTTGCTGGCTTGATCGGCTGACGGGGATAGGGCAGGGCGTAACCCGCCGGCCAATAGAGCCCCGGCTTCAAAGCAAATCCAAGGTGAAGGGCGGGGTTGCGTGACGGAATTCATGACCAGTGACGGGCGACGTGCATCTAGCCGGCTGGCGAGTGCATTATTGATCTGCACCGCGCTGACGGCCGTGCCCGTCGCCGCGCAGACCACGGCGCCGCCTCCCGCCGCCGCGCCCGCGGCCCCTGGGGTTCCCGCACCAGCGGCGCCCAAGCTGATCCGCTCGATCGACGTGACGGGCAACCAGCGTCTCGAGGCGGACACGGTCCGCTCCTATATCAAGCTCCACCCGGGCGACACCTTCACCAACGCCGACCTCGATCAGGCGCTGAAGGACCTCTACGGGTCCGAATTGTTCGCCGACGCCTATTTCTCCGGCATGGATACGGGTGATCTCGTCATCCATGTCCGCGAAAGCCCGGTGATCAACCGCATCGTGCTCGAGGGCAACAAGCGCATCAAGGAAGACAAGATCCGGCCCGAGATCAAGCTCGCGCCGCGCCAGATCTTCACCCGCTCCAAGGCACGCGCCGACGTCAACCGCATCATCGAGCTCTACAAGCGCCAGGGCCGCTATGCCGCCACGGTCGAGCCCAAGATGGTGTTGCTCGACCAGAATCGCGTCGACGTGGTGTTCGAGATCCACGAAGGCCAGAAGTCGCGCGTCCGCCGTATCAACATCATCGGCAACGAGCACTTCAAGGCGAGCCGCCTGCGCGGTGAAATGGCGACCAAGACGTCGAGCCTGCTCCACATCTTCTCGCAGGGCACCAGCTACGATCCCGATCGTCTGGCCTATGACCAGCAGAAATTGCGTCAATTCTATCTGACGCAGGGCTATGCCGACTTCCACGTCGTCTCGGCGGTGGCCGAACTCACGCCCGACAAGCGCGATTTCATCATCACCTATGTGGTTGACGAGGGTGATCGCTACAAATTCGGCGCGCCCAAGATCGAGAGCGGTATCCGCGACCTCAGGCCCGAAGCGCTCCAATATCTGGTCAAGATCAAGGCCGGCCAATGGTATAACGCCAAGACGGTCGAGGACACGGTCGATATCCTCAACGAGACCGCCGGCACGCTCGGTTACGCCTTCGCCGACACCGATCCGCATTTCGATGCGGATAAGGACAAGAAGACGATGACGATCACCTTCGTGCTGAAGGATGCGCCGCGCGTCTATGTCGAAGGGGTCAACATCAACGGCAACACCATCACCCGCGACAAGGTGGTCCGCCGCGAATTCCGTCTGGCCGAAGGCGACGCCTTCAACGGCTTCCGCGTCAAGCGCTCGCGCGACCGTATTCAGAGCCTGGGCTTCTTCCAGGACAAGCTGGAAGTCGAGCAGAAGCAAGGGTCCGCGCCCGATCGCGTGATCCTGGAGACCAACCTGGAAGAAAAGTCGACCGGCTCACTCCAGGTGTCGGCGGGCTATTCGAGCCTCGAGAAGTTCATCGTCTCGGCAGAAATCGAACAGGCGAACCTGATGGGCAAGGGCCAGGAGGTCCGCGCCGGCGTCGAATGGTCGATCTACAACCGTTCGATCAACCTGGGCTTCACCGAGCCTTATCTGTTCGATCACAATATCGCGCTGGGCGTGGACCTGTTCCGCCGCGACTATAACTCGTTCAACTATGTGGATACCAACCGGAACACCACATATGACGAGGTCACCACCGGCATGCAGATCCGTGCCGGCGTTCCGCTGACCGAATTCTGGTCGATGGCGCTGCGCTACGGCCTGAGCGTCGACAATGTCACACTCGACAAGTCGACCTTCTACAGCGCCTATAATCCGGACGGCACGCTCGACGCCTCGGGCGCGCTGCATTGCGATCCGGTCCTGGCTGGCCGCTATCTTTGCGACTCGCTCGGCAGCCGTCTGACCTCGTCGCTCGGCTACAGCCTGGTGTTCGACAATCTGAACGACCGTATCCACCCGAGCCACGGCGCGCGCTTCTTCATCAGCCAGGATCTGGCGGGTCTGGGCGGCGACGTGCGCTACATCCGTTCGACGATCGAGGGCCACAAATACTGGACCTGGAAGGGCTTCATCATCTCGGCCAACCTTCAGGGCGGCTATATCCAGTCGCTTGAGGCTGGGAAGGGGCCGGGCATCGACAAGGTCCGCCTGACCGACCGCTTCTACCTGGGCGAACCCGATTTCGCGGGCTTCGACATTCGCGGCCTTGGTCCGCGCGTGCTGCGCGCGACCTACAATAGCGATGGTTCGCTCAACCTCGATCGCAAGCAGATCGTGGACGACGCGCTCGGCGGCCGGGCGATGTATTTTGGCAAGCTTGAAGCGCAGCTGCCGCTTGGCGACGCGGTCAAGGAACTGGGCATCCGCCCGTCGATCTTCCTGGACATCGGTTCGGTGTTCGGCACGCAGAAGCCTGCCTTGATCGACACTGGCCCCGGCGGCCAGCAGCGCGAAGTGCTCAATAGCGACGGCACGCGCGATTGCGTCGACGCCAATCCGAGCGATACCAACGTGCTGCCCGCGCAGAGCGTGCCCAAGGGTACGACTTGCCCGGCGGGCCTGCAGCCTAACACCCAGAGCATCGGGGCGTTCAAGGAGCTGTGGCTGGGCGATACGTGGAAGCCGCGTATTTCGGTCGGCATCGGCGTCAACTGGAACTCGCCGTTTGGTCCGTTCCGCATCGATATGGCCAAGGCGATCGTCAAGCGTCAGGGCGACGACACCAAATTGTTCACTTTCAACGTAGGAACCCAATTCTGATGAAGACCATGATCAAGCTTTCGGCGGCGGCCGTGCTGCTCGCCGCCACCGCCGCGCCGGCGCTCGCCGCGGGCGACGTGCTGACCGTCGATTTCAACCGCGTGTTCCAGGAATCGAACGCAGCGAAGAGCGGCACCCAGCAGCTTCACGCCAAATATGATGCCCTGCTCCAGCAGCGCACGACCGCGTTCCAGACCGCGGCGCAGGCCTATGAGACGCTGCGCAACCAGCTCGCCGCCATCAAGGCGCCGGCACAGGTGACTCCGGCTCAGAAGGCTTCGTTCCAGCAGGCCGCAGAGCGCGCGCAGACCGCGCAGGACGCCGCCCAGCAGCTCGACCAGGAAGTCCAGACGGTCGGCCGCTACATCCAGTCGCAGATCGTCGAGCACGTCACGCCGATCGCCGAGCAAATCCGCGCCGAGCGCAAGGCCGATGTGGTTGTGCCTAAGGGTTCGGTGCTTGCTGCCGATCCGGCCGGCGACGTCACCACGGTCGTGATCCAGCGTCTCGACACCGCTTTCCCGAACCCGAGCATCGTGCTGCCGCAGCAGACGCCGGGCGCGCCGGCCGCAGGCCCGGGCCGCTGATGAGCGAGGCAGGCGAAACGGCAGTGCTGGGCCCGCTCGACATCAGTCGGGTGATGGCGGCGCTGCCGCATCGCTATCCGATGTTGCTGGTCGACCGGGTCGAAGAACTCGTGATCGACCAGCGCATCGCCGCCATCAAGGCGGTGACGATCAACGAAAGCTTCTTTCAGGGGCATTTCCCCGGCCGCCCGATCATGCCGGGCGTGCTGATCGTCGAGGCATTGGCGCAGGCGGCGGGCGTGCTCGCGGTCGAAAGCCTTGGTCTCGCCGGATCGGGCAAGCTCGTCTATTTCATGGCGATCGATGAAGCGAAGTTCCGCGCGCCGGTGGAACCGGGCGTGTTGCTCCGGCTCGAAGTCGAATTCGTCCAGAAGCGTTCGAGCGTGTGCAAATTCGCGGGAAGGGCGCTGATCGACGGAAAGGTCGCGGCGCAGGCCAATTTCACGGCGATGATCGCCGATCCGCCGGCGCAGGCATAGTCTGCCCCTAAAAGCCTTCCAATTGCGGCGCTCTTCCTGTAGGGGCGCCGCTTCCTTTCAGGCTGGTCGGAACCAGCCACGTCCGAGGATCATGACATGAAGAAGAATATCCACCCCGATTATCACGCCATCAAGGTCCAGATGACCGACGGCACCGTGTTCGAATCGCGCTCCACCTGGGGCAAGGAAGGCGACACGCTGCAGCTCGACATCGATCCGACCGTCCACCCGGCGTGGACCGGTGGCCGTAGCCAGCTGCTCGACCAGGGTGGCCAGGTCGCGCGCTTCAACAAGCGCTTCGGCGGCCTCAGCCTCGGCAAGAAGTAAGCCTTCGGGGCCGCGACCGGCCCCGATCGTCCGATCACCCCGTCGCGATCGCTGGATCGCGGCGGGGTTTTTCGTACCTGGCGCCACTGCCGCCCCACACGGCCTGCCGCATCGGGCCTGTCGGCAAAGCGGGGCGGCTTTACCTTGTGCAGCGCAGCGGGCATGGCAGGGGAATGTCTCCGCTGCGCCGTTTGTTCGTCTTCGCTTTCTGGGCCGCGCTCCTGTTCGCCTATATCGAGGCGATCATCCCCGGACGGGACGCGCTCAACTTGTCCAGCTGGGACAAGATGAACCACATGATCGCGTTCTTCACGATCACGTTCCTGGCGCGGGCGGCCTATCCGCGCATTCCGGTCTTCCGCCTGTTCCTGATGATGGCCGCATTCGGCGCCTTCATCGAACTCAGCCAGGCAATGCCCTTCATCGGCCGCGATGCCGAATGGGACGATTGGTTTGCCGACCTGGTCGCGACCGCAGCGGGGCTGATCGTCGCCTGGCCGTTCGCGATCCTGGCGGACAAGCGCCGGGCCAGGCGGGCCTCAGCCCAGGGTGCGCCGGAAGCGTAATTTCCAGCGGAGGCCGAACAATTGCCAGCGATAGCCGCGATTGCGGCGGTCGTTATCGAGCGCACGCCGTAAATCCTGGGCCTGTCCCCGCAGATCGCCTTGCGCCCCGCGCAATCGCGCCGCCCAGGCATGGTAGCCGGCAATATCGGGCGCGAGCGCCTGGATACGCTGCGCCACCGCCAGCGCACCGGCGGTGTCGCCCGCCGCGAACAGGGTCTTCGACAAGCTCCACAGATAATCGACGATCGGCTCGATCGCGATCGCGCGCTGGTGCGCGGCGATAGCGCTTGCATGATCGCCGGCCGCGGCAAGGCGGCGGGCGAGGACATCATGCAGAGCGGGGTGATCGGGTGCCATATCGACCGCGCGCTGCGCGAGCGTAACCCCCAGCGCGTTGCGCCGTGGCGGCTGACGATCCGCGAGGTGGGCCAGCCAGTGCGCGGACCGGGTCCGGCGCGTGTGCGCGGCACGGCGAAAGCGGGCGGGGTCGAAGCTGCCGTCGAGCGCGGTCAATACCAGCGGCCGCAACAGCCTGATGTCATTGAGAAAACCACCGACCGGATGCCCCGCATGAGGTAGCGTGATCGCGATCATCGGCGCGGCCGCGATCAGCAGTTCGGCATGCCGGCGGTCCGCATCGAGCGCGCTGTCATAGGCCAATATCCGTGTCGGCCCGGGCCGGATTGGGCCATCTATATTCCTGAGGAAGCGGATCCGCCGTCTATCGGGGGCCCAGCGCGTCTCGAATGGCACTTTGCGTGGATCGAGCGAATATTGGGGCGACAAGGCCAGCGCCGCATGTGCACCGATCGCGTCGGCGAAACGCAACGCGGCATAGCCGCCCATGCTCGATCCATAAGCCAAGACCCGTTCCGCGTCAGCGCACGCTTGCCGGATGGCCAAAAGTATTTCTTGTATTTCAGTATATTGAAACCAGTCATTGCCATGAGTTATGACATGGATCGCGGTGATGGCTTCGCTTTGGAAAAAAGCTTCGCCAAAGCCGGGCCGGTCCATACCCGCCGGTTGGTGATAGGAATCGAAGGTGACGACCTGGCATCGTCCGCCCCCCGCCGCGACGCGCCGCACCTCCAGCCGTTCGGAGCGGTAGAGGATCTCGGTCACGGGGAAGGGCGGCTCCGCTGTGGCGGACAGGGTGGGATTCGAACCCACGGTGAGCGTGAACCCACGGCGGTTTTCAAGACCGCTGCCTTAAACCACTCGGCCACCTGTCCTTGTGCCGGCGCTTATTGGGGGCGCGAAGCCTTGCGCGCAAGCGTTGCGATGGCGCGACAAGCGGGATTCCTTCGGCGCGCTTCCTATGGCAGGGGCAGTGCATGATCCGGTCGCTTCGCCTTGCCGCCCTGCCGATTGCCCTATGCTGGGCGCTTCCCTCCATCGCGCAGAATGCGCCAGGCGGCGAAACCGCTGCGGCCGCGCAGGATACGCCCCCCGCCGATCAACCCGCGGCTACCGCCGCCGATGCCAGTGCCACGCCGGTCGCCGCCCCCTCGGCCGCCGATTTGGCCTTCACTGCCTTCGTCCAGGGCCTGCGCGACCGCGCGATCGCAGAAGGCGTGAAACCCGAGACATTCGACCGCGAGACCGCCGGGCTGACCTTCAACCCGCGCGTGATCCATTTTGATCGGTCGCAGCCGGGCGGGGCGGTCACTGCCACCGGAACGCCCGGGCCGATGAGTTTCGCGCCCTATCGCCAAAGCCATGTCGATACCGCGCATATCGAGAAGGGGCAGACCCGCTATCAGATGCTGAGCACGCAGCTCGCGGCCAATCAGGCGAAGACGGGCGTGCCGGGCAATATCGCGCTCGCCATCTTCGGGCTGGAAACGGGTTATGGCAGCTATACCGGCAATTTCGACCTGATCCGTTCCTTCGCCTCGCTGGCCTATGACGGGCGCCGGCGCGAATTGTTCGTGGCCGAGCTGATCGCGACGCTCAAATTGATCGACCAGGGCTTCACCCGCGCCGAGATGAAGGGCAGTTGGGCCGGCGCGACCGGTTATCCGCAATTCCTGCCCAGCACCTATTTGCGGATCGGCACTGACGGCGATGGCGACGGCAAGGCCGATATCTGGACCAACGATGCGGACACGCTCGCCTCGATCTCTGCCTATCTTCGCGAAGCCGGCTGGAAGCCGAATACGCCTTGGGGCGTGGCAGTGACCCTGCCGGGCGATTTCGATCGGGCCGCGGTGCGATCGACGCTGGTGTCGCCGCGTTGCCCGCGCGTCCACGCGCGCCTCAGCCGCTGGCTGACGATCGGGGAATGGAAAGCCAAGGGCGTGATCGTCGCGGGATTTCCCGCGCCGCAGGACAGCGAGCTTACCCAATTGCTGGAGCCCGACGGGCCAGGCATGACCGCCTATCTGCTGACCAGCAATTACCGCGCGATCCTCGATTATAATTGCTCCAACTTCTACGCCATGTCGGTGGGCGTGCTGGCGGATGCGATCGTCCGATAAAGCCGGATTGCGGCTTGGCGTCGACGGTGGCCCGGGGCTATCACTACCGAAACACCAAAACAGGATGACCTGTCGATCATGATGCGTTTCCGCTCCGCCGCCTTCCTTCTTGCCGCCACCGCTCTGGTCGCACTCCCAGGCGAGGCCGCCGCGCCGCCGTTCGATACGCCCGCGACCGTGGCCTTCATGAAGGACCTGTCCTCTGGGGCGATCCTCTTCCAGAAAAATCCAGACCAGCGGATCATGCCGGCATCGCTCGCCAAGATGATGACGGTCTATGTCGCGTTCGATATGATCAAGAAGGGGCAATTGCACCTCAACGACATGGCGACGGTGAATCCCGAGACCTGGAAGAAGTGGCACGGCCCCGCTGCCGGCTCGACCATGTTCCTGTCGCCGGGCGAGCAGGTGTCGGTCGCCAATCTGCTGCTCGGCATCATCACGCTGTCGGGCAACGATGCCTGCGTGGTTCTGGCCGAGCATATCGCGGGTACCGAGGCCGCCTTCACCGCGATCGAGAACCAGAAGGCCAAGGAAATCGGGCTGACCAACAGCCATTTCGGCACGTCGAACGGCTGGCCGGACGGCGGCGCCACGTATGTCACCGCGCGCGATCTGGCGACGCTCGCCACCGCAACGATCCAGAACTTCCCCGATCTCTACAAGCAGTTTTACAGCCACCCGAACTTCACGTGGGGCAAGACGATGGGCTCGGGCGCCGACATCACTCAGGCCAATCGCGATCCGTTGCTGGGCAGCGTTCCCGGCGCGGATGGCCTCAAGACCGGCCACACCGACGAATCCGGCTACAGCTTCACCGGCTCGGCCGAGCAAAATGGCCGTCGTCTCGTCATGGTCGTGTCGGGCTTCACCTCGTTCAATCAGCGCAAGACCGAATCCATCAACTTCATGAACTGGGGCCTGCACGCCTGGCAGTCCAAGCCCTTGTTCCAGCAAGGCACGCAGGTTGCGACCGCGCGCGTGCAACAGGGCAATGCCCGCGAGGTCGGGTTGGTGGCGCCGCGCAATCTGGCGGTGACGCAGCCGACCGGGCTTGGCGGCGATATCAAGATGTCGGTCGCTTATGACGGCCCGCTGAAGGCGCCGATCAAGAAGGGCGATCATGTCGCTGATCTGATTGTGCGCACCCAGGACGGACCGCCGCAGGTGATGCCGTTGGTCGCGGCAAGCGATGTCGGCAGCGCGGGCTTCTTCGGCCACGTCAAGAACGGCCTGCACCATCTGTTCGGCGGATGACGCAGGCCGCGCCGCGCGGGCGCTTCATCAGCCTTGAAGGCGGGGAAGGGGTCGGCAAGTCGACCCAGTCCCGCGCGCTCGCGGCGGCTTTGCGCGCGCGCGGGATCGACGTGATCGAGACGCGCGAGCCCGGCGGCAGCACCGGCGCCGAGGCGATCCGCAAGCTATTGCTGGAAGGCGGCGCCGATCGCTGGGGCGCGCGCGCCGAGGCGCTTTTGTTCGCGGCCGCGCGCGCCGACCATGTCGACAAGACCATCCTGCCCGCGCTCGAAGCGGGCGCATGGGTGATCTGCGACCGCTTCCTCGACAGCTCGATCGCTTATCAGGGCGGCGCGGACGGGCTGGGCGCGGACGCGATCCGGGCGTTGCACGCGGTCGGCAGCGCCGGATTGCTGCCCGACCGGACCTTGCTGTTGACCTTGCCCGAGGCGACCGCAATGGCGCGCGAGGCGGCACGCGATGCCGGCCGGCCCGACCGTTTCGGCGCGCGCGGTCCCGATTATCATCGCCGCGTCACCGGCACTTTCCGCACGCTGGCAGAGGCTGAGCCCGCGCGCTGGCGGATCGTCGAGGCCAAGGGTAGCCCTGAAGAGGTGACGCACGCGCTGCTCGGCGCGCTCGGGGATCTGCTGTGACCCTGGGCCAGGACGAACAGCTCGCGGCCTTCCTGGATGCGGCACGATCGGGGCGGATGCATCACGCCTGGCTGCTCGCCGGACCGCAGGGGATCGGCAAGGCCGGGTTCGCGCATCAGGCGGCGCGCTGGCTGCTGGCGGATGCGGCCGGGCCGGCGGTACCGCAGGACCGGCTTGACGTCCCGGACGATCATCGCGTCGCGGCACTGATGGAAGCCGGATCACACCCGGATTTCAAGCTATTGGAGCGGCTTCCCAAGGCAAGTTCCGAGGAACTGGCGCGGTCGATCACGGTCGATCAGGTGCGCGGGCTGCAGCCCCTGTTCGCGACCACGCCCAGCCTGTCGCCGCGCCGGGTGGTTTTGATCGACGCGATCGACGATCTCGAACGCAGCGCTGCCAATGCCCTGCTCAAGAATCTGGAGGAGCCGCCTGCCGGCACCATCTTCCTGTTGGTGAGCCATGCGCCCGGCCGATTGCTGCCGACGATCCGGTCGCGCTGCCGCTTGCTGCGTTTCGCGCCGCTGGCGGATGATGTGGTGCGGGTCGCGCTGCGCCGCGCTTTGCCCGAGGCGGAGGATCAGGAGCTCGGCGCGCTGGTCCGCGTGGCCGACGGCGCGCCCGGCAACGCGCTGCGCTTCGCCGGGCTCGACATTGCCGGGCTCGACGCCGCGATCGAGAGACTGGCGGTGCACGGCGACAACAGCAATGCGCTGCGCACCGCGCTCGGCCGGACACTCGGCCTCAAGAGCGCGCAAGAACGCTACGAGGCCTTCCTGGAGCGCGCGCCCTCGCGCATCGCGGCCGAAGCGAAGAGGGGCAAGGCCGACATGGGGGAAACGGTCGCGCTGTGGCGCCAGGCGCGCGACATCGCCGATCGCGCGGTTCGCCAGTCGATGGATCCGCAATTGACGGTTGTGGAGATAGCCGGACTGGTCGCGAAGCTCGCGCCCCACGAGGCGCGCCGAGGCTCTTGATGAGAGCTTGATTCCAGCCCTTTGAGAAAGCGCCAAGGCGCTTCCCCCTCCGGCGATCAGGCTCTAGAGGCTGAGCCTATGGCTGAGCCTTTTTACATCACCACCGCAATTTCCTACCCCAACGGGCGGCCGCATATCGGTCATGCCTATGAGGCGATCGCCACCGACGCGATCGCGCGCTTCCGCCGGATGCAGGGCCGCGACGTCTTCTTCCTGACAGGCACCGACGAGCATGGCCTCAAGATGGCGCAGACCGCAGCCAGGCGCGGGATCACGGCCAAGGAATTGGCCGATGAAATGTCGTCTTATTTCAAGGAAATGGATAAGGCTCTCAACCTCTCGTTCGATCGCTTCATCCGCACCACCGAACCGGCCCATTACGACGCGAGCCAGGCGATCTGGCGCGCGATGCAGGCAAACGGGGACATTTATCTCGGCCGCTACGAAGGCTGGTATTCGGTTCGAGACGAGGCTTTCTACGGCGAGGACGAGCTGATCGAGGGGGAAGGGGGCCAGAAGCTCTCGCCCCAGAACACGCCGGTCGAATGGACGGTCGAGGAAAGCTGGTTCTTCAAGCTTTCGGCCTATGCCGACCGGCTGATCGCGCATTACGAGGCCAATCCCGATTTCATCCGCCCCGAAAGCCGCCGCAACGAGGTGATGAGCTTTGTGAAAGGCGGGCTTGCCGATCTCTCCATCTCGCGCACCAGCTTCGACTGGGGCGTGCCCGTGCCGGGTGCGCCGGGCCATGTGATGTATGTCTGGGTCGACGCGCTCACCAATTATCTGACCGGCGCGGGCTATCCGGGGAAGGGCGGCGCAGGCTTTGGGCGTTGGCCGGCCGATCTGCACATTATCGGCAAGGATATCGTCCGCTTTCACGCGGTCTATTGGCCGGCCTTCCTGATGTCGGCGGGCCTAGAGTTGCCCAAACAGGTGTTCGGCCACGGCTTCCTGCTCAACAAGGGCGAGAAGATGTCGAAGTCGGTGGGCAATGTCGTCGATCCGCTCGAAATGGCAAAGCTCTACGGCGTCGATCAGCTGCGCTATTTCCTGCTGCGCGAGGTCAGCTTCGGCCAGGACGGCAGCTACAGCCACGAGGCGATCGTCACGCGCTGCAATGCCGATCTAGCCAACGGCCTCGGCAATCTGGCGCAGCGTTGCCTGTCGATCATCGCCAAGAATTGCGACGGCAAGGTGCCCGAGCCCGGTCCGGCGCACGATCAGCTCGGCCTTGGCGCGCTGCTGGAGCGTATCGAAGGCGCCTTCGCCGATCTGGCGCTCAATCGCGCGCTGGAGATCATCTGGGATGGCGTCGCGCTCGCCAATCGCTATTTCGCCGACATGGCGCCCTGGTCGCTGCGCAAGGAGGATCCGGCGATGGCGGACGGCGTGCTTTACTGGACGGCCGAAGCAGTGCGCCAGCTTGCGATCCTCGCGCGCTGGGCGATCCCGGAAAGCGCGGACAAATTGCTCGATCTGCTGGCGCAAGGCCTGGATGCGCGCGATTTTGCCGCGCTCGCCACGCCGTTGAAGCCCGGCGCGCAGCTTCCCGCGCCGCAGGGCGTTTTCCCACGTTGGGTAGAGCCGGCCGCCTGATGCTGATCGATAGCCATTGCCATCTCAATTATAAGGGGCTGGTCGAAGACAAGGCAGCGGTGCTGGAACGCGCCCGCGCGCGCGGCGTGACCGGTATGCTCTGCATCTCGACCCGCGAGCGCGAATGGGATGAGGTGATCGCGATCGCCGAGCGCGAACCGGACGTTTGGGCCTCGGTCGGCATCCATCCGCACGAAGCGGACGAGCATCCGGATGTCGACGCCGCCAAGCTGATCGCGGCGGCGCGCCACCCGAAGGTGATCGGCATCGGCGAGACCGGGCTCGATTATTATTACGATCATTCCGACCGTGATCAGCAGAAGAAGAGCTTCCGCGCGCATATCGCCGCTGCGCGCGAAACCGGGCTGCCGATGATCGTGCACACGCGCGACGCCGAGGAAGATACCGCCGCGATCATCGAGGAGGAGATGGGGAAGGGGGCTTACCCCGCTCTGATCCACTGTTTCACCGCAAGCGCGGGCTTCGCGCAGAAGATGCTCGATCTGGGCCTCTATATCTCGATCGCCGGTATCGTGACTTTCAAGAATGCGCGCGATCTGCAGGAAACGGTGGCGACCTTGCCCGGCGACCGGATGCTGATCGAAACGGACGCGCCATTCCTCGCGCCGGTGCCGCATCGGGGCAAGCCAGGCGAACCGGCTTTCGTGGCCGATACCGCTGCATTCATCGCCAATCTGCGCGGCGAGCAAACGCAAGATTTGATGGATCGGACCGCGCACAACTTCTTCAGATTGTTCACGAAAGCTAAAGCGTGAAGCTGACGATCCTGGGATGTGGCACTTCATCGGGCGTGCCGCGGATCGGGGGCGATTGGGGGGCATGCGATCCCGCCGATCCGCGCAACCGGCGCACGCGCGCCGCCGTGCTGGTGCAGAGCGGTACAACCACGATCGTGGTCGATACCGGCCCGGATATGCGCGAACAGCTATTGGCGGCGGGCATATCCGATCTCGATGCAGTGTTGTGGACGCACGAACATGCCGATCACACGCATGGCATCGACGATCTCAGGCAAATCTATCATTTGAAGCGCGAACCGGTGCCCGGGTTCGCGCGCGAACGCTGTCTGGAATCGGTCGAGCGGCGCTTTCGCTATGTCTTCCATGGCCGTGGCGGCTATCCGCCGACAGCGTCGATGCATCTGCTGCCGGATGCGCTGACGATCGGCGATGTGGATGTCCGCACGGTCGATATGCCGCATGGCGGGATCACTTCGGCCGGATTCCGCTTCACATGGAATGACAAGTCGATCGGATATGCCACGGATTTCCATGAAATCACGTCGGATATGGAAGAGACGTTCGCCAATCTCGACCTGTGGGTCGTCGATGCGCTGCGGCGCGCGCCGCATCCGACCCATGCCAATCTGGCGACGACGCTGGATGCGATCGACCGGCTCAAGCCGAAGCGCGCAGTCCTGACGCATATGGACCAGTCGATGGACTATGCGGCGCTCTCGGCCGAACTGCCTGCGGGGGTCGAACCCGGTCACGACGGGCTGGAGATAATCCTGGCATGACGAGCGACGACCATCTCAACATCACCTTGCTGGTGCTGACGATGATCCTGCCGCTGTCGGCACTGATCTCACGCCGTATCCCGCTCAAGAAGGCGGCAGGCATGGCCGCTATCTGGGGCGCGATCTTCCTGGTCGGCGTCCTTATCGTTGGCCTAACGCGGGATGGCCTGGCGACGAGCTGGGAACAGCTCAAGGACGTGATGGGCAATGACGAACAGCGGGTTTCGGGGAGCGCGGTCCGACTGCGGATGGGATCCGACGGCCATTTTTGGGCGAACGTCATGATCAACAATGTTCCGGTCCATATGCTGGTCGATAGCGGCGCGACCGAAACCTCGCTCAGCATGGATACGGCCAAGGCGGCGAAGCTGGACCTCAACCAGAATCCGTTTCCGGTGCAGGTTATGACCGCCAACGGCCAGGTCCTGGCGCATACGTCCAGCGTGGACAGGCTGACCGTCGGACCGATCGTTGCGACCGATCTGCGCGTCTATGTGGCGGAGGAGTTCGGCGCGACCGACGTGCTGGGCATGAACTTCCTGTCGCGGCTCAAATCCTGGCGCGTTGAGAATGGGTGGCTGATCCTGGAGCCCAAGCACCGATAGTAGTTTTACATAATATATATTATCGAGATTGAAGCTTGCCGTTTCCGGGCACTGCATGTGCCATCCCCTCCCGTTTATCTCTGGCCGCGGCCGGCCCTGCTCGATTGACCTTCCGCCCGCTTGCTGCCAAAGGCGCGGCTCTCCCTGGGGAGTAGCCGCCCGTTATAGCGGGGCTTTCGTCAACATACTCGGCGTCGGCCGTGGCGAAGGCAGCATTTGCTTGGCGAGACCATGGATCGGCAGGCGTCCGGGCCGGGCGCGTGTGCCGGTTCATGCGCGTTCCCTGCCCGGCCCGGGGATTATCACATGCACAGCCTCTGGTTCCATTTCGCGCTGCTGATCGGATCCGCGATTGCGATCTATCTGTCGTGCGAATTGTTCGTGAACGGCGTCGAATGGGTCGGCCGCAAGCTTGCGGTCGGCCAGAAAGCGACCGGATCGATTCTGGCGGCGTTCGGCACGGCTTTGCCCGAAAGCGTGGTGACCCTGGTCGCGGTTGCGTTCGGCGGATCGGTCGCGGCCAAGGACCTGGGCGTCGGCGCGGCTTTGGGCGGTCCGCTCGCGCTTTCGACGATCGCGTATGCCACGGTCGGCATCGTGCTGCTGCTCGGCCGGCGGATATTGCCGCGCACGCCCGAAATCTGCGCCGATTTCCGGGTGCTGGCGCGCGACCAGGGATGGTTCCTCGCCATCTTCCTGTGCAAGATCGCGCTCGGCCTGATCGCCTTCGCCTGGAAACCCTGGCTCGGAATCCTCTTCCTCGCCGCCTATGGCCTCTACATCCGCCAGGAAATGGCGGGCGTCGGCGACGAGGAGGAAGGTGAAAGCGAGCCCCTCACCTTCGCGCGCCATGCCGCAATCCCCGGCACCGGCATCGCCATCCTCCAGACATCGCTCGCTCTAATCGTGATCTTCGTCGCCTCGCGTTTGTTCGTGGCGCAACTCAGCGCGCTCGGTCCCGCGCTCGGCCTTCAGCCGCAATTGCTGGCGCTGTTGTTGAGCCCGATCGCAACCGAGCTGCCCGAGACGATGAACGCGATCATCTGGGTGCGTCAGGGCAAATATCGGCTCGCGCTCGCCAACATCTCCGGCGCGATGATGATCCAGGCGACCATCCCCACCGCCTTTGGCCTGTTCTGGACGCCCTGGTTGCTGGGCACCCCCCTCCTCCTCGCGGGCGGCATCACCGCGCTTGCCATCCTCGCCATGTTCCTCGCCTTCCGCGCAGGAATGGTGTCGCGCTGGCTGCTCGCGTCAATGGGATTGCTCTATCTGGTCTTTGCCGGCCTGCTGATCGCGTTCCATCTCGGCTGAGGCTCGCCAAGCCGCTGATTGATCTAGGTAAAGGCAATTGTCCTTGCCTATGTTCCACATGGAACATAAATAGAACATATGGC
>FTDB01000910.1_pt1 | contig 18861 bp, 21 predicted proteins | sample 1639741 | NCBI WGS metagenome assembly FTDB01 (sample SAMEA3914869, study PRJEB12502) | metagenome | biome: forest; material: soil | place: USA | collected 2012-03-12 | depth 0.1 m | reverse complement strand
GTCGTGGGCGAACATGCGGTAGGTTTCGAGCACGTCGAAGGTCGGGCCGGCCAGGCCGTGCTGGCCCTCGAACATCTCGTCGATCTGTTCGCGCAGGCGATCGATGGCGACGTGCAGGCGCTTTTCCTCGGCGGTGACGTCGTCGCTCAGCAGGTGCTCCGGGGTCACCGGCACGTCGTGCAGGATGACGACGCCCAGCGCGATGCCGTCGGCGAAGACCGAACCCTTCAGCCGCTCGGGCTTGGAGGGCGACAGCTCGATATCCTTCAGTTCCTCGTTGCCGACCAGCTCGCCCGCCGTGACGATCTCGGCCAGCACCATCGAAATGATCTGCAGGTCCTCGACCTCGTCGTCCTCGTAACGCCGGGCGGCCTTGTTCTGCACCACCAGCACGCCGATGGTGCGGCCGCCGCGCAGGAGCGGCACGCCAAGGAAGGAGCGGTAAGGGTCTTCGCCGGTTTCCGGCCGGTAGGAGAAGCTCGGGTGGTCCGGCGCGTCCATCAGGTTGAGCGGCGCCCCGGCGCGGGCCACCTCGCCGACCAGGCCTTCGGACAATCGCATGCGCGTCTTGTGGACGGCGTCGGCGTTGAGGCCTTCGGTGGCGAACAGTTCCAGCTCTTCGGAAGCGCGGCGCAGATAGATCGAGCAGACTTCGGCGATCATCGAATTGGCGATGATGCGCACCACGGTATCGAGGCGCACCTGGGCGGACTGCGCCTCTTCCATGGTCTCGCGAATCTGCCGCAGCAGGCCGCGCTGGCCGCGTATCGCGCCGGTTTTCACCAGGTCGTCCCCTTCAATTCCGCGCCCGTCATCCATGGCCCTCAGTGTGCGGCGCTTTTGCCGGGCTGTCTAGCGATGTGGCTTGCGCCAAGGCAAGTCACGAAAGGGTTATAATCACAATGATTTAACAGTTGGATACATTTGTAATGCTCAGTCGCCGCAGGGCTCGCACCAACGGGTGCGGCGGGCGGGCGGCCATGCCTCGGACTGGGGCCTCGGAGGGGCGGCTGATTGGAAGGTGTGGGGATGTGAAAGCAAGAAACCCCTCCACCATCCGCCTTCGCTCCACTTCGTTTCGCTCGCCGGACGGTCCCCCTCCCCAGCAAAGCTGGAGAGGTGCAGGAAAAGCAGCCCTCACCTTTCTTGAACCTCCCCAGCTTCGCTGGGGAGGGGGACCATGAGCGCAGCGTAGGCGGCCGGAGCAACCTGAATGCGCGAAATGGTGGAGGGGTTTCTTGCTTCCCTTGTTTCCTTCCCCTTCCATCAGATTCGCGTGAAATCCCGCCCTCCCCTCGACAAAGGCGCGAGAGAGTCCTAGTCTCCGCTCCAGTCTCAGCGTAAGCCGCAAATTTCATCACAATCAAGGGGTTACAACCATGGCCATCACCCGCCAGGTCATCACGTCGCTGCAACGCGACGGTACCGATATGCTGGGCACCAAGTCTTTGGCGGTCAAGATCGCCGACGAAAGCATCGTCTCGGGATCGCTGCTCACCGTCGAAAGCAACCATTTCTGCGTGCTGAAGTCGCGCGGCGCCGTGCTCGACGTCTACGAGACCGGCCAGTACGCCCTGACCACCCCCGACAAGCCGATCCTGGGCTCGATCGCGCAAGGGTTTTTCGGCGGCGCCTCGCCGTGGGTCTATGAAGTGATCTATGTCAACCGCTCGAAGCTGCTGGTGCGCAGCTCGGGCGTGGCGACCTCGGCGGAAATGGCCGAAATGGCCTACCAGGTCGACTACTACATCCACGTCGACACCAAGGAAGCCGCGCTTGACCTGATCACCCACCTGCCCTTCAACGGCTCGATCATCAATACCGACGAGGTCGCCGAATATGCCGGCCCGGCCATCGAGCAGTCGATCAACCAGATCGTCCAGGTGACCAAGATGGAGAACGTCAACGAGCACATCAACGAAATCCGCGAGTCGGTGAAGAACCACCTGACCGACTTCCTGCGCACCTACGGCATCATGCTCAACGACCTGAAGGTGCTGATCCTGCCCAAGGACGAGCGCATGCGCGAACTGATCTCGCTGCAGGCCCTGGGCCTGACGCCGATCGAGGCCATCCGCTACTACCTGGCCCTGCGCATGGCCGAAAAGGGCCTGGTGTCGGCGCCCAATGCCGCCGTCGGCCAGCCCTACAATATCGGTTTGCAGCCGACCGGGCTTTATCCGTTGAGCGGCGATACCGGCGCGAAATAATGGCCCCGAACAGTACAAATATGGGTGGGTTTTACGACGTCGGGGCGATGCAGAAGATCGCCATCAACCTGTTCTACGGTTGGGGCTACAACTTCTACCGCAAGGAAAACCAGCTGCGCGCCGACGACCAGCTGGTCAGGGCGCGCGCCGGCGAACTGCTGGGCCAGGCCGCGGCATCGCTGGTCGTGGCGGAAAGCGATTACCGCCGCGAGCACCTGCCGCCGCCGACGCGCGACAAGCCGCGCCCGGATGCCGAGGCCATGGCCAATGCCCAGGCGCTGGAGCGGCTGGGGCGCGATCTTTCGGCGCTGAAGGGCCGGCTGGCCGCCCTGCCCGTGCCGGAAAACGACCGCATGATGCAGCGGTATCGTAACGAAGCCGAGACCCTGGCGGCGCTGGTGACGGTCGACGAGCAACTGATCGGCCAGGCCGAGATGCTGCGCGTGGCGCTTCAGGATAAGGATGGCGAGGCCGTGCTGGCGGAGATGGCGCTGCTGCAGGAAGGGCTGGCGGCGATTGGCGAGACCCTGCGCCAGCGGGCGGCAGCTTTGGGGCCGAGGGGGTAGACCTTAATTGGATGATACCGGATCGTCTCCCCATTTATGGGGGGCTATCGCATCTGGAAATGCGAGACTCCATTTTCTTTAACCTCTCCCCTTTCAAGGGGAGAAAATGCCGCAGAGCGGCAGGTGAGGAGTTCTTGCCGGCAGTGGGATCGACCCCTCATCCGTGCCGGGGGCGCCTAGCCCTCCGGGCCACCTTCTCCCCTTGAAAGGGGAGAAGTGAGTAGTCTGGCTACCCCCCGAAACTGGCGATCAACCGCAGTCCCAGCACCACCGCCGTCTTGATGTCGCGGCGGCCGGAGGGATGCAGGATGACCTGTACATCCGGTTGCAGGTTCAGGTTCGGCGTCACCGCCAGCATGACATAGGCTTCGTAATTGCGCTCGTACGGCGCCGTGTCGCCGGCAGCGCGGCGATAATCGCCGCCGAAATGCGCTTCCGACACGCTGAGGCCGGCGCTGTCACTATCGCGGCCCGGGAAGATATGGTCGCGAACCAGGGTCAGTTCGGCGCTGCGGTCGACCGGCATCAGATGGCCGTCGGCCGTGCCCAGCCGTGCCAGGACCGACAGATGGTCGTTCAGGGGAACGCCGACATGGGCATAGGTGCCGCTCCTGCGGCCCACGCCCGTGCCGTCGAGGCGCGGCGTCGCCACCGTATCGGCCCAGTGACCGAGCTTGACATAGCCGCCGCCGACATCGTGCTCGCCCTCGGCGATCAGGAAAGCACCTTCGTCCGAGGCCAGGTGGACGCCGATGAAGGCGTCGGTATGGCCGGGTTCGCCGGGCACCGCGTCGAAGACGGCGGCGCGCACGGTCCAGTCTTTCGCGACCTGCCATTCGCCGATGGCGCCGAGCGCCGAGATCGGCGAGATCGACACGCCGGCCTGGGCCATGTCGGCGCCCATGTGGCGCGACAGGTTGATGAAATCGCCGCCCGGCGTTTGTACGTCGAAATGGGCGTTGAGATCCATCAGGCCGGCCGACAGCGCCACCGGGCCGGACTGCCTGGCGACATAGGCCTGGAACAGGCGCGTGCCCGGCGGGCCGTCATTGTTGGAAACGCCCTGAAAATCGCCGCTATAGTTGGCAGAAAAACCGCCGCCGCCATCGATGAGGATATCGGCGCCGGCCGACCAGCCATCCGCCCCCTGCCAGCGGGCGCCAAGGTCGAGATCGCTGATGACGTGGCCGCCGGTGCGAATGCCGCCCGCACTGTTGTCCAGCGCATCGACGGTCAGGACGGCGCTCGGCGTGAAGCTCTTGTCTTGCGCCTGCGCCATGGCCGGCGCGCACAGCAGCAGCGCCAACAGCGCCGGATACAGCGGTTTCAGGCTCATGCCGCCTGCAGGGCCCTGACGAAGCGGGTCACTTCGTCGCGCAGGTCGCCGGCCTGGGCCTGGAGCTGGCCGGACAGCGACATCAGCTGCGCCGAAGCCGCGCCGGTCGATTCCGCCGCCCGGCCGACGCCGTAGATGTTTTCGGTGACCTGGCCGGTGCCATCCGCCGCGCGGGCGGCATTACCGGCGATTTCCTCGGTGGCGGCGCCCTGCTGTTCGACGGCGGCGGCGATGGCGGTCGAGATGGTGCGAACATTATCGACCGTGCCGACGATCTTTTCGATCGAGACGACGGTGCGCCGGGTGGCGTTCTGAATTTCGGCGACCTTTTCGCCGATGTCGTGCGTGGCCCTGGCCGTCTGGTTGGCCAACGCCTTGACCTCGGAGGCGACGACGGCGAAGCCCTTGCCCGCCTCGCCGGCGCGCGCCGCCTCGATGGTGGCGTTGAGCGCCAGGAGATTGGTTTGCGAAGCGATGTCGTTGATCAGCTTGACGACCTCGCCGATCTTGCTGGCGGCTTCGGAAAGGGCGCGGATGTCGGCTTCCGTGCCGGCGGCTTCGGCGGCGGCCTCGCTGGTGACCACGGTGGCGGCGCCGACCTGGTGGGCGATGTCGCGGATCGAGGCGGTCATTTCTTCCGTCGCGGCGGCGGCGGTCTGGACATTGGTGGCCGCTTCCTCGGCGGCGCCCGACACGACCTGGGCCTGGCGGCTGGTTTCCTCGGCGGTGGCGGACAGGCTTTGCGCCGCTTCGGAAACCTCGCCCGACGAACGCACGAAACCTTCGGCCAGGGCCACCATCTTGCCCTGGAAGGCGTCGACCACACTGCGTTCGCGTTGCAGGCGCGCCAGGTCGGCGGCCTTGGCGGCGTCGGCGGCGGCGCGCAAGCCTTCGGCTTCCGACAGGCTGCCGCGGAAGACTTCGAGCGCGCGGGCGATGTCGCCGACCTCGTTGGCGTTGGCGGTGTGGGGGATGGCGATCTTCAGGTCGCCGCGCGCCAGGCCGGAAATGGCCGAGACGATGCGGTTGAGCGGCCGCGACACGATGAAAATGCCGACCATCAGCGACACGAAGGCCAGGCCCAGCACGATGGCGATACCGGCCAGGATGACGACGCTGAGCACGCTGAAATGCTTGTCGTTGACGGCGTCGACCTTGCGGCCGTCCGTCAGGTTGAGATCGATCAGCTTGTCGATGCTGGCATTGAGCGGGGTGTAGGTGGCATCCATGGCTCCGGTGAACTGGGCGCGCGCGGCATCGACCTGGCCCGCCTGCAAGGTGGCGATCAGTTGCTTGTCCATGTCGGCATAGGAATCGAGACCGGCCTTCAGGCTCTGCCATTCGGCGCGCTCGGCGTCGCCCTGGCCGGCCGGCGGCAGGTTGGCCTCATATTGGCTGCGCCAGTCGGCCAGGCGCTTTTCGGCGTCGGCGATATCGCGGCCGGCGCGGTCGAGCCCGCCCTGCGACGGATCGGCCAGCACCTCGCCCTCGGCGATGCGCATGTCGGCCAGGGCGACGTTGAGCTCCTCGGCCTCCTGCACGCCCGGAATGATGTCGTCGTTGAAGACGTTGGCGCCGTCGTCCATGGTTTTGAGGCCGTAGATCGACAGGCCGCCCGACAGGGCGGTGGCGCACAGCGTGGCGACGGCGGTGGCCAGCAGGATGGTCTTGATCGAGAGTTTCATGGATACGCGCCCTGTTCGAGATTCGCGCGCAGTATCCGGTAAAATCGTTAAGGCCGGTTAAAGGTGGTTTTTCACCACGGACCCTGGACCGTTAACCATCGATGCTTCTGATTGGATGGAACAATCGGTCATGGCGGCGCGGCATTGGTTTCCGTTTTTTGCAAGACGTTGCAAGCCGTGCGTTAACCGCTGGCGCGCAGCGGTTCGTCGCCTCTGAAGGCCTTGCGCGCCAAAGCCTTGGCCATGCGCCGCATCTGGCGGTTCATGACGGGCGGGTCGTCGTCAGCCGTTGCCGCCGGTTCCAAGGCGGGCGTTTGCGCGGCTGGAGTCTCTTTGGCCCTGGCGGCGGGCCGGGCCTTGGTCTCGATGCTGGCTTCTTCCCGGTAAAGCAGGTCAAAGGCCTTCTTGACGGCGACCAGGGCTCGGGCGGCGCGGAGAATATCCGCATAGGTTTCGGGCATGGCTTGCGCGTCGAGGGCCTTGAGCAGGCGCTCGCCGTGGGCGCGGAGGCGTTGGTCGAAGTCGGTGCGTGCGTTTTCCATGCGGAAAATCATCGCACGGTTTTCAAGGGCGGGGATAAGTTGCGGTGACTTGAAGCTAAAGCTTTGATTCGGAACCGCGAATGCACGCGAACAGGCGCGAATATCCTGTACCTCCCCGGCTTTGCCGGGGAGGGGGACCATGAGCCCGGCTCATGCGTTCAGTTCGTCCTGAAAGAGCGAAAGGGTGGTGGGGTATCTTGCTTTCCTTTTACAGAAAGTCGCCCCACCACCACATCTCACCACTCAGACCTTACGGTCTGTCGGGGCTCGTGCGGTCCCCCTCCCCGGCGCAAGCGCAGGGAGGTATAAGACGGGGTCTTCGCCGGCCGTCCGGGCCGGCATGATGTGGCGAAAACCGTTAGCCGGCGAGACGCGGAGCGAAGCATACTTACGTACGTGAGCACCGCATCGCAGCCGGATGACGTGTTTGCAGCCCATCAGGGCGCCTCATACCCCGATTTTGTCGAGGCCATAGGCCGCGTGCAGCGCCCGCACGGCCAGTTCGGTATAGGCTTCGTCGATCAGCACGCTGACCTTGATCTCGCTGGTCGAGATGACCTGGATGTTGATGCCCTTTTCCGACAGGGCGCGGAACATGGTCTGGGCCACGCCGGTATGCGAGCGCATGCCGACGCCGACGATCGACACCTTGGACACGTTTTCGTCGACGCGCAGCTCGTCGTAGCCGAGCTCGGCCTTCAGGGTTTCCATCAGTTCGCGGGCCAGCTTGGCGTCGCGCTTGCCGACGGTGAACAGCTGGTTGACCACCTCGCCGTTGCGCGCGTCCGACTGCACGATCATGTCGACATTGACATTGGCCTCGGCCAGGCGGCCGAAGATCAGCGCCGAGACGCCGACCTTGTTGGGCACGCCCAGCATGGTGATCTTGGCCTCGTCGCGGCTATAGGCGACGCCCGAAACGATATGCTTTTCCACGATTTCTTCCTCGTCGCACACGGTGGTGCCCTGGTCTGAGTTTTCGCCGGGTTCCAGGAAACTGGAAAGGACGCGCACCGGCATGCGGTAGGCCATGGCCAGCTCGACCGACCGCGTCTGCAACACCTTGGCGCCCAGGCTGGCCATTTCCAGCATTTCCTCGAACGAAATCTTTTCCAGCCGGCTGGCCTTGGCCTCGATGCGCGGATCGGTGGTGTAGACGCCGTCGACGTCGGTATAGATGTCGCAGCGGATGGCCTCGGCCGCCACCGCCACCGCCACCGCCGAGGTATCCGAGCCGCCGCGGCCCAGCGTGGTCAGGCGGCCGTCCTCGGTCACGCCCTGGAAGCCCGGCACGATGACGATTTCGCCGCCGTCCATGGCCGCGACCAGCTTTTCCGGCGGGATCGAGGCGATGCGCGCCTTGCCGTGCACTTCGGTGGTCAGGATCGGCACCTGCCAGCCCAGCATCGAGCGCGAGCGGTAGCCCATGTTGCGCAGGGTCATGGCCAAAAGGCCGGCGGTCACCTGCTCGCCCGAGGCGACGACCACGTCGTATTCATCGTCGGAATTGGCGCCGTCATTGCCGGCGGCTGTGCCCGTCGGGCGGCCGGCGCCGTCGGTCCAGGTGACCAGTTCATTGGTCTTGCCCGCCATGGCCGACACGACCACGGCGACCTTGTGGCCGGCGTCGACCTCGGCCGCCACCAGGCGCGCGGCCCGGCGGATGCGTTCCAGGTCGGCCATCGAGGTGCCGCCGAACTTCATCACCAACCGCGTCATTTCGCCACTTTCTTTCCTGAGGGCCCGGCCCTATTCTGTTGCGCGGCCTTACTAGCGGCGAAGGCTTTGTTTCGCAAGTCTTGGATTGAAGAGATTTCCATGTCGGAAGTGGCCGAAAACCTAAACAATTCCGTTGCATCTGAAACGGCGGCGGGCCCCAGCATCGACGCCGCCGAAGTGGCGCAGTTTTCGGCGCTGGCGCACAAGTGGTGGGACACGAAAGGCGAGTTCGCGCCCCTGCACCGCTTCAATCCGACGCGCGTCGCCTTTATTCGCGACACCTGCATCGAGCATTTCGAGCGCGATGAAAAAGCGAGAAGGCCCTTTGAAGGTTTAAGCCTGCTCGATGTCGGCTGCGGCGGCGGCATACTGAGCGAACCCATGCGCCGCATGGGTTTCACCGTCACCGGCCTCGACGCCTCGGCCGAAAACATCGGCACGGCGCGTGCCCACGCCGGCATGGCGGGGCTGGATATCCGCTATCTCAGCCAGACCGTGGAGCAGGTCGCCCCAAAGACCGACATGCCCGGCGAAGGGCTCTACGACGTGGTGCTGTGCATGGAAGTGATCGAGCACGTCGCCGACCCGGACGGTTTCCTGAAGACCTGTGCCTCGCTGGTCAGGCCCGGCGGGCTGCTGTTCCTGGCCACGCTCAACCGGACGCTCAAATCGAAGGTGCTGGCCATCGGCATGGCCGAATATGTGTTGAAATGGGTGCCCGCCGGCACGCACGACTGGGAGAAGTTCCTGGCGCCGCTTGAAATTCGCAACATGCTGGACGGCACGCCCCTGACCACCGATCCTGCGGTCGGGGTGTCGCTGAACCCACTGACCGGCCAATGGGGCTTGTCGGACGATACCGATGTCAACTACATGATGGTGGCAAGGAATCCAGTGGCTTAAAAGCAAGTCGCCCCACCACCACATCTCACTCGCTTTCGCTGACGCAACGCTCGTTCGGGGAGGCATAAGAAGAGGTTCCCCTTTCCTATACCTCCCTGAAATCTACGATTTCGGGGAGGAGGACCGCGCCCATTCTTCATGGGCGTGGTGGTGGGGCGACTTGTTTCACTTCCCCAAACCAGCCTTGCTTTCTTGCCGTCACGGACCTAAATGGCCGTCATGACCACCACCCTCGTCAAGGCCTGGACCGGCGCGCAGAAACGCCTCAAGGCCGCCAACATCGATTCGCCCGCCATCGACGCCCGCCTGTTGCTGGAGGCGGCGACCAGCGCCACGCGCGCCGATATCCTGACCGATCCCTATCGCGAGATCAGCGACGAGCAGGAGGCCGTGCTCGACGGTTACCTGACCCGCCGTGAAAAGCGCGAACCGGTGGCGCGCATCCTTGGCCGCAAGGGTTTCTGGAAGCTGCTGCTGAACCTTTCCGAACACGTGCTGATCCCGCGCCCGGAAACCGAGTGCATCGTCGACATGATCCTGAAGACGACGCAACCGGGACAGGCCTTCACCCTGGCCGATCTCGGCGTCGGTTCGGGCGCCATCCTGCTGTCGGTGCTGGCCGAACGACCGGCGGCGAAGGGCGTCGGCACCGACGTCTCCGAAGAGGCCCTGGCCGTGGCGCGCGACAATGCCGCCAATCTCGGCCTGGCCAATCGCGCCGCCTTCCTGCGCACCTCGTGGGGTTCGGGCCTGGCCGACGAGAGCTTCGATTTCGTCGCCTCCAACCCGCCCTATATCCGCTCGGAGGTGATTCCCACCCTCGACCCCGAGGTGCAGAATCACGATCCGCACCTGGCGCTCGACGGTGGAAAAAGCGGCCTCGACGCCTATGTCGAGCTGGCGCCGGAAATTTTCCGTTTGCTCAAGCCCGGCGGCACGGCGTGGCTGGAAATCGGCTTCGACCAGTCGCAAGACGTTGAAAATCTTATGAAAGCCGCTGGATTCGAAGGCGTCGCCACCTTCCTCGACCTGTCCAACCTGCCGCGCGTCGTGACCGGCACGAAGGCCCAATAGGCATCGTGCAAAAAACCGCTTGGATTTTTACGCCGGACGCGCTAACTAATGGATGTCTCTCGCAAAAACGAACGCCCGAACGCCTGCGCCGCAGGACCTGTGCGTTTCGCGCGCGGGACCGGCGAAAGCGCGTCTGGAAAAAGGTCTTGAAGACGACCGCGCGCTTTATCTCGACCAAGCCGCCATCGCCAGGTTTTCGCCGCCGCAAGCGTAGGTTCACACGCGGCAACCTGCGACAGATTTAAGCAAATACGGCCGCCCCATAGCTATGCGGGTGGAGTGCAACGAAGAGAAGTAGCTCAAGATCATGAAAGATTTCAGGGGCATGAAACGGCAGCGCAGCCGTAACCGCAAACCCTCGGGCAATCAGAACAACCCCAACCGCGCCTACGAGTCGAACGGACCCGAAGGCACCAAGGTGCGCGGCAACGCCCAGACCATCTACGAAAAATACCAGCAGCTGGCCCGCGACGCCAATTCTTCCGGCGACCGCGTCCTGGCCGAAAACCACCTGCAGCACGCGGAACACTATTTCCGCATGATCCGCCAGATGCAGCCGCAGCGCCCGGTTTCGGAGTTCGTCCAGCGCGATCCGTTCTCGTCGGGCTTCGATCTCGATTACGACGACGACGGCGAAAACGAAGGCGGCGAGGCTGAAACCGAAGTCACGGTTACCGGCGAAGAGGCCCAGCCCGGCCTCGACGAGCCGCGCTACGACAACCGCATGAGCGGCGAGCGCACGAACGGCGAACGCAACGGCCGCGACAACCGCAATAACGGCAATAACGGCTACAACAACCGTGACCGCGACGGGCGCAACAACCGCGACCGCCAGAACGGCGAACAACGCAGCTTCGAGCCGCGTCACAACAACAACGGCGGCAACCGCCAGAACAACGACAGGCCGAACGGCGACCGTATGAACGGCGAGGCCGCCGAGCGCGTCGAATACGACGAAAACGGCAATCGCCGCGAAACGCGCCGCGAACGCTACGAGCGCCGCCGCATGCAGCGCCTGTCCGAGCAGGAACAGAACCTCAATGGCGCCGCACCCGCGGCCCCCGGCTTCATCGCCTCGACCGAACCCCTGGGCGCGCCGGCGCGCGCTCCACAACCGGTAACCGGCGTGGCGGATCTGGCGTTCGAACCGGCGCCGAGCGAACAGCCGGTGGTGCGCGAACGTCCGCGCAAGGATGCCGATCATCTGCCGGCCTTCATCCGCAAGCCCGCTCCGGTCGCCGCCGAACCGGCCCCGGCTGCCGCCGAGGCCGAACCCGACGCCAAGCCCAAGCGCGGCCGCCCCAAGCGCAAGGCCGAGGACGTCGGCGCCGCCGAGGAAGCCTAGGATACGCAAAAGCCTCCGGATTTCCGGAGGCTTTTTTAATTCACCCGCTTCGCCGATGCGCGGCTGCGTGGTTTCGGCGGCAGGGCTTTCGGCGCGCCACCGTCATCCAGCGGCGTGTGGAAAACCGGAAGAGGCGCCACCGGCACGCCGTCCTTGACCAGGGCCTTGACCTCGTCGGGCGTGGCCTCGCCGTAGATCGGCCGTTCGGGTGCGGCGCCTTCGTGCATGCCGCGCGCTTCGGCGGCGAAGGACGGGCCGACGTAATCGTGTGTCGCCTCGACGTGGCGGCGCACGCGGTGCATGGCCTCGGCAACCGCTCTCTGCGCCTCGGCCAGGCTGTCGGCGCCTTTCGACGTATGGACGCGCGGCGCCATGATCGCCTTGGCGATGGCGCGCGATCCGCACATCGGGCATTCGACCAGGCCCTGCGCCGCCTGCTCGTCGAAGCCCGTCGACGACGAAAACCATGCTTCGAACTCGTGCTCGACCGGGCACCTCAGCGCATAGCGGATCATGCGCCGATCTCGCGGTCGTGCCTGAGCTGGGGCAGGGCCTGGCGGGCGCGCGTCACCTCGGCGAAATCGAGCGTGGCGGTCAGGATGGCCGGATGATCGTGATCGAGGCGGGCAATGATCTCGCCCCACGGCGCCACCACCATGGAATGGCCGTAGGTGGTGCGGCCGTCCTCGTGCAGCCCGCCTTGCGCCGGCGCCATGACGAAGGCGCCGGTTTCGATCGCCCGGGCGCGCAGCAACACTTCCCAATGGGCGCGGCCGGTCGGCACGGTGAAGGCGGCGGGGATGGCGATCATGTCGGCGCCAGCTTTGGCGAGCGCCCGGTAGAGATAGGCGAAGCGCATGTCATAACAGATGCTGAGGCCGAGGCCGCCCCACTCTGTCCGGGTCACCACCGCCCGGCCGCCGGGCGCGAAGGCGGCGCTTTCGCGGTAGGTCTTGCCGTCGGGCGTATCGGCGTCGAACAGGTGGATCTTGTCGTAGCGCGCGGCGATCTCGCCCTCGCCGTCGATGAACAACGAACGGTTGGCGCCTTTTGAGTTGTTGTCGGACTTGACGATGGCCGAGCCGACCAGGATCGGCGTTTTCAGCTCGCGCGCCAATTCACGAACACCATTGACGAACACATCGGCGTCTTCGGCGACGACCTTCTGCACGCGGTATTCGGCGCGCGCCTCGACAAGATTGGAACATTCCGGCGTCAGGATCAGGCTGGCGCCCGTCATCGCCGCCTGGACGATCAGCGGACGCATATGCGCCAGCGCCGCCGCCGGGTCGGCGGGGGTGCGCGCCTGCACCAGGGCAATATCGAGCGTGCTCAAGCGGCGAGCAGCGGATCGAGGCCGCCGCGCGACTCCAGCGCCATCAGGTCGTCGCAGCCGCCGACATGCAGATCGTCGATGAAGATCTGCGGATAGGTGAAGCGGCCAGAGCGCGCGTTCATCTCGGCGCGCAGGTCGGGATCGTTGGAGGCGACGATATGGTTGTAGGTGACTCCCTTGCGGTCCAGCAGCGCCATGGCGCGCTCGCAATAGGGGCAATAGGGTTTGGTGTAGATGTCGATCTTGGCCATACGCTCACTCTGACGCTAACGGTGCGAACTTTCAATATAGGAAAACCGGCAGGGGATTAAAGGGTGGCGTGGGCGACGCGCGCCAGCACGGCCACGTCGACCGAGGCGGCGCCGGCGGAAAGCAAAGCTTCCGTGCAGGCGCGGGCGGTGGCGCCGGTGGTGAAGACGTCGTCGACGAGAACGACTTTCCGGCCCGCGATGCGCTTCGCCGCCGACTTGGCCACCGCGAAGGCGCCGCGCACATTGGCCCGGCGCGCATCGGCCGAGGCGCCCTGGCGCGGCGTCATGCGGGTGCGGCGCAGCGCGTCGGGCAGGCAGGGCCGGCCGGCGTGGCGGGCCAGCGGCCGCGCCAGTTCAGCGGCCTGGTTGTAGCGCCGCTGCAGCAGGCGCAACGGATGCAGCGGCACCGGCACGACCAGTTCGGCTTCGGCGAGGAGATCGGCCGCGGCCCGCTCCAGCCAGCGCACCAGCATCGGCGCCAGGTCGAGCCGGTCGGCGCGCTTGAAGCGCAGGATGATGTCGCGCGAGGCATCGCCATAAAGACAGGCGGCGCGGGTGCGGCGGAAGGGAAACGGCTTGGCCGTGCAGGCCTCGCACAGGGCGCCGGCGCCGAAGTGCAGGCCGGCCTCGAACGGCCGGGCGCACATGTCGCAACCTTCGCCGTCGAGAAAGCGGATGGCGGTCCAGGCGTCGGCGCCCAGGCCTATGCCCAGGCGCGCCATGTCCGCGTCGTCGAAGCCATGCGGCGGGAAGACCATGTCGAGCGCGCCTTGCAAGCCTGCACGGACATGCGACAGCGAGGCGCGTTCGGACACAAAGGCCTTAACCTCGGCGGCGATATGGCCTAGATGGGAGCTCAGTTTTGGCAAGACCTTCCCTCATGTCCGCTCCCCCGCGCCTGTTCGACCGAAAGTTGCTGACCGCCCGCAGAAATCGCGCGGCGAAAGCTTTTGCGCAAGGGCATTTTTTGCGCGACCGGGCGATCGAGGATACGCTGCTGACCTTGAGCGCCATCAACCGCCGTTTTGACGTGGCGCTCGACATGGCGGCGGCCGACGGCGGCTTCGGCCGGGCGCTGGCGGCTTCCGATGTGGCCGCCAAGGTCGGACTGCTGATCGAGGGCGAGCTGTCGCCGCGCCTGCTGGCCCAGGCCTCGGGCCAAGCCACGCTGGTGATGGACGAGGAGGCCCTGCCCTTCGGCGACGACAGCCTGAATCTGGTCGTCAGTACGCTCGGCCTGCATGCTGTCAACGACCTGCCCGGCGTGCTGGTGCAGGTGCGCCGGGCGCTGAAACCCGACGGCCTGTTCATCGGCTCGCTGTTCGGCGGCGAGACGTTGCGCGAACTGCGCGGCTGCCTGATGGACGCCGAGATCGAGCTGCGCGGCGGCTATGGCCCGCGCATCGCGCCCTTCGCCGAGGCGCCCGACCTGATCGACCTTTTGAAGCGCATCGGCTTCGCCATGCCGGTGGTCGATTCGGACCGCGTCGAGGTGTCCTACGAACATCCGCTGGCCTTGATGGCCGACCTGCGCGCCATGGGCGAAGGCAATGTGCTGCACGACCGGCCGCGCACGGGTCTTTCCCGCGCCCTGCTGTCGCGCACCGCCGAGCTTTATGCCGACCGCTTCGGCGATGGCGAAGGCCGCGTCACCGCCACCTTCGAGATCATCACCCTGTCGGGCTGGAAGCCGCACGAATCGCAGCAGAAGCCGCTGAAGCCGGGTTCGGCCAAGGCGCGCCTGGCCGATGCTTTGGGGGTCAGGGAAGTGAAGCTTTAGGGCCCTCTCCTCCCTATGCGTAGCATGGGGAGGTGGATGCGAGCCAACGGAGGGGTAAGCGCCGCCGGTGCAGACCCCCTCCGGCTTTGCCGAGCGAGCTCGTCAAAGCCACCTCCCCATTTGGAAAATGGGAGGAGAAGAATGCTGGCCTCATCCAAGAGCGTCTAGGACGAACCCGCCGCCGATGCCGAGGCGTTGTAATCGGCAACCTGTTTGAAATAGTTCAAAAATATCTTTCGCAAGGTCAGGCCCCACTGATCGTGGAAGTCGATATCGTGGATACGCCACTTGCCGCCGACGCGCACCAGGGAAAAGGTAAGGTGGTTGTTCTTGCCGTAGGGCAACACGACCTCGGCGGTTGCCGACGTTGCCGTCTGGCGGGTGGTGCGTATGTCGGGAGCGAGGTCGACATCGTCCTGGCAATTGCAGATGGGGTCGAAATCGAGGGCGCCGCTGTTGCCCGGTTCGGTGATAGCGTCGCTCTTCTTCATGAACGCCACCATCTCCGGGTCGAAATAATCCTGCGGATTATGGAAGGCCGGATCGAAGTCCGCCGGGGTCCTTCCGGTGGCGTGATAATGCGTATACAGCGCACTGAGAAACCCGTCGGGCGTGCCAAGCCCCTGCTCGTCGGCAGCCAAGGCCGCTGCCGCCTGCCTGTTCGATGTGATGAACAATTCGCGCAGGCTCGGGATATCGGGATCGGAAATATCGTGGATGCGCCACCGGCCGCCGGTCGAGACCAGCTGGAACGTGCGGTCGACCACGGCCGGGCCACCGCCGCCGACATGGGCCACGATGGTGGCGGCCGTTGCCGTCTGCGCCTTGACCGTAAAGGTGACCTGCATCTTGTAGGTATCCTGGCAACCGCAGACCGGGTCGCCGTCGAGCGCGCCGACCTGGCCTGCGTTCAGCCGCTGGTCCTCGCTCATCAAGGCCAGCATGTCCGGGTCGAAATAGGCCGGCGCCACGTCGTTGAGCGGCGAGAAATCCCACTGGCCGGTGCTGAATTCGCTGACGTAATGGCCGTAAAGCCCTTGCATGAAGTCGAGCGGCGTGGCGGCGTGGGCGTCCGCGACGATCGAGCGCAGGCTGGGCCGGGCGATATCGCTAAGCCGCCATTGGCCGTTGACCAGGGTGAGGCTGTAGGTGAAGCTGGGGCCGGGGTCGTCCTTGTCTTCCGGATGCATGTCGGCCTCGACCACGGCCGTGGTGGCGGTCGCGCTTTTGATGACGAAGCCGGGATGGATATCGGAATATTCGCCAAAGGCGCAGAACGGGTCGGCCTGCCAGATGCCGACCTGGCCCGGCGGCGTCAGGCGGGCGTCCGGTCCCATCAGGGCCAGGGTGGCCGGATCGAAATAGCTGGCCGCATCCGCGCCCAGGACGGTGAAAGCTTTGGACGCCTGGCATTTGGCATAAAGCGTCGCGATGAAGGTTTTCGGGTCGGCGGGTGCCGGCGCCGGTTTGGGCTGGCAGGCGGCGAGGCCCAGCAGCAAGGCGGCGGCAAAAAAGCGCACGTTCATGACGATCCCCCTCGGGTTTTCGCCACCTTACGCTGCCTCAGAGCCCGGCGCAGCTATTTTTTAGGATGGGCGGCCGCGTGATGGTGCGCCGGCACCGGCGCCGGCGGTTCCAGGCGCGTCAGGTTGAAATAGACGAGCAGGCCGGCCAGCAGCAGGCCCGTCAGCGAAAACACCGGCAGGGCGCGGCGGTGTTTCTCGCCCTCGAAGGCGCGGCGCGACAAGGCGCGCATGCGTTCGCGCGCCCGGGCGGCCGCGACGGCCGGATCGTCACTGCGATGATAGGCTGGAACCTGGGTCATGTGGCGCTCCCCTGTAGAGTCAGGAAAGCATACGACCGGAGCACCTAACCGATGGTTTTCAGATGCTGTTAACGGAGGTTAACTTCAGATGAAGTCCTGCAACCAGGCGATCAGCGGCAGGTCGGCCTCGGGCATGGGGTAGTCCCTGAGGGCGTTCGGCCGCACCCATTTCAGCGCCTCGTGCTCCCGGGCGCCGGGCTCGCCCTCCCAGCGCCGGATCAGGTACAGCGGCATCAGCAGGTGGAAATCGTCATAGCTGTGCGAGGCGAAGACGAACGGCGCCAGGCAGGCTTTTTTGACCGCGATGCCGAGTTCTTCGTGAAGCTCGCGGATCAGGGCGGCCTCGGGCGTCTCGCCGGCTTCGACCTTGCCGCCGGGAAATTCCCACAGTCCGGCCATGGCCTTGCCCTCGGGGCGCCGGGCGATCAGCACCCGGCCGTCGTCATCGACGAGGGCAGCGGCAACGACAAGGACGGTTTTCATGGATTTGCCGCAATATCCAGCTGCGAGGAAGGATCTTCAACCGCCACCAGATATACAGCGGGGCGACCGCTAACCAGCAAAATCACCTCTTCGCCCGCCTTAGCAATATCCACCAAATCGTCCAATCTGTCTTTAGCTTCTTCAACGTCTATCTGCATGATAATTCCGGTCGTGAGGGCTAATCGATATAGGTGACGAACTGGTCGGTGATGAACAGACGCGTGTCGCGGATGGCCGCCTGGCGCTCGGTCTTCAGGCCGGCATGGCGCGGATCGGCGCGGAAGGCGGCGAAGTGGCCGTCGCTGTCGAACTGGACGATATGCACCTCGTCGGGATCGTCGGGCCGGGGATCGGCCGGATGCGACGCCGACACCAGCCGGCCGCCGTGCTCGGCCAGGATGCGCATGACCTTGGCCTCATAGGCGCGCATGGCCGGCTTGCCGCCGTCGCCGGCATAGAGAAGCGCGATGACCTGGATCATGCGCGGCCCGTGGAACTGGCCTGAAGTTCGGCCTTCCATTCGTCGACCATGCGGCACAGGTCATCGAACATGTCCCGCGCCTTGACCGGCTCGCCCCTGGCCAGTGCTTCGGTCATCAGGGCCACGGCCGGGACCTTGATCGGCGTGCCGGGCAGGCCGATGCACGGCGTGCGGCCGCCGTCGAGCGCAAGCATGTACCATGTCATGGTCTTCTGCTGGGCCACCGCGTCGCCCATGACAACGCCGAGCGCCTCGCGCACCACGCGGTCGGCGAGGGCTTTGTCATCCTTGAGCACATGATCGATCAGACGCAGCTTGCCCTCGATCGTATTGACCTCACCGAAGAAGCCGTCGTGATTATGCAGGCGGTTACGGCGCACCGCCAGACCCTTGTCTTCGTCGGCATCGGGCAAGCCCACCCGCAGGGTCGCCAGCGCGCGGCGGTCGACTTCGATCGTCATAAGCGGTCATCTCCGTTCATCAGCGGCCTGTTCCCTGCATCGCGGGCGCGGGCCTCATCATGGCCTGGCGTCATACCGGAAAACGCCCTTGCCCCGGCAAAGTCCGTTATAGGTGACGACCACATAGCCTTGCAGGACCAGATACAGAGCCATGGCCCCCAGGCTTGCGAAATAGACGTCCTCCAGGCTTATCTTGCCGAATGAGCCTCCGAAAAGAACCAGCAGCGTCGCGGCGAAGCCAAGCACCAGGAAGAGGGTCGCCAGTCTTTTTATCCACCTCAGCCCCTGAATGCGGGCCTGGTTGGCGGCATCCTGCGGTTCTTCGATGGTGACCTTACGCCGCAGGGACCGAATTACAGGAAGCGCGAGGAACATGCTGCTCACGGCGAACAAGGGCTGGTGACTGATGGCAGCATCGGGCGCCAGGATCCGCGCGTAGTAAATATAGGCATACAGGGCGATAACGACGACCGCGGCGAGGCTGCGTGACAGCGGCGTCGGCTCGGAGCGGTGTATCGTCTTGTCCATCAGCTTCTGTAATCCCCGTTGATGCTGATATAACCATGCGTCAGGTCGCAGGTATAGACGTGCGCCGACGCCTTGCCGACGCCGACATCGACGCTGATCTCCAGCTCCTGGTTCTTCATGTAGGCCGACATCGCCGCCTCGTTATAATTGAGCGACACGGCGCCGTTTTCGGCGGCGACCAGGTCGCCGAAGCGAATCGACACGCGGTCGCGTTCCACCGGCTCCTCGGTCTTGCCGACGGCCATGACGATGCGGCCCCAGTTGGCGTCCTCGCCGGCCCAGGCGGTCTTGCACAGCGGGCTTTCGGCGATCGACTTGGCGATCTTGCGCGCCGAG
>FTDB01002755.1_pt1 | contig 18918 bp, 10 predicted proteins | sample 1639741 | NCBI WGS metagenome assembly FTDB01 (sample SAMEA3914869, study PRJEB12502) | metagenome | biome: forest; material: soil | place: USA | collected 2012-03-12 | depth 0.1 m | reverse complement strand
GGCTCGGGCATCAGCATCTTGATGTTCTGGCCCATGACCTCGGCGGCGGTATAGCCGAAGATCGTCTCGCAGGCCTTGTTGAAGCTCTCGATATGGCCCTGCTCGTCGATGGTGATGATGCCGTCCAGCACGTTGTCGAGCACGGCCCCCAGCGTGACGCGGCCGGTCTCCTCGGTCACCTTGTACAGCCGTTCGAGTTCGGCATTGGCCTGCTGCAGCTTGGCGTTGGCCTCGTTGAGCTGGGCCGGTGACGGGATGGCCAGGGCCTGGGGCACCATGGGGATCAGCGCCAGGAAGGTGCCGATCGAGGCCACGGCGGTCGCCGCCTTGACCGCCCCTTCGAAATAATAGTCCGGGTGCCACAGCACCCAGATGCTGAGGATATGGGTCGTACCGCACAGCAGGATGAAGGCGCCGAACAGCCAGAACACCGCCGGAAACGGCATGTCCGTCCGCTTGCGGATGAAATAGATCAGCACGCCCGGAATGCAGAAATAAGCCAGCGCGATCGTGGCGTCGGACAGGACGTGCAGCCACAGCACGTCCGGCCGCCACAGGAAACAAAAGCCATGGGGCATGAACGTTTCCCCGGACATGCCGTTCATCCGCGCCTCCCTTCGGGCGCTATGGCCCTGTGTTTTCCCCACCCCGTCCGGGGCATGTGATTCTGCCGCCGCAACCGCCCACACCCTTGATTTGCATGAACGCCCAGGTTCATCAACCGAAAGGCATCGTCCGGGCGGACGCCTTTCGCCATGAACTTGCAAGCGGTTGCATTACACGTGTTTTCGGGGAAACCGGCTGTCAAATGATCGTGATGGGAGCGTGCCCGGAAAACGGCGTTTCCCTACCGGGCAAGGCCTTGTAAACCCTGCTAAAGCAAGGGTTTTTACACGCCGGCAAAAGCGCTTTGACGGACGCCGCGAAATCGGGGAAAACCGTGCAGTGGAGCGCCACGATACAGAAATAAGGCCTCACAGTGCGTAACCAACCGAGAAGGCTCATGACCAAGGTCACCGAACGGGCGCGCAGCGCTCAGGTGCTGCTGATCGAGGATAATCACGGCGACGCCGTCCTGACGCGACGGGCGTTCCGCCGGGCGCGCATCCCCAACGACCTCACCATCGCCGAAACCGGCGAAAAGGGGTTGAGCATCCTGCGCCGCGAGGGCGAGTTCGCCACGGCGCCGCGGCCGGACCTGATCCTGCTCGACCTCAACCTGCCCTACATGCACGGCCAGGACTTCCTCAGCCTGGTCAAGACCGACCCCGACCTGAAGCGCATTCCCGTCGTCGTGCTGTCGTCCTCGGCGGCCGAATCCGACGTCGTCGCCTCCTATGACCGTCACGCCAACGGCTACATCACCAAGCCGCTGACCACGGACACCTATGACGACATCGTCGAGCGGCTGGAACAATACTGGTTCGGCCTGATGCAACTGCCGCCGGACCAGGCGCCGGGACAATTCGGGTAAGACTCTTATGCGCCCCTCCCCGCAGCGCTACGCCTGCATGGGAGGAGACGCTTTCCGGATCGTCAGGTTGAGGCGCCGCGCGCCCAGCATCGGATGCACGCCGGCCTTCAGCGGGGCGATGCCGTGATAGGCGCGGCGCAGCGGCCCGCCCCAGACGACGACGTCGCCGTGTTCCAGCACAATCCTGTCGGTCGGACCGGTGCGCGTCAGCCCGCCGAACAGGAAGGTCGCCGGCAGGCCCAGCGATACCGAGACGATCGGCGCGGCCGCGTCGGGTTCGTCGGCATCGCTGTGCAGCCCCATGCGCGCGCCCGGTTCATACTGGTTGATCAGGCAGGCATCCGGCACGAAATCGAAGCCGGCCTGGCGCGCCGCGGCCACCGCCAGGTCGTGGACCACCCCGGGCATGGCCGGCCAGGCCAGCCCGGTCGTCGGATCCTCGGCAGTGTAGCGATAGCCCCGGGCGTCGGTCACCCATCCAGCGCGGCCGCAATTGCTCATCGCCGCCGACATGGTGCGACCGCCCGGCGTCGTCATGTGGCGGAGCGGCGCACGGGCGGTAACCTCGTCGATCGCGGCGATCAGGGCCTCGGCCTGCGGCAGGGCAAAGGCTTTCAGGACATGAAGCCCCTCCCGCGCCGGCGGCACCGAGGCCTCGAACAGGCTCAGCTGCATTCGGCCTCCAGAAGCGCGCGCTTGCGCTCGACGCCCCAGCGATAGCCGGACAGCGCGCCGTCGGTGCGCACGATGCGGTGGCACGGTACGGCGACGGCCAGGGTATTGGCACCGCAAGCGCTGGCGACGGCGCGCACGGCTTTCGGGGCGTCGATGCGCTCGGCCAGTTCGGCATAGCTCAGGGTCTGCCCCGCCGGAATGGCGCGCAGGGCCTGCCACACCCGCTGCTGGAAGGCCGTGCCGCGGATATCGAGCGGCAGGTCCAGGCCGCGGCGCGGCTGCTCGACCGCGGCGACCACCTGGGCGACGCGTGCATCGAACGCCGCATCGTCGCCGACCAGCCAGGCCTTGGGGAAACGGTCCTGCACCTCGCGCACCAGGGCGTCGGGATCGTCGCCCAGTGAGATGGCGCAGATGCCGCGGTCGCTTTCGGCGACCAGGATGGCGCCCAGCTTCGATTGCGCGACGGCGAAGCGGATGTCGGTGTCGGCGCCGCCGTTGCGGAACCGCCTGGGCGTCATGCCGAGAATGGCGTCCGACGCCGCATAGAAGCGCCCGTTGGAATTGAAGCCGGCGTCGTACATGGCGCTGGTCACCGACGATTTGCCGTCGCTGAGGTTTTCGCGCACGCGCCGCGCCCGGTGGGCTGTGGCATAGGCCTTGGGCGTCAGCCCGGTCTGGGCCTTGAAGACGCGGTGAAAGTGCCACGGCGACAGGCCGGCGCGCGCCGCCAGGTCTTCGAGCAGAGGCGGTTCCTCGGCCGTTTCGATGTCGCGGCAGATGCCGGCGATCATCCTCGCGACGCGCGTATCGCGACCGCCGTCGCGCGGCCGGCAGCGCTTGCAGGCGCGGAAACCGGCGGCTTCGGCGGCGTCGCAGTTGGCATGGAAGCTGACATTCTGCGGCTTGGGCGTGCGCGCGGCGCACGACGGGTTGCAATAGACGCCGGTGGTGGCGACGCCATAGACGAAGCGCCCGTCCCAGGCAGGGTCACGCGCCACGACGGCGTCGTAACGTGGATCGGAAACGGGGGCGGAAGCGGACATGAGCGACATCATAACGAACTCTCCTTCATAGGTAAGTCTCCATGATCGAATGTAAACCGCCCGCCGCCCCGTCGCGCTCCGCCGCTTGCTGTCGAATTCGAGGGTTATTGCCCCCACCACCGCATCTAGGCGACTGACGTCGCCGTCGTGCGGTCCCCCTCCCCACTCGCTTTTCGGTTATCCCTACCTTCCGTGCTACTCGTGGGGAGGTATGATGAAGTGCGTCTTTGCTTTCATACCTCCCCGTGCTCAGCACAGGCATTTCAAAAACCTGAAAGAGTACGGGGAGGGGGACCGCACGACGACGCGAAGCGTCTAGATGCGGTGGTGGGGGCCAATTACGCGCTATATGCCCGCCCTCGCCCCAATTTTGGCATGGATTTTTTGCATCCCTTATCCCTCCTGCTAGGATCGGAGCGGGGCGATTCTCCGGCCTCGCTTTGTCTTGCCGAGGATCGAACCATTTCCGTTGTCCGCCGCTCTTCGTTGCGTTCCACCGTATCGGCCGCTGGTTCGATCGCGGCCTGGCTGGTCGCGTCCGTCGCCGTCGCCCAGCAGATCAAAGAAATCCCCGCGACCTCACCGGCGCAGCAGACCGGCCCGATCATCCCTGACAGCGACTTCAACGCCGCCCTGCCCGCGCTGACCGCCGACCAGACCCAGCCCGAAACCCAGGCGCAGCCGACCAGCACCGCGCCGATCACCACCACCGAGACCGCCAGGGCCGGCAGCACGGCGTCCAGGGTGACGGTCCAGGCGCCGCCGCCACAAGCCCCGCCGGGCGCGCCGGTGACCTCGGACCTACCGGCCGTGGCGCCGATTACCGATGCCGACCTGACGGCGCCGCTGGCGCCCCTGTCGGGCTTCGACAGTCAACCGCTCGACACCACGGCGGTCGAGGCCTCGGCCACGGCGCCGGCGATCGAGTACGACATCGTTCTGGACGGCCTGCCCAGGGCCGAGACCGCCCGCTTCAACGAGCTGTCGGCGCTGAAGGCCGGCAAGGGCAAGGCCGCCAACGCCTCGATGGTGCGCGCCCGCGCCACTGAAGATGAGGCCCTGGCGCTGCGCCTGATGAAATCCGACGGCTATTACGACGGCGTGGTGACGACCAGCGTCACCACGCCGGAAAAGGGCCAGGGCCGGGTCCAGGCCCACCTGGTCGTTGCCGCGGGCAAGCGTTATCATCTGGGCCAGATCGCGGTGAAGGCCGACCCGACGACGCCCGAGGACCTGATCCGCGCCAACCTGCCGCTGCGCAGCGGCGACCCGATCGTCGCCGACGAGGTGCTGGCCGCCGAGGCGAATGTCAGCGTGGTCATGCCGCAGAACGGCTATCCCTTCGCCTCGGTCAAGGGCCGCGACATCGCCCTCGATCCCGACACCGCCGCCGGCGACTATACGCTGATGGTCGATACCGGCCACCGCGCCCGCTTCGGCGCTTTCAAGAGCGAGGGCACCGACGGCCGCGTGGTGTTCAAGCCCAACCACATCGCCGAACTGACGCGGTTTTACCCCGGCGACCTCTACGACAACCGCAAGGTCGACGACCTGCGCCAGGCCCTGGTCGCCACCTCGCTGTTCCGCAGCGTCTCGGTCGAACCGGTGAAGACCGGCGTCATGAACCCCGACGGCACCGAGCAGGTCGACCTGGTCGTCCATCAGGAAAAGGGCCCGCGCCACTCGATCTCCGGCGAGGCCGGCTACTCCACCGGCCAGGGTTTCACCGCCACCGGCACCTGGACCGACCGCAACCTACTGCCGCCGGAAGGGGCGCTGATCGTCACCGGCACGGTCGGCACCCAGGAACAGGACCTGGGCGTCACCTTCAAGCGCTCGAACGCCGGCGAACGCGACCGCACCCACACCGACGGCATCACGCTGACGCACACCAACGAGACCTACGAAGCCTATACGGCGACGCTGAGCTGGGGCGTGTCGCGGGTGTCGACGCCCTTGTGGCAAAAGGAATGGACCTGGGCCTACGGCGTCGATTTCGAAGCCTCGCACGAAACCACCGATCCGAACGCCAAGCCGGTCGTCTATACCGACTACTACACGGCCGACGCGCCGCTGAAGCTGACCTGGGACAAGACCGACGACCTGCTGAACCCGACGCGTGGCTTCCGCATCACCGGCCAGACGACGCCGCAGTTCGGGCTGGGCGGGTCCACGCCGGCCAATATCCTGAATACGCTCGACGCCAGCCTCTACCATTCGTTTTCGGCCAGGGCCGTGCTGGCGGCGCGGGTGCGCGTCGGCTCGATCGTCGGCGGGGCGCTGCTCGATCTGGCGCCGTCGCGGCGGCTCTATGCCGGCGGCGGCGGCAGCGTGCGCGGCTACGCCTACCAGGCCCTGGGCCCGCTCGATTCCAGCGGCAATGCGACCGGCGGGCTCAGCGTCAACGAACTGTCGCTGGAACTGCGCTACCGCATCGGCTCCTACGGCATCGTGCCGTTCATCGATGCCGGCCAGGTCTATGATACGCGGCTGCCGAGCTTCTCCAACCTCAAGGTCGGCGCCGGTATCGGGGCGCGCGTCTACACCAATTTCGGTCCCCTGCGCATCGACGTGGCGACGCCGCTGTCGAACAACAAGCGCGACGTGGCTATTGCCCTCTATGTCGGGATCGGGCAGGCCTTCTGATGAGCGACAACACGCCCGAAAAGCCGGAAGAACCCAAGGCCCAGGCCGCGCGCCAGCCGCGTCCCGTCGTCGAAACGCCCCCCCCTGCCCCCGAACCAGAAGCGCCGCCGGCCGCCCCGTCCTGGCGTGACCGGCTGACGCGCCTGTGGCGCGGCGTTTCATGGCAACGCGTCGCGATCTACACCGGCGGCGGCGCGGCGGCGCTGGGCCTGTTGCTGGTCGTCGCCATCAACGGCATCAATACCCAGCCCGGCCGCGCCTGGCTGGTCAACCTGGTCAACGGCCTGACCCTGCCGTCGGGCCTGCGCGTGCATCTCGGCCGCATCGATGGCTCGATCTATGGCGACATGACCGTGCACGACATCTCGGTCAGCGATCCCAAGGGCGTCTTCGCCACCTCGCCCCAGATCCATGTCGACTGGCGCCCCTTCGCCTATTTCAACAAGCACGTCGACGTGCGCGACCTGTCGTCGCCGCTGATTGCCGTGTCGCGCCTGCCGGAACTGGAGCCCGGCAAGCCCGAGCCGCCGCATCCCAACCAGCCCCTGCTGCCCGACCTGAAGATCGACCTCAACCGATTGAAGATCGACCGCATAGCCCTGGCCGCCAATGTCGCCGGACCGGACGCGCGAAACCTAAGCCTGTCGGGTTCGGCGCATATCCTGAAAGGCCGGGCGCAGATCGACGCCCTGACCGCCTCGGACAAGGGCGACGACGTCAAGCTCAAGCTCGACGCCCTGCCCGACAAGGACCGCTTCACGCTGGACAGCCACATCGAGGCGCCCAAGGGCGGCGTCATCGTCAACCTGCTGCACCTCGACCGCCCGCTCAGCGCCGCCATCGCCGGCCAGGGCGGCTGGTCGAACTGGCTGGGCGGGGTGTCGGCGAATCTCGGGCCCGACAACCTGACCACGCTAAAGGTCACCGGCCAGAACGGCGTCTTCCATATTCTCGGCATGACCCGGCCCGACCTGCTGGTCAGGAACGTCGCCCTGCTGAAACCGCAGGTCGCCGTCGACACCACCCTGACCCTGCGCAAGCAACGCAGCGTCGAACTGAACGCCGCCATCGGTTCGCCGGCCTTCGGGGTCACGGCCAAGGGCGTCGTCGACCTGGGCGCTAACCGCTTCAGCCACCTGGCGGTCGACGCCAAGCTGCTGCGGCCGGAGACCCTCGACAAGAGCCTGTCGGGGCAGGACGTCCATGCCGACCTCAAGCTTGACGGCGCCTTCGACGCGCCGCGCATCGACTACGACATCGCCGCTACACGGTTGGCCGTCGGCGACATCAAGCTGGCCGGGCTGGAAGCCCAGGGCCATTCGCACATCGACCACGGCGTGGTCACCGTGCCGCTCAAGGCGCAGATGGCGTCGCTGACCGGGCTTGGCGACATGGCCGATCCGCTGCTGACCCATGTCAGCGCCACCGGCGACCTGACGCTCAAGGCCGGCAAGCTCACCAGCGACAATCTGCGCCTGAAGTCCGACCGCATCGACGCCCGCGCCAAACTCAAGGGCGATACGGGCGCCGGCACCTACCTGGCGACGATCGACGGCAGGCTCGACAACTATCATCTCGACCAGGTCGGCACGCTGAACCTCAAGACGAACGTCGATGTCGCCTGGTCGGCGCGCTCCGGGCTGGGCGTCAAGGGCACGGCGACGGCGGATTCGACGCACTGGGACACCGACAGCCTCGAAAAGGTGCTGGGCGGCAATGCCCATGTCACCGCCGCCTACGGCCTCAGCGGCAATACGATCAGCGTCAGCCAGGTGAATGGCACGGCTCCCGACTTCAGGATCCTTTCCGGCGCGCTCCTGCTCAAGGGCCAGGCGATCACCGCCAACGCCGCCGCGCAGTCGACGCAGTACGGCCCGCTGACCGCGGCCGTGACCGGCACGCTCGACCGCCCCACCGTCACCGTCCATGCGCCGAACCCCGGCCTGGGCGCCCAGATCAAGGACGTCGTGCTGACCCTGACAGGCCAGGGCAGCGACACCTATGCCGTAAGCGCCGCCGGCGGCAGCGCCTACGGGCCGTTCAGCGCCGACACCCTGCTGCACCTGGCCAAGCCGCTGAGCATCGAGGTGCAGCACGCCCATCTTGCCGGCGTCAACATGGAGGGCCGGCTGCAGCAGACGCCGCGCGGCCCGTTCGGCGGCACGCTCAGCCTGTCGGGGTCCGGCCTCAACGGCACGGTGACCCTGGCTGACATGAACGGCGACCAGGGCGCCGCGATCAACGCCACGGGCTCCGACGTCGCCCTGCCCGGCACCGACATGAAGATCGGCCGCGCCCTCATCGCCGCCACCGCCGTGCTGCGCCAGCAGATCGAGTTGAACGCCGACGTGCAGATGGCGCAACTGGTCTATGGCGACACCATCGTCAATACCGGCCGGGCGCGTGTGGTCATGCACGGCGACAAGGGCACCGCCCAGGCAGTGTTCCATGGCGAAAAGCAGTATCCCTTCGACATCGCCGTCAATGCCGACATCCAGCCCGCCGTGGTCACGGTCGCCGCCCAGGGCAAGGCCAATACCGCCGCCTTCCGGCTGACGCGCCCGGCGCGGCTGGTCAAGAACGGCGACGAATGGGATCTCAACCCCACCGTCGTCTCGACCGGCAGCGGCGACGTGACCGTGGCCGGCCATATCGGCAGCCAGACCAAGCTGCAGATGCGCTTCAACCACATGGACCTGCAACTGGCCAATATCTTCGTGCCCGATGCCGGGGTCGGCGGCACGGCCGACGGCGCCGTCGACTTCGTGCAGATCGGCGACCGTTTCCCCACGGCGCGCGCCAATCTGAAGATCGACAACTTTACCCGCAGCTCGGTGACCACCGTATCGACGCCGGTCAGCATGGTGCTGGACGCCAGCCTGAACCCCGACCGCAGCCCCGCCGACAACTATGTCCGCGCCGTCTTCCGCGAGGGCACGGCCGATGTCGGCCACCTGCAACTGACCGTCCTGCCCGGCGCGGGCGAGGACTGGACGAAGCAATTGCTGGCGTCGCAGATCAGCGGCGGCGTGCGTTATAACGGCCCGGCCGGCCTGCCTTTCTCGCTGAGCAGCCTGGCGCGTCAATCATTGACTGGCGCGGTCGCCCTGGCCGCCGATATTTCCGGCCGCGCCGACGCGCCGCAGCTGACCGGCCAGGTGCGCTCCGACAACCTGACCTACGACAACGACAATTTCGGCACGCGCGTCACGGCGATCAGCATGGAAGGCCGCTTCACCAACGACCGGCTGGAGCTGACGCGCTTCTCCGGCAATGCCGGGGCGGGCACGGTCAAGGGCTCGGGCTGGCTGAGTCTCGCCGCCAACCAGCACTTCCCGATGCAGTTGCACGCCGACCTGGTGAACGCCCGGCTGGCCAATAGCGACCAGGTCAATTCGACGGTGACCGGCGGCATCGACATCGTCAACAACCAGGCCGAGGGCGCGACGATCAAGGGCGACCTGCGCCTGCCCAACCTGCGCTACGTCGTCATCCGCCAGGGCGCGGCCGAGGTCAACACACTGCAGGGCGTGCACCACAAGGGCTACATCCTGACCCAGGCGGCCGCGGCCGGCGACAGCGACGTCGTGCCGTCGAAATGGAAGCTCGACGTCAAGGTCCACGCCCCGGGCCAGATCTTCGTCAACGGCATGGGGCTCGATTCGGAATGGTCGATGAACCTGCACGTCGTCGGCACCACGGCCGATCCGCAGGTGCTGGGCGACATGAAGGTGGTGCGCGGGCGCTACAGCTTCGCCGGGCGCGACTTCACCATCGACAACGGCACCATCACCTTCAACGGCGGCGCCCTGACCGATCCGCAGATCGCGCTGACCGCCTCGGCCAATCTGAACGATGTCGACGGCGCCATCACCGTCACTGGTTCGGCGCAGAAGCCGGACATCGCCTTCTCGTCGACCCCCGCCCTGCCGCAGGACGAGGTGTTGTCGCGCATGCTGTTCGGCACCAGCGTCACCAACCTGTCGGCGACCGAGGCGCTGCAACTGGCCTCGGCCGTCAACGGCCTGCGCGGCGGCAAGGACAATCTCAACCCGCTGGGCGCGCTGCGCTCGGCGACCGGCATCGACCGGCTGAGCATCGTCGGCGCCGATACGGCGACGGGCCGCGGCACCTCGCTGGCGGCGGGCAAGTACATCACCAACAATGTCTATGTCGAGATCGTCACCGACTCCAAGGGGTTCACGGCGACCCAGCTTGAAATCGCCCTGTCGCACGCCCTGTCGGTGCTGTCGCAGACCGGCGGGCTGAACGGCACCCAGGTCAGCGTCAAGTACCAGAAGGATTACTGATCTGCGGCCATGCGCCGCAGATCAGTACGCTTGAGGGACGGCCTGCGGGGGATGATATTGTCGGGACGCGCCCCGCGACTGACAACAGAAAGCCGGACCATGGCCCCTGCTTCCCAGGCCGTCTTCACCTGCCCGATGCATCCGCAGATCCGCCAGGCCGGGCCCGGCCACTGCCCGATCTGCGGCATGACGCTGGAACCCGTCGCGGTCGATGTCGCGGACGCGCCCGATCCCGAGCGCCTCGCCATGACGCGGCGGCTGTGGATCGCTGCCGTCCTGTCGGCGCCACTGCTGCTCATGGTCATGGGCGGACACGTCGTGCCCTGGCTCGGCGCACATGCCCATTCCGCCGCCGCTCGTTACATCCAGCTGGTCCTGGCCACGCCGGTCGTCCTCTATTGCGGCTGGCCGTTCTTCGTGCGGGGCTGGCAATCGCTGCGCAACCGGGCGCTCAACATGTTCACCCTGATCGCACTAGGCATCGGCGTCGCCTATGTCTACAGCCTGGCGATCACCCTTTTCCCGCAGGCCTTCATGGCGTTGACGCGCCAGGCCATGCCGCCGGACGTCTATTTCGAATCGGCCGCCGTCATCACCGCATTGGCGCTTCTGGGCCAGGTGCTGGAACTGAATGCGCGCTCGCAGACCGGCAACGCCCTGCGCGCCCTGTTCGACCTGGCGCCCAAGACGGCGCGCCGGGTCGGCGAGGATGGTCAGGACCAGGACGTCCCTATCGGCGAGGTCAGGATCGGCGACCGGCTGCGCGTGCGGCCCGGCGAAAAGATCCCCGTCGACGGCGTGGTCGTCGACGGGACCAGCGCGGTCGACCAGTCGATGCTGACCGGTGAGTCGCTGCCGGTCGAAAAACAGCCCGGCGACAAGGTGACCGGCGCGACGATCAACGGCACCGGCGCCTTGGTCATTCGCGCCGAGCGCATCGGCGCCGACACCCTGCTGTCGCAAATCGTCGCCATGGTCGCTTCGGCCCAGCGCTCGCGGGCGCCGATCCAGCGCATGGCCGACGTCGTCTCGGGATGGTTCGTGCCGCTGGTCATCGCGGCCGCCATCGTCACCGCCGCCGTCTGGGGCCTGTGGGGACCGGAACCCAGGCTGGCCTTCGCGTTGTTGAACGCCATCGCCGTGTTGATCATCGCCTGCCCCTGCGCGCTCGGCCTGGCGACACCGATGTCGATCATGGCCGGGACCGGCCGCGCCGCCCAGGCCGGCATCCTGATCCGCGACGCCGCTGCGCTGGAAAGCTTCGAGACCGTCGACACCCTCGTCGTCGACAAGACCGGCACGCTGACCGAAGGCAAGCCGAAGCTTATCGACGTCGTTACCCTGCCGGGCTTCGACCGCGACCGCCTGCTGCGGCTGGCGGCCAGCCTGGAGCGCGCCAGCGAGCATCCCCTGGCGCGGGCCATCGTCGACGGCGCGGCCGACCAGGCGCTGGCCCTGGCCAATCCCCAGGCCTTTCAGTCGGTTACAGGCCAAGGCGTGACGGGCGAGATCGACGGCCAGCCGGTGCGGCTGGGCAATGCCCGGTTGTTGACGGACGGCGGCGTGGCCTCACACGACCTGGACGCCCTGGCGCGGCCCTTTCGCGACGCCGGCCAGGGCGTGATGTACATCGCCGTCGCCGGCCAAGCCGCCGGGGTCATCGTCGTCGCCGATCCGATCAAGGCGACGACTGTCGACGCCCTGGCCGCCCTGCGCGCCGAGGGGCTGAAGATCGTCATGCTGACCGGCGACAATACGCTCACCGCCAGCGCCATCGCCGCACGCCTCGGCATCACGGACGTCGAAGCCGATGTCCTGCCGGCGCGCAAGGCCGAGGTGGTGCAAGACCTGATCGCCAAAGGGGCCAAGGTGGCCATGGCCGGCGACGGGGTCAACGACGCCCCCGCCCTTGCCGCAGCGACGGTGGGCATCGCCATGGGCAACGGCACCGATATCGCCATGCAAAGCGCCGGCCTCACCCTGATCAAGGGCGATCTGCTGGGCATCGTGCGTGCCCGACGGCTGAGCCACGCGGTCATGGGCAATATCCGCCAGAACCTGTTCTTCGCCTTTGTCTACAACGCCCTGGGCGTGCCGCTGGCCGCCGGTCTGCTATACCCGGTCTTCGGCCTGTTGCTGTCGCCGATGTTCGCCAGCGCGGCCATGGCCTTCAGCTCGGTCTCGGTCATCGCCAATGCCTCGCGCATTCGCGGCGTCAAAATATAAGACGTTATATAACCGGCTATGCAATCCGTTCCAGGATCGAGACGTAGTTGGCGACCGCGCCGCCGCCCATGTTGAAGACCATGCCGAGTTTCGGATCGGGCAATTGCATGTCGCCGGCCTCGGCCGTGAGCTGCTTGGCGGCGATGACGTGCATTGATACGCCCGTGGCACCGACCGGATGGCCCTTGGCCTTCAGTCCGCCTGACATGTTGACGGGTAGCACGCCGTCGCGCTGGGTCTTGCCCGCCAGCACCGTCGCCACGCCTTCGCCCGGCGCCGCCAGGCCCATGGCTTCGACGGCCAGCAGTTCAGCGATGGTGAAGCAGTCGTGGACTTCGGCGAAGGCGATGTTGTCGACCGTAACGCCAGCCTTGGCATAGGCCGCCGCGAACGCCCGGCGCGGCCCCTCGAAAGCGGTCAATGCCTTCTGCGACAAGGGCAGAAAATCGTTGACCTGCACGGCGGCGCGGAAGCCGACGGCGCGGCGGAAATCCCGGGCCATATCGGCGCGCACCAGCACCACGGCGGCGGCGCCGTCGCTGACCAGCGAGCAGTCGGTCATCTTCAGCGGATCGGCGATCATCGGGTTCTTGTCCGAGACGGTGCGGCAGAAGTCGACGCTCAGCGGCTTGTGCAACTGGGCATAGGGATTGCCCATGGCTGCGGCGTGGTTCTTGGCGGCGATGGTTGCCATGGCGTCGAGCGGATCGGTGTACTTGGCGGCATAGGCCTTGGCGAATTCGGCGAAGATCTGCGGGAAGGACATCCCCGCCTCTTCCTTCTGGTAGCTGGCGGCGCCCAGTGCCCGCGTCACGGTCGCCCCGTCGACGGCCGTCATCTTTTCCGCGCCGACGACCAGGGCGACCTTCACGCGGCCCGCGGCGATGGCGTCCATGGCGGCGTAGAGCGCGGCGGAGCCCGAGGCGCAGGCGTTCTCGCAGCGCGTCGCCGGCTTGAAACGCAGGCCCTCGTCCGCGCCCAGGATCATCGAGCTGCAAAAGCCATCGGGCACCATGCCGGCGTTGAAGTTGCCGAGCCAAACGGCGTCGACGTCGGCGCCGGTGAGCCCCGCATCGTTCAGCGCCTCGCGCGCCGCCTGCTGGATCAGGTCTTCCAGCGAACCGTCCAGGCGACCGAACCGGGTGTGGCCCCAGCCGACGATAACCGATGTCATGGCGTACGCCTCCTTGCCGCGGCTTATGGCGCCGCTTCCCCAGGCAATCTGGTCGCAATTGAAACGACAATCAAGTGCCGTTTCAGCTCCCTTAGCCTAAATCTCCGAATGGCGCAGCCATGAGGCAAGCGCGACCGCGCGCCCGAGCTGATGCGAGGTAAACCGCGCCGCAAAGCGGCGCGCACTAAAAGGCGAAGAACCCACCGCTGACGCTGCCGGCGGCGCGGCCGGAGATCGAGGTGAAGACCTTGCGCCCGTAGAAGAACGGCAGGCCGAAGTCGAAGCTCGAACTGATCGTCGTTACATTGCTGAACTGGCTGGGATCGCCGGCCAGGCCGGGCAGCACGGCGTCGGCATCGGGGAAGGTGCTGGCGCTGATCACCGGCAGGCTGGCCGTCGCCGACGCGCCGCTGGTCCCGCTCAGCGACACGGAGATGGTCAGGGGCGTCGGCGGGCAATAGAAACCCTTGAGCTGGCCGGTGCACTGGGCGATGGCCGTATCGCTGAACGACAGGAAGTTGGTGCCGCTGTCGATGAAGCTCTTGGTCAGCGATTTGCTGTTATAGACGGCGGTGATGTAGCCCGAACCATTGACCGGCAGGACGGTCGCCGCGCCCAGCGCGTTATTGCTCTGGGTGGCGATGCCGAAGGTCAGCGTGCCGTGCAGCGACACCTGGCCCGCCGCATTGGGCGCGGGGAATTCCAGCGCCGAACCGTTATTGTCGACGGGGAACAGGGTGATCGGGTTCTGGATCTGGCTGGCGCTGGCCCAGGCGACCTGGGTGCAGCCGCCGGACGCGCAGTCGTAATAGTAGGAGTTCGTGCGCGTATTGCAGAAGGTGCCGCAGTCCATGCTGCTGAGCCCGATGCCGATGACGCCGTTGGCGCCGAAATCGTCGACCGTGTCGAGGCTGTCGCCGCCGCCCGACGAACAGGCGGTCGGCACGGTGGCGAAGTTGCCCCGGTCGCCGATGACCATCATCTTCAGTCCGCTGGCCGCCTCGCTGCCCACCGTGACGTCGGCGCTGGCGACCGAGCCGAAGACATAGCCGTCGAGATACTGATAGCACTCGCCGACCGGATCGCTGCCGGTCTTGACGTAGCTGGCCGCCAGGGCGGTCTGCATCGTGGCGTTCAGCGCGTCGTGTTCGATGCGCAGGCCGACCGAGCCGGTGTCGACCAGGACGTGGTCGATCGTCTGGCACGTCGTGGTGCCGGCGGCGCACACCGTCACCGAGACGTAGGGCACGTTGCCCGAGCCGTTGCTCAGTGCGGCCGGACCGGCATCGATGACGACATCGACCGTGTTCGCCACCGTGGACGACGCGCTCGAACTGGAACTGCTGCTCGAACTGCTGGCGCTGGACGAAGCACTGCTGCTGGAACTGACGGCACCGCCGGTGCCGGCGCTGCCGCCCCCTCCTCCACCGCCACCGCCGCCACAGGCGACCAGCAAAAGGAACAGGGACAGGGCCGCCAGGCGTGCGGCGATCTTATGGGCCGGGATCAGGCGGCTCATTGCAGCGCCTCCATTGGGAAGCCCTGCGGCACCTGGGCCGGCAGGACGGCAAAGCCCCACATGGCGCCGGGGTGGCCGCCGGTGCGCACGATGAAGTCGATTTCATCGGCGCGCATCGGCTTGTGCAGGCGCGCCCGGCCGTGGACGTCGGCCTGGAAGCGCGGGAAATAGTCACCGAACAGGGTCTTCAGGTCCGGCCGCACCGGCCCCTCCCACGAGACGGCGAAGACCGTGCCGGCGCCATTGGTGAATTCGCGCGTGGTCATGCCGCCGTCACCGCTGAGTTCGTGCAGGGTGTAGGCGGTCGTCGCGGTCGATTTCAGCCGCGCCTTCAGGTGCGTGACGTCGCTGTCGACCGAGGCGCGCTGGGCGCCGAGCGAAGCCTGAGCGGGGGCCGCGACGGCCAGGCAAAACGCCAGGGCGGCCGCGAACAAGGGACTTAAACCTCGGGTGTGGACCTGCATGCGTCGTTTCCCGGAACTCATATGAACGGTGGTGGCGAAGGCCTGCTTACGCGAACCGGTGCACGGACCTAAATCAGAATGACGTGAATCGACCTGTTGTCGGTCCGATCCGCGTCCTTTTGAGGCCGAATGTTTGTCCGGGGCGTAACAATCGACACAGGGTTGCACGCGGATGGTGAAAACCGCCTTAACACCCGCCTGGAAATCCTGGGCAAAAGATCGCCGCCCAATATATCGCCCTATGTACACTTGCGCACATCAGGTTTTCGACGATCCTTATCGTTTCCTTATTCGGTTCACGTCGCTCTCACACGAAGTTTATCCTTGCCCCATAAGGAAAAATCTCACGCTTAGCTTTAAAGGGCTCTTCCCTACTGAATCTTTATGGGGCCACCGACATCTTGGTTGCAACGCGATGAGCCCGCTTTGCGCTCCTTGCTTTTCCTAGGTTTCACCGCTTTTCCGCGGAGCTCGGCGCCCGATGCGCCGTTTTCCGCCGCGGATGGGCATGTCCAGTATCCGGGGTCATTAGAGGTTCCAACATGTTGCAGACCGGCAATTTCGACGTTCAGGGCGAAGATTTCACCGTCGCCGATATTCCTGTCGCCAAGACACCGGACGGACCTGTCGCCGGCGTCAAGATCAGCCAGGCCGCCATCATCGGCAACTTCCCGCCACGGCAATGCGGCCTGGCGACCTTTACCCGCGACATGTATGCCTGTCTGTCGCACGCCTTGCCCCAGGCCCGCTGGCACGTCATCGCCATGAACGATCCGGACGGCAGCTACGACTATCCGGCCGAGGTCACCGACCAGCTGCCGCAGAACGACATGAAGGCCTATCGCGACCTGGCCGACCGGCTCAATGCCGATGGCACCCAGGTCCTGTTCGTGCAGCATGAGTTCGGCATCTATGGCGGCCCCGCCGGCGCCCACCTGCTGGAATGCCTGGAACGGCTGAAGATGCCGGTGGTCACCACCCTGCACACCGTGCTGGAAACGCCCAATGCCGAACAGCGTCGCGTCATGGACCGGCTGATCCGCGTGTCGGCGACGGTGGTCACCATGGCGCGCAAGGGCGCCGAGATCCTGCGCCGCGTCTACAACGTGCCGGACAAGAAGATCGCCATCGTGCCGCACGGTGCGCCGTCGCGGCCGCTGAAGGACACGTCCGAGTTCAAGGCGCTGCTCAACCTCACTGGCAAGAAGGTGCTGACCACGTTTGGCCTGCTGTCGCCGAACAAGGGCATCGACACGATGATCGCCGCCCTGCCGCAGATCGTGCGCGCCCATCCCGATACCGTCTACCTGGTCGTCGGCGCCACGCACCCGCACCTGATCAAGACCGAGGGCGAAGCCTATCGCGACCGTCTCAAGGACATGGCGCGCAAGCTGGGCGTCGAGGACCACGTCCGCTTCGTCAACCGCTTCATCAACGACAACGACCTGGTCGACATCCTTCAGGCGACCGACGTCTACGTGACGCCGTACCTGACAGAAACCCAGATCACCTCGGGCACGCTGAGCTACGCCCTGGCGCTGGGCAAGCCGGTGGTTTCCACGCCCTACTGGCACGCGGCGGAAGCCCTGGCCGGCGGCGTCGGCACGCTCTGCCCGTTCGGCGATGCCGACGCCTTCACCATGGCGATCAGCAACCTGCTGGCGTCGGACAAGGCGCGCCACGCCATGGCCATGCGCGCCTACATGTACGGCCTCTCCTCGCGCTGGTCGGCGGTGGCCCAGGCCTATGTCAACCGCGCCGAGGCCGATATCGCCAAGGGCCGCCCCGAGGACGCCAAGGTGCTGCTGGCCGGCCGCGCGCCGCTGAACACCCAGTCCCTGACCTACATGACCGCCGCCCGCCGCGCGCTGGAGGTCGAGCCGACCTGGCGCGCCGTCGAGCGCATGACCGACGACTGCGGCATCATCCAGCACGGCAAGTACCGCCTGCAGGACCGCAATCACGGCTACTGCGCCGACGACAATTGCCGCGCCCTGACCCTGGTGACGCGCCAGGTCAGCGCCGACGACGGCGCCGCGGAGCGCAACCGGCGCAAGGTCGAACTGGCCTATGCCTATGCGTCCTTCGTCAACCACGCCTGGAACGACGACGCCAGCCGCTTCCGCAACTTCATGTCCTACGGCCGCGACTGGCTGGACGACGGCGGTTCGGACGACTGCTGCGCCCGGTGCTTCGAGGCCCTGGTCGACACGGCGCGCTCCGACCTGCCGTCCGACCTGCGCAACTGGGCCGTCCAACTCGGCAGCACCATGCTGAGCCGTACGGCGCGCTGGACCTCGGTGCGCTCGCGCGCCATCCTTATCCGCGCCCTGTCGCGCGCCCACGGCGTCATGGGCTCCACCCGCGACATCAACGACATGATCCAGAGCCTGGCCACCGCCCTGCACGCCCGTTACAAGGCCGCGGCGACCAAGGATCACCTGTGGTTCGAGGCCAAGCCCACCTACGACAATGCCCGCCTGTCGGAAGGGCTGATCATCGGCGGCTACTTCCTGGGCGACCGCGAGATGATGAGCGACGGCATCGAGTCGCTGGAATGGCTGATGCGCCAGCAGAGCGATCCGGACAGCGGCCACTTCGTGCCGGTGCCCACCTCCCAGTTCAAGGACGACGGCCCGGCCGATCCCCTGTTCGACCAGCAGCCGCTGGAGGTCCTGGCGACCATCGAGGCCTGCATGACGGCGTCGCGCCTGACGGGCGATGCCCTGTGGAAGGACGAGGCGCTGCGGGCCTTCGCCTGGTTCCATGGCGGCAACACGCTGGAACTGACCATGATCAGCGATGATGGCGGCTGCTTCGACGGCCTGACCTGCACCGGGGTCAACGAAAACCAGGGCGCCGAATCCATCCTGGCCTATCACCAGAGCTGGTCGGCCCTGAAGAACGGACTCTAAAAAAACGGGTACCAAGAACCGGATGCCCAGGACGCAAAAGCGTCGGACAGAGAGGACATTCATTTTCATTCGCGCAACCCGGTAAGGGATCTTCCTTTACCGGGCTTGCGGTCTTTCAAAAAGGGGAGCTACCATGCCCGACGCGCACCAACCCGATCATGAGGGTCAGAAGGACTCCGCCCGCGCCGCCCGGACCAATACGGTGACCAGAACACCCATCGAAATGAAGCACAGCCCCGTCACGCTCGGGGCCAATCCGGAACGCGTGGTCATCCTGCCGTTCCAGATCTCCATCAGCCCGCGCGATTCCGCCGTCGGCGCCATGTCGCGCGTCCAGCGCATCTGCGAGGCAATCTGCGCCATGGACGGCGAGACCTGCCGCGCCGAACTCGACATCGTCAACCGCGACTTCACCGGCCGGCACTGGCAGACACGCGGCATCTTCCTGGAGCGCTTCAAGCAGATCCAG
>FTDB01002071.1_pt1 | contig 18965 bp, 23 predicted proteins | sample 1639741 | NCBI WGS metagenome assembly FTDB01 (sample SAMEA3914869, study PRJEB12502) | metagenome | biome: forest; material: soil | place: USA | collected 2012-03-12 | depth 0.1 m | reverse complement strand
TCGTGTTGCGCCGCGACGTTCCGCGCGAAGTCCCGGCTTTCATGACGATGCTGGCCGGCGTGGTCGTGCCGATCAGCCTGATCCTGACGGCCGCCGCCTGGCCACGCACCCTGCCCCACCCCGAAGGCGTCGATGTCAGCGCCGGCATAGGCGTATTCGTGCATCAGGCGCTGGCCATGTACGGCCCGGTTCTGAAGGCAGTCGGGATGCTCGCCGGCGGCCTTGCTACTGCGGCACTCTATCTCATCATCGCCCGGACGCCCGACGCCGAATGGCGCATCGATCGCGCCACCCTTACCTGCACCGAACGCCGCGGCAAGTGGACCCGGCACCGCGCCTGGTCGGTCAATACGATCGTCCGCGCCAAGCCTTTCACAATTATGTATCGAGGCCGCCTCGAGCATTCTGTCCGGCTGCGCCTGATCGACAACCGCGCCCTGGCCTTGCCGGTCGACACGGCCGAACAGGCCGAGGCCCTGGCGCAGGCGATAGGTCGCCTGGGCGCGAATGTGCGGTAAAAAACGGGTGCTTCAGAACACCGAAGCGGCTTCGGTCTCATCCTTGGTGCCCGGCTGGGCATAGACGACCCACAGGCAGACCGGCAGGATGGCCACACCCAGCAGCACCCACCAGCCCGTGCGGTTAAGATCGTGCAGGCGGCGGATCGCGACTGTCAGCGACGGCAGAAGCACGCCGTAATTGGCGTAGCTAAGAAATGGCAAGTTCAAAACGTCGGAAAGCACGGCGATCACAATCCCGATGATGAAACACATCAGAAAAAACCACCAGAATTCCGACCGGCTGGCGCGGCCATTGGCGGCCGCATAGGCTGTCATGCACGACTGGACGGATTGGCCGAAGTTCATCGGTTTGCCGGGCCGGCCGAAACGGTTGCGGCCCTTTGGCTTGATGACCAGCAGCAACACCATGCCGATCAGGTTCATCACGATGATCCAACCCAGAAAAAACAACGCCATCGCGCCAAAAATTGCCATATCGTTCATGTCGTTCCCCCTTTGAAAACCAGGCCTCGTCACTTTGACTTGTATTGCGTTCGCGCGTCAATCATACATTTCACGATTGACACAACCTGTAATTTAGAGAACATCGTTCTTCCCAGCCATTTCCCAGCATCACATTCTCCCTTTGCCCAAAGGAAAAAATCATGTGGAACCCATCCGACCCCATCGCCATCGACGACTATGGCTATTCCGCCACCGGCAATAACGTCACCGGCAATGTCCTGCTCAATGACTACGGCGTCAACACGCCCTATACCGAATTGCACCTGGCCAGTTTCAACGGCGTCAAGGTCGGCGCCAAGGTCGCGGGCCAGACGACCACCGTCCAGGGGCAGTACGGCACCTTTACGCTCAAGGCCGACGGCAGTTACACCTATCAGCTGTCGGACGCCTATAAAAACACCGACCTGACGCACAATCCACTGACCGAGAAGATCCAGTACAAGACAGCCGATGGCCTGGGCCATACCGATGTCGGCACGCTGACGCTCGATGTCGGGCAGATGGTCCACGCCACGCACGAACCGCGCGACATCACCGTCACCTTCGACGGCAAGTCCTCACCGTTCGACTACCTGCAATACCATATCTCGTTCGACGAAGGCACGATCATCACCATCGGCAACGAGAACGGCAACAACTACTGGCACTCCGACGAATTCGGCGAAGGCTTCTTCTCGAAGGATGGTTCCGACTTTATCCTGAAGGACATGCTGGTCGCCACAGGCGACGTGGCGGGCACCTCGGCTGAAATTCGCTTTATCGGTCAACGCGACGGCGGAGACGTCGGTTCGGTGACAGTCGACATCACCGCCAACACCATATCGCAGCACCAGCACGTCGATTTGTCCAGCCTCGGCCCGATCGACGGCATGAGGTTTCAGTTCATCTCCTTTTCCGACAACTGGGAAGACGAGCCGCACCTGCTGTTCGACAACATCCATATGACGACCGTGTAAGGGATGTGGAACAGGGGCCTGGTTTACCCCCTGTTCCCATTTCGCCGAACTCCGCCTAATGTCCGGTCATGACACAGCCGGAAAAACGCGCCCTGTTCTTGCGCATTGTGGTTACCCCCTTGCCTCCGTGCGCCATGCGGATGCAGCGGGGCGAGAGCGAATTGGTCGCGCCCGCAGAGACCTCGGCCGATGCACTGGTCTTCGATTTTGAGGTAACGCTGGCCGGTGAAAACGCCGACGGCAGCCCGCGCCTGCTCGGTCCCTTCGTCAAGGGACCGGCGACCGGCCGCTTCGTCTATCTGACGTCCGGCCAATATGCCGGCGATCCCGGCTCGGAATGGAACCGCCGCGCCAAGGTGCCTCTGACCGGCCTGAGCTGGGACCAGTTGAACGCCCTGCCCGCCGATAGCCGGTTGACGGCGCGTATCGACGGCCGGGCGCGCGACGGCGGGCCTGCCGTCGCCAGCGTCAAGCTGCTTGAGCCGGGCTGGCGCTGATTTGGCGCATTATGTTCGTCAGCCAGCGCATCTCGTCCCCGCTGGCCAGGGGCGCGGGCGACAGCAGGTTGCACGACACCGGCGGCACGTTAACCGGCAGGTCGAAGACGTCGATGGCGTGCAAGGTCTGTAATCGCAAGGCCAGCCTTTCCGGCAAGACGCCGATCAGGTCGCTGGCTTCGACGATCAGCGGCACCGACAGGAAGTTGGGAGTCGTCATCGCCACGCGGCGCGCCACGTCCGCCGATATGGCGCCTGCCGCCACCACGACCTGGGGCGTGACGGCAAAGTCGGCAGACCGCATCGCGCCGTCGCGCACCTTAGGGTGACCATGCCGGGCGACGCCGACGAAGCGGTCGGAAAACAGCTCGGTGCGCGCGATCCGATCGGCGGCGATGCCGTGAAAACCGCCAATCGCCCAGTCGATATCGCCGCGATCGAGCGCGCCGATCACCTGATCCGGCGGCAGGCTGACGCAGCGCAAGCTTACGCCCGGCGCCTCGACCCGCAGCACCGCCATCAAGGGCGCGATCACCGCCGCCAACCCGTAGTCGTGGCTCGATATTCGGAAGACCCTTTCGAGTTTTGCCGGATCGAACGCTTCAACGGGCCGCAACACGTCGCGAATCTGCGCCAGGACCGCTGCCACGGCCGGCGCCAGTTCGCGGGCGCGCGGTGTCGCCTCGATGCCGCGCGGGTGGCGGACGAACAACGGGTCGCCCAGCAGGTCGCGCAGCCGCCCCAGGGCGTGGCTGGTCGCCGATTGCGACAGACACAGCCTTTCGGCGGCGCGGCCGACGTGGCGCGCCTCGTACAGGGCTTCGAACACCACCAGCAGGTTGAGGTCGGCGCGGATTAGATCGATTTCATGCATGAACATGATGAAATCATAGCATTGGATAGATCGACACGGAATGCTTATTCCGTCCTGATGACAACAGATTTCCTTATCATCGGCGCCGGCCCGGTCGGCCTGTTTCTGGCCTGCGAAATTAGCCTGCACGGCGCGTCCGTACGCGTGTTGGAACAGGTTTCGAGCCCTGACTCCCCGCTAAAACGCGCTCCATTCGGCATGCGCGGACTGAGTATCCCCACGCTCGAAGCCTTCGACCGGCGCGGCCTGCTGGACGCCATCGCGCCCGACGCCACGCGCCGTCAGGCCGGGCATTTCGCCGGCATCGCCTTTCACGACGCCGATATCGACACACAGTGGCCGTGGCGCCTGCCCAGCCCGACCGCAACCAACCGCGCCGGTGAAATGGCGCGCATCGAAACCGTGCTGGCCGAACGCGCATTGGCCCAAGGCGTCGATATCCGGCGCGGCGTCGATATCGACAGCCTGACCCAGACCGCTGATGGCGTCACCGTAACGGCGGGCCCCGAAACCTTCGCAGCCCAATACCTGGTCGGCTGCGACGGCGGCCGCAGCGTGGTGCGCAAAACGGCTGGTTTTACCCTTGTGGGCACGGATGCCGAATTCACCGGCTATTCCGCCCATGTAGAGATCGCGGATCCGGAAAAGCTCAAACCCGGCCGCAACCTGACGGCCACGGGCCTCTATTTCCAGTCACAAGCGGGCCACCTGTCGATGGCCGAATTCGACGGCGGCGCCCATCACCGCGCAGGCCCGGTCACCCTGGACCATATCCAGGCAGTGCTGCGCCGCCTGTCGGGCACGGACGTCACCTTGACCAAGCTTCATACCGCCACGACATGGACCGACCGCGCCCAACAGGCGACGTCGTACCGCAACGGCCGCGTCCTGCTGGCGGGCGACGCCGCCCATATCCATTCGCCATTGGGTGGCCAGGGCCTCAATCTCGGCCTCGGCGACGCCATGAACCTCGGCTGGAAGCTTGCGGCGGTCGCGCGTGGCGACATGCCCGCCAGCCTGCTCGACAGCTATCAGGCCGAGCGTCATCCGGTCGGCGCCGAGGTGCTCGACTGGTCGCGCGCCCAGGTCGCGCTGATGCGCCCAGCCGCTGCGTCGCGCGCGTTGGAAGCCGTGGTTCGCGACCTGATCGCCACGCGCGACGGCGCCACCTATTTTGCCGGGCGGGTGTGGGGCATAAATCTGCGTTATGACATGGGTGAAATTCACGAACTGTCGGGCCGCAGCGTCCCCGACTTCGCCCTCAGCGACGGCACGCGCCCGGCCGACTGGCTGCGCTCCGGTCATGGCCTGCTGCTCGATTTCGGCGGCGACAGCGCCTTACGCGACCTCGCCGCAGGCTTTGCCCGTCTGACCTATATCCACAGCAACGCCCACGACCATTTGGGCCTCGCAGCCCTCCTCGTCCGCCCCGACGGCGTTGTCGCCTGGACCACTGGCGGCGACATTACCGGAGCGCGTCTTGCCGTCGAACGCTGGTTTCGCCGCATAGAAACTTGACCGCTACTTCTGCTTGGCGTCGATGGCGGCGGCGTGGTCGAATTCGGCCTTGGCGTCGGCGGTGCGGCCCATCTTGTCGTGGATCGCCCCCAGCAGTTTCAGCGCATAGGAGGCTTGCGGGCTGTCGGGTCCCATCTTCGCGTCGATAATGTCCAAAGCCTTGACCAGATAGGGTTCGGCCTTGGCCGGCTGGTTCATTTCGGCGTACAAAATGCCCATATTGGCCGTGCTTTCGATGACGCGCGGATCGTCGGCGCCGAACACCGCCTGTTCGATCGCATAGGCGCGCAGGTCGGCGGTCTCGGCCTTGTCGAACTGACCTGTATTGGCATAGGCATTGCCCAGCGCCTTCAGCACATAGGCGGTCACCGGCGACGGCTCGGCCGGATCGCCCGCCAGGTCGCGGGCCTGCTCCAGCAGAGGCAGCGCCTCGGCATTCTTGTGCTGGCCGATCAGCCCCCAGCCCTGTTCGACCAGTTGCGAGATTTGCTGCACTTTCGTGTCGGGGGTGTCGGGCGCGCCCGATGGCGTGGCGACCTGATCGGCAAATGCGGGAAGAGAGACAGCAGCGGTCGCCCCAAGTAACGACAAAGCCAAAGACACTGAGACTGCGCGCAACATGACGTGTTCCCCTAAAATTGTGTGATTTTTTTCGCATATTGCCGCCCGGCCCGCAAGCGGCCGTTTCCTATGGATTTTTAGCGCCGAAGCAGGCCATGATCGGCGCGTAATCGAGGATAACCCCATGCCCATCGCCACCGTCGACATCCGCAACATCCAGGGCACCCAGGCCGCGCTCGGCTGGGCCGGCAGCCACACCCTGGTCATCGATCGGCCCGAAGGCCGCGCCGGCGGCATGGGGCTGGGGTTCAACGGTGCGCAGCTTCTGGGCCTGACCGTCGGCGGCTGCTTCGCCAACGACCTGCGCTACGTCGCCTATCAGATGGGCGTCGAGGTCGGCGACATCGCTATCTCGGTCGATGTGGCGCTGGAGGGCGATCCGATCATCGCCACGTCTGCCACGATGCGGGTCAACGTCACCATGGCTGATGGCTCGGCCCCCGCGCCTGTAATCGCACAGGCGAAGGCGATCTCGATGGCGATGAACTCGCTGACGCGCGGCGTGCCGATAACCTTGGCGGGGTGAGACTATTCGAACAGGTCGGCGACGCGGTCGGGCCGGTCCTCGACAAGGCCGCGCAGGCAGGCATACATGCCCATCGTCCAGGCTGCGGCGATCGTCGCCAGGCCCGCGCGAACAAGGCAATGAAGGGCGGACGCCACCGGTCCGGCCCCCAGGGCGACGTCCAGCGCCTCGTCGGCGGTCGTCATCGCCGTCGTCAGCAGGACCTGCAGACACAGGGTCAGGACGACGGCGACGACAATGCCTGGTGTATGCAGGCGCGCCAGGGTCAGGGCATTGCGCGCGCATTCGGCCGGCCGCCGCCGCTCGATGACGAAGGCCGGCACGACATAGACCGTGACGTACCACAGGGCAGCGCAGGCCAGCGGATTGGCCTGCAACAGCCAGCCCTTCACCGCCAGCAGCGGCACGCTCAGCCACCAGCCGCGCGCGAACAGCATCGCGCCTTCCGCGACCTGCCACGCCATCGCTTCCGCCGTCCAGCTGCGGCGCGGTCCGTCGATTTCATCGACCAGCATCTTATAGGCGATGGTGAAGGCCAGGCTGTCGATGATCCAGTTAAGAACCCACACCGCCAGCGTTCCGCCCATTCCCCAGGTCTGTTCCATGAAGGTACCGTAACCAGCCGCGGCGATCGTCGCTTCGGGGAAGCAGGCTATGACCAGCAGGACGGCGAACACCCGCGCCCCGCCGCGTCCCGCCAGTTGGGCGGCGCGGTTGACTATGGCGATCGGCGTCGGTCGAAAATCCATAGCCTCACCCCACCGGTCCGATCCCGGCCATATAGGCTTGCGCTGCTTCGGCCGTGTCCGTGAAGTCTTCACCGATCGCTCCGAAATCTCCGGAATCGACGATCACCACGCGCAGGCAGCCTCTTAGCTTCATCGCCTGATCGATGTCCCCGTCGGAAATGCGGCTGGTGCGCAACCCCTCGATCTGCGTCGCCAAGGCCATATAGACGCCACCACGCCTGGTGACGAAGCCGTTCACCTGGACGGAGCGTGGTTTCCGGGCAAATTCGAGCCCCACCGTCATGGCAAAGGGCCTGGGCGTTTCCCAGCCGGCCTTCGTCACCGCGGCGGCCCAGCGGCTCTCGGAAAGACAGGCCTCACGCCCGGCCGTTGGATCGATATCGAATTCGAAGGCCGCGGCGCCGGCGTCGAATGCGTCATCGCGATGTGCGGCTGCGCCCCGGACATTCGTCCCGCCGCCGGTAAATGCGGCAGCGGTCTGGTGCGTCGAAAACTGCCGCAGATCGGCATGGAAGGGGACGAGACCTGTCCCCGCCAAACGATAGACGCGGCGGCAAGTGTCGCCACACGACCAGTCGCTGCTGAACCTGGCCTGCCCCAGCGTCGTCTTGACCGTGTCGATTCCGGTATGTGTGTCGAAGTCGTCGGCGATCGCCTGGACCTGATCCTGAAGCCGCTCGACCTGCGTCTTTTCCGGCTGCGTCGCCAGCACAGCCGCCGCCAGCAGCCCACCGGCAACGACCACGGCCAACAGCGTTTTCATGGGCTCCCCTCCCGCTTTGCCATGAAGGTGACACGCAACCCGAAGGCGTGCAAGCCCGATCGCGGCCCTTGACTTCTCGCGCGTTCGGCCCACACCCTTACCCCGTCTCCGGAGGCCGTCATGCTGATCTTCGCGCTCGCCGTCGCCACAGCCGCCCCCTGCCCGGTCGAGCAGGCGCATTACCGGCTGCGCCACGATGCCGGCGTCGTCCTGTCGTTCGCGCCGGTGGCATCGAACAAGGACTGGCCGTCAGGTGTGGCGGCGGTCGTGCGCTTTTACCGCTCCGGCCGCATGTACGATTTCCTGCCCTATGACGGCGGGACGGATGGCCGGCAAAACCTGGCCCACACCACCGATGTGACGCATCCGGACTTCAAGCTGCCGTCGCCCGACGGCGGCCCCGGACGGCTGGGCGACATGGAATTCCTGGCCATGGATGCGCATTACGACGTCATCCAGCACGTGCCCAAACGCGGCGACCAAGCACCCGCCCATATCCTGTTGCCGCATTTGCGCGACGTCACCTGGTACGGCAACGGCGCCGCCCGCGACGCCGCCGAAAAACAGTTCTTCGACCTCGTCTCGTGCGGACCCGGCGCCTGATGCCCATTTCTCTTTTTTGGTATTGACACACCCCGTGAATTCGCCGAACACGGTTACGAATTCAATCATGAGGGGTGATTTATTATGTGGTCGAAATACAATCCCGTCGCCATCGATGACTATGCCTATTCCACGAGCGGCACCGCCGCCGGCAATATCCTGTCCAATGACCGCTCGGGCCTTTACGACGGCGGCCGCCTCTACAGCTTCGGCGGCGTCACGCTCGACAAGCGCCACCCGTTCAAGACCTACGATATCAAGGGCGAGTACGGCACCTTCCATCTCACGGGCACCGGCGCCTGGACCTACCAGCTCGACGACCAGTATAAAAACACCGACCTGACGCACAATCCGCTGACGGAAAAGATCCAGTACAAGACGACGGCCGGCGACGCCCACACCGACACGGGCTATCTGACGCTCGATGTCGGTCAGATGACGCACGCGCCGCAAGCGCACGAAATCCTGACGACCTTCGAAAAGTCCTACCCCAGCAACTATCTCGACTTCACCACTGTTCACGACGGCGACGACGTCAATATCGGGCAGGAAGGCGCGAACCATTTCTGGCAAGCCGATCCTTACGGCCTGGGCTTCTATTCGCGCGACGGCTCCAGCTTCGTTCTTGAAGACATGATCGTGGCCACAGGCGCGGCATCGGACGCCTATGGTCAGGTGACCTTCTACGGCTGGGACAATCACGGCCGCCAGACCGGGCACGTCACGGTCGACCTGTGGGCCGACAGCATTTCCGAACGCCAGCACGTCGATCTGTCGAGCCTCGGTCACATCAATTCGATGACCTACAGCCTCAACTATCAGTCGGAAAACTGGGCCGACGAAGGCCTGCCGACCCTGCTGTTCGACAATATCCTGGTGCAAACCGGCTAACGCTGAACAGAACGGCGGCGCCTGGCGTAAGGTGGGGGAGTGGGCTGTCGCCTCCCTACCCCATCATCGCCTTCCAGCGGATCTTGGCCTTCGTCATCCACGCCGGCCCGTTAAACAGACCCCAGGCGCTAGGCTCGTCGTGCCCCTTGATCCGGTCGAGGTGCGGCACCGCCAGTTTGTTGCGTCCCGCCGCCGCCATGGCCAGGGCCAGCCAGCTGTTGGCCAGGCGCTGCTCGGCCGGATCGGCGTCGCGGTGGCCAAGGATCATGCGCGACGCTTCCTTGAGGTCCTGCAACGGCTCGCCTTCGAAATAGCGCGCGCCCAGAGTGCGTGCGCCGGGCGTTTCGTCGAAGGCCACATAGAAGAGCTGGCGTTCCCAGTGCGCTCGCGCGATCAGCATATATTGCATCGGCGTTTCCGGCCGCATGCGCGACCGGGCGATGCGGAACATGACGTCGTGCGATCCGCCCCACTTTTCCAGATTGGCCTGCAGCAGGTTGACATAGCCCGACAACGGCACGTTTTCCGCGTCGAGCAACCGCGCCTCGGCCAGCGCCTTCTGGTCCCCCTCCCAGGCATCGATGGCGACGGCCATGTTGAACGCCGCCGCCAGTCCGTTATGGCGGTCCGCGCTCAGGGCGGCGTCGAGCACGTCCTTCGCTTCGAGCAAATGGATGAAATAGCGGTTGGCCTGGGCATCGCCGACGCCGGACGCCATGCCCATGCCGCGATGCCGCTTGCCGACGCCGAAATGCAGGGCGCCCAGCAGGGTCAGCCCCAGGACGTCCTGCGCCCCGTCCGCCACACCGCTCAGGTCGAGATCCAGCGGGCAGGCCTCGAACAGAAACTTGATCGATTCATAGGCACCTTCGGCCGACAGGCCGGCCAGATACTGCTTGCAGGCCACCCATTGGCCCGTGCGCACCAGCGCCACGGCATCGCGTGTTTTCATCGAATCCCCCTGCATATTTGCCCGGCAATAAGCGGTACCCGCGCCCGGATCAAGCCTCGCCTGTCAAGGTCGGTCAAAACACTTCCGTCTGATCCTGCGCGCGTTTCATACGGCGCCACACCGCCCATCCGCTTAAGGCGGCGATGACGGCTATGCCGACCGCCAGTCCCATGTCGGCGGCGAAATAGGTCTCTCCGCCGGAGCCGTTGAACAGGGCGAAAACACCGCCAAGCACCGAGCCCTGGATAATCCCGCCGACAACCGCGCCGCCCGCCGTCAAACGCCGCCGCGCCAGCCACAGGAAGACTGGCAGCGTGACGGCCAGGGTCGCGATCAGTTCCAGCACGCCGGCCGCGCCCACCATCAGGCCGTAAATGGCTTCGACCTCGGCATCTTCCGGCGGATGCAGGCTGTAGATGACGGCAAATGCGATCGCCCAGGCCACGGCCTTCACCGCCAGCACCACCGCCATGACCGTTACCGCCTGACCTGCGCGCATCTTTTCCCCCCGCCCGTTCGTTAAGGGTGACTCCGCGTGTGAGGTCTGTCAATCAGAGCCGTTTAACTGTAATCCCTCACCGTGACTTAACTACCCCAGGTATAATAGGCCGGAAACAGGGGGGCATGACAGACACGGCCGATATTCAAACACAATCCACCACGCCGGCGCGCCGCAGGTCACTGTGGAGGTGGGTGCCTGTGGTCGTGGGCGCGCTGACGCTGATAAACGGCATACGCGACAGTGGCTGGCTTTACCGCATTCTGGGCAATCTCCTGCTGGCCCAGCCGCTGACATGGGCCGCCTTGGTTCCGGTCGTGCTGATTTCAGGAATGGTCGTTTTCGCCCTGCCGGACACCTATGGCGGCGTGGGGGTGCGTCTGCTACGGACCGCCGGACTGGCAGGGGGCAGCGCAATCGTGATGGCTTTACTGTTCGCCGCCGTCCCGCTGCTGATGCATCCCGGAGGTGACAGCTGGGGTCTGTTCGGCATCGTTCTCAGCCTCATGGTCTATACCGCGCAATTGATGCTGCCGGTGGCGCTGGGCATCGGCTTGACGATCCTGGCGCTACGCCCGTCCAAACGCTGATCGACGGCTGCCCGCTTCCAGACAACCGCCATCGTTAACCCTGTCGAGTCACACTATGTAAGACTTTACCGCCTATGGTTGAACCACCATTCGAACGGGGGTTCACCGATGGACAAGACGACAATCATCCTGGCCGTCGCCGTGTTCGGCGCCGCCTTTACCGGCGCCATGCTGTTGCTGCCGCCCGACGGCCACCGGGCCGCGCCGCCACACGCTGCGCAAGCGCCCGCAGCCGCCCTGACGCCGCCAGCCTTGACTCCCAAAGAACAGGCCGAGATGGCCGAACTGGCGGCTGACCCGAAAGGCCTGAGCGACCAGCAAAAAGACCGTATCGAGGAACGCCGCCAGCTGGTGCGCGACTATCCCCTGTCCATCATCGACGCCGCCGAGGTCGACGGCAAGCTGCCGGCCGAAAGCTACCGCGTCGCCGTCGCCAATCCTCCGCCCGGCTTCTGGAACCTCGACGCGTGGCAGGATACCCAGACCGCCTGCGTCGCCTGGCAGAACGAAAACGGCACCGTTCACGAAACCTATGTCTTCAAACCCGGTTTTATTTCGCATTCCGGCCTGACCTCGCTGATCGGCTGGGTGCGCAGCGGCTGTGCCGAAGCGGTCGCCAAACACGGTCAGGTCGTCAACCAGCACGGCATGTTGCAGGACCTCTATAGCCGCATCCCGTCCGGCAACGACTATGCCGAAAGCCGTGCCGGCGTCATGGCGCGCCTGAAGGCCCCCGGACCGGTCCATCCCTTCACCCTTGGCGTCCAGTACTTCGATTAAGGCCCCCCGCATGAACGGCAACGCCAAATTCACCCTGATGGCCATAGGCGTCGGCGCCGCCGCCTTCGTAGGCTGCGCAGCGGTCGCGGGGCTGGGGCCGCACCTCGGCACCCTGTTCCGCCCCGCACCGGAAAAAATGGCCATCATGACCTTGTCGCCGCTGACGACGACGGTCGAAGGCACCTTCCATCGCGTCAAGCCCGGCGAAATCAAGCCTGAAGAGGCTGAAAAGCAGCAACACGACAACGACATCAACATGGCGCGTGTCGCAGTCAGTATGTATCACCTCGACACCACGGACGACGTGGTTGCCGCCGCCTATGACGACAGCCCCCATGCCAAGGGCTACGCCGCCTATGCGGAGGTCGCCCGCAGCCTGGTCTATACCGATCTGGACCGCGAAAACGGCGTCCTGCGCGACCTGAAACTGGGCTGTTTCGCCATTCGCGACCCGTCCGGCGATACGAAGAAAACCGTGCATCTGGTCGTCAAATACGACGCCAGTCACTTTGTCGGCGGCAGTTTCGACGGCATGGTCGATCTGGCGGAATGGGTGACCAGCGGCTGCGCGCAGGCGGTCCACGACGGCAACCGCACGCTCAGTTCCGCCCAGCTGGTCACGACGATTTCAGACCTGATGCCGAAGACGCCGGAATTCGACGACGCGCGCCGTGGCCTGCGTCAGCAGTTGCTGTCCAGGCCGGCGCCGGCGGACGCGGGCGCCTGACCTTGAGCCCGGAACCGCTCTTCAAATCGAAGCTGAATATGCCGGCCAAGGCCATAATCCTGGGGGCAGGTGTCGGCGGCGCCGTCTTCGCGGTGTGCTGGGTGGCCGCCAGCCTTTTCAGCCCGCACTACGTCCTGCCGCCGCCGCCAGCCGCTCCCTTGTCCCCGGCTAACGGCACGGCGTTGACGATTCCGCCGCCGACGGTCAATCCAGGCTTCGGCTGGATCAAGCCGAGGCCTGCGCCGCAGGTCTATCCGCGCCCCGACATGCGGACCAATCCACGCGGCTTCGAAACGGCGGCCCAGGCCGAACACGGCCGCCGCGTCAACGCCGTCGCCGTCGCCCGGGTCGTCGCCCGCGAAGCCCGTATGGAGGTTTCCGACGCAGCGATCGACGCCGCCTATGACGACAGCCCCAATGCCCGGGGCTATACCGCTTTTGCCGAGCTGCCGCGCAGCCTGACCTATAGCGACATCGACAAGATGAGCGGCCTGCCACGCGAGCTGAAGATAGCTTGCTTCTCCGTTCGTGACCCGTCCGGCCGCACGAACAGTACGCGTCACCTGATCATCCGGCATGACGCGACGCACTTTCTCGGTGGCAATTACGCCGGCGATGCATCGTTGCCGGAATGGATCACCTCGGGCTGCGCCGGGGCGATTCACGACAGCTATCGCACGCTCAGCCCGGCGCAGCTCAACACGACGCTTGCCGATATGCTGCCGAAGACACCCGATTACGACGATGCGCGCCTGGGGCTGCGCAAACAATTGGTGTCGCCGCCCCCACCGCTCCGGTACGCGTGGTGGCCGCGGTAAAAGCCCTTGGCTAACACCCGCCGATACGGCGGAAATCTATGGTCTTGCGCACCATCGGCCCGGCGGCGGTATTTTGATAGCTGAGATGTATGCCGTCGGCCGTAAATGTCCCTTCGACCGGCGTCGGGAACAGCCCCTGGCCATCCTGGCCGATGCAGACCATCCGGCCGCCGATCCGTCCGCCGACAAAGCTCAGTCCGCTGGGGTCGCAGGTCTTGCCGACCAGCGACAGGATAATGTTGCTGATTGGATAGGTGCGGCCGTCGTCGCGCAGGCAGGTCGTCGTCGACACGGTATTGTCCATGCCAGGCGGCAGGCCGGCCTTGCCGCCGCCCGCGTCCGGCAGCTCGAAACTGGCATCGAGATGCCAGCTTCCGAAGACCAGGGGTTCCTCACCACCGGTCGGCAGTCTTTGGGCGGAGGACGAGACGGTCTGGCCAGCGATCGGGCCGGCAACGGAAGATGCGGCCGGCTTCCCGGGTGGCATCAGCACCATGGCGCCGCCGAACGTAGCGCCGGCCACCGCGAGAGCCATCACAACTGTCAGTCTGTCCATATCGCCGCCCCGCCTCAACTGGCGCAACCCTAGGCGGTATGGGTTGACATCGGGTTGATGACAGGGCGACCCCGCTTAAAAATGCGTCGTCACGCCACACAGCACGTTGTCGCTCTTGCTCTTCGTCTTGGTCTGCGACGCCACGCCGTCGGCGCTGAAGGCAAAGGCACTGGTCTGGCTCGAGCGCACCTCGACGAAGACACTGACCGGTCCGGCGACGCGCGTTTCGATCCCGGCCAGTTCGTCGTACTTGTCGTAGCTTTTCTTGCCGCCGACCGCCGCCATGGCCAGGTCGATCGTACCCGCGCCGACGCCCGCCCCGACATAGGGCGTTACCGGGCCGATCGCCGGAAAATCATAGATCAGGTGCGTCGTCACGCCCGTCATGCGGATATGGCCGTCGACAGGCAGGGCCAGAACCTTGGCGATTTGCGGATTGAGCTGTCCGTCCGGCAGCTTCAGGCCGGAAATGTCCTGGGTCACGCTCGATATCTCGACATCGGCGCGCAGGCGGCCGAAGCTCATGCCGTAGCTGCCGCCCAGTTGCGTGCCCGGCTTGACGACCATGCCGACCGTGGCGGGACGCCCGGCGCCGACCTCGGCGATGACGCCCTGACGCAGGCGCGCATAGACGGCGGCATCGATATCGATCGTCTGCTTGCCCGTCCGGCCGACGGTAAAGTCAAGGCGATCGCCCCAGCTCTGGAGGCCCCGGTTGCTGTGGTCTTTTTCGGCATGGGCCGCCCCGGCGATCCCCGCAAACACAGCGACGCACAGGCCCAAAATCTTCAAATGGCGCATTATTGTTCCCCCTCGGAGCTTCCGTCCGTGCACGGAGCTTAACACAGACCGCGCCTTGGCAAAGGGCCAAAGACCGCCGTTCTTCGGATTTTCGCGCCGCCTCTTAACGAAATGGTATTCACGTACTGATACCCTCCCCCCCGTGAGTTCAATATATGCTTTGGGGGCTATGTTATGACACACGCCGACACCGACACACCCGAAACCGAAACCGTCCAGGAAGGCCCGGTCGATCCCGCCGCCCTGCATCTGCGCCTGCTGCTGATGCAGGACCAGGTCAATGCCGCCGGCAGCCACGTCAACCTGCTGGCGCAGATGGGGCTGGACGCGACCCAGGGCTATCGCGACGCCATGGCGCTCTATGAAACGCGCCTGGCCGACTATACGGCGCTCAGAGAACGCTACGGCCTCTAAAGCGTTCGGGTGTGATCACGTTACCGAATAAATCCGCCTTGCCCCGTTGACCTTGCCTGCGCTTTGCGCTGAATTGCCGCCCCGGTGGGACTCAGCTCGGCTGAGAGGTAAGGCGTATGATCGACAGCGAATCCAGGACACAGCCCAAAGCCACCCTGTCCTATGAGGCGGTCCGCGCCGCCATGGTCGCCCGTTTCATGACCCGTCAATGGCCCCAGGCGCAGGAGGCCGACCGCCTCCATTCTCCGTATCGCAAGGCGCTCGACACCTTTACGCGCCAGGCCGCCCAATACGCCCACGAGCGGCAGCTCGATCTCAAATCCCAAGTCCCCGGCACGCGTTCGGCCTTCGAGACCCTGATGGGCAATACCCTGATCGTCTTCGCCCGCCTGACCCACGCCCTGCGCACGACCAAGGTCGACGACCGTTATCCTTGGTACTGGACGCATATTCCCGACGCGCTGGAACGCGCCCGCCGCGACGATCTGGCGCCCGCCCACCGTTTCAACCTGGAAGAAACCGCCACCGCCTACCTGGAACTGCCCTTCCGCTCGGCCTTCATGGACCGGCTGCTGGTCGATACATTGGTGGCCGAAGAGCTGTTCGGCCATATCCGCGCCGCCGACCAGGCGATCCGTCCGCAAAGCCTTCGCCGCAAGCACGAAACCCTGACCCAGCGCCTGGAACGCAGTCCGCTGGCGGCCTATGCCGCCATTCGCCTGCGGTTTTTGCTGACCGTTCTGGTCGCCGCCTACATTCTGCTCGAAGCCGTGCCGCACGCCCGCGCGCTGCACCGCCCGCTCGATCCGGTGCTGATGACCTGGCTGTCGCTCGGCCTGCTGTCGGTCGGCCTGCCCCAGCTGATCGCCGGCTGGTTCCGCCTGGCCCGCGACCGCAAGACATTTACCGCCGGGCTGGCCCTGCGCCTCAACCTCTATCACGAGCTCGACAGCGACGGCGCGATCTCCGCCGCCCATCTGATGCACCGCGCCCGCGCCTCGTCCGACGCCGGCGCCACCTGGCCCGGCGCGCTCTTCCTGCTCCTCGATGACAGCCTGTGCCGCGACGGCAAGCTGGGCGAACTAACGGTGCCGACCGACAGCTATTTCGCCCGGCCGCGCGAGCCGTTCACCTCGATCGCGACTCCGACGAGCTAATCTCTAACCGACGGTCCGGCTGCGCGCCTTGAACCAGCCGGTGGCCGCAGCCTTGACGTCGATGCCCAGACCGATCAGCACCACCGCCAGCAAAAACAGGCTCTGCCGCAGGACCGCGTTTGCCGGGTACATGAATTCGAACACCAGGCTGATCCCGCCCAGCACAATCAACACCTCGCCCGGCCAGCGCCGGCGTTCGTGGCGGGCGCGCGTGCGCTGAAACGCCTCGCTGCGGGGACGTACGACGATGGCGACGCGCGTCATGCCGGACGCCACGAAGCGCAGGGCGAACAGTACGCCCAGCACGATCCTCTGTATGTCGGCCTCAAGCAGGGGCCCCTGCATGGCGAAGACAAATCCATAGGCGCCCAGGGCGGCCACCACGGCCATCAGCAAAAGCCGTCCGGCCAGGCTCGGCACCACGACGTCCTCGAACGCCATGCCAGTGCTTTTTCCCCGGTGACCAAACGGCGGCGCACCTCCGGCGGCCGCCTCTGCAGACCGTGCGCGCATGCTGCCGATATTGTCGTCCCTGGCCACCGTTTTGCCCCGACCAATCCTACCGGTCAGACGGAAAAACGATACGCGTTCCGCCCCTGACAACCCACCCGGTTCCCTACCACTATGGACACATTCCCGGGTGCTGGCAATGGTGAGGCCCAACCTTCACTGGCACCTTCACCGCTGCCGTGGTCATCGCTTCAGGGCGGCGATCAAGGCCTCTATCTCGTCCGCGGAAAGCTCGACCGGCGCGCCTTGCGCGTCGCAAGCCTGGATGCGGACAATACCGCCACTCTTCCAGACGCGTACGCCTGCGCAATCGAAATAGGAAAAGCCGCCTGACTGAGCCGTATCCGGCACAGGCTCCCGATCACCGGCTATTTGGGCACGCGGCATATGTCACCTCTTGGCCCAAGCCTAATCCTGCGCTGAGCAACCGACGAGGGCCACTGGCGCGGCATTCCGGGAAAATCAACCGGTCCACCCGGACAAGCCGGCCTTATACCCCCGCCGCCAGCAGGGCCCGGTCGAGCACCTCGCGCACCTTGACCGCCAATTCGTCGACCGTAAACGGTTTGCCGATCAGGTCGACCCCGGCATCCAGTACGCCATTGTGGACGATGGCATTGCGCGTATAGCCGGTTGTGTAGAGTACCGGCAGCTCAGGCCGCAAACCCCGCGCCCTGTCGGCCAGCTGACGGCCGTTGACCTCGGGCATGACGATGTCGGTGAACAAAAGGTCGATGTCGGGACGTTCGGCCAGCAGCACCAGCGCTTCGGCAGCGCTGCCGGCAGACACGACGCCGTAACCCAGCTCGGTCAGGGCATCGACCGAGAAATTCCGGACGATCTCTTCGTCGTCGACGACCAGCACGATTTCGCGGCTTTCGGCACCCGGCGATGCCGCGGCCGCGCTATCGCCATTCTGTGCAACCACGCCGGTATGGCGCGGCAGGTAGATGCGGATCGTCGTGCCGTGACCAACCTCGGAATAGATCTTGATGTGGCCGCCCGACTGTTTGATGAAGCCATAGACCTGGCTGAGCCCCAGCCCCGTCCCCTTGCCGACCTCCTTCGTCGTGAAGAACGGATCGAAGGCCTTGGCGATGACGTCCGGCGCCATACCGGTGCCGGTGTCCGACACCGCCACCATGACGTATTGCCCAGGGGTAACGCCCGGTTCGTCGGCGACATAACGGCCGTCGAGATGGGCATTCTGTGTTTCGATCGTCAACCGCCCGCCGCCAGGCATGGCGTCGCGCCCATTGACCGCCAGGTTTAGCAGGATGCTTTCCAGTTGGTTCTGATCGACGAAGACCGGCCACAGCCCGCCGGCCAGCACGGTTTCCAGATGGACCTCGGCGCCCAGCGAATGGCGGAACAGGTCGGACATGCCGGAGACGAGCCGGTTGAGGTCGAGGACCTCGGGATCGAGCGGCGACTGACGCGAAAAGGCCAGCAGGCGCCGGGTCAGGTTGGCGGCGCGTTTGGCCGCGTCCTGGGCCGCCGCCAGCAGGCGTTTGGCGCGGCTGTCGTCGTCGGGCGTGCGCCGGTCCAGCAGGTCGAGCGAGCCCGACACCACGGCCAGCATATTGTTGAAATCGTGGGCAATGCCGCCGGTCAGCTGGCCGACCGCCTCCATCTTCTGCGCCTGGCGCAGCTGCTCCTGGGCAGTCTCCAGCCTCTGTTCGGCCTGGACACGGGCAGTGACGTCGTAAGACGTGCTGGACGCACCGATGATCCGCCCGTCCGCGTCCTTCAGCACGCTGAAGCGTACCTCGTAATGGCGGCGTTCGAAGGCGTGGTCGCCGAATTCCTGGATGATGAAGAACTCTTCGCCGGCCAAGGCGCGCCCCCAGATTTCGTGCTGTTGCGCCACGTGGTCGGGCATGTCGGCGAACAGGTCGAGAAACAGGTCGCCGACGCGCGGCCGTTTGCCGAACACGCGTTCGAAGGCATCGACATTGGAGCGGTTGATGGCCAGGATGCGGTAGTCGAGGTCGAGCGCCGTCACCGCCGCGGTCGATCCGTCGATGACGTCGGAAAACACCTTGCGCTCGGCCAGGGCCCCGGCGACGCGCGTTTCCAGTTCGTCGTTGAGCGCGCGCAACTCGCCTTCGCTGCGCCTGAGCTCTTCGGCGACGCGC
>FTDB01002284.1_pt1 | contig 18987 bp, 17 predicted proteins | sample 1639741 | NCBI WGS metagenome assembly FTDB01 (sample SAMEA3914869, study PRJEB12502) | metagenome | biome: forest; material: soil | place: USA | collected 2012-03-12 | depth 0.1 m | reverse complement strand
CTTCCGGCGTCGGATCGCGCCGTTCGATTTTCAGGGGCCCAAGCGGTTTGTCAGCAGCCGGGGCGGCGTAGGCTTCGCATACGAACATGGCGGTCTCCAGAATGTGAGGGTGGACTCGCCTTGCATGTGTTTACCGTGCCGGCCGAAAACAAGACCGCGTGGGCGATTGTCAGGCAACGGTCCACAGGCTTTTGCTGGCGTGCCTACGGTCCTGACTCGCCGCGCAGCAGGACGGGGTAGACGCCTTCGATGTCGGCCGCCGGATGTTGTTCCTCCCGCTCGACATAGGCGGCGCGGCCGTCGAGGCTGGCCGCTTCCATGCGCAGGCAGACGATGTGGGCCGGTGTGGTGTGGACGTAGCGGCGCAGGAGCAGCCGTCCGTCGCGGCGCTTCAACACGACGCCCAGATTGCGGCGCGGCGGCTGGTTGACGCTGTAGACGACGAAGCCGCCGGAATCGGCATAGGGGCTCATATCCTCGCCGGCGATCTTGAGGACGCGTGTGCCGTCACCCAGCAGGCGCCGCAGATCGAAGAGCGCCGGGCTGTCGCTTTCATAGACGCCGAAGCCGCCGGCTTCGCGCCGGACATCGTCGTCGACCGGCAGGACGAACGGTCCGTCCGATGCGCTGCCGACCACGGTGAACGGGGCGGTCCGGCCGTCCCCACCCCGAAGGGTGGCGCGCGCGGCTTCGAGGTCGGCCAGGGTGCGGCCGAGGGCATTCACGCACCGTTCCTGATTGACCAGGTTGAGAAAAGCCAGGCTCCGGCCGCGTTCGTACTTGGTCCACGCCGCCTGCGACAGGCCGGCGGCGCGCGCCGCCTCGTCCTGGCTGACATGAATCTGCAGCCTCAGCCGGCGCAGGGCTTCGCCATAGGCGACGGCGCGCCGGCGTGTCAGGGCGTGGAGATCGTCGGAAGCCATCATGCATTGGCAACTATGCCGCGAGTTGATTGCGCGCGCCAGTGGTTTTTGCCCGGTGCTCGAATCAAACGGTGTTCTTCGATCCGCCTGCGGAGGCATCATAATGCCGGATAACAGTGTTGTAATTTTACAATGCTGTTACGCCATATCGCCTTAATTTCGAAAAAAAACCGAGCTCGAAACCTGGATAATCGGTGATCGAAGCGGGCTTTTCACGATCGCCGCCGCTGGAAGGCCGGTCTCGGCAGGTCGGAAATCACCGGATGATCGGGGCATACCGCGGGCGGTACGCCGCATTGTGTCCAAATTCTGTTTTTACAGAGAAAAATTCGACATAAAGCCAGGCCAAATCAACCGGTATGGCGGCTGTTACCGAGATCGGTATGGCTGTAATACGCCGGTATGTCCAAGAATATGTCCAGTTTTCGCGCGCGCGTACGTGTGTTCATCATTCTGGTTTACCAAATTTTTTAATCTATTCGACGCGTGGAATATCTTAGTCCGAAGCGTTTTTTCCATTTAGTCTTGATTAACCACTCCGTTCATAAGGCTTTCGAAGTTAGTTAGCTTTGGGGCGTTCAGTGAAGCATTCCATCATATCACGTACAGGCATGGCCGCATTTGCCGCCAGCCTGATCATCCTCCCCGTCCAGGCCAGCGCGGACGGTTCGAGAGAAATCCAGGTCGCCGGCCGCACCCTGACATTCCTGGACGGCGGGCCCACCGGCAAGGTGGTGTTCGGCATCGTCTATGACGCGTCGAAGCCCGCTTCGGTCGCCGAGAAGGATGAAGTCATGGCGGCGCTCGGCTCCGGCATGAGCGCCGGCGGCGCGACCGTCGTCGGCAAGCCGGTCGAAGCCGGCGCCATCGGGTCGGCCGGCGATGTCGGCGCGCTTTATCTCACCCACGGCGTCAACTACGCCGCGGCCGGCGCCGTCGCCAAGAGCAAGAAAATCCTCAGCATCAGCTCGGACATGGCCTGCGTCAATTCCGGCGCCTGCGTCATGGGCGTCGCTGCCAGCCCGAAGGTCGAGATCGTCGTCAATTCGGCGACCGCCGCCGCCGTCGGCGCGAAGTTCAAGGCCGCCTTCAAGATGATGATCAAGGAAATCTAGGCTTAGAGCCTGTGGAGAGTATTCATGCGTAAGTTCAAATCCCTTCTGGCCGCCGCTGCCGCGGTGCTGCCGGCGCTCGTCGGCGCCTCCGTCCACGCCCAATCGATCGACTACGGTTCGCTGGAAAGCCTGTTCGGGGAGCCCGTGACGACGTCGGCGACCGGTTCGCCGCAACGTTCGACCGAAGTGCCCGTCGACATGACGATCATTTCCGCCGACGACATCAAGCGGTCCGGCGCCCACGACCTGCCGACCCTGCTCGGCCGGGTTCCCGGCCTGGACGTGCTCAACTGGTCGAGCGACAGCGCCGACATCGGCGTCCGCGGCTACGACCAGGCCATGTCGCCGCGCCTGCTGGTGCTGATCAACGGCCGCCAGGTCTATCTCGACCACTATGGCTATACCGCGTGGTCGACCCTGCCGGTGCAACTTTCGGAAATCCGCCAGATCGAAGTCGTCAAGGGCCCGAATTCGGCGCTGTTCGGCTTCAACGCCGTGTCGGGCGTGGTCAATATCATCACCTACAACCCGAAATACGACACGGTCGATACGGCCAGCGCCAGCGTCGGCAGCCGTGACGAGCGCGAAGGCTCGCTGGTCCAGACCTTCCACCTGAATCAGCGCATCTCGGCGCGGGTTTCGGTCGGCGCCAGCAAGCAGCACGAGTGGGACAATACGGCGAACCTGACGGCGTACGGCTATCGCGCCGATCCCAGCCGCATCAGCGCCAATCTCGACACGGTCGCTTCGTTGAACGACAAGACCCAGCTACGCTTCGAATCGTCGCTGTCGAATTCGCAGGTCACCGACATGATCTCGAGCGGCAGCTATGGCGCCACCCGGTACGTCACCGGTTCGAACAAGCTCGACCTGACCTCGGACACCAAGCTGGGCCTGATCGACGCGACGGTGTATCGCAACACGCTGTCGGCCAAGAACTTCCTGGGCACCGTGCCGAACAATTTCGCCAACGACATCACCGACTTCAGCGTCGACGACCTGTTCAAGGTCGGCACCAAGCACACCTTCCGCATCAGCCTGGAAGAGCGCCGCAACACCCTGAACACCGCGCCGGTCGCCGGCGGCACTATCTTCTATAATGTCGCCGCCGTGTCGGGCATGTGGAACTGGGCCATTTCGGACGTCTTCAGCGTCGACGCCGCCGTGCGGTCCGACAACCTGTCGCTGGGCCGCAACGGCGCCTTCCCGGCCGGTTACCCGCTGGCCAGCAACAGCAACTGGGATCGCAAGATCAGCAAGCTGAGCTACAATGTCGGCGCCGTCTGGCGCGTCGACGACAATGACACGCTGAAGGCCATGACGGCCCAGGGCATCCAGGTCCCGACCCTGATCGAACTGGGCGGTCTGCAGCTCAGCGTGCCGGAACCCGGCTACACCCTGGCCTTCATGGGCAATCCGTTCCTGCGGGTGGCGGTCGTCAAGAACACCGAACTGTCCTATGACCACAATTTCGGCATCGCCAAGGTCGGCGTGCGCGTGTTTACCCAGACGACCACCGGCATCACCGGCCAGCCGGCGGGCAGCGAGCTGTTCCAGCCCCTGACCATGACCAGCGATCCGGCCGTTTCCTGGCAGAACGTCGCCAATTCGAAGATGTCGGGCGTCGAACTGACCGCGTCCGGCAAGCTCAACGGCGGTTACCACTGGAGCGGCGACTACACCACGACCAACCTCACGGACACGGTCTATGCCGCTCATAACCTGACGGTCGACAAGGCGGCCTTCGCCCAGACGACGCCGAAGGGTCGCGGCAACGCCTCGCTCGGCTGGGCCGGCGGCAAGTGGTCGCTGGACGGTTTCGTCCACTACACCTCCAGCTTCGACGGCTATGCGCTGAGCGGCGGCGCCCTGACGCCCATCAAGGCCTACACCACCCTGGCGGCCAACATCGCCTACGCGGTCACGCCGAAGATGACGGTCGCGCTGAGCGGCCAGAACCTGGGCAACGCCCATCAGATCGAAACGACCGGCCTGCGCGTTCCGCAGACGGTGTTCCTGACCCTGAACAGCAACTGGTAACGCGAAGGCGCGGGGAAAGGCAGACGCCGTTCCCCGCGCCCCCTTTGTAAATGCATTCGAACCGAAGCCCGCAAGCGGCTTCGTAACAGGAGTTCCTCCCATGGCGACATCGGTTTCCCCGAAGGCCAAGACAGGCTGGAGCCGGCCTTCCGACTGGCCGTTCCTGCGCAAGTTCATGGTTCCGGCCTGCGTGTCGGTCGGCCTGATCGTCATTCTGGCGGTCTTTGCCTCGATGGCGCTTGACGCCCAGACCAAGCGCATGGACGCGGTGGTGCACGGCGCGATGAGCAATGCCTTGTTCATCGCCAATGTGCGGTCGGAACTGCGCGGCGACGCCCGCGATCTCTACAGCACCCTGGCGGCGCGCGCCGCCAACGACACGACCAAGGGCAGCGCCGCCGCGGCCAACAAGATCTCGGATCACCTGAAGACGCTGGAAGACCAGGTCAAGGCCCGCGCCGCGTCGCTCACCGACGCCGACGACAAGAAGAGCTATGACGCCCTGGTCAAGGAAATCGACAACCAGAACGGCGCCGTGACCTTCGTCTCGTCGATGCTGGAAGTCGACCTCAATGCCGCGATCTCCTTCCTGGGGCCCTATGCCGCCTCGGAGCAGAATACCGACACCATCGCCGACGACATCCTGGCCCGTGCCGAAGCCAAGTCCAAGGCGCTGGCCGCCGAAAGCACCAAGTCGGCCAATAGCGAACGCCTGCTGCTGGGTGTCCTGTCGCTGATCGCCGCGGTTGCCGCGGGCTCGCTCAGTGTCTTCATCGGCCGCTCGACCTCGCGTTCCGTTGGCAAGATCGCCGAAGCGACGCGCCGCCTGGCCGATGCCGACATGAGCGTCGAACCCGGCGCCCTGGTGCGCGGTGACGAACTGGGCCAGGTCGTCGAAGCCCTGCGCGTTTTCAAGGACGTGACCCTGCACAGCCGCACGCTCAGCGCCGAGCAGGAGGAAGCCGCCAAGGCCCGCCTGTCGCGCGCCAGCGAAATGGAGCAGCTGATCGCGGGCTTCAACCAGGATTTCTCGAACCTGATCCTGGGCGTCGAAAAGGCTTCGGGCCACCTGGAACAGAGTGCGTCGATCCTGATCGCGACGTCCGAGGACAACCGCACGCGCTCCAAGTCGGCCGTGACCTCGATCTTCGGGGTACGCGATTCGATGTCGGCGGTCGCCGCCGCTTCGGAAGAGCTGGGCGCCACGATCTCCGAAGTCGACCGTCAGGCCACGGCCTCGGCCGGCGTCGCCCGCGACGCGACCGATCGCGCCAACCAGACCCAGACGGCGGTGGCCGGTCTGACCCAGGCGGTCGGCCGCATCAACGAGATCGTCGACCTGATCTCGTCGGTCGCCAAGCAGACCAACCTCCTGGCGCTCAACGCCACCATCGAAGCGGCGCGCGCCGGCGACGCTGGCAAGGGCTTCGCGGTCGTGGCGCACGAAGTGAAGGGCCTGGCCGAACAGACCTCCAGCGCGACCAGCGACATCCGTGCGCGCATCGCCGAGGTCCGTCAGGCCGCCGACCAGACGACCCAGGAAATCGCCGCCATTGCCGAGGTCATCGTGCAGATGCAGGGGATTTCCGAAAACACCTCCGAGTCGGTGCGCCAGCAGGTGCAGGCGACTCAGGAAATCACCCAGAGCCTGTCCAGTGCCCTGCAAGGCGCCGGCCATGCCTCGTCGACGATCGAGGAACTGAACCAGGCGGCGGAAGAAGCCGGCCAGGTCTCCAGCGCCGTCACCGAAGCGTCGAGCAGCCTGTCGAAACAGGCCGACCAGATGAAGACGGTGGTGGAAACCTTCCTGCGCCGGGCCGCCACGCTCTAAGCCCGGCTCGACGTCTCGCTATCAAGCCGCGATGGGTTTACCCCATCGCGGCTTTATCTATTGTGCGTCGTAAGCGGTTGACGGCCCGGTCCACGCTGTGGCATCAGCAGGCAGCATGCGGGTGTAGCTCAATGGTAGAGCAGCAGCTTCCCAAGCTGAATACGAGGGTTCGATTCCCTTCACCCGCTCCAGCTTTTCCCCTTCAGAGCCGCGAACCTTCGCTTTTTAAAGCGTCAGTGACGATCTCTGCGAGCACGTCGAGATCGATATCCTTTATGGATTTGAACTTGATGCAGTATCCGGTGATCTTGGCCTTCCCGAGCCGCGATCCATAGGTCTCGGACAGGTGGGTCTTGTCCTTGAGGCCCATGACGTAGACGGAGATTCCGGACGTATTGGCGCTCAGACCGATCTTGTACCAGGCTTTTGAACTCCCATCGGCATAACGAAGCGTCTCCGACCCGTATCCGATATTTGGATTTGAAACGACCTTGCCGTCGTCGTTCCTGCCATCCATGAACCAGAGTGTGGCGCCGGGCGAAATCGCCAGGATACGCCGATGCAGGTCCCGCAATTCATCGCCCTTGGCCGGTGACTGATCGCCGATATATCTGTCGATCTGCTCATGCACGTTCATGCAAAGGATCTCCGTTTCCCTGATCGATAATCGTCAGGGATGAGGTCGTCCAGGCTTATGTGCCGCTCGACAAGATCTCTGCCTTCGGAGCCGACTCGAACCCTGCCAGACGCAGGCCGCAAGGTTGGCGCATTCTGTGAATTGGGTGGCGGGTTTGGTGGATGTGTCTCTCGCCCGGTTGCGCGACATTGGGGTCGTCACAAAGGAGAGACCCCCATGTCCAAGACATCGTCCAAAACATCGAAGCCCAGCAAAACCGCCGTGGTCACCGGCGCATCCTCCGGTATGGGCCACGCCATAGCCAAGCAGTTGCTTAAGGACGGCTATCGCGTCTTCGTCGCGGCGCGCAGCGTCGAAAAGATGAGCGATCTGGTGCGCCAGGGCGCCGTCGCCATAAGGATGGACATCTCGAAGGCCGAAGACATCGAGGCCGCCGCGCAAACCATCCTGAGCCAGGCCGGTGCCGTCGACGTGCTGGTCAACAATGCGGGCTACGGCCTGTTCGGCGCCATGGAGGACATCGGCGTCGATGAAGCGCGGTACCAGTTCGAGGTCAATGTCTTCGGACCGGCGCGGCTGACGCAGCTTCTGCTGCCCGCCATGCGCGAAAAGCGCTCGGGCACCATCGTCAACATCACCTCGATGGGCGGCAAGATCTATACGTTGCTGGGCAGCTGGTACCACGCGACCAAACATGCCCTTGAGGGCTGGTCGGATTGCCTGCGGCTGGAAGTCGAGCCGTTCGGCATCCGCGTGGTCGTGATCGAACCCGGCGTTATCGAAACCGGTTTCGGCGAGGTCGCCCTGGACGGCATGCTGACGCGGCCGGGTGTCGGTGCCTATGACGAGGTGACGCAGCGCGTCGCCCGGGTCACCCGCGCCAGCTACGGGCAAGGCACGGGGACCAAACCGGAGGTGATCGCCCGCGTTATCTCAAGAGCCGTGAAGGCTCGCCGGCCGAAAACCCGTTATGCCGCCGGCCGGTATGCGAAACTCATGATCGGCGTGCGGAAATGGTTTGGCGATCGCGTATTCGACGGTCTTATACTGGGCCAGATGAAGTGATCCGCGGATTCATGGACATCAAATCGTAGAGAATGCGGAGGCTTTATGCCCAATAACATTCCGGCGGACCGCTGCAAGCTGCATGGCGCCTTCTGGCGGGCCATGGAACGCGCCGGTGTGCCCGCGGTCGCCGTGCTGCGTCAGGCACGGCTACCGGCCATCCTGCTGGGCGGGCAACCGTTTGTCAGCACAAGCCAGTTTTTCACCCTGTGGCGCGCGCTGGAAACCCTGAGCGACGATCCGGCCTTCGGCATCAGGCTGGTGCAGATGTCGGACCCGGAGGGATATCCGCCGGCTTTCCTGGCGGCCTATTTCGCGCGGGATTACCGCGATGCCCTGATGCGGACGGCGCGCTTCAAGCGGTTGTGCACGCCCGAGGAACTGCACATCTCGGAAACCCTGCATGAGGTCGTCCTGACCACGAAATGGCTTTTTGCCATGGAACCGGAACCGGCGATCTCAACCGATGTGGCCTTTGCCCTGCTGCTGTCCATCGGGCGTCACGGCACGGGGCAAAACCTGACGCCCGTGCGCGTCGAGTTGATGCGGGCGAAGCCGGAAGGGGGCGCGCACGAAGCGTTTTTCGGCTGCCCGGTACATTTCCAGGCTGGCCGGAACGCGCTGGTCCTGAAGCCCGGCGATCTGGAGCGGCCGTTCCCGGGGCACAATCCCGAACTGCTGGAGATGCTGACGCCCGCGCTTTCGGCCGCGCTCGGCGAACTGGATGCCAGCGACGCCATCGGCGATCAGGTCAAGGCCGTGCTGAGGGGCAAGCTGGCGAGCGGCCGTCCCGAACTCTCGGACGTCGCGCGGGATCTGGGCCTGAGTGAACGGACCCTGCAACGACGCATTACTGACGAAGGGACGAGCTTTCGCGCGCTGCTGAACGAAGCCCGGCGTGAATGGGCCTGTCAGCTGCTCCGCGACGGACACTCGGGGATCGACGAAATCGCCTACCTGCTGGGCTACCAGGATACACGCTCGTTCTGCCGGGCCTTCAGCGATTGGGAAGGCATGCCGCCAAACCGATGGCGAAAGGCAAACGGTAGCCAGACGTCGTTGCTGGCCGAGCCAGAGGATGCGGTACATTGAAGGCAAGGGGGGCGCCGCCTGCGGATGCCGGCGGCGCTTTCGTCGTTTACCGACCTTGAAGCAGCAGGCCCAGCGGCGCCAGCGGGCCGACCGGAATGAAATCGAAGTCGAGGAAGCCCTGGGCGGCCAGGGGCAGGGCCGCGATGGTCGCCCGGGCGTCGTCGACCGAATCCGCCTGCATCAGGAAGATGACGCCGGGTACGTCGCCGCGGAACCAGAATTGCTCGATCTTGCCGTCGAGATAGAGTTTCAGGGTGTCGGGAACCTCCTTCGGCATGATCTGCTGGCGTTCCTGGTCGGTGATCGGCTTGGCGGGCTTGGCGATGGCGAAAACCTTCATGATGTGTCTCCTTGCTGAGGTTTCGGAAGACGGTTTAAGCCTTGGGGGCGTTCGGTGCTATTGGCGTAAACGCCATTTATGGCGCCATTTACGCCAAAGAATTTACGCGCGTTTCCTTGATCGGAAAGCGGTGCGGGCGTATGTGGAGGTCGTTGTTCAGGAGACATGCCATGCGTATCGCCGTGGTCGCCCTTGAGGGGTTGTGGGACACCGGACTGACCGTCATGCTCGACGCCTTCGGCCTGGCCAATACCTTCGCGCGGGTCCAGATGAAGGGCACGCTGCATTTCGACGTGACGACCGTCGGCGTGCGGCGCAAGGTCCGCTCGGGGCAGGGGCTGGCCATTCCCGTGCAGCCGGTAACCCCGGACCTGAAGCCCGACTGGGTGGTGATGCCCGCCCTGGCGACCGGATCGCCGGACCGCCTGCTGCCGGCGCTGCAACGGCCGGACGTCCGCCAGGCCGTGACGCAGTTGCGCGACTGGCATGCCCGGGGTGCAGGGATTGCCGCATCGTGTATCGGCTCGTTCCTGCTGGCGGAAACCGGTCTGCTCGACCACCAGCCGGCGACGACGACGTGGTGGCTGGCGCCGTTGTTTCGCCAGCGTTACCCCGATGTCCGGCTCGACGAGACGCGTATGCTGGTGCCGGCGGGCCGGGTGGTCACGGCCGGCGCGGCGATGGGCCATCTCGACCTGGCGCTGTGGCTGATCCGTCAGGCCAGCCCGGCCCTGGCCGACCTTGTCTCGCGTTATCTGCTGGCCGATATCCGCTCGTCGCAGACGCCCTACATCATCCCCAACCATCTGGCGCAGGCCGATCCGTTGATCCAGCGTTTCGAAGGCTGGGCGCGGGCGCACCTGAAGGACGGGTTTTCACTCGACGCAGCGGCGGACGCGCTGGCGACCAGCACGCGCACCCTGCAGCGCAGGTGCCAGGCCGTGCTCGGCAAGTCGCCGCTGGCCTATTTCCAGGACCTGCGCGTCGAACACGCCCGTTCGCTGCTGCACGGCAGCGGTCTCGACCTCGACGCCATCGCGGCCGAGGTCGGTTATGTCGACGGTGCGACGCTGCGCACGCTGTTGCGCGAACGCCTGGGCCGCGGCGTGCGTGAGCTGCGTGCCGACCTTCGCTGACAACGGGCGCTGATTACGAGGCGTTACCTTTCTTGATGCCGCCGCGCCTTTACCGGCCGGCGCAAGCTGGGCTACGGAAAGGCCATGGAACACCTTTTCTCCTACGGCACGCTGCAACTCGACAGCGTCCAGATGGCGACGTTCGGGCGCCTGCTCGATGGCCGCGACGACGCCATGCCTGGCTATTGCACCGAGATGCTGGAAATCACCGATCCCGAGGTGCTGAAGACCAGCGGCGAGCGTTTCCATCCGGTGGTCATGCCGTCGGACGATCCGGCGGACCGGGTGGCGGGCAAGGTGTTCACCATCACCGCCGAAGAACTGGCCCATGCCGACGCCTATGAGGTCTCGGATTACAAGCGCGTGCAGGTAAGGCTGGTCTCCGGGTTCGACGCCTGGGTCTATGTGAAGGCGTAAGCGATGGATGAACACGACCGCCTGATCGCCCTGACCGCGGCCGAGGACCGGGCCCTGGCCCTGCTCGATGCCATCGAAGCCGCCGGCCTGATCCGGCCCGGCCGTACCGAGCGCGAGATCGAGAAGGACATCTACGCCATGGCCGAGCGCGATTTCGGCGTCGAGGTCCATTGGCACAAGCGGATCGTGCGCGCGGGCGCCAACACGCTGGCCATCTTTTCCGACAATCCGCCGATCCTGACCATCCAGGACGACGATATCGTCTTCCTGGACATCGGGCCGGTATTCGAAGCCTGGGAAGCCGATGTCGGCCGCACCTATGCGGTCGGCGCCGATCCGGTGAAGCAGGCCCTGGTGCGTGACCAGCCGGTCATTTTCGAAGCGGTGAAGGCCTGGTACGACAGCCACCCCGACGTCACCGGCGCCGAGCTCTACGCCGTGGCCGTCGCCGAGTCGGAAAAGTGCGGCTGGCGCTTTGCCGGTCAGATCGCCGGGCACATCGTCGCCGAATTCCCGCATGCGCGCGTGCCGGGCGAGAAATTCCACGGCCATATCCGGCCGGAAAACCCGACGCGGATGGCTGAACCCGACGGGCTGGGGCGGCGACGCCACTGGATTCTGGAAATCCACCTGGCCGAACCAGGCGGGACCTTCGGCGGGTTTTATGAGAAGCTGCTGACACGGGCCTAACGGCTGTACAGCATCTCCGACACCTTGACCGCATAACGGTCGGTCATGCCCGAGACGAAGTCGGTCAGGGCGTGCAGGGCGTCGTAGGCGTTGTCGAGGCCTTCGACATGCAGGCCCAGGGCGCGCGCCAGCTGCTGGTGATAGGACGACAGGTCATCGATCTTCCACGTCTTGCTCAGGTCGTGGAACAAGGGGATCAGGCCGTCCAGAGTCTTGTAGATGACGTTGCGGCCGAAGACTTCCAGCTCGGTCTTGCGCGGCGCGTTGAAGATCCGTTCGCGGGCGACCTGCTTGATGCGGGCGAATTCCTCGGCCTTGGCGGAGACCTCGATCAAGCCCGACGAGAAGGTGCCGTCCATCAGGGTGTCGTAGTTTTCCTTGAACGCCTCGACGCAGGCGGCGATGGCGCCGCCCACAGCGCGGGCGCGCATATGGGCGATTTCGGCGGCTTCGGACTTGTAGCTGTATTCGCGGTTCGACCGGGCGAACAGGGTCATCATCAGGTCGCGCGCCTGGCCGAACGGGACGTCGCCACAGGTGAAGGCGTCTTCCAGGTCCATGATATTATAGCAGATATCGTCGGCGGCCTCCATCAGGAAGACCAGCGGATGGCGCTTCCACCAGGTACCGGTTCCCGCCTGCATTTCAGGCAGGCCCAGCGCCTGGGCGGCCTGCGCGAACAGCGCCGCATCGTTTTCGAACAGGCCGAATTTCTTGAGCCCGCAATAGGTTTGCGGCGGCTTGGCGCTGATATTGGCGGTGGCCGGATATTTGGCGAAGGCGCCGAGCACGCTGAGACTCAGCCGCATGCCGCCTTCGTCGGCATACATCTCTTTGCGCGACAGGATGCGAAAGCCTTGGGCATTGCCTTCGAACGTCTTGAATTCCTGGCGGTCGCGGGCGGCCAGGTCGGCGACGATGCCTTTCGGCGCATCGAAGCGTTCCTCGAACCAGCGGCCGATCGCCGCCTCGCCGGAGTGGCCGAACGGCGGATTGCCGATGTCGTGGGCCAGGCAGGCCGCCTGGACGACGCCGGAGATCTTGTCGCGCTCGCCGTCGCTCAGGCCCTTCTCGTCGACCAGCCATTGCCCGACCTCCATGCCCAGGGTGCGGCCGACGCTCGACACCTCGACGCTGTGGATCAGGCGGTGGTGGATATGGTCGTTGTCGTAAAGCGGGTGGACCTGGGTCTTGTTGGCCAGGCGGCGAAACGGCGCCGAAAAGGTGATGCGGTCTATGTCCTGCATGTACATCGGACGGCCCGGCCGCTCGGGATATTCCGGCGTCATCAGGCGCGTGGTGTTCAGCAGGTTTTTCCAGTCCACGGGTGGCTCCGTCCGTTAAGATTTAGAGCCTTATTCCGTGTCGGTTCCCCGATCCACCTTTTTCAGCGCGACCTCCATGCCGGCGATCAGCAGTTCCAGGCCGTCCCGGAAATGCGCGTCCGGTGTGCCGGCGCGATAGGTGGCCAGGGCCGCGGCCAGGTCGGGATAGGCTTTCGCGCTGCCGTCCAGCGCGGCGATGGCTTCGGGCGAGGGCGCGTCGCTCTGTTCCTCCAGCACGCAGCCGACGACATAACGGCTGACAGCGATCCAGAAGGTCATGGTCCGGGCCGGCGAGAGGCCGTGGGCGGTCATGAAGGTCACCATGCCCTGAAGTTTGGTCAGGTCGTCGGGCTCGGCTTCGGTGCCGGCGTGGACACGGGCGCCGTCGCGCACGCTGAGCAGGGCGTGGCGGAAACTGCCGGCGTTACGCCGCGTGAAGGCCTGCCACGACTCGCCGGGTTCGGGTTCGCGGCAGGTATGCCAGCGACGCAAAATCTCGGCATTCATCGCCTGCAACAGGTCGCGCTTGTTGCGGAAGTGCCAGTACAGCGCCGGCTGCTGCACGCCCAGCCGTTGCGCCAGCTGCCGCGTGCTGAGCGCGTCGATACCGACCGCGTTCAGAAGATCGATGGCGGCGGTGACGATAGCGGGTTTGTCCAGTTTCATGCTTGACTCATTTTCATCGCTTCCTTATCAGCGATAAGGCCCTTATCGGTGATAAATTTTATGTCTAAGACGCCCACGGCCAGCCTTGTACCCATCTTTTTGACGGTCATCCTCGACGCGGCGGGGATCGGCCTGGTCCTGCCCGTGCTGCCGGACCTGTTCGGCGCGACGGCGGGCGCGGGGACGTCGGGCCTTGCCTACGGCTTTTTCCTGTCGCTGTACGCCCTGATGCAGTTCCTGTTCGCGCCCCTGTTGGGCAGCCTGTCGGACCGCATCGGACGCAAGCCCATCCTGCTGGCCTCGATCGGTGGGGCGGCGGTAAACTATGCCGCCATGGCCTTTTTGCCGCCCTTGTGGGTGCTGTTCGTCCTGCGCGCTATCGCCGGCGTGACCGGTGCCTCGATCTCGGTGGCCTCCGCCTACCTCGCCGACCTGTCGACGCCCGAGGATCGCGCGGCGCGCTTCGGCCAGCTGAGCGCCTGTTTCGGCATCGGCTTCATCTTGGGGCCCGTCGCCGGCGGCCTGCTGCGCGAGGTCGGGCTCAACTGGCCGTTTGCCGTGGCGGCGGGGGTGGCCGGGCTGAACCTGCTGCTGTGCCTGGTCCGCCTGCCGGAATCGCGCGCGGCGGAGCCGTCAACCGAGGGATTCGATCCGTTGGCCGGTTTCCGCGAGATCGGCCATTTCCGCAACCTGGCGCCGCTGCTGATGGTGTCGGTCGTCTTCGCCCTGGTCGGCGAGGTCGGCGGCAGCGTCTGGGTCTTCTACACGCACCAGAAATTCCAGTGGCACGGCGTCACCGTCGGCATCAGCCTGGGCCTCTTCGGCCTGTTCCATTCGCTGGCCCAGGCCTTTTTGATCGGCCCGGTGACCAAACGACTGGGCGATCGCCTGGCGCTGCTGGTCGGCATGGCCTGCGACATGGCGGCCTATACGGCCATGGCTCTGCTGACCGACGGATGGTTCGTCTTTGCCCTGATCCCCCTGTTTTGCCTGGGCGGCATGGCGCCGTCGGTCCTGGCCGCCGTGCTCAGCCGCAAGGTGGGCGAGGACCGCCAGGGCCAGCTGCAGGGCGTGGTCGCCAGCCTGGCCAGCCTGGCCTCGATCGTCGGCCCGACCCTGTTCCTCAGCCTGTACTTCGCGACCCGCGGCGTCTTTCCGGGCCTGGTGTGGATCGCCGGGGCGGCGCTGTACCTCGTCTGCCTGCCCGTTGTGGCCCGCCGCTCGGCTATTGAAGGGGGCGTGGCCAATTAAGGCGTTGCGGTTGCGAAGACCTTGGGCTATCGAAAAATTCGAATGCGCCCTGAGTCTGTCGTGAAATCGGGTCTGCGCACGTTTAAGGGATTTCGGTCATGACCCAGATGGTGACGGTCTTCGGCGGTTCGGGTTTCGTCGGCAAGCAGGTCGTGCGCGCCCTGGCGCGGCAGGGCTGGCGCATTCGCGTCGCCGTGCGTCAGCCGGTCATCGCCTACGACCTCAAGCCGAACGGCGACGTCGGCCAGATCCAGGTCGTGCGCTGCGACATCCGCCGCGACGCCGACATCCAGGCTGCCCTGCACGGCGCCACCGCCATCATCAACCTGGTCGGCATCCGCCATCAGTCGATGGGCACCAGCTTCGACGGCGTCCACCGCGCCGCCGCCACGCGCGTCGCCGAACTGGCCGCCGCCCGCGGCATCCACGATTTCGTCCAGGTTTCGGCGCTGGGCGCCGACCCCAAGGCGCCGTCGCAATATTCCGCCTCCAAGGCCAAGGGCGAAGACGGCGTGCGCAAGGCCATCCCCCAGGCGGTGATCGTCCGCCCCAGCCTGATCTTCGGGCCGCAGGACAGCTTCATCACGCAACTGGCCGGCCAGGTGAAGACCTTCCCGGTCATGCCGGCCGTCGGCGGTGCCAAGACGAAGTTCCAGCCGGTCTATGTCGGCGACGTCGCCGCGGCCATCGCCCGCGTGCTGGGCAATCCGTCGGCTTATGGCCAGACCTATGAACTGGGCGGTCCGGAAGTCTATGCCTTCGGCGACCTGATCAAGTATGTCGGCCGCGAAGTCATGGCGCCGCGCCCGCTGGTCTACCTGCCGGTGCTGGGCGCGCGCGTCATCGGCGTGTTCGGCGATATCGCCGCCGGCCTCGGCTTCCCGCCGCTGCTGACCACCGACCAGGTGCTGATGCTGAAGCGCGACTACGTCGCCCAGGGCAAGGGTCTCAAGGACCTGGGCATCGCGGCGACGGCGCTGGAATCGATCGCGCCCGGCTATCTGTGGCGCTTCCGCACCAATGGCCAGTTCGCCATTCCGGTCAGCGCCGACGTGTAAATTATATCCAGGCTGTAACCGAGCCATCGGATCTTCAGGGTTTCGTTAACCCTGAAGCGTATATTTGTGCAATCCGCGCCCCAGTAGAGTTGGTTGCACCATGAAATTCTCGATCGGCCACAAGCTTTTCGCCGCCTCCCTCGTTTTCGTCATCGCCATGGCGGCCTTCGTCGCCGGCTCGTGGGCGTCGCTGACGCACCTGCGCACCCTGCAGGACCAGGGCATGACGCAGGTCCGCTCGGCCGCCCTGGCCGGTCAGTTGTCGGGGCAGGGCGCCGCCCTTTACCAGATCATCGCCGACGCCGAGATCAACCGCGAGCTCGGCCAGACCGCCACCGACTGGGCCCAGGCCAAGGCCGACACGGCCAGCCGCTTCCAGGCCCTGCACGATCTGCTGAAGGATCCGGCGCAACTGGCGCGCCTCGACAAGGCGCAGGCCGCCTATAACGACTATACCGCCGCCTTCGACAACCAGATGCTGCCGGCGCTGAAGGCGACGGCCGACCTGACCGCCGATATCCGCGCCATGGACGGCCAGCTCGACGCCAAGCGCGAAGCGATGACGGCGCCCCTGGTCGAACTCAGCCACGTCTGCGACCAGGCCGCGGGCCAGGCGGACAAGGACTTCGACGCCCTGTCGGGCCAAATCCTGGTCATGGGCAGCCTGATCGGTATCCTGGCCCTGGTTGTCGGCGCCGCCGTCAACTTCCTCGCCGTGCGCCACATCTCGGCGCCGCTGAAAACCCTGTCGGGCCTGCTGCACAGGCTGATCCGCGGCGACACGGTGGCGTCCGTGCCGCACGAAAGCCGCCACGACGAGGTCGGCGACATCGCGCGCGCCGTCTCGGCCTTCAAGGCCAACCTCGCCGAGGTGGCGCGGCTGGAGACCGAGCAGGCCGAGGCCCGCGTCCGCATGGAGCGCGACAATGCCAAGGCCTTGCAGATCCTGAAGAGCGCCGAGGGTTTCGAGCACCAGATCAAGTCGGTCGCTGCCCGCGTCGGCGACACGGCCCGCGACCTGAACCAGGCCGCCGAAAAGCTCGACAGCGCGGCGCGCGAGGCCGACGAACGGTCGAGCTCGATGGCCGCCGTCACGTCGCAGTCCTCGGGCAATATGCAGACCGTGGCGTCGGCGACCGAAGAGCTGTCGGCCTCGATCGCCGAGATCGGCCGCCAGGTCGAGGACACCACCCTGATGACCCTGGCCGCCACCGAGCAGGCGCAGAAGACCAGCGAGACCGTCGACAACCTGTCGCGCGCCGCCGCCCGCATCGGCGACGTCGTCGCCCTGATCCAGGATATCGCCGGCCAGACCAACCTGCTGGCGCTGAACGCCACCATCGAGGCGGCGCGGGCCGGCGCGGCGGGGGCGGGCTTCGCGGTCGTCGCCGGCGAGGTCAAGACCCTGTCGGCGCAGACGACGCGCGCCACCTCGGAAATCCGGGACCACATCAAGACGATGCAGGATGTGACCCACGAAACGGTCGAGGCCATCCGCTCGATCTCGGAAACCATCGAACGCATCAATGGCGTCGCCACGGCGATTGCCGCCGGCGTCACCGAACAGACGGCGGCCACCGGCAATATCGCCGCGAATATCGCCCAGGTCGCCACCGGCGCCCAGGACATCAATACCGACCTGGTTCACGTCGCGCGCGCTTCGCAGACCACCTCGGAAACCTCGCGCACCGTGCTGGATGGCGCCGGCGCCCTGGGCGACCAGGTCGAGGCCATGTCGGCCGAGGTCAACAGTTTCCTGAAACTGCTGCGAGTAGCAGCTTAATCGCGACCGCGATTAAGCTTTTTTGCTTGGCGTTCAAGCGCCACGCGGGCTCCTCGCATGAGCTCGGGCGGGCGGTCGCCCTTGCCGAACGCTGACGCGTTCGGAGATGTGGTAACAAAAAAGCCCTCCGTCGCGGCTGCGGCGGAGGGCTTTTTTTGACCTATGGATGCGCTTAGTGGCGCAGGCCGAACCACCATACCAGGGCGCCGGCACCGACGACGACGCGCCACAGGGCGAAGAAGCCGTAGCCGCGCTTCTGGATGAAGTTGATGAACGGCTTGATCACCAGCATGGCGGCCAGGAAGGCCACGACGAAGCCGATAGCGATCGTAATATACTGGTCGTGGGTAATCGTCTTGTAGCCCTTGACGAAGTCCAGCGTAAATGCGCCGAGCATGGTCGGAATGGCCAAGAAGAACGAGAATTCCGCCCCGGCCTTCTTGTCGACCTTGCACAGCATGGCGCCGATCAGGGTCGAGCCGGAGCGCGACATGCCGGGCACCATGGCCAGGCACTGGAAAACACCGATGATCAGCGAGGTCTTGAGGTCGAGCTTCATCGAGTCGTGGTGCGCCGGCGCGGGCGCGTACTTGTCGACCGCCCAGAGCGCGATGCCGCCGACGATCAGGCCGCAGCTGACGACCGGAATGTTGGTCAGCAGGGCTTCGATATAGTGATGGACGGCCAGGCCCAGAACGACGGCTGGCGCGAAGGCGACCAGGACTGAGATGGCGAAGCGGCGGGCTTCGGCGCTGGTCGGCAGCTTGACGACCACGGACCACAGACGCTGAAAGTACAGCACCACCACGGCCAGGATGGCGCCCAGCTGGATCATCACGGTGAAATTGCCGTTGGGATCGTCGAAGCCGGTAAGGGCTTCGGAAATCGCCAGGTGCGCGGTGGACGACACCGGCAGAAATTCGGTGAAGCCTTCGATCAGGCCGAGCAATACGGTCAGAAGATAATGCATGGTGGTGCGCCCCAGAATGCCAATTTGAAATGGTATAACGGGGTGTAATGCAAATTGTGCGCCGCGGGAATGGGGATTCTTACGGGCGGTTTTTTGCGCTCAGGCGCCGCAGGACCTCGGCGGTACCCCTCGCCGCACGAGCAGCGGCGCGCGGTCGCCAACTCGCTTTGCGATTTGGGGATTTGAGCCTGTATGGCTACTCCGCGGCGTGGGGCAGGATGTGCGGGTGCATGCCGATATAGCGCAGTCGCGCCTTGGGCGCCGCGCCGGACTGCATCTGTTCGATGGCGTGGGCCAGGATGCCGGCGCTGCGCCCGATGCCGTACAGCACCAGGGGCGCCTCGCGCGGCAGGTCCATGTGCCGGCCGATCAGCGCCATGGCCAGAGACATGCCGACCGGGCGGCCGCTGAGATCCTCGCCGACCTTCAGGATGGCCTTGAGGTCGTCGCCCATGTGCGGGGCGGCGTCGATCAGGCTCTGCGCCCGCACGGTTTCCGACGGCGACTGGTCGGCCTCGAAACCCGGAATTTCCAGCCCGCGCTCCAGCAGCGCCTTGGCCACGGCCTGGGCGTTGCCCTGGCGGCGGACCTGGGTGACATAGGCCTCGGCGCGCGAGATGCGGCCGCCGAGGCGGGGCCCGGTGACGG
>FTDB01002095.1_pt1 | contig 19012 bp, 25 predicted proteins | sample 1639741 | NCBI WGS metagenome assembly FTDB01 (sample SAMEA3914869, study PRJEB12502) | metagenome | biome: forest; material: soil | place: USA | collected 2012-03-12 | depth 0.1 m | reverse complement strand
TGGCGCCCAGGGCTGCCTGGCTGGTGGGGTCGACGCCGCCGCCGATGATCTCTTCCGGCGTGAAATTCAGCTGGTAGCCGTTGCCGGCCAGGCCGTTGACGGCGGGCGCCGGACGCGAGGGCGTCCCCATGGGCGGCGGCTTGAGGCGGAAGCTCAGGCCGAGATCGGGGCTGACACGCGATACCGAATTGGCTTTCAGCGGCGCCAGCGGGCCGTCGCGCAGGGTATAGCCGTAGCCGTTGACGAATTTTTCGTAGGCGTTGAGTTGCTGGATATAGGTCGTCGCGGGTACCCATTGCGGTCCGCGCTTGAGATTGACAAGGAACTGCGTTTCGTTGCCGACCTGGCGGACCTTGTCCTTGGGGGCGATGGCCGCCATTTCGGCGAGCGTGAAGGGCAGGAATTTCACGGGACGGCGGGCGGCGCCGACGACGGCCAGTTGCTGGGCGGTGTAGCCGACCGTGCCCTTGAGCGTGACCTTGGGCCCCGATGGCGCCGACGGCGTGTCGGCCCGCGCGGCCTGAGCCGCCAGCAAGCCCGCGGACAAGGCCGCCGTTATCATGAGCGCCTTGGCCCTGAATGTAGAAATCCTGCGCATGTTCGTCCCCGGAGCGCGGCGTTTTGCCGCCTTTCAGATGTACCACGCCTGTGGATTAAGTAAACGGGCCGGCCAGGCCTCCTGGGCGACGGGCATTGTCACCAATTTGTCGTGAGCAATTTGCGAATCCGCTCGCCTAAGGCAGGCTTTTTCGCTATCCCCACGCGATGACGCAGCCCCTCCCCCTCGATGCCGCCACCCAGCTTCCTGTCTGGGACCTTTCCGATCTCTACAGCGGTCCCGCCGACCCGAACATCGAAGCCGATTTCGCGCGCGGGGCGGCGCATATCAAGGACCTGGCCAGGCTGCAGGGCCAGTTCATCGCCGCGCGCGGCAATGCCGAACGGCTGGGCCTGCTGATCGACCAGGCGGCGGGCCTGTATGAGAAAGCCATGGACGACATGGGCGGCGCCATGGCCTTTGCCGCGCTTGCGAGCACCATCGACCGCGACAACATCCATGTCGCCAAGCTGCAATCCGACCTCGGCGCCCAGGCGGCAATGATCTCGGCCGACAGCCTGTTCCTGTCGCTTGAGCTGAACAAGCTCGACGACTGGGAAATCGAGATGGCGCTGAAATCGGTCGATAAGGCGCAGAAGTGGCGGCCGTGGCTCAGGCGCGTGCGCGCCAGCCGTCCGCACGAGCTTTCGGCCGACCTGGAACGGCTGATGCTGGAACGCATGCCGGCGGTGGGGCAATGGACGCGGCTGTTCGACGAGACGCTGACGCGGCTGCGCGCCAAGGTGGGCCCAAAAAGCAAAGAGGAGTCCCTGACCCTCAACGACGCCCTCACCCGCCTGTCGGCGCCCGATCCCGCCGTGCGCAAGGCGGCCGCGGCCGGGCTGACGGGGGCGCTGAAGGACAATGCACCGGTGCTGGCCCTGGCGCTCAATACGCTGGCCTTCGAAAAGCAGGTCGAGGACCGCTGGCGCAAGTATGACAGTCCGGCCGCTTCGCGCCACCTGGCCAACGAGGTCGACAAGGACGCGGTCGACGCCATGGCCGACGCGGTGTCGGAATCCTACGCCGCCCTGTCGCATCGTTATTATGCGCTCAAGGCGAAGATCCTCGGCAAGAAGCAGCTCGATTTCTGGGATCGCAACGCGCCGCTGACCCAGGATGTGCAGAAGACCTATGGCTGGGATGAGGCGCGGCGGATCGTGCTCGACAGCTTCGCCCAGATGGGGCCGGAGTTCGAGGAACGCGCCCGTGTCTTCTTCGACAAGCCGTGGATCGACGCGGCGCCGCGCGCCGGCAAGTCGTCCGGCGCCTTCGCCCACCCGGTGACGGCCAACCGCCATCCCTATGTGATGCTGAACTTCACCGGCGACCGGCGCGAGGTTCTGACCCTGGCCCACGAACTGGGCCACGGCGTCCACCAGACCCTGTGCCAGCCGCTGGGTTCGATCCTGGCCGACACGCCGCTGACCCTGGCCGAGACGGCGTCGATCTTCGCCGAGGGCCTGGTGTTCGAACACCTGGTGGCCGACGCCTCGCCCGAGGACAAGAAGGCCCTGCTGGCCGGCAAGATCGAGGACGGGCTGAACAGCGTCATCCGCCAGATCGCCTTCCACCGTTTCGAGCAGAAGTTCCACGCCGCCCGCGCCGAGGGCGAGGTGGCGCTGGACCAGATCAACGCCATCTGGCTGGAAGTCATGGGCGAAAGCCTGGGGCCGGCGATCAGGCTCAATGACGGCTATGAGGTCTGGTGGGCCTATGTCAGCCACTTCGTCCATGCGCCCTTCTATGTCTATGCCTATGCGTTCGGCGACCTGCTGGTCTCGGCGCTGATGGAAAAACGGCGTGAGAATCCGGCCGCGTTCGCGCCGCTGTACAAGGCCCTGCTGGCGGGCGGCGGCACCAGGACCTATGTCGAGGCGCTGGCGCCGTTTGGCATGAATCCGCGCGACAAGGCGTTCTGGAAGATGGGCTGCCACCGGCTGGAGGGTCTGATCGACCAGTTCGAGGCGCTGGTGTGATGGCCCTGCGACAAAACCGCGATTGACCTGCACCCCGGCCTTTTGTAAGAAAACCGCAAACGACTCCCTTATTCGCTCAAGGACGCACGCCCTCATGGCCGACCCTCACGATCATTCCCACGACCACTACGTCCACGGCGAGATGGATATCGAGCAGCACAAGGGCACCTACGAGCTGTTCAACAACATGACCAAGTGGGGCAGCCTGATCCTGGCCGTCTCCCTGTCGTTCATCGTCATCCTGACCTGCACCAAGCTGGGCGTGATGACCGCCGGTATTGTTGCCGTCGTCATCGCGATCGTCGGCTGGACGATGCTGCGCAAGAAGGCCGATCCGGCGCACTGATCGCCAGAAGGACCGCATCATGAAGGCCGCCGACGGCAACCTGACCCCGCGCCAGCAGAAATGGTTCGCCTCGGTGCGGGCCAGCCTGGAGCGCGACACGGGCAGGACGCTCGAGGACTGGGTGCGTGTCGTCACGACGGAATGCCCTGAAACCAAGCCCGCCGCGCGCCAGGCCTGGTTGAAGACACGCCACGGCGTCCTGCAAAACCACGCCCGCCAGATCCTGGAAGCCGCCTACCCGCCCGAAGGCCCGTCCTGGGACGATCCGGCCGCCCAGCGCGCCGCCCTGTGGACCGATCCGCAATCGACCGCCATTCTTGACGCCGTCGAGCAGGCCGTGGCGGAATTTCCCGGTCTCGTTGCGACCCAGCGCAAGGGCTTCACCGCCTGGTCCAAAAACGTCCAGTTCGCGGCGCTGAAGCCGGTCAGGGGCGGGAAAGCGTCCCTGGGGTTGGCCGTGCCGCCGGACGCCGATCCGCGCCTGGCGCCGGCCAGGAAAGAAGCCTGGTCCGAACGGCTGAAGGCGCAGGTCCTGCTGGATACGCCCGCCGATATCGATGCCGGTCTCGTCGCCCTGCTCAAGGCCGCATACGATAAGGCATAAGGTTTGACTTGAGCCGCGTTTCCTCCTAGCTCTTTCAACAGATGCGACTCTCCGCCAGAGAGGGTTTTGAAAAGGGGAAACACCTTGGGCCTGATCCTCGCCATCACTTCCGAACAGCAGGCGGGCGAAACCCGCGTGGCGGCCACGCCGGATACCGTGAAAAAGTGGACGGCAGCCGGACTGACGGTCAAGGTGCAGGCGGGCGCGGGCCTCGGGGCCTCGATCACCGACGACGCCTTCACCGCCGCCGGAGCGACGATGGCCAAGACGACAAAGGACGCGCTGAAGGACGCCGATATCCTCCTCAAGGTGCGCGGTCCGGCGGCCGACGAGATCAAGGCGCTGAAGGCCGGCGCCACCGTCATCGCCATGCTGGACGCCTACCGTGAAAAGGCGACCTTGAAGGCGCTGGCCGACGCCAAGGTCACGGCATACGCCATGGAATTCGTGCCGCGCATTACGCGGGCGCAGGTGATGGACGTGCTGTCGTCGCAGGCGAATCTCGCCGGTTACCGCGCCGTCATCGAAGCCGCCACGGCCTACGGCAAGGCCTTCCCGATGATGATGACGGCGGCGGGCACGGTGGCTCCGGCCAAGGTCTTCGTCATGGGCGTGGGCGTCGCCGGTTTGCAAGCCATCGCCACGGCCCGGCGGCTTGGGGCCGTGGTCACCGCCACCGACGTGCGCCCGGCCACCAAGGAACAGGTGGAATCGCTCGGCGCCAAGTTCCTGGCCGTCGAGGACGAGGAATTCAAGAACGCCCAGACCGCCGGCGGCTACGCCAAGGAAATGTCGGCGGAATACAAGGCCAAGCAGGCGGCCCTGACCTCAAGCCATATCGCCAAGCAGGACATCGTCATCACCACCGCCCTGATCCCCGGCCGCGCCGCGCCGGTGCTGGTCACCAAGGAACAGGTCGCCAGCATGAAGCCGGGTTCGGTGCTGATCGACCTGGCCGCGCCGCAAGGCGGCAATGTCGAAGGCTGCGAGGCCGACAAGACGGTGGATGTGAACGGCGTCCGCATCATAGGTTTTTCCAACATCGCCGCCAGCATCGCCGCCGACGCCTCGGCGCTCTATGCCAGGAACCTGCAGGCCTTCGCCGGCCTGCTGATCGACAAGGACGGCAAGCTGGCGCCCGACATGGAGGACGAAATCCTCAAGGCCGCGCTGGTGACGCGCGACGGCGCCATCGTTCATCCGTCGCTGCAAGGATAAGGAAACGCCTATGGATCTCGTCGACCCGACCATCTTCCGCCTGGCCATCTTCGTGCTGGCCATCTTCGTCGGCTATTACGTGGTGTGGAGCGTCACGCCCGCCCTGCACACGCCGCTGATGGCGGTGACCAACGCCATCTCGTCGGTCATCATCGTCGGCGCCCTGATCGCGGCGGCGGCCCCGGCAGCCCCCGGCGAACTGTCCGCCTGGGTGTCGAAAGGCGCCGGCGGCATCGCCTCGGCCCTGGCCGCCGTCAACATCTTCGGCGGCTTCATGGTGACGCGAAGGATGCTGGCCATGTACAAGAAAAAGGAAAAGATCGCGCCGAAGAAAGAAGGAGGCGAGTGATGGACTTTTTCCTGTCGCCCAGCTTCGCCGCCCTCGCCTATCTTGTTTCCGGCGTCCTGTTCATCCTGGCCCTGCGCGGGCTTTCCTCACCGGAAACCTCGCGCCAGGGCAATCTCTACGGCATGATCGGCATGGCCATCGCCATCGCGGTCACCTTGCTCAACCTGATGTACCGCGGCACGCTGGATATCGAGACCATCGTGCTGATCCTGTGCGGCATCGCGGTCGGCGGCATTATCGGCACCACCGTGGCGCAGAAGGTCCAGATGACCCAGATGCCGCAACTGGTGGCGGCTTTCCACAGCCTGGTCGGCATGGCGGCCTGCATGGTGGCCATCGGCGCGCTCTATTCGCCGCAGGCCTTCGGTATCGACGACGGCGCCGGCGGCATCCGCGCCCAGTCGCTGATCGAGCTGTCCCTGGGCTGCGCCATCGGCGCCATCACCTTCACCGGTTCGGTCATCGCCTTTGCCAAGCTCAACGGCAACATGTCGGGCGCGCCGATCATCCTGCCCATGCGCCACCTGCTCAACATCGCGCTCGGCGTCGCCATCGCCGCCATGATCGTGGTGCTGATCGTCACCGACGGCCAGGCGCAATGGGCGTTCTGGCTGGTCTTCGTGCTGTCGCTGGTCCTGGGCATCACGCTGATCATCCCGATCGGCGGCGCCGACATGCCCGTCGTGGTGTCGATGCTCAACTCCTATTCGGGCTGGGCCGCGGCGGCTTTGGGCTTCACGCTGGAAAACATCGCCCTGATCATCACGGGGGCCCTGGTCGGGTCTTCGGGCGCCATCCTGTCCTACATCATGTGCAAGGCGATGAACAGCAACTTCTTCAGCGTCATCATGGGCGGCTTCGGCGGCGAAACGGCCGCCGCCGGCGGCAAGGTCGAGACGCGCCCGGTGAAGACGGGATCGGCCGACGACGCCGCCTTCATCATGAAGAACGCCTCGAAGGTCATCATCGTGCCGGGCTACGGCATGGCGGTGGCCCAGGCCCAGCACGCCCTGCGCGAAATGGCCGACAAGCTGAAGGAAGAAGGCGTCGAGGTGAAGTACGCCATCCACCCGGTTGCCGGGCGCATGCCGGGCCACATGAACGTTCTGCTGGCCGAGGCCAATGTGCCTTACGACGAGGTCTTCGAACTGGAGGACATCAACAGCGAGTTCGCCACCGCCGATGTCGCCTTCGTCATCGGCGCCAATGACGTCACCAATCCGGCGGCCAAGACCGACCCGCAGTCGCCGATCTTCGGCATGCCGATCCTCGATGTCGAAAAGGCGCGCACCGTGCTGTTCGTCAAGCGCGGCATGGCGGCGGGCTATGCCGGCGTCGAGAACGAGCTGTTCTTCAAGGACAACACCATGATGCTGTTTGCCGACGCCAAGAAGATGGTCGAGGGTATCGTCAAGGGGCTGTGATATTGGCGTCGGCGGGGATGCTGTTTGCCGACGCCAGGAAGATGGTCGAGGGTATCGTCAAGGGACTGTGATATTGGCGTCGGCGGGGATGCTGTTTGCCGGCGCCAGGAAGATGGTCGAGGGTATCGTCAAGGGACTTTAGGATGCTCTACGAATTCCTGCGCAACGAGGCCGAATACCAGGATGCGCTCGTTCGCCTCGAAAGATTGACCGGCGCGCAACCCGGCACGCCGATGGGCGAGGAACTTCAGGCCCTGCTCGACCTCGTCGCGGCCTATGAGGACGAGCACTTTCCGGAGGATTGAGTGCTGGCTTGACGTAAGCGCCTCCCGCGCGCATTCTCAAGGCCGTCTTTGGGGGAGGCCATGAAAGCCATTTTTTTCGCCGCCGGCCTGTTGCTGTTGCCCATGGCGGCTTCGGCGCAAGATACCGCCGCGCCGGCCAGCGCCAGCTATATCGAGGGCGGACAGTGGACCTATCCGACCTATGCCGACGTGATCAACACGCATACGACCGTACGGGGCGACGTCGTGATTGACTGCGCCCTGGCGCCTTCCGGGCATGCGACGTCATGCCTGGTCACGACGGCGACGCCGGAGACGATGCAGGACACCGACAAGCTGATCGGCCTGGCCTACCTGCAATATGCCGCCGTCGATCCGAAGTCCGTCGACGGCGGCATATTGCCGGGCGACCGGGTCAAATTTCATTACTCCACCCACGATCTTGCCCATTCGGACCTGGCCGATGCGGCGAAGCTAACCATCAGTGCGGCGGACGCCGACATGGTGGCGCGCTACCAGGGCTCGAAATGGACCTACCCTTCGGCCGACATCATGGCCCAGAGCTATCCGCGGGACGCCGTCAACCAGGCGATTGCCGGCACAGCGGTGATCGACTGCCAGATCGCGCCGTCGGGCGCCATGTCGTCGTGCGACCTGCTGAGTGAAAGCCCAGCAGGCTACGGCTTTGGCGAGGCGACGATCCGGGACTTCGTCGGCCACTGCCACGTCGATCCCGCCACGGTGACGGACGGCATCCAGCCCGGCGATCATCACAAGTTCACCTACAAGTGGACGATAGGCTAGCCTGCCCAGGAATCGCCGCAGCGCCGCCTTGCCGGCACTGAAACGCCATGGCGGATTGTGGAGTGGCAATCGGGCGTGGCCTCATCGTATTCGCTGGTGGTGATCAAGGGGTCCGCCGCGTGATTTGCCCATATCGGCGGTTGCGATCCATGGCGTATTGATAACGCCTTTATTCACACGCGGTTCAGACACAATTTTGTACAAACGATCCGCTATGTTACAGTTTCAAAAAACAAAACCACCGGTGATGACGATGTCCTCCATGCTGAAATCCCTGTTTCCCCTTGCGGCCGTCGCGCTTGTGGCGTCCGTGGCCGTGCCCGCCCTGGCGCAGGACATGACCACCAAGACGGCGGCGGCGTCCGATGCCTTCCCGGGTCTTCGGGGCTTCCTGGGCCTGGCGCCGGCGGACCGCAGCCAGATCAACATCTTCTACACCATCCGCATCAAGCACGGCGACGCTTCGAAGGCCAGCATCACGCTGCACGACAACGGCCGGGATTCGGCGATCAGCATCGGCGCCGGCGGCCGCCTGTCGCCCCTGCCGACGCGCGCCCAACTGGACGGCGGCGCCACGGTGACGGTGGTCTATCCGACCAGCGCCACCACGGCGATGAAGCTGCACGTCTTTTCGACCCAGCCGAACGGCACCACCTACGACGCCGCCGGCCTGGCCCAAGGGGTGAAGCAGGGCAACAGCGCCATGAGCAAGATCGCCGGCGTGCTGGCCTTCGGCCTGCCCAAGCTCGACCGCGTCTATTTCGTCGGCGGCGGCAACGGCACGGTCGATATCGGTGGCCGCAGCCAGGCCTTGCCGAAGACGGCGGCCGACGGCGAATATCCGGCGGGCACGCCTTACTTTGTGCCGTCGCAGATGGGCGGGGCGACCAGGATCCACCTGACCGGCGTGCCCAGCGTCGCCATGTACGACAACGCGCCGAAATGAGGTTCGCAGGGATCGCGGCGGCCGGATTGACCCTTCTGGCCGCCGCGGCCGGGGCCGCACCGGTGCTGGAAACCAAGCAGATACCGGTCGAGAAGGCCTTTCCGTTTTTACAGAACTATTACGCCTTGAAGGCGCATGATCGCTTTCGCCTCGATTTCTTCGTCGTCGGCGACCTGCCGCCTTCATTTCACATGGCGTTGAAGCGCAAGAGCGGTGACGTGCCGGTGACGGTGGCCTCAGACCGGCGCTTCCTGCCGCTGCCCGACGCGCAGGATTTCGCCAGCCACACACCGCTGGAGGTCACCAGCGCCAAGGACACGAAAATCGCCCTGACGGTCAAGATCAGCGAAACCCTGGCGCCGGCGAAAACCCTGGATGCCAGGGTACTGGCGGCCAGCGTCACCCAAGTGCGCGACGGGGTGAAGACCATGGCCGGGCTGATGGCGCTGCTGGTGCCGGATTACAAATCGGTCTGTTTCGACGGCGCCAGGAGCGGCACCGTGACTTTGGCCGACGGCAGGACAGCGGCCCTGAAGGTGACAAAAAAGGCCGGGGACGCCGCCATCGGCAGCCCGTGCTTTACACCTGCGGATTATGGCAATGCCGTGCAGGTGACGCTTGATCGCGTGCCGTCGGGCATGTACATCACACCCAGGCAGCCTTGATCAAGCCTGCGCTCTAACCTTCTGGACCGTGACATACATCCCCAGCCAGCCACCGAGCCAGGCGCAGACGGCAACGAGGATAGGGCACAGGATCATGACCCACAGCGGGTTCGGCCAGTTGAGCATGCCGATCAGGTAGCCGGCGAACAGGAGGATGCCGACGATCCAGGCCGGAAACTGGCCCATCTTGGCGACGCGCACGGCCAGGTAACCGCCGCCGAGCGTGCCGACGACCCAGGACACGATCTTCACGAGATAAGCTTCGACCGGCATGGTCTTGAGCAGGTCGCGAAGCTGATCCTTGTCGGCGATGTCGAGGATCGGCGGCGGCGGGAAGGCATAGTTGCCGATGCTGGTCAGGGCGGTATCGACCAGCATGCCGACGAAAACGCCCAGCAGTACGGCCAGCACAACGATCAGCACCTGCCGAGTCTTGGCGTCGTTCCATTCGCTCAGCCAATCCTGAAAGCGCGAGAAGGAAGATTGCATCGTTATAACCCTGTTTTCTTGTTATTACGCAGGTAAAACCCAAAATGACGACGCGTCGACAGCCGACACCGGCCAGAGTCTTAACACAATTTAACGATGGCGAAAGAGGTGTTTTACTTCGCAGGCGCAACAGCATGGACAGGGCGCGGTCGGCCATCGTTGTCGATGGCGACGAAGGTAAACAGGCCTTCGGTGACGCGGGTCTTTTCATCGCTTTCACGTGGGCGGCGGTAGGCATCGACCTTCATCTTCATCGAGGTGCGGCCGATGCTGAGCAATCTGGCATAGACGCTGACCTCGTCGCCGACCTGGACGGGCGTCAGGAAAGCCATGCCGTCGACGGCGATGGTGGCGACACGGCCGCGCGATACCCGCGCCGCCACATTGCCCGCCGCCAGGTCCATCATCGACATCAGCCAGCCGCCGAAGATATCGCCGGCGGGATTGGTATCGGCGGGCATGGCCGTGGCCAGGATCGCCAGGTCCTTGGGATCGGGAATTTCGGTGATCATGGGCGTGTCCGGTAAACAAAAAACGCCGGGGCAAGCCTCCGGCGCTCTGCAGATTTCGTCGTATGCGAAGCTTACGCCTTGGCCGGGCGGGCCGGAGCGGGCACGCCGCTTTCGCGCTGGATGCGCTTGCGGGCCAGCTTGCGGGCGCGGCGCACGGCTTCCGCCTGCTGGCGGGCGCGCTTTTCGGACGGCTTTTCGTAGTGGACGTGGCGCTTCATTTCGCGGAAGGAGCCTTCACGCTGCATCTTCTTCTTCAGGGCCTTCAGGGCCTGATCGACATTGTTGTCGCGGACGAAAATCTGTACCAGAGGTCTCTCTCCATTCGAATTGCGAGATGCGCGGCCCGTCGGGCGCACGATCATAAAGTGAAAACGTCCTTGTGCCCGCGCGCGGTGCCCGCAGGAAGATCGGGGTGGCAGATACACCCTAAGGCGCCGCCTGTCCATACATGCACGGAGCGAAAAAGCATGTTTTTTCTGCCCTTGCGACAATTGCGCACCTTGGCGACGCCTGAGGTTGCGCCTATCATGGGGCATGGTCCTGTCCCCTCTTTCCGCCAAACGCGATGCCGAAATCCGGCTGGCCGACGCCGTGGCCGCCTTCGTGCCGGACCTGGGTTTGAATACCCAGAGCCTGGCGGCCGGCGCGAAGAGGCTGGGCATGGACGAAGGCCTGCGCGACCTGATCGCGCCGAACGGCCCGGCCGATATCGCCGCCGTCCTGTGGCGGCGCAATGACGAGGTGCTGGCCACGTCGGAAACGGCCGAAGCCGTCGCCGGCATGAAGATTCGTGACAAGATCGGCTATCTCCTGAACCTGCGCCTGGATGCCGGCGCCACTGACGAAGCGCTGGCCCGGCGAATGATGGGCTTTTTCGCCCTGCCCTCGCATGCCGCCCTTTATCATCGCCTGCTGTGGCAGACGGCCGATACGATCTGGCTGCTGGCCGGCGACAAGGCCCTGGATGAAAACCACTATTCCAAGCGGATCATCGTCTGCGCCATCCTGACCACGGCGATGATGACGCGTCTCGGCCAGGGCCGCGAAGCGCAAACCGATCAGATTCGCCGCAATATCGAAGCGGTGATGGACTACGAAAAATTCAAGGCGAAATGGCCGGTCAAGCCGGAGCAGATGCTGCTCGATGCCGCCGGTTTCCTCGGCCGCCTGCGCTTCGGCAGCGCGGCGTCGTGAAGGCGGCACGCTGCCTGCTGGTCTTGATCTGGCTGGTCTTCGCCGCCACCGCGACGGTCCACGCCGCACCCGCCGCCGATTGCCCCATGGCCGGCATGAAGCACACGCTCTCCGTGCCGATGGACCAGGGCGCCATGCCGTGCTGCAGCCAGCCTGCCGTTATTGCCGCCCCCCAGGTCATGGTCCTGATGGTGCGCACGGTCGAGGCCGTGCGCCTGTTTCCCTTGCCGCTCGCCGCCCCCGCAGGCCATCGCGTCGCCGCCGAGCCGCATCCGCCCAAACGCTCCTGAACGCTTGAATCCCTTCCCAGATTTATCGCGCTTTTTTTTCAGGAGACAGCCATGTCTTTTCCCCGATCCGCGCCCGTGCTCATGGCAGCACTGGCCTTTGTACCCGCATCCGCCTTCGCCCAGATGGGCATGTCTGGTATGGACATGTCCATGCTGGCCAAGCCCGCCGCGCCGTCGTGGCACGTCATGACACACGCCAGCCTGACTCTTGCTGCCGACGACCAGGAAGGACCGCGCGGCGGCTCCAAGACTTTCCTGGAAGGCATGGCCATGGTGATGGCCAGCCGACAGTTCGGTCACGGCAACCAGCTTGAGCTCAACGCCATGCTGTCGCCGGACGCCTTCATGGGCCGGAGCGGTTATCCGCTGCTGCTGCAAACCGGCGAGACGGCGGACGGCGTTCATCCCCTGATCGACCGCCAACATCCACACGACCTGCTGATGGGGCTGACGGCGCGGCTGACGCACGCCTTCGACGGCGGCAGCGCCTTTATCGAAGCCGGCTATCCCGGCGAATTCGCCTTCGGGCCGGCGGCGTTCATGCACCGTGCCTCGGGCGAGGATTTCCCGACCGCGCCGATCAGCCACCATTGGCTCGACAGCGGCCACATCACCATGGGCGAGATCACCGCCGGAGCGACACGCGGGCCGCTGGCCTTCGAGGTGTCGCAATTCACCGGCCGCGAACCGGACGAAAACCGCTTCGACCTCGATCCGGCAAGGCTCGATTCGACAGCGGCGCGGCTGAGCTGGCAGGTAACGCCCGAGCTTTCGCTGCAGGGATCGTGGGCGCGCCAGGTCAGCCCCGAAGCGCTGGAACCGGATGTCAACCGGGACAAGCGGTCGCTAAGCATGGCCTACGGGCATCGTTTCGCGATGGGCCAACTCGATTCGACCTTGGCCTGGGGGCGCAAGCGCATCGAACACGGCAACGACAAGCCGAGCGATGCCTGGCTCTTTGAAAATGCCTGGCATTTCAACGGCCCATGGATCGGCCTGGCGCGATTTGAACGTGTGTATAACGGCGAACTGGCGTCGCAGGCGGCTTGGGTGACGAAGACAGAGATCGGGGCGATACGCACCTTCGCGATCAGCAAGACCGTCCGTCTTGGTCTGGGGGCGGTCCGGCAGTTCAACGATGTGCCGGCGCCGTTGAAAGCCGCCTATGGCCCGCACCGGGACGGTACGGTCGTCTTCGTCAACCTGCGCTTTTCATCGATGGCGATGTAAGGCGGCGTAAAGCCGCAGCGACGAGGTCGGCCTCGGCCTTCAGGCGCGTACGCGGCAAGGGCAGCCAGCCGCCTTCGCCCAGCTTGACGCGCACGCGGTAAAAGAGGCCGATCTTGACCGAAAAGTACTGAACGTCGATCGCGGTGATGTCGCTGTAGCGCCAGGTCTGGCTGGGCGGGCGGAACATCATGTTGGTGCGGGCGACGTGGAGGCCTTCGCCGTCGAGCGTCCAGACCTCGGACAGCGGCCACAGCGATTCCCGGAGGAAAGCGACAGGAAAAAGGAGGATAATGATGCTGACCCAGACCGTGACGCCGCGCAGCAACCAGACCGTTGCGGCGGGCCCGGTGGCGGACGGTCCGAAATCCTTCCAACCGCTGATCACCTGCCAGGCGACCAGGAGCACGCATCCTGCGGCGATGGCCGCCACCATGGCCAACGATGGCCTGGGTCCATGAAAGGTCAGCGTGGCCGGCAGGACCAGCCGGCCGGCGGCGTCGGTGCGCAATCGGCTGATCGGCTGTTCCATGGCGCTTTCCGGTGAGATTAATCGAGGATGCGGTTGATATGGCCCATCTTGCGGCCGGGCCTTGGGTCGTCCTTGCCATAAACATGAAGCCGCGCCGACGGTTCGGCCGCGAGTTCGGGCCAGCGCAGGATATCCGGACCGAGCAGATTGGTCATTTCGACCTTGAAGCGGGCCTGCGTATCGCCGAGCGGCCAGCCGGCGACGGCACGGATATGCTGCTCGAACTGGTCGCACAGGCAGCCATCCTGGGTCCAGTGACCGGAGTTATGGACGCGCGGCGCGATCTCGTTGAGCAACAGTTGATCGTTTGGCAGAACGAACAGTTCGACAGCCAGGACACCGACAAAGTCCAGGCCTTCCAGCACCTTGCGTGCGATGTCGTGGGCCTGTGACGCCATGCTTGCCGGTATGTCGGCGGGTGCCAGCGTGGTCGACAGGATGCCATGGACATGGTGGTTCTGGCCGATCGGGAAGGCCTTGACGGCGCCATCCCAGCCACGCGCCGCCACGACCGAGATCTCGCGCGTGAAATCGGCGCGGGCCTCCAGAATGGCCGGCCGGCCGCCAAGGCTTTCATAGGCCGAGGCCGCGTCATCGGCGTGGCGAATCCACACCTGGCCCTTGCCGTCATAGCCTTCGCGCCGGGTCTTGAGGAGCGCCGGCGTACCGCTCTGCTTCAGGGCGGCTTCGAGGTCGGCCAGGCTATCGACAGGCCAAAAATCAACCGTTGCCACGCCAGTTTCGCGGGCGAAGGATTTTTCCAGCACACGGTCCTGGGTGATGCGCAGGGCCTGCGACGACGGTGCGACCCGCGTGCCTTGCGCGACCAGGAAATCGAGGCTGGCGGCGGGAACGTTTTCGAATTCAAAGGTGATGACATGGCAGGTTGAAGCCAGCCGCGCCAGGGCTGCCTCGTCGGAATAGGCGGCGACCTTGGAGGCCAGCGACACCTGCGCCGCCGGTGATTCCTTGTCCGGGCCGAAGATGACGACCTTGAAACCGAGGCGCGACGCCGCCTGGCTGAGCATGCGGCCAAGCTGGCCGTCGCCGAGGATGCCGATGGTGGCGCCTAACCTGAGCGGCGTCATCAGTCTTCCACCGTATCGGGCACGCCGTCGGTCTGGGCGGCACGGAAGGCATCGATGCGGGTAGCCAGGGCGTCATCGGACAGGGCCAGGATCTGGGCTGCCAGCAAGCCGGCATTCCTGGCGCCGGCCTCGCCGACCGCCAGCGTACCGACCGGTACGCCACCCGGCATCTGGACGATGGACATCAAGGAATCCAAGCCCTTGAGGCCGTCTTTTAACGGCACGGGCACTCCCAGCACCGGCAGGGATGTCATCGAGGCGGTCATGCCCGGCAGGTGGGCGGCACCGCCAGCGCCGGCGATGATGACCCTGAAACCGGCAGCTTTGGCGCCCATGGCGAATTCGACCATGCGCTGGGGCGTGCGGTGGGCCGAGACGACCTTCGCCTCATAGGACACCCCCAGACTGTCCAGCGCCGCGGCCGCCGCCTTCATCACGCCCCAGTCGGAACGCGAGCCCATGATGATGGCGACAGGTGGGGTGCTGGCCATGAAGACTCCCTTGCGCGGCATGGCTTTGGAAAGCGGCGGAGTATAGTGAGGAAGTGCCGGCCTGCAAGCCTTGATTTGGCATTCGTTTACGATGAATCGGCCAGTTATGCACGCCGCGTCAAAGGACTGTGAACACAGGCCGCGTTTCCTTGCGCGCAAGGCGATCCTGTGCTTTCATCCCAGGTCTCGGCGGGGGCGGAAAGCGGCCCGCGCCTCGCTTTCCCTTCAGACGTAAAGAGCAGCATGGGCCTCGATTCGCCGCACCCTCTCGACCCGGCCGAAGCCAGGGACAGCTTGCCGGCCCGCAAGGCAACGACGGCGTCGATGCAAAATCTGCTGGCCCAGTATTTCGCCAACCAGCACTTCGCCACCCCGCATTTGGAAAACCCGACGCCGGAAGCCTCGGCGTCTTTCGACGCCAACCGCGTCCACGCCCTCAGCACGACGCGCAGCGAAACCCGTGCGGCCAGTTCGGAAGAGGCCGTCGCGGCGTCTTTTGCGCGGCTGGAGGCGGCTTTCGTCGCCGTCGCGGCGGAACAGGCTCCTCCGCCTGCCTCGGCTCAACCCGGGCAGGACGAATGGCCGGAAGCGGCGCGCCTGCTGGTCTCGTCGCTGATGCAGGAGCGCGAAACCCTGCGCGAACAAGTACATGCGCTATCCATGCAATTGCATAGCGCTTTGGATCAGGCCGATAATGACGTGCTGACGCCGACCCTGAACCGCCGCGCCTTCCTGCGCGAGGTCCACCGCGCCATGACCGACGCCAAGCGCTATGGCGAAGACGCCTGCCTGATCTATCTCGACATGGACAGCTTCAAGAGCATCAACGATTCCTACGGCCATGCCGCCGGCGACCGCGCCTTGATCTATGTCGCCGACACGCTCAAGGCCAGTGTGCGCGAAGGCGATGCCGTGGGGCGTATCGGAGGTGATGAATTCGCTGTCCTGCTGCGACGGGCCGACCTGAAATCCTCCCGCATCAAGGCGATGAAGCTGGAAGCCGAGCTGATGATGGGCACGTTCGAGCACGAAGGCCTGCATCTCAAGACCGGCGGCTCGTTCGGCGTGCGCGCCTTTGCCGGCCAGGCGTCAGCCGAGGCCTGGCTGAGCGAGGCCGATGCCGCCATGTTCCTGGTCAAGAAGTCGAGCCGGTGAGTTCGCACCTCGCGGTGATCAGCCTGCTGGTGCCCGATTATGACGAGGCAATTGCCCATTATTGCGACGAATTGGGTTTCGACCTGATCGAGGACAGCGACCTGGGCGGGGACAAGCGCTGGGTGTTGGTGGCGCCACCGGGGTCAAGCGAGACGCGATTGCTGCTGGCCAAGGCGGTAACGCCCGAACAAAAGGCCCGCATCGGCGACCAGGCCGGCGGGCGAGTGTTCCTGATTTTGCACACCGATGATTTCGAACGCGATTACAGGCGCTTCACCGGTCACGTCACCTTCATGGAAAGGCCGCGCTATGAAGCCTACGGCCGGGTGTGCGTCTTTCGCGACCGCTTCGGCAACCTGTGGGACCTGCTGCAGCCGTCATGAAAAAGGCGGCCCGCCGGCCGCCTTTTGTCATTAATAACCGGAAGAATTGGTGGCTGTCGTCGTCGACGACGATGTCTGCTGGGCAACCACCGTACCGTCCGGCGCCACCGACGTGGCCGCCGACGTCGTGGTCTGGCCGACGACTTCTCCGGTATTGTCGTCCGTGGTCGTGGTGGTGGCGACGGTGGTGGTTGTCGTGCCCTGGTCGGAGGCACAGGCCGCGACAGAGGCGGCAATGGCGAAAAGCGTAGCGGCGACGGAGGCCTTGGTGAAACTGCGCATGGGTCAGGTCCTGATTTGCTGCCGCGGGGAGAATGCGGCGGAAAAATCATGGACCGGGCCTGGCAAGAAAACGCTGCCTTTCGCGGGGGTCCTGCATAAAATGACGGTAGGGCGTTCCTGCCGCACGCCCCTTCGCCAGGTTTACATAGCCGGCGAGCTGGTGCTCGACGATGACGACGACATGGAGTCGCCCGACATGCTGTCGTCGTGGTGCATCATCGAACAGGCGGCGATGCTGGCGGCGAAGGCGATGATGACGGCGATAGGGAGAAGTTTACGCATGAACCGGGCTCCTTGGGAGAAGGTTGCAGGGATTGCGCATTTGCGCAGGGTTCGTATGGGCTGGCCCGCGTAAGTAAGCGCCGCCTTTGCGGTACGGCGATTGTAAGGGCCGGGCAAAGACAGCACCGCAAAGGTGACGGTAACAGGGCCGGATTGTAACAGCCGTGACGTGCAGTCGCTTTCAGCCGCCGAAGCTGAACAGACGGCGATGCTCCTCGATGGCGAAGGCATCGGTCATGCCCGCGATATAATCGCAGATGACGCGCGCACGCGCGGTTTCGCTATCCTTGGCGCACACAAGTTCGAACCAATCCGTCGGCAGCACGTCGGGTTCGTTCATGAACAGATGGAACATTTCGCTGAGGGTACGCTTGGCGTGGCTGCGTGTACGGTTTAACTTATAATGTTTATACATGCGTTCAAACAAAAAGCCGCGCAACCGTGAAAGGTCGTCATACACCGGTTTGGAGAACTGCACCATCTGACGCCTGGCCAGGCGGACGTCTTCCGGTGTGGTGATATTGTCTTCCTTCAGCCGGCTTACCGTTTCGCTCAACACGTCGGTGATCATGACGCCGATCATTCGGCGCACGCCTTCCAGGCGCAACATGCGGTCGTCAATCTGCGGCCAGTCCTTCTGAACGCTTTTCAGGGCCGGGCCGATCATAGGTACGTCGATCAGGTCGGCAATGGTGAAGAGCTGCGCCTGCAAGCCATCGTCGACATCGTGATTATTATAGGCGATGTCATCGGCGATAGCGGCGCATTGCGCTTCAAGCGAAGCGAAGGTCGCCGTACGCAAGTCCCACTGCTCGTTGAAATCGGCGATGGCCTTCCATGACGGCTCACCCATATGGCGATCGACGGGGCCATTATGCTTGACGATGCCTTCCAGGGTTTCCCACGTCAGGTTGAGGCCGTCCCATGCCGGGTAGCGCACTTCCAGCTTGGTGATGATGCGAAAGGTCTGGACGTTGTGGTCGAAGCCGCCCCACGGCAGCATGCAGCTGTGCAGCTCATCCTCGCCGGCGTGGCCGAATGGCGGATGGCCGAGATCGTGCGACAGGGCGATGGTTTCGGCCAGGTCGACATCGAGGTTCAGCGAATGGGCCAGGGAACGGGCGATCTGCGCCACTTCCAGGCTGTGGGTCAGGCGGGTGCGGAAATAATCGCCTTCATTGGCGACAAAAACCTGGGTCTTGCCCTTGAGCCGGCGGAAGGCGGTGGAGTGGATGATGCGGTCGCGATCGCGGGCAAAGGCTGTGCGCGTGGGGCTTTCCGCCTCGGTATTCAGGCGGCCGCGGCTTTGGCTGACGTCTTCGGCATAGGTGGCCAGGGTCATGGCTTTATCCTTTTGCGCTTGTGGATACACCATAAATGCGAACAGGTTGCAAAAAATATCGGCCAAGGGGCTGAAAAAGCAGGTGGAATGCGCCATATTGCGGATATGAGCCACAATATCTCGCTGACCGCCAATGCCGCCGCCCGGATCCATCGCCTTTCGGCCGAAGCCGGGCATACGGTCATGCTGCGCGTCACCGTCGAGGGTGGCGGCTGTTCGGGCTTCCAGTACAAGCTCGACCTGACCGACAGCGCGCAGGCCGACGAAAGCGAGATCAGCTATAACGGCGCCAAGGCGCTGGTCGACGAAATCTCGGCGCCGCTGATGGCGGGTTCGATCATCGATTATGTCGAGGAACTGGTGGGATCGCAGTTCAAGATCCTTAACCCGCTGGCCACGTCGTCGTGCGGCTGCGGCACCAGTTTCTCGCTATAATCACCACACGATATGGCTGATGACATCGGCCTGTGCGGTTGCGGCGACGGTGACGGTGTTGCCAGAGCCGAAGTCGATGACGGTGTTGCCGCC
>FTDB01000957.1_pt1 | contig 19116 bp, 13 predicted proteins | sample 1639741 | NCBI WGS metagenome assembly FTDB01 (sample SAMEA3914869, study PRJEB12502) | metagenome | biome: forest; material: soil | place: USA | collected 2012-03-12 | depth 0.1 m | reverse complement strand
GGCTTCATCTTCGGCGGCGCGGCGCAGTTCATCGCCGGCTTCCACGAACAGAAGATGGGCAACAATTTCGGCTTCGCGGCCTTCTGCGGCTACGGCGCCTTCTGGATGTCGTTCTGCGCCTACGTCGTCGCCTCGACCAGCGACAACAAGCTGTTCGCGCTGAACGACCACGACCTGGGCTATTACCTGGGCGCCTGGGGCATCTTTACCTTCGGCCTGTGGATCGCCTCGTTCCGCATCAGCAAGATGATGTGGCTGACCTTCACCACCCTGACGCTCGGCTTCTTCGGCCTGGCGGTGGTCAAGCTGGGCATCGCGCCCGACGTGCTGAAGCCGACCGCCTACGACCTGATCCTGTGCGCCTTCTGCGCCTGGTACATGATGCTGAACATCGTCTTCAAGAGCGTCTTCGGCCGCGACGTCCTGCCGGTCGGCAAGGGCTGGTTCTGATCCCTGAGCGGGGCCAGTGTCTAGGCTGGCCTCGTCTTCAACGGCTTATATCGGGCCCGTAGTCTGATCGGGATTCCGGAGAAGGCGTGAGGAAGTAAGAATCCCCTCCACCCCGAGCCATTCATACCAACCCAATCGGTCGTGCCGGCTCGCGGTCCCCCTCCCCAGCAAAGCTGGGGAGGTATGAGAAACGAGCCGTCGCTTTTTATCATTCCTCCCCAACTTGTTGGGGAGGGGGACCGCCGGCCGGCGTTGTAGAAGCCAAGCCCTGAATGGCCGGTGGTGGTGGGGTTTCTTGCTTTACCAAAACAAATCCCGCCCCGGCGAACCGGGGCGGGATCTGAAAAGCCTCAGGAATGATCCCTACTTCGCCGACTTGAACGCCGCGGTGATCTCCGCCCCGCGCGCCGTCTTGAGCGCGCCGCAGTCGCGCACCCCTTCCAGCGTCCGGTCGAAGGCCAGGGTGCTGCGGCCGCCGGCCTGGACCTTGGCGCGCATCAGCTTGTCGGCCTCGTCGGCCTTTTCCACCGAACAATAGTTGCTGACCAGGCCCGCCACGCGACCGGCCGAGAAGATGCCGACCTTGGCGTTGAAGGCTTCGTAATTGGCCTTCAGCCAGTCATAGGCGATGTCGCGCGTCGCGTCCTGGCGCATCAGGCCGGAGATCAGCGACAGCTTGTCCGGCGTGCGCAGGCGCTTGTCGTTGTCGACCAGGCCGAATACCCACGCCGCCGTCTCCGGCGTCGCCCCGGCCGTGACCGAAGCCAGCGCGTCCGAACGGAAGCCCTCGTCGCCCGAGGCCAGCATGCGCTCGTACATGTCCTTGGCCGCGGCGATGCCGCCGGTTTCGACGTGGACGCGCAGGGCGTCGCCCAGCACCGCCTGGTCCAGCGCATTGACGTCGCCGGCCAGATAAGCCCGGGCGCCGGCGTCCAGCGCCTGGCGCACGGCCGGGTCGCGGGCGTCGTCGGCCATGATGCCGATCAGGTCGCCGCGCAGGTGCTGGTTGTCCGGCGTGTCGGAGGCATAGGCTCCGGCCTTGACATCGCTGCCCAGCGCCTTCAGCCGCGCGCCGTAGATCTCGCCGACGACGCGGCGATAATCGCCGACGGCCGAGGCGTCGACCAGGCCGGTGACCCGAAGTCCCGCCAGGCGCCAGGCGCTTTCGGTGGCCACCGCCGAATCCGGGTTTTTCACGAAGACGCGCGCCGCCTCGATCAGCTGCGCCGCATTGCCCTTGCCGGCGCGGAACGACGCCCACAGGCTGTCGATCGCCGCCAGGCCTTCGCCGGCCGACAGGGTGTCGCCCGAAGCGATCAGCGCGTCCCAGTCCTTGGGCTCAAGGGTGAAGCGGTAATAGCCGGTGCCGCCCATGTTGGGCATGATCACGCCTGTTCCCTTGACCGGGATCGTCTGGGTCTTCTGGTCGACGATGGCGCAGTTGCGTTCGGTGCCGATGCGCACGCACAGCGGAATGCTCCACATCGTCGCCGGCACCGGCGTGCCCAGCCGTTCGTACGGCGCCTGGGTCACGGTCAGCGTACCGCCGGCGCGCCTGACGTCCACCGTCGGCACGCCGCGCTGGTCGACGAAGCTCTTCATCGCCGTCAGCACCTTGGGGTCCTTGGCGGCGTCGGCCATGGCGCCGAAGAACTGCTCGCTGTCGGCATTGCCGTAAGGATGGCGCGACATGTGCAGGCGCACGCCGTCGCGGAAGGTCTCGTCGCCCAGATAGCCGGCGACCATGGCCACGACCTGGCCGCCCTTGCCATAGGTGATGGCGTCGAAGGCGCTGTCGATCTGGTCGTTCTCGGCGATGTCCTGGTGGATCGGCCGGCCGACGCTGTAACTGTCGGTGTCCATGGCGCGCAGGGCCTCATTGATGGCGCCGGTGCCGATGTGCAGCTCCGGCCGCCACTCGTTGCCGATACGATAGCCCATCCAGTTGGCGAAGCTTTCGTTCAGCCAGATGTCGTTCCACCACGCCGGGGTGACGTAGTCGCCGAACCACTGGTGCGACAGCTCGTGCGCCACGACCATGCCGAATTCCTGCTTCTGGTCGGTCGGCGCGCCCTTGTCCAACATGATGATGTTGTCGCCATAGGTGTCGGCGCCGGCGTTTTCCATGGCGCCCGGCATGACGGGCGAGGCGATCTGGTCCAGTTTCGGGAAGGGGAACGGCTTGTTGAAATAGGCTTCCAGGTGGGTGACGATCGACGGCGTCTCGGCGATGACGTAGTCGAGCTTGCCGGCATTGACCTTGGTCGCCACGGTGCGGATCGGCAGCGGATACGGGCGCTGCGGTGACGGCGGCACCACGCCCTCCTTGGTGACGAACGGCCCGACCATCATGGCGACCAGATAGGTCGGCAGCGGCCTGGTCGCTTCGAAATCGTGCTCGGTCAGGTCACCGGCCGGTTTGGAACCGGTTTCCTTGGCGTTCGACACGGCGACGAAGCCCGGCTTGGTGATCAGCTTGACGGTGAACGGCGTCTTGTAGCCCGGCTGGTCGAAGGACGGGAAGGCCGAGCGCGCGTCGATCGATTCGAACTGCGTCCAGGCGTACCAGTCGTCGCCGACCTTGATGTGGTAGAAGCCGGCGGCATTGTCGCCGAACGGGGCTTCGTAGTCGAACTTCAGCGTCACCGGCCCGGCGTCGAGCGGCGAGGCGAAATCGGCGCGGGCGACGCCGGTCTTGTCGAGCTGGGTGAAGGTGACCGGGATGACCTTGCCGTTCTGGATGGCGACGGCCTTGGAGACCTTCAGGTCGCGGCCGTGCATGAACAGCGACGACGACTTCGCCTTGACGGTCAGATCGATCTCGGTATGGCCGGTGAACGTGTCCTTTTCCGGTATGACCGTCAGGTCCAGCCGGTAGGCCTGGGGTGTGACCGCGTCGGGCAGCTTGCCGTGGGGAAAGTCGTCGGCGTGGGCGGCGCCGGCCAGGCACAGGGCGCTGGAGGCCAGGAGAAGGGCACGTTTAAGCATGGGGCGTATCCGGATGCAGATGAAACTTGTGCAACGGATAGCATGCCGCAATCCGGCCACACATTAACAATTGGTAAGGTGCGCGGGCCGTGCCAAAGCAAGAAGCCCCACCACCACCGGCCATTTGGGGCTCGGCTTCCAAAGCGCCGGCCGGCGGTCCCCCTCCCCAGCAAAGCTGGGGAGGTATGAGAAAAGAGGCCCGTATATCATGCCTCCCCAGCTTTGCTGGGGAGGGGGACCGCGCGCCTTCTTCAGGCGCGGGGTGGTGGGGTTTCTTGCTTACTTCTTCTTCGCCGGCGTATCCGGGTTCACCGCCGACACCGCTTCCTTGACCCAGCCGCGCATCACCGGCGCGATCTCCACGCCCAGCCCTTCCGCCACCAGCACGCCGATCAGCGCCACGACCGCCAGCACCGTCGTCACGCGCCAGACGTCGACCTCATGCCGCCCCCACCACGAGTGCTTGCGCGAGAAGTTGGGCTCGGCGCCGAACGCCCCGGTTTCCAGCTTGAAGGCCATTTCGAAACCATCGTGGAACCGGTCGTGCGGATCGGGCGCGATGGCCTGCAGGATCAGGCTTTCCAGCCACGCCGGCAGGTCGCGGCGCTTGGCCGTCAGCCGCTCCGGCCGGTTGAACTTGGGTTCCTGGTTGGGCTCGATCTCGCCATAGGGATAGGCCCCGCCGGTGAACATGCGGTACAGGGTGACGCCCAGGGCGAAGATGTCGGACCGCTCGTCGCCGGGCTTGCCCTCGAACTGCTCCGGCGCCTTGTAGGATGGCGTGCCCGGCACGAAGACGCTTTCCTTCTCCAGGCCCGGAATGCGCGCCACGCCCAGGTCGACCAGCTTTAGTCCGCCGTCGCTCAGCAGGATGATGTTTTCCGGCTTGATGTCGCGGTGGATGATGCCGGCGCGGTGCAGCGAGCCGATCGCCTTGGCCAGCCGCGTGGCGATGGAGATGCCTTCGTCGAGGCCGATGCGCGGCGCGCGCAGCAGGCGGTGCTCCAGCGTCTCGCCGACGTAGAAGGGCTGGGCGATGTACAGGCAGGTCTGGCGCCCCGGGGGCAGGGTCAGCACCGAACCGATCCAGATGTGCTGCACGCGCGACGCCACCCAGGCCTCGCGCATGAAGGCCGAACGCGCGGCCTTTTCGGCGCCGATGGTGTGCGGCTTGGGGAATTTCAGCAGCACGTTGATCGGGCGGTTCTCGCGGATGTCGCGGGCGCGGAAGACGCGCGAATAGACGCCGTCGGCCAGTTGCCGCTCCAGGCGGAAGCCGTCGATGATATCGCCGACATTGGGCGGTTCGATCAGCGGCAGTTCGGCGATCGCCGCGTCGAGATCCTCGATGGTCGCCGGCGCCAGGTCGACGACGTCGACGATCAGCGCCGTGGTGTTGTCGTCGCCGTGATTGGCCACGGCCGAGGTGACGAGGTGCCGCGCCGTGTCGTCGGGCGAGGTGCGCTGTTCCAGGATGCCGGCGATCTGGGCCGCGTTCAGGTGCTGGTGCACGCCGTCGCTGGTCAGCAGCAGCCGGTCGTGCGGCACGACGTCGAAGACCATGTAGTCGATGCGGATGGCTTCTTCGCGCCCGACCGCGCGGGTGATGTAGTTGGTGTGCTCGGCGCCCTCGGGCTTGTGGTCGCGGGTCAGCTGGGTCAGCACGCCGTCGCGCAGCCGGTACAGGCGCGTGTCGCCGACGTGAAAGACGTGCAGCCGCCGGCCCTTGACCACGAAGCCGGTGAAGGCGCAGCACATGCCCTTCAGCGTCTCGTTCTTCAGCCCTTCGCGATAGAGCCAGTAGTTGATCGATTCCAGCGCCCGCGCCGCGGTCTTGCGCGGCGACAAAAGGTCCGACTGGCCCAGATAGTCGTCGATGAAGGTACGCACGGCCAGCTCGGCGGCGACGCGCCCGCCCTTCATGCCGCCGACCCCGTCGGCCAGGGCCGCAACCGCGCCGTGATGGCCGCGCTGTTCGTCCAGGCACAGGGCGGCGAAGTCCTGGTTCTCGTCGCGCAGGCCGATTTCGGTGGCGAAACCGGTGGCGATGTTCAGGCGCATATTGGCATAGGGCGGGGTCATACCGGAACAGTGCCTCAGTAATACCCGCGCGTCTATGGCCGCCCCCTACCTTGCAGCGCAGCGTGACGGCTTTGCAACGGAAAGGTTTCTCAGGAAACAAGTTGGGCGGCCGGGGACACCCGCCGCGCCGCCCTCACCTGGCCTACTGCAACCGCAGGCGCGCCTTCACGTCCACCGCCGGCTTGCGCTCGAACCTGACCTTGCGCATCAGCAGGCGCGCCGGGCGTTCGATCAGGTGGTGCATGGCCATGGCGGCCGGAATGACCCCGGCGACCAGGGCCAGCCACAGGACGACCGGCATATGGTCGGGATCGATGTGCAGCAGCTTTTGCAGACCCTGGCCCAGGACCAGTTGCCACGGGATGCACACCATGTAGATGGCGAAGGACACCTCGCCGAGATAGATCAGCACCGGGTGCGTCAGGGCGCGGCTGCCGGTGGACGACATGACGCCCAGCCCGTAGATCAGCGGCGCGAAGGCCAGCACGAACAGCCAGTCCGGCGAGTGCAGGACGATGGCGGCGGCGATGGTCATCAGCGCCCCGCCGGCGACGGGCAGGCCGAAACGCTGGGCCGTGGCGTGGGTCTTCTGCCACAGCAGCCAGACGGCGCAGCCCAGGGCGAAGCACGGCACGATGCGCAGGGCGCCCCACAGGATGGTGGCGTGGGTCAGCGAGAAGCCGGCCATGCGTTCGAAGACGATCTGCAGCACGATCAGGAACACCGCCGTGCCGGCGATGGCGGCGCTGGGGCGCGTCCACAGGCGGGCGAACAGCAGGGCAAAGGCCGGGAAGGTCAGATAGGCGAACCATTCCGCCGAAATCGACCAGGCGGGGTGGTTCCAGCCGCCGGCCTGGCCCAGGCCCCAGGCCTGGGTCAGGGTGATCTGGGCGGGCAGGGACGACCAGGCGATCAGTTGATCGCCGGCATGGATGCCGATGACCGCCAGGCCTATGATCATGGCGCCGAGGGCGAAGATGATGGCGATGTGCAGCGGATAGATCCGCGCCAGCCGTGCCCACAGGAATTCACGATAGCTGAAATCCCCGTCCTTGAAGCGTTCGAGATAGACGTGACACAGGATGAAGCCGGACAGCACGAAGAACAGCTCGACGCCGAGATAGCCCTTGGCGACGGCATCGGGCATCGGCGTGCCGAGATTGTCCCAGAAGTGATAGAGCACCACCCACATGGCGGCGAAGAACCGCAGCGCCGTCAGGGCGCCTAGGTTTTGGGGGGCTGAGTGTTTCATTTCGGACGCATTTCCTGGTTTCAGGTCGGGGCAATCCGTCCGCCTGCAAGCCGCGCGCCAAAAATTAAGCTCCCGTTAACCCTTTCAGGCCCGACCAGCCGACATAGAGGGCGACCAGCACGATCAGCGCCCCCGACAGATAGGGCGCCTTATTGGCCCATTGGCCGAAGCCCTTGAAGCGTTTGGAGACGTGCCTGACCGACAGCGCCGCCAGCACACCCGACGCCACCATGGTCAGGGCCAGGCCGATGCTGAAGCACAGGACCAGCGTGGCGCCCAGCGCGATGCGCTTCAGTTGCAGGCACAGCAGGAGCACGGTGATCGAGGCCGGGCACGGGATCAGCCCGCCGGTCAGGCCGAACAGGACGATCTGCGGCGTGGTCACGCTCTGCCCGGCGAAGCGGCGTTCGATGTCGAGGGCGTGGGCGCGTTCGTGGGCGTCGGCATAGGCTTCGTCGCCTTCGTGAGCGTGATCATGATCGTGTGGCTCGGCATAGACCAGCGGGTAGCTGTGGGTGTGGCCGGCGTGGCCAAGCGTCAGCGTCGCCTTGAATGCGTGCGGCTCCGGGATCGCCATGGCGGATTCCAGGAAGCCGTCCTTCTGCACGAAGTGGAAGACCTGGCGCTTGCCGCCCGGGCGGACGGTTTCGACCTGGACATCGTTGGCGGTCCAGGCCTGGCCGCTTTCGCGATGGAAGCGGAAGTGCGGCGGCTGGCCGTCTTCGAAGATTTCCAGGCGCACCCGGCCGTGGCCGGTGTCGATGCGCTGCGTTTCGTCGTGGTTATGGTCGTGATCGTGATGATGGTGATCGTGACCGACGTGGCTGTACGACCAGGTGCGCCACATCATCCACAAGGCCACGCCCAGCATGACCACCGCCGACGCGATCTGGAAATAGGGTTCGACGGCCTCGCCGCTCCAGTTCTGGCCGAGATAGAGCCCGCCCAGCGCGATCAGCCAGACGATCAGGGTATGCGACAGCGTCGCCGACAGGCCCAGCAGCACGGCCTGCATCACCGTGCCGCGGATGGCGACGATGAAGGCGGCCATCATCGTCTTGGAATGGCCGGGCTCCAGCCCGTGCAGCGCGCCCAGCAGGATGGCCGATGGAATGAACAGCCAGGCATTGCCCGCGCCCTGCTGCAACAGATGAGCGAAGTCGGTCATTTCTTCACATAGGTATGGATGACGTCGATCAGCGCTTCCTGGGCGTCGGCGTCGAGCGCGCCCGGATGCCTGAGGTGGTCGACGAGGTGGAAGCGGATATGGTGCTCGACGACCTCGCCCATCAGGCCGGAGATCGCCCCACGCGCCCCGGCGATCAGGTGCATGATCTTTTCGCTGTCGGCCTCGCTGTCGAAGGCGCGTTCGATGGCCTCGACCTGGCCCTTGATGCGGCGGACGCGCGCCAGCATCTTCTGTTTTTCGCTATCGGCGTGGGACATGCTTGCGCCTATAGGATAGGGGGGTATCCTATGTCAATGGGCGAGGCTGATTCTGACTTGATCGTGCAATTAAGCAAGAATCCCCTCCACCACGAGCCTTTCTTACTGATATTGCCGGTCGTGCCGGCTCGCGGTCCCCCTCCCCGGCATAGCCGGGGAGGTATGATATCCGAACGCTTTTTATCATACCTCCCCGGCTATGCCGGGGAGGGGGACCGCCGGCCAGCACGATAGACGACTAAGCCATGAATGGCCGGTGGTGGAGGGGATTCTTGCTGACTTCACATCCGAATTTGGGATGAGTGACAGGCCTTACGCCGTGAAAAACCGCCCCAGCCCCAGGCTGCGCAGACCGGCGCGGTAGGCGATCGACGAGCGGTCGGCCGGGATGTGCGCCTCCAGCTTGGGATCGAGCGGCAGGCATTCCGGCATCTGGGCCTCGACCATGGCGCGGTCCTCCTCGAAGACCTTCAGGTTGAAGTCGTAGACGGCCTGGACCGGCAGGTCGGTGTCGAAATTGCGCGCCATCGGGGCGAACAGCCGCGTCTCGCGCGCCGACATCGGACAGGCGGCGTTCATGATGACCAGGCGCGCCTCGCCCGGGAAATGGATTTCCAGCGTCGCGGTGAACGGCAGGTGGACATTGAAATGGCGCAGCCATTCGAAGCCCTCGGACCCGCGGCCGGTGACGCCGATCGGGTAGTTGCCGACGCTGCTGCGATAGTCGACGTCGAAGCCGGTCCTGTGCGTCTGCGCGTTGTACGGCGGCACGGCGGCGTTGTTGGCGTCGCCGAAGGTATCGGTATGCACGAAGGCGAAGTGGGCGACATCGAGGAAACCTTCCATCTGGCGGCCGGCGAAACCGCCGATATCGAAGGCCGGGCAGACGATCTGCTGGAACGCGGGCTCGTCCCAGTGCGGCATGGGACAGATCGGCTCGCTGGCGAACGGTTCGGGCGCCGTGCCGGGACGCAGGCAGGTCCACACCAGGCCGTACTTGATGATCGTCGGATAGGTCTTCAGGTGCAGCTTGGCCGGAATGCCGCCGCCGGGATGCGACGGGATATGCACGCAGGCGCCGCCGCCGCCGAAGCGCAGGCCGTGATAGGGGCATTCGACCGTGCCGTCGACATGCCGGCCCATGCTGAGCGGCACACCGCGGTGCGGGCATAACTCCTGGGCGACGACGATGCCGGCGTCGCTTTGATAGACGACCAGCCGTTCGTCGAGCAGCTTGGCGCTGACCGGCCCGGCCTCGACATCGCGGACCAGGGCGATGGGATAGCAATGCCCGGCCAGGATATGCCAGTCAGCCGCGTCGAAGGTGCAGCCGCGCGGCAGGCTGTCGGCGGGACTGATCGCAGGGCTTAGCGTATCCATGGCACGTTCCTTTGCGGCGTGAGGAAAAGGTGCTGGATAAACCCGTGCGTTTCAATATCATTGATCCGCACAATCCGTTCTGAAAAAGCGCACGCCATGGCCTTCGTCTTCTCCCGCTTCCTCGTCTATTTCGCCGAGGTCGCGCGCCTGGGCTCGATCCGCAAGGCGTCCGAAACGCTGAATATCGCCGCCTCGGCCATCAACAAGCAGATCCTGCAGGCCGAGGAGACCCTGGGCACGCCGTTGTTCGAGCGCCTGCCGACGGGGCTCAGGCTCACCGCCGCCGGCGAGATGCTGCTGCACGAAGCCGGGCAATGGCGGCGCGACTTCGACCGGCTGCGCACGCAGATCGACGACCTGAAAGGGCTGCGGCGCGGCCACGTGCGCATTGCGGTCATCGCCGCGCTGAGCCAGGGGTTCGTGCCGCGCGCCGTGACCGCCATCCGCCGCGACCATCCGGGCATCCAGTGCACCCTCAGCGTGCGCGACAATGCCGGGGTCATGGCGGCGGTGCTGGGCGGCGACGCCGATTTCGGCCTGATGCTCGATCCGCAGACGACGCGCGAGGTCCGCGTCCAATGTCATGGCGACGTGCCGCTGGGCTTCGTCGCGCGGCCGGACCATCCGCTGGTTGCCGCGGGGCCGGTGCGCTTCAACGCCTGCGACGGGTCCGCCCTGATCGCCCCGGCCGCCCCCCTGGCCATCCACGAGCAATGGCGGGCGCTGACCGCCGCGACCGGCGTGGTGCCCGAGGTCGCGGCCTGGTCGGACAATATCCAGATGATCAAGGCCCTGGCCCGCGAAGGCGCGGGTGCGGCGGTGCTCAGCCGGCTCGACGTCATGGAGGACCTGGCGCGCGGCGACCTGGCCTTCGCCGCCATCACCGACAAGGTCATCAAGCCGCTGCAACTGACCCTGATCGTCGCCCAGGCGCGGCAATTGTCGCACGCCGCCAACCTGTGCCTGGCGCGGCTGGAACACGACCTGGAAGCGGCCTTGTCATTATCGGCGTAACCCTTTCGCGGCCGGGCGCGTATAAGGAAGGTCCCCATCCTGTTCCGGATCGCCCCATGCTGTTGTTCCTCCTGGCCTATCTCGGCGGTGCGCTGACCATCGTCAGCCCGTGCATCCTGCCGGTCCTGCCCTTCGTCTTCGCCCGCGCCGACCAGCCGTTCGTCAAGAGCGGCCTGCCGCTGCTGCTGGGCCTGGCCGTGACCTTTGCCCTGGTGGCGACGCTGGCGGCGGTCGGCGGCGGCTGGGCGGTGCAGGCCTCGGGCGCCGGGCGCATCGTCGCCCTGATCGTGCTGGCGGCCTTCGGTGTGCTGCTGCTGTTTCCGGCCCTGGCCGACCGCGCCACCCGGCCGGTCGTGGCGCTGGGGGCGCGCCTGACGCAACAGGCCGCCGATCCGGACAAGCCGTCCAATCCGTTCGCCGCCTCGTTTCTTCTGGGCATCGCCACGGGCTTGCTGTGGGCGCCGTGCGCCGGGCCGATCCTGGGGCTTGTCCTGACCGGCGCGGCGCTGAAAGGCGCCAGCCTGTCGACGACCTTCGCCCTGCTGGCCTATGCGTTGGGGGCGGCAACGTCTTTGGCGCTCGCTTTGCTGGTCGGCGGGCGCGTGTTCACGGCGATGAAAAAGTCGCTGCACGCCGGCGAATGGGTGCGCAAGGCGCTGGGCGTCGCTGTCCTGCTGGGTGTCGTCTTCATCGCCACCGGCCTTGACACCCGGGTGCTGACCAAACTGTCCCTGTCCGGCACCTCGACCCTGGAGCAGGGCCTGCTCGACCGTTTCTCGGGGCAGAAGCCGATGCCGGCGACGGGCAAACTGGCCGACCACGGACCGATGCCGAGTCTCGACGGCGCCACCGAGTGGATCAATTCGCCGCCCCTGACCGCCGAAGGCCTGAAAGGCCACGTCGTGCTGGTCGATTTCTGGACCTATTCCTGCATCAACTGCCTGCGCTCCCTGCCCTATGTCAAAGCCTGGGACCACGCCTATCGCGGCCAGGGGCTGACGGTCATCGGCGTGCACGCGCCGGAATTCGCCTTCGAGCGCGACCCGGCCAATGTGAAGAAGGCGGTCAAGGATCTCGGCATCACCTATCCCGTGGCCATCGACAACGGATCGGCCCTGTGGCGCGCGTTTCAGAACCACTACTGGCCGGCGCACTACCTGATCGACGCCAAGGGGCGCATCCGCTACGTCCATTTCGGCGAAGGCGACGACGCCAAGACCGAACAGGCGATCCAGCGCCTGCTGGCCGAAGCGCACGGCCAGATGTTCGTGCCGGGTAAGGCCACGGTGACGGCGACGGGCGCCCAGGCGGCGGCCGACATGGCCGATGTGCGCTCGCCGGAAACCTATATCGGCTATGATCGGGCCAAGGGTTTCACCTCGCCGGGCGGCGAGGTCCGCGACCGCGCGCACCTCTATGCGGCCGGGCCGATGGCGCTGAACGAATGGAGCCTGTCCGGCGCCTGGACCGTGCAGAACCAGCAGGCGGTGTCGGGCGCGGCCGGCGGCACGATCAGCTACCGCTTCCACGCGCGCGACCTGCACCTGGTGCTGGGGCCAGGCGCGGACGGCAGGCCAGTGCGCTTCAAGGTCACCATCGACGGCCATGCGCCGGGCGCGGATCACGGCGCGGATATCGACGCCGAAGGCAACGGTACGGTCACCGGCGACCGGCTGTATCAGCTGATCCGCCAGTCCGGCACGATCGGCGACCATACCTTCGCCATCACCTTCGACGATCCGGGCGTAAAGGCCTATTCGTTTACCTTCGGCTAGAGCGGCTTACAGCCGTTCCAGCCGAAGGGTATCCACCCGTTGCCCCGCCGGGGTAAAGGCCGCGTTCGACGCGATCCGCACCAGGGCGCCCGCGCGCGCGAAGACCGAGACCAGCGATGAATCCTGGTCCGGGAACGGCGAAACCGTCAACCGGCCTTCGGCATCGACGTCCAGGGCCGCGCGCAGATAGCTTTCGCGCGGACCGTTGGCGGGGATGTCCGTCGTCGTCACCGCCTTGACGAACGGATCGGCGGGAGGCAAGCCCAGCGCCGCCTCGATCCATGGCTTCAGCAGCAGTTGCGCGACGACGAAGGCCGAGGCCGGATTGCCCGGTAAGCCCAGCACGTGAGCCCCGCTGTCCAGCCCCCCGAACGCGGTCGGCTTGCCGGGCCTGAGGTTCAGCGTGACGAAGTCGGTGACCAGCCCCAGCCGCTCCAGGGCCGGCTTGACCAGGTCGTGATCGCCGACCGACGCGCCGCCGATGGTGACGATCAGGTCGGCCTTCACCGCCGCCAGCGTCGCGTACAAGGCGTCGAGATCGTCGCCCTCGGTGCCGACATAGGCCGCTTCGCCGCCCCATTGTCCGATCAGGGCCATCACCGCGGCCGAAGCCGACTCATAGATCTGGTCCGGCCCCGGCGTCATACCCGGTAGAACCAGTTCGTCCCCGGTGCACAGCACGGCGACGCGCGGCCTTACCCGCACCGCCACCTCGGCCAGCCCGGCGGCGGCGGCCAGGGACAGCCGCCAGCCATCGAGACGCATTCCGGCCTCCAGCAGGGTGGTGCCCGCCGTGAAATCCTGACCCGCCTTGCGGATATGGCCGGGCGTCGCCACGGATTCGGCCAGCAGTTCGACGCGGCCGCCCGCGGCCTTTGTCGTTTCCTGGATGACCACGGCGTCGGCGCCGTCGGGCACCGGCGCACCGGTAAAGATACGCACCGCTTCGCCCGCGCCGACGGTTCCGGCATAGCGCCGGCCGGCCGCGCTTTCACCGGCGATAGTCAGCACGGCGCCCGCGGCGATATCGGCGCGGCGCACGGCATAGCCATCCATGGCCGAAGCCGGAAACGGCGGCTGGTCGCGGGTGGCGAGGACCGGCTCGGCCAGCACCCGGCCGAACCCCTGGCTCAGCGGCACGCGCTCGACCGCCGTTACCGGCGCGCCGGCACGGACGAAGGCGATGGCGTCGCGCAGGTCGAGATTTTTCCGCGTCATGTCTCTTTAGGTCTTATTTCTCAAGCAATCTGGGCATCAGCTCGACCATGTTGCAGGGGCCGTGGCGGCTGTCGAGCTGCCAGCGGATGACCTTGTCCCAGCCGTCCTTGACCGCGCCGTTCGAGCCCGGCAGGCAGAAGACGAAGACACCGTTGATGATCCCGGCCAGGGCGCGCGATTGCAGGGTCGACAGGCCGACGCTTTGATAGCTGATCATGTGGAAGATCGTCGAAAAGCCGTCGATCTTTTTGTCGAACATAGGCTCGATCGCTTCCGGCGTGACGTCGCGGCCGGTCAGGCCGGTGCCGCCCGTGGTGACGATGGCGTCGATCAGCTCGGACGTCGTCCAGTTCTTGATCATCGTGCGGATATGCGCCACGTCATCGCGCACCAGCTCACGCGCCGCGACGTAGTGGCCGGCCGCCTCGATGCGTTTGGCCAGGATCTCGCCCGAGGTGTCGCTTTCCAGGTCGCGCGTGTCGGAAATGGTCAAAACGGCGACGCGCACCTGGCGGAAGGGCCGGCTTTCGTCGATGCGGCCGCCGGCCAGATGGGCGCGCTCGGCGTCGGTGATGGGGTTCATGAAATCCTCCGCAGCGAAAACGGCTGAGCGGGCTTTACAATGTCGGATGGCGGGGTGAAAGTCGTTTAACGACAGAATTCCAGATTGCCTTGGCAATCTGGCAAGGCCGACTGGCCGCCCGCGCTATTGCGCGGAGCCATGCGGCGTCGAGCGAAAATAAAGTTACAGGGACCTTTCTCATGAACAGACGCGACGCCCTCAAGGGCCTTTCCGCAGCCTCAGCCGCCCTGGCGATGACACCGGTATCATCGCACGCCGCCGCCAAGCCGCCCACAGTCGTCACCCGGGCGGGTCCCGTCACCGGCCAGGTGAAGAACGGCGTCAACGTCTTCCTGGGCCTGCGTTACGGCGCCGATACCGGCCGTGCGCGCTTCCAGCCGCCGGTCAAGCCCGCCCCATGGAAAGATCCTGCCCCCGCCCTGGCCTATGGCCCGTCGTCGCCCCAGGCCGGCCGCGACCTGAAGAACAAGGAAACCCAGGGCGAGGACTGCCTGTTCCTCAACGTCTGGACGCCCGAAGCCAATGCCAAGAAGAAGCGCCCGGTGATGTTCTACATCCACGGCGGCGCCTATTCCGGGGGCTCGGGTTCGGACCCGCTGTATGACGGCACCAATCTGTGCCTGCGCGGCGACGTCGTGGTGGTGACCATCAACCACCGCCTCAACGTCTTCGGCTATCTCTATCTGGCGCGGCTGGAGCGCATGCTCACCGGCAAGCCCGGGCCTCTGGCCTGGTCGGGCAATGCCGGCCAGATGGACCTGCACCTGGGCCTGGAGTGGGTGCGCGACAATATCGCGGCCTTCGGCGGCGATCCCGACTGCGTCATGGTCTTCGGCCAGTCGGGCGGCGGCGCCAAGATCGCCACCATGATGGCGACACCGGCCGCCAAGGGGCTGTTCCACCGCGCCGCCACCATGTCAGGCCAGCAGGTCACGGCCTCGGGCCCCGGCAACGCCACGCAACGCGCCACGGCCTTCCTGAAGACGCTCAACCTTAACCCCGACCTCGACGGCCTGGCCAAGGTGCAGAGCCTGCCCGCCGCCGACCTGCTGGGCGCGCTGAAGACGGTCGATCCGATCCTGGGCGGCGGCGTCTATATGGGGCCGGTGCTGGACGAGACCATTCTCTTCCGCCATCCGTTCTGGCCCGACGCGCCTGCCCAGTCGCTGAACATCCCGATGATGGTCGGCAATACCCACGACGAGACCTACGCCTTCCTGGGCGGCGATCCGCACAATTTCGAGCTGACCTGGGACGAACTGCCGGCCAGGCTGCCCAAGGATTATCGCGTCGACATCGATCCCTACCTGGTCATCGACACCTATCGCCGGCTGTATCCGAACTATACGGCGTCGGAGGTCTTCTTCGCGGCGACCACGGCCGGGCGGTCGTGGCGCGGCGCCATCGAGGAGGACGAGGCCCGTGCCCGCGCCGGCGCGCCGGTCTATGCCTACGAGGTCGATTTCAATCGCACCTGGAAGGGCCTGAAGTCGCGCGCCCAGCACATGACGGACATTCCGCTGTCGTTCGCCAACACGGCCGTGCCGAACAGCATCTCGACCGACTCGCCCGAAGCCCGCCACATGGCCGACCTGTTCTCCGACGCCTTCATCGCCTTCGCGCGCACCGGGTCGCCGCAGACCCCGGCCCTGCCGGAATGGAAGCGCTACTCGATCGAGAACCGCGAGACCATGGTGATGGATGTCGAGCCCAAGCTGGTCAACGACCCGCGCGGCGAAGAGCGCAAGCTGTTCGCCATGGTGCCGTTCGTCCAGGCGGGGACGTAGGTGGTTTTAACCACGGAAAACACAGACGAGCACGGACTTCAGGATAACCGGGATCGCCGTAAGCCTTCCGACAATAGGAGGCGCTTCGTGCGAAAGCAGGCAAACCTGAAAGTCCGTGCTTGTCCGTGTTTTCCGTGGTTAGTCCTCTACTTAAATCCCCACCGGCGGTTCCGACACCGAAGGCTTACTGAATTCCAATCGCTTTGATGTCGCGAACGAGTTCACGGAAAGCAGCTGCAACCAATGGATCGTTGAGCTTGGTCACTGTCGCGCCGGGGAAGCCACCAATATTATTGGTCGATAGACCGCCGAAAATCGCTTGTGCCCTATCCAGCAAAGCCTGACGCTCCTTCTCGGAAGCAAAAGCCGCTCGGTTTTTCAGGTAAGCAAGACTCAGGGATAGCTGCGCTTTTCCCTGCCATAAATTAAATGGATAAAAGGGCGCACCGTCCTTGCCTTGAAAAACGGTATAAATGGAGCCGCGTGTCGACGGCACGCCAACCTCGCCTCCTTCTTCCAGGACAATTCCGATGTATGCCTTGGCTGCGGCCACGACATCGGCGCCCATCGGCACAAGATATTCCGCGATCCAGGCTTCAGGGCTGAGGGGCTGCAAGCCCGCTTGTGCCGCCTTTGAGACCTTGGCTCGTTCTGTCTCCCCAATGATGCGGGGGCTCAAAGTCTTCATCCCGTCGTCGCTGACGAACCATCTCAATTCAATTGCGCGAACATCGGCACGCATCTGTTCATTTAGAAATTCGACAATTCGTGCCAATTCCGCTGGAATACTGTCAGCCACAAAGACGAGCTTGATCTGACCGGCCCGGAAGTTGTTGTCCACTTTGGACCAAAAGGTATCCGCGTCCGCACCATCGAGAAACTGTGCGAGGTTTTTTTCAGCTTCAGAATCATGAGTGGAGGCGAATGCGTTCGCTATTTCGCCAGCCTTCCAATAAGCCGTCGCATTCGCGGCATAATCTAGAATTTGTCCGACGACTTCCCGGCGCAGGCGCGTGTCCACGGCACGCTTCAGTTCCACTAAAACGGGGACGCCTTCACGTGTGACAAAGAGATGATCCAGGGACCAGCGGCCCGTACTTTCCAGGCTGTCTGCGATTGGCTGCTCACGCCGAATTAATAAAAGAGCGCCGTCACCATCCGTGATCAAATCGGGATAGCGAGCGACGAGAGCCTGCATCTCGTCCTCATTGACCGGAGCCGAAGGTTTCATGGGATGGAGCTTCCCATTCGCATCGACCGTGTACAACACGCCTGTGGCCACAGCTCATCCCCGTCTTTGATATCGCAGTCTGCGATATCAATCATATGGCGACACTTGCATGACCGGGGCCGGCAATTCAACCCGCCCACCGGCGGTTCCGGCGCCGAGGGGACTAGCACCAGAACCGCCGACCGGGGCGTAAGTCGTCAGGCGGCGATACGCTCGGCCTGCAAGAACGCTGAATAAGCCGATTCGATGCCGGCGATCACGTTCGGGTCGTTGGCGATGGCCTCGGGGAACACCGAACGCAGACCCAGGAAGGTCGTCACGTCCAGCGCGTCATCATTCAGGGACCGACACATCGCCAGCAGGTCGTCGGCCAGCGGATCGGTCAGCTTGTCGCCATTGACCGCCTTGGCGCGGATGAAGCGCATCCACGCCGCCAGCGGCACGCACAGGCGCGACACGTCGGCGCCGCGCGCCAGGGCTTCGCTGAGCGAGCTGAGAATACGGATCGGCAGCTTCTGCGAGCCGTCCCAGGCGATCTGCGACAGCAGGTGGCGGATGGCCGGATTGCGGAAGCGCTTGAGGATGGCTTCGCAATAGCCGGGCAGGTCCATGCCGACCGGGGCTTCGAGCAGAGGCACGACGTCCTTCAGCATGATGTCGCGGACCAGCGCCGCCAGTTCCGGATCGTTCATCGCTTCCGACACGGTCTCGTAGCCCTTGTGCAGGCCGACATAGGCCAAGGTCGAGTGCGGGCCGTTGAGCAGGCGCAGCTTGGCGCGTTCGAAGGCCGGGACATTGTCGGTCAGGGTGACGCCGGCGCCGGTCCAGTCGGGACCGCCGGCGTGGACGTGGTTTTCGATGACCCACTGGGTGAAGGCTTCGCGCTGGATCGGCCAGGCGTCCTCCAGGCCGATCTCGCCCTTGACGCGCTCGCGCAGGGCGTCGTCGGTCGCCGGGGTGATCGAGTCGACCATGGTGCACGGGCATTGCAGGTTCGAGGCGATCCATGCGGCCAGTTCGTCGTCGACATGCGAGGCGAAGGCGGTGACCGCAAGCTTCAGCCGCTCGCCGTTCTTCGGCAGGTTGTCGCACGGGATCAGCACGAACGGGTTAAGGCCCGCCGCCTTGCGGCGCTTCAACCCGGCCGTGACATAGCCGATGAACGACTTGGGCGCATCGGGATGGGCCAGGTCGTGAACGATGTCGGGGTGGTTGAAGTCCAGCTCCCACTTGGGATCGAGGCAATAACCCTTCTCCGTCACGGTCGAGGTGACCAGGCCGACCGACGGGCGCGCCAGGCGTTCCAGCACGGCTTCGATGTTTTCCGGGCCGACCAGCACTTCGCGCATCGCGCCGATGACCTGGTAGTTGATCTCGGCGTCGAGGATGGCCAGGGTGTAGAGCCCGTCCTGCGGATCAAGCGCGTCGCGCACGCCGGCCGAATGCAGCGACACGCCGCAAATGCCCCAGCGCGGATCGGTCGCCAGCACGGTGTCGAGGAAGGCCGCCTGGTGGGCGCGATGGAAGGCGCCGGGACCGAAATGGACCACGCCGACCTGCACGGCCTTCGGATCATAGGCGGGACGGTCGGCCTTGGCCTGGGCGAGAGTGGAGAGGTTCAGGCGCGTCAAAGGGTGACCCCGTTCTTCCAGATGGCGATTTCGCGTTCGTCGTTCTTTTCGTTGCAGCTGGGCTGCCCCGAAGCGGTCTTCAGGATTAGGTCCATCAGGTCGTCGGCGCAATGGTCCAGCGTCTGGCCGTTCAGGGCCTGACCCGCGTCGAAGTCGATCCAGTGCGGCTTCTTTTCGGCCAGCGCCGTGTTCGAGGCGATCTTCAGCGTCGGCGCCGGGAAGCCCAGCGGCGTGCCGCGGCCGGTGGTGAACAGGACGATCACCGCCCCCGCCGCGGTC
>FTDB01000598.1_pt1 | contig 19305 bp, 12 predicted proteins | sample 1639741 | NCBI WGS metagenome assembly FTDB01 (sample SAMEA3914869, study PRJEB12502) | metagenome | biome: forest; material: soil | place: USA | collected 2012-03-12 | depth 0.1 m | reverse complement strand
CTGGCGCGGCTTCATAGGCGAAGCGTTGGGCCGCAAATTTGGAATGCCGGATGCTGATTTGCTGGAAGCCTTCGACGCCCCAGAGGTTACGGTTTTGGCAGATGGCGCGCAGATAAAACGAAGCAATGCCAAGAGTTTTTGAGCCGACTTCGCTATTCCACGCGTAGAAGCCCCGGAAATACAGGTCGGGCTCCCCATTCGGCAATCGGCCCGCCTCGATGGGGTGGGTATCATCGACAAGAAACAGATAGAGGTCGTCGAGGTTTAGAAAACGCTCGTCGTCGGGCCGCGAAAACCATTGCGACGATACACGACCGTCACGCGAACCACGGGAAACGTCGACCTTGAAAGCGCTGAAAACCGGCGCGGAATTTTCGATAATCACAGAGGTATTCATAAAGGTATCTCCTATTGGGCTTGGGCTTCAGCGGCTCCTTGGCGCGCTGAAACCCTGCCCGTCGGCGAGACCGGGGTAACAAGGTCAAGGACGGCCCGAGCGGAGGGGGATCACCCGGCCTGCACGTAGGCTCTTTGGCCGCAGGAAGGCCGGGGATACCGCTTGGGGCGGTCCCTTTTGGGGGACTTCATCCTTGACCGCGCGAGGGCAGCGCCCTTAGCCTCTCTGACTTTAGAAAACTAAAATCGGGCGCGACGGACATCATGGAATACATACGGGAACTCGCTATTCCTCTCGCTCGACATGAGATGGGGCACTACGTCACGGCTACAGTTATGGGTTTCAAAACAGGCCAAGTTCAAATTGAGCTGTTGAAGTTCAACGGGCGGAAAGGTGGTTCAGTCATTCACCTTGGTCACGGCCATCGTTCCCTTGCCGGCCTCGAAAAATATCTGATTGCCAGGGTGCAAGTGCTTTATGCTGGCGCCCTCGCTGAAGCCCTTCCTCTTTATCCAGATTTCAAAGTTGATAACGAAAAGGCTCTCAAGGTTATCCACGGCGAGGGCGGGAAGGATGACCATTCCAAAGCACGCGAATTGATCCACGTACTAAGAGGAATTCGCCACCCCGAGGACGATCTCTCGGACGAAAACGCGGTCCAAAATCAGCTCACTGAGATTGACGAAGAACTGTGGAAGTTGGCGAGAGACAACGTCGAGCGCCATTCAGAGGCTATTGTCGGATTGGCAAGCAATTTGGCTGATCGCGTGAAAGCGCTGGCCCAGGTAGCAACGATTACCGAGGGCGAGTTCGCCTCATATTCTCGCGTCCAAGAGCTGCGCGAGTTAGGGCGACTGGCATTGGAACGTTGAAACAAATATTTCCAAGTCCCGTGACTTTCGCAACGGGACTCAGTGGGAGAGAGGTCAATATGGTCGCGGCCGCGACCAGAGCAAGCTGTAGGTTTCTGGATCATCGCCACGGAAAAGACTGGCATAGATAGGTTGCGAGAAGCTGGGATCATCGATCTTGAGTGATATATAGTCTCGACCATTTTCGCTGGTCTTCTTCCAGCCGGCACCAATTTCGGCGCTGTCCGCGTAGATGCGGTAGTCAGGGGCGCTTTCAGAGCTGCCGTCAGCGGGAACCAGCTTAACCTGGGCGTGAAGAGCCAAAGTCTTGACAGTACCGGTGAAATCCTTGTTCGACTTGGTAAAGGTGCCGATGGTTGTCATGGGTTTCAGTCCTTCTACTTTCGTGTCGCGCCAATCGCAACCTCGATGGCGGTCGTGCAAACGATCCTGGATGGCGAGCGCCCGCAGGGCGAAACGACGAGTGAGAGGCGACCGGAGACAGCTTTTTTGTCTCGCGATGCAAAGGGCGCAGCGCTGCGGAAAAAAGCTATCGGAGGCTGTCGCGAAGCCGCTCCAGCATCGTTTAGACCCGCAAATCAACGAGGGCGCGGGCGCCGGCGAGCGGAGAAGTGTGAAGGCTGAATTCCTGACTCAGGTAAAGTCCCAGTTGGAAATAGGATCTTGCCGTCGTCACGTAAATTCACTCTGCCGACCGTGTTCGGCGAAGCGCGTGACGCACTCTGTAAGACTTAGGACAAGCGTCTAAAGGATATTTTCGGCGCTGGCCGCGGTCCCCGTCGTATCGAAGAGATACGCTTTCCACATCACCGCGGACGGGCGCATCCGTTGGGAAATTCCGTCGCTCGGCGAGGTCGTCGAAGGGCATCTTGATGGTAAGCCAATGCAAATCCATCGGCCGCATGCCGCGGAGGGGATGACCTTGAGTGTACGAGCCGAAGGTCCCTTCAGCCTACATTACGTCGTCAATCGAGACGGAAAACCTTTGGGCGAAGGGCAAATGACCCTGGTCGATGAAGGCAAGGCCTGGGTCGATATTTCGTGGCCGGCGGGCCAACCACAAAAGGCCGGCGAGTTGGTCTACGTGAAGACGCGCCAATAATCCCGCCGTTCCACGGAGGAACCGATTGTCGGTGAAGCCGTGAACCACACTACGAGGTGATGAATTCACAGCGTTTGCAAAATTTAGACGAATGCGTATTTCAAATTCTCTGACCTGCGCGACGCGGCCCTATATTACCACGCAAGCTTAGTCATGTGCATATAAAATGCACGCAATTACGACCACTTACGACCTTGGCATGCGTGAAATTTGCACACGAAATCATATAAATATCTGATTTTTATCATCTTTCCGTACAGTCCATCATAGGTGCCACGGAAAATCTGTGCGGGGTTGTGCTCATCCCCGCCAGATAAGGCTTTGGCTACTTGGGGTCAACCTTGACCAACACAACGTCGTTGGCGCGCATAGTGACGCTGTAATGCGCCGTGCCCGACTTGCCGACTCGCAAGGTGACAGTGGTTTCCGCCTGGTCGCTGCTCAAATCGTTGAGTTTGGCCAGTTGCGCCGGCGTCAGGTTGTCGGGCGAACCCATTTCCAGCCAGGCCGTTTGCGGATCATTGCTGCGGAAACCAGTCCGATAAACATGCACCGTGTAACGGCCGGGCTTCATGTCCTTGAGATCCAGCATGACCGGTTGGCTGGCGTGCGTCGGCTCGACCTTGGTGTAATACGGCCGGTTGCTGACCGGTTGCACCGGCTGCTGGAAATCCCAGACCAGCGCCTGGACGCTGTCACCCGACCGCGCCGTCCAGGCCTGTGGATCGCTGGTCTCAAGATCCGTGTCACCCAGTTCTGCCAGGTACTTATAGGCGTAGAAAGCCGGTTTTCTGATGCCTTCGCGATTAAGCAGGCCGAAACCGCCGTGGAACGGGTTGGGCGGCGGGCCGGGCTCTTCGAACAGGTCGGAGAAGGTCCAGTAGCTCATGCCTTGCAGTTGGCCTTGCGAGGCCTTGAGCTTTGCCAGGATATAGGGCGCCGAGACATAACTGTCGTGCACAGGATCGCGCGGCGTATAGCTGGTCGACCATTCGGTGAAATAGAGCGGCAGGCCCGGCCGCGCTGCCTCGATCTGCGAGCGCACGCGCTTGATATCGCCGACAATGGCGTCGGGCGATGGCGACAGCTTGGTATCGGCCTGGCCCTTGTCATCGAGGAAGCCGCCATCGACACCATAGGTATGGGTGGTGATGAAATCGACCGGCGCGCCCGACGCCTTGGTATGGTCGAGGAATTCCGGCACCCAGGCCGCGCCCGCCGTTGACGGTCCGCCAACACGAAGTTGCGGATCGACCTTTTTCAGCACCGCCGCCGTCTGGTCATACAGCGAGAAATAGGCGGCCTGGTCGGCCTTTTCCCAGAAGCCATCGAGATTGGGCTCGTTCCACACCTCGAAATACCAGCTACGCACCTCGTCGGCACCGTAGCGGTCCTCGATATGACGGGCAAAGGCTTCGACCAGTGGCCCCCACAACTCGGGCTTGGGGTGCGAGGTATTGCCGTGCCAGTAGAAGATCGAATTGTCCGAGGTCTTCATCGCCTCGGGCGTAAAGCCGAGCTCAGCAAACGGCTTGATGCCGATTTTCAGCAGGTGATCGTAGAGATAATCAATCTTCGTCCAGTCATAAGCCGGCTGGCCATCGACGATCTTGTACGTTCCCAGCACGTCATGGAAGATGGCGTGAAAGCGGACATAGCGGAAATGGGCAGCGTCCTCGACCGTCTTCATCTGGGCCAGGCTGTCGTCACGGATCAGGGTGCCGGGATAGTCCGAGCCGACGCTGAGATCGTAGAAATGGTCACGTGGCTGCGACAGTCCGGTGAAATCGATGGCGATATGGCGGGCCGGCGCGTTCATGCCCTGCGCGTGGGCCGCACCGACCAGGAACAGCCCAAGGGCGAGGGTGCTAATGGCATGTCGCATGATTGATCCTCCGTTTATCGTTAGCGCTAACATGAAGCGGACCTACCGCCCTGTCAATCAATTGCCAGACAAATAAGGCGGCGAAGGTCACCCCTCGCCGCCCGTTTTTTGCAGAACCTGAACACGAGGCGTTATGGCGCGGCGAAAATTATTAGCTGCCGAAAAACGGAGCGGAGCGTACTTGAGTACGTGAGCACCGTATCGCAGGCAGATGATGATTTGCAGCCCGCCAGAACGCCTCGTTACTTGAAATAGACGTAGAGGCCGATGAGGATGATCACCACACCAACCGCAAGCACATTGAACGTCGTCGACGTCTTGAAGCTGACCCCTTCGAGCGTCAGGGTCGAGACCTCGCGCTTGTTGGGCACCAGCAACGACACGCCGACGCACAGCGCCGTGGCGATCCAGAACACCCAGCCGACGCGGTTCATGAACGGCATGTCGGGGACCTGGGTCGCCATGAACGTATTGGAAAAGCCGAGGAAATCCGGATGCCCGTGCAGGTACGACGCCACGTAGAAGAAGCACGACATCAGGAAGCCGCCCACCACGGCGGCAAAGGCGCCGGCGGTTGAACACCGCTTCCAGAACATGCCGAGCGCGAAAATGACCACGATCGCCGGCGTGAAGAAGCCGGTGAAATCCTGGATATACTGGAAGGCCTGGTCGAACTGGCCCAGCAGCGGCTTGGCAGTAAAGACGGCGATGATCACCGCGACGACGGCGGCAATACGGCCGATCAGCACCAAGGTGGTGTCCGACAGCGTCTTGTTGAGCGGCGCCACGATATCGAGCGTGAAGATGGTGGCGATCGAGTTGATCTTCGAGGCCGTCGAGGAAATGACGGCGAAGGTCAGGGCCACGAACACAAGGCCCAGCAGGCCCGACGGCAGCAAGGTCATCATGGTCGGATAGGCAGCGTCGGGCTTCGACAGGGCCGGCGCCAGGATCAGCGCCGCCATGCCCGGCACCACCACGATCAGCGGCATCAGCAGCTTGAGATAGGCGGCAAAGGCGATGCCCTTCTGGGCTTCGGCGGTATCCTTGGCGGCCAGGGCGCGCTGGATGATGTATTGGTTGAAGCCCCAGTACGAGATGTTCATGATCCACATGCCGCCGACCAGGACGGCGATGCCCGGCAAGTCCTTGTAGAACTCGCTCGACTTCGGCAGGATCATGCGGAAGTGTTCGGGATAGGTTGTCATCAGGTGCGAGAAGCCGCCGAAGAAGCCATCGGCGCCGCCGATCTTCGACAAGGTCAGGCCGGCGATGATCAGGCCACCCATCACCAGCAGGGTCACCTGGACGATATCCGTCAGGGCCACGGCCTTGAGGCCGCCGGTGATCTGGTAGAGCAAAGCGAACGCACCCAGGCCCGCCAGCACCCAGAAGGGATCGAGGCCGGTCACGGTGGTCACCGCCGTACCGCCCAGCCACAGGATCGAGGTCAGGTTGACGAAAACGTAGAGGATGAGCCAGAACACCGCCATCAGGTATTTGACGCTGGGCCCGAAGCGCTGCTCCAGGAAGCCCGGCATGGTGGTGACGCCGTTCCTGAGGAACACCGGCAGGAACCATTTGCCGACGATGATCAGGGTGATCGCCGCCATCCACTCATAGGAAGCGATGGCCAGGCCGATCTTGTAGCCCGATCCCGACATGCCGACGATCTGTTCGGCGGAAATGTTGGCGGCGATCAACGAGGCGCCGATGGCCCACCACGGCAGGCTGTTATTGGCCAGGAAGTAGCCCTTGGTCGAGACTTCCTCGGTGGCCTTGCGGCGGCCAACCACCTGGGCCAGCACGAAGATGGAGACGGCGTAGAACAGGAAGATCCACATGTCGAGTGAAGACAGGTTCTGGACCGCCGGAAGCAGGTGCTTGAGATCGGGCATGTTTCCCCTTACGGCGTCTGTTAACGCCTTGTTATTGATATTACAAATGGCAGATAACCACAGAGCGGCCGAAAAGGCAATTGGTGCGGCGTCAAACCGTCACTGCGTAAAGTCGCCTACTGCGCCGGACAACTCGCATCGCCTTCGTTGGACGCCAGTTTCACGCTCGAATAGCTGATCGCCAATGGAGTCGCCGATTTCAGCGCGAACGGCACGCCGACCTTCGACACGTCCACGCCCGCCGTCACGAAACAGTCGAGCGTAATCTTAACCGTGGCCCATTGCCCTTGCGGCGCCGTCAGGGCTGACGAAATGTCGATGCCATGCTCGTGCGCAGGATCGGTGCCCATGGCCATCCACACCGGACCCGAAACCGGCCCGTCAAGGCGATAGGTCATGGCCACCGTCATCTTGCCGGTGGTCTGGCGCGACAGGTCAACCGGATCGGCGCTGAATACCGCCTGGCCTTCGCCATTGCCGCTGAAGGCCAGCGAGCGTCCGGCCTCCTGCTTGCCGGCGTCGACCGGGTTCTGCGTCACCGCGCCGCCGGGCGAGGCGAAGCTGGCCTCGTCGCCATCCTGGCTGCCGCCCGCATCGACCAGGCTGAGCTTCCACGGCGCCTTGACGCGGCCCGCGGCGAAATAGGTGTCGACATTAACGACGGCCTCGTTCTTCAGGCCGGAATCCTCGGACAGCGGCGCCAGGTCGCCGTCGTCCTCGTAGGTCAGGCCGTAGCCATAGGCGAACAAGGGATCGTAACCCATGGTGCCGACATTGAGCGGCCCCTGGTCGGCGGTCTTCGGCCACGAGAAGGTCAGCTTGCCGCGGAAATCATAGCGCGCCTGCTTGTCGGCGTTACCCACCAGCACGTCGGCAATGCCGCCGCCCTCGGTGCCGGGCAGCCACGCCTCGACGAAGCCATCCGACGCATTGATATAGGGGTTGGTCCACAACGGCCGGCCCGACAGGAACACCGTCACCACCGGAATGCCCTGCGCCTTAAACCTGTCGATCAGGTCGAGGTCGGACGTGTCGCCCTGCTTGTAGGCCAGGTTGGTGCGGTCGCCCTGGAATTCGGCATAGGGATCCTCCCCGATCACCACCACCGCCACGTCGGGACGCTGGGTGAACGAACCGTCGGGCGACAGCGTCGCGCTGCCGCCGAACTGTTCCGCCGCTGCCTTGATGCCGCCATAGATCGACGTGCCGTTGGGGAAGTCGCTATTGGCATTGCCCGTGCCCTGCCAGGTGATCGTCCAGCCGCCGGCCTGCTTGCCGATATTGTCGGCGCCGTCACCGGCAACCAGGATATTGGCCGACCCCTTCAGCGGCAGGACGCCGCCCTGGTTCTTGATCAGCACCAGCGATTCGCGCACCGCCTTGCGCGCCACCGCGCGATGATCGGCCGAGCCCAGGTCTTCCCAGTGCGCCGCCAAGGGCCGGTCCATCGGCGCGCCTTCGTTGAACAGGCCGCCCTTGAGCTTGGCGCGCAGGATGCGGCGCACGGCGTCATCGAGCCGCGACATCGGGATTTTTCCCGCCTTTACGTCGGCGATTTCGTTGGTGTACATCGCCTTCCACGAATCCGGCGCCATGAACATGTCGACGCCGGCATTCATCGCTTCGGGGCAGTCGTCCTTGTCGCAGCCCGGCAGCTGACGGTGCGCGTTCCAGTCGGTGACGGCGAAGCCGTCGAAGTGCATGCGCTGCTTCAGCGCGCCGGTGATCAGCCGCTTGTTGCCGGCCATCTTCTGCCCGTTCCACGACGAGAACGAGATCATGACGCTGAGCGCGCCAGCCTCGATCGCCGGCGGGTAGCCGGCGCCGTGGATGCGGGCGAGATCGGCTTCCGACATCTCGGCGTCGCCCTGGTCCTTGCCGCCTTCGGTACCGCCGTCGCCCAGAAAGTGCTTGGCGGTCGAGATGATGTGGCCCGGCTGGATGCCGCTCCTGCCGCCGTCGACGCCCTGCAGACCCTCGACCATGCGGCCCGAATAGGCGGCGACGTCGGCGGGATTTTCCGAATAGCTTTCGTAGGAGCGGCCCCAGCGTTTGTCGCGCGAGACGGCCACCGTCGGCGCGAAGGTCCAGTCGACGCCGGCCACGCTCATTTCATCGGCGGTGACCTCGCCGATCTGCTGGATCAGGTCCGGATCGTGCATGGCGCCCAGGCCCACATTGTGCGGGAAGATGACCGCGCCGACCAGGTTGGAGTGGCCGTGGACGGCATCGATGCCGAACATCAGCGGGATCGGAGCGTTGGTCGGGCGCGACGCGGCGGCGCGGTAATAGTCGTCGGCCAGCTTCAGCCATGCATCCGGCGAAGCGCGTTCGTTGCCACCGGGCGAGGAATTGCCGCCGGCCAGAATCGAGCCCAGCGGATAGGTGGCCAGGTCTTCCGGCTTGATGAAGCCGATATCGGCCTGGATGGTTTGCCCGACCTTCTCTTCCAGCGTCATCTTCGCTATGATGTCGGTGATGCGCGCCTCGGTGGCCGGGTCGACCAAGCCGGCGTCATCCAGCTTCGGCCAGGCAGGATCGACGGCGACGATGGCGGGCGCAGGCGCTGCCTTCTTCGCCGGCATGACCCTGTGCGCCGGCGCCTTGCGCGGCTTCTTGTGCGCGGCATCGGCCGGAACCGTGCCCAGCGACAGGGCGGCGATGGCGGCAACGGCGACGCCGAACTTGAGCCGGGCGGTGCGGCGGAGGGTAACGGACATGGTGCTCCTTGAAGCGTTCTTCCCAACGTTTTTCAACGAGACTAGCATGAAAAGGCGGCGGCTCAAACCGTATGTCCCGCCCCGTCCAGGTCTTGCCCCGTTCCGGTCCGCCGTGGCCAGAAGCCGGCAAAACCAGATATTATAACCGTTACATGACAGCGCTATCACCGCCCGTCAAGCCGACTCCGCACGCGCAAACGTTTACCCGGCAAGGAAAATACCTCGGTTTCACAAAAAAGTATTTTTGTTTGGGTTATTATTATTGACAGCGTTGTCAGATTTGTCTTATAAACCCGCTACCCTGTTTCCCTGTCGTGGTTCGCCATGGCGGGTTCGTGTTTAGAACTTCGGTGTGCGGTCGGGTTTCTTTCCCTTTTTCACAGCCCGGCCTTTTCCGCGGTTTTAAAGCGCCTTCTTAAATGTGGCATTATTTGGAAGGCACTGGCCTTAAGCCCCGGTGGCAGCGCAAGCTTCCACCGGGTTTTTTTCACTTTTTTTAGCTCAAGCGCCGCATGGCTCGCGCGAACGCGCGCGACGGCCAAAACCGCGAAAATGGCGCCTTGCCAAATCGCAAGCGATTTGGAGGCAAATTTCTTTAAAGCGCCCGCGCCGAATCGCGCCTGATCAGCTCGAACGGCAGCAGCTTGTTGAGGCTGTTGAAGTTGGCGCTTTCGGCGTCGCCGCTGGCCCGCAACAACAGCATGTCGGCGGCGGCGTGGGCCAATTGCTCGACCGGCTGGCGGATCGTGGTCAGGTGCGGCCAGATCAGCTCGGAACCCGGCGAATCGTCGAAGCCGACCACCGACACCTCATCCGGCACCTTGATGCCGGCCTGCTGGGCGCTGGCCATGACGCCGAACGCTGTATCATCATTACAGGCAAAGACCGCCGTCGGCCGATCCGGACCTGAAAACAAGGACCGGCCCGCCTCGACTCCCGACGCAAACGTGAAATAGCCCGGCTTGATCCAGTCGGCGCGCGGCTCCATCCCCGCAGCCCGCATGCCACGTACAAAGCCTTCGTAGCGCAGGTGCGAGGCGCCGTGGTCGGGGTGACCCAGCACGAAGCCGATATCGCGATGGCCGAGGCCCAGCAGGTATTCGGTCATCTCGAACGCCGCCAGCGTATCGTCCATGCGCACGCAGGCCGAACGGCCTGGATAAAGATAGGGCGCGACCCGCACATAGGGTACGCCGGCCGCCTCCAGGGTTTGCAGCACCACCGCCATGTCGCACAGAGGCGGCGTCAGGATGACACCGTCGAGGCGGATGGTGGCCAGAAGCCCGGCGATCGAGCGCTCAAGATCGGGCGCGTCGCGTTCCTGCGGTTCGGACAGGACGTGATAGCCGCTCAGGCGGCCGCGCCGGATGGCTCCCATCTGCAGGTCGTAGACGTAGGACGCCACCGGATTGTCGTGCAAAAGCCCGATCAGGAAGCTGCGCGCGCCCGCCAGCGATCTGGCCAAAAGGTTCGGCCGGTATTGCAGGCGGTTGGCGACCTCGCGCACCTTGGCGCGGGTTTCCTCGCGCACATTGGGCTCGTTGTTCATGACGCGCGACACGGTCTTGATCGAGACTTCGGCGTACCTGGCCACATCGTTGATGGTGGCGATGCCGCCGGGCGACAGGAACTCAGGCCGGTCCTTGCCTCTCGCGGAGGCGCGCCCCTGCGGAGCCTTGGTCTGCGTCACGTATGGTTGTCCTGCGCTGTCGGGAAAAGTGCGTTATGGCTTGCCGCGCAACATGCTGCCGCGCTGACAGCTTTGTCAACCCTCCTCCCATTTCCCAAATGGAACCTCCGTTCCGGGGAGGTGTCAGGCGGCGCCCGTGCCGAATGACGGAGAGGTTAGAACCGGCGGCACTATAGTCGTAGCGCCAGGTTTTGAAAGCGTCTATGCCTTGCCGAACGTCGCGACCGCTTCCGCCGCCAGGCGCGTCACTTCGGCCCAGTTGCCCTCGGCCATCGCCTTTGCGGGCGCTACCCACGAACCGCCAACGCACAGTACATTATCCAGCGCCAGGAAATCAGCGGCGTTTTTCACATCGATGCCACCGGTCGGGCAGAACTTGACCTGAGGCAGCGGCCCACCGATGCCCTTGAGGTACGGGATACCGCCGGCCGGCACCGCCGGGAAGAATTTCAGGTGCGTGAAGCCCCACTCCAGCGCCTTCATCACTTCCGACGACGTGGCCACGCCCGGCAGCAGCGGCAAGGCATCCTGGTGCGCCAGGGTCTTGGTCAGGCCGGGCGAGACGAGGAACTTCGCGCCGGCCTTGGCGGCCTTTTCGGCGTCCTTGGGCGTCAGCACCGTGCCGGCGCCGACGATGGCGTCCGGGCGCTCCCTGGCGATCAGGGCGATGGCATCGAGCGCGCAGTCGGTGCGCAGCGTGATTTCCAGCACCTTGATGCCGCCGGCCATCAGAGCATCGGCCAGCGGCAGGGCCTGGTCGAGGGACGGAATGACCATGACCGGCAGGACGGGCCCCATGGTCATGAATTTCGGTACGTCGGGATGGGTGGACATGGTGTTCTTTCCGGAATGCCAAAGGCAAATCTAATATTCGTCTCCCCCATTTATGAGGGAGGTGGCATGAGCGAAGCGAGTGACGGAAGGGGCACTTCGCAGAAAGAAGCCCCGCCCACCATCTTTCGGATGGTCCCCCCTCCCCATGAATGGAGAGGGCGAAGATCAAACCGATCTAAGCCGTAATTTCACTATCGGTCAGCGCATTGGCCGAGCCGAGCAGCGCCGCGTAGGGGTGGATGATGATGCGCGACGGGATTTCCGCCACCATGTGCGCCAGCGGCGCCTTGGCTTCCATGCGGGCGCGGAAGCGCAGTTCGTCGATCGACTTGATCAGGCGCGGCGCGATGCCGCCGGCGATGAACATGCCCGAAATGGCGCCGTGCCCCAGGGCCAGGTCGCCGCACACGCTGGCCATGATGTCGAGGAAGGCCTCGACCGTATAGCGGCAGCCCTGGGCGTCATTGCCTTCGAAATTGGTGATCTGGGCCGGCGTGAGGTCGAGCGCGGTCTCGCCGCGGATGGCCGAAATCGCCTGGTAGAGATGGACGAGGCCCGGTCCCGACAACAGGTTCTCGATCGTTACCCGGCCGAGGCGCTTCCTCAGGAAGCGCTGGATCTCGACCTCGTAGTCGTTGACCGGCGCGAAGCTCATATGGCCGCTTTCGGTCGACAGGCAGTAAGGCCCGTAAGCCCCGCCCACCAGCACCGAGGCGCCGAAGCCCGTGCCCGCCCCCATCACCGCGTGGACGTCGCCGCGCCCCTTAGCTACGGGGCCGATCGTCTTGGTGTCTTCCAGCGACAGGTGCGGCAGGGCATAGGCCAGGGCCGCGTAGTCGTTGATCAGGCGGGCCTTGCGCGCGCCGGTCGATGCCGCCAGCAGGTCCTCACGCACCGTCCAGTCGAGATTGGTGAACTTGATCGCGCCGTCCTTGACCGGGCCGGCCACCGCCACCACCGCGTAATCGAGGTCGGGCCGCCCGCCGATCTGCGTGAAAAAGAACTTCAGCGCGTCGTAGCAGTCCTTGTAATCGGCCACTTCCAGCGAGGCGAAATGCGCCAGCCGCGTTTGTCCATCCAGACGCTCGGCAATGGCGAAACGCGCATTTGTGCCGCCGATATCACCGACCAGACCGCGCAAAACGCGGCCCGTCGCGGCCTTGATGGCGCCAGCTTCAATATGAGACTTCATAACCCTACCAAAACACCGCGCCGCCCGCGTCCGCCGGTCCGACCGCGCGGCGCATGTGCGCAAACAATTCCCGTCCCACACCATCGGCTTCTGGCGGCCGCTTGGCTATCTCTCTCGACCTGATCGCGGTCTCGTCGCCGAGCGCGGTCAGGGTCCCGTTTTCACAATCGACGCGCAACATATCGCCGTCACGCAAATAAGCAATCAACCCGCCATCGACCGCCTCCGGCGTCAGGTGGATCACCGCCGCTACCTTGCCCGAGGCGCCCGACATGCGGCCGTCCGACACCAGCGCCACCTTGCGCCCGGCATCGAGGATCGATGACAGGCTGGGCGTCAGCGAATGCAACTCCGGCATGCCATTGGCTTTTGGCCCCTGGAAGCGGACGACGCAAACGAAATCCCCTTCCGGCAGGGTTTTCGCCTTGAAGGCGGCGAGGAAATCATCCTGGTCGTCGAACACGACACACGGACCTTCGACCACCTGGTGCTCGGGCTTGACCGCCGAAATCTTGGCAATGGCGCGGCCCATATTGCCCTTGATTTCGCGCAAGCCACCCTCGGGCGAGAACGGATTGGCGGCGGGCCGCAGCACGTTTTCATCGAGGCTTTGCACAGGAGCATCCTGCCAGACGACCACGCCGTCATCGAGGATCGGTTCCTTGCCGTAGTCGGCCAGGCCCTGCCCCCAGATCGTCGTGACATCGCCATGCAGCAGGCCTGCGCCAAGCAATTCGCGAATGACGAAGGCCATGCCGCCGGCGGCGTGGAAGTGGTTCACGTCGGCCGAGCCATTGGGATAGACGCGCGCCAGCAGCGGCGTGATCGCCGAGATGTCGTTCATGTCCTCCCAGGTAAGGACGATGCCTGCCGCCCGCGCCATGGCCGGCAGGTGCAGGGCATGGTTGGTCGAGCCACCCGTCGCCATCAGGCCAACGACACCGTTGACGAAGGCCTTTTCGCTCAGCACATCGGCCAGGCGGTGCGGGTCCTTCGAATTTTCGGCGGTCTTCGCTGCGCGCTCGACGGCGGCCTGGGTCAGGGCGTCGCGGAGCGGCGTGCCCGGATGCACAAACGCCGCACCCGGCACATGCAGGCCCATCATCTCCATCAGCATCTGGTTGGAATTGGCGGTGCCATAGAAGGTGCAGGTGCCGGCGGCATGGTAGGACGCCATTTCGGCTTCCAGCAGCTTGTCGCGGCCGACCTGGCCTAGCGCGTACATGGTGCGGATCTTGGCTTTTTCCGGATTGGGCAGGCCCGACGACATCGGTCCCGATGGCACGAAAACGATCGGCAGGTGCGCGAACGACAGCGCGCCGATGACCAGGCCCGGCACGATCTTGTCGCAGATACCGAGCATCAGGGCGGCATCGAAGGCATCGTGGCTGAGCGCGATGGCCGTGCCCATGGCGATGACGTCGCGCGAGAAGAGCGACAGTTCCATGCCCGGCCGGCCTTGCGTCACGCCATCGCACATGGCCGGCACGCCGCCGGCGACCTGGCTGGTGGCGCCGAACTTGCGCGCCATGGCCCGGATCTTTTCGGGGTAGTCGTGATAGGGCTGGTGCGCCGACAGCATGTCATTATAGGCGGTGACGATGCCGAGATTGGGTACGCTGTCCAACGCCGCCTGCAGCTTTTCGTCGGCGCTTGATGCCGCCACCACGTGAGCATAGTTGGCGCAAGAGAGCTTCTTGCGGCGCGGTTCGCTGGACTTGAAGCGGTCGGCGCGATCCATGAAGTCGGCGCGCAAATCTTTCGAACGTTCGACGATGCGCTGCGTCACTTCGGCGAGTTTGGGGTGCAGTTCGGTCATGTTCAGGCGGTCCACACGAAATCGACCGGCACCGGGCATTGCGCCAGGAACGCGCCGATCGGTGAGGCCTGCGCGTCGGCGTTGCGGCTTGCGGTCTTCAGCACCTCTAACTTGGCCTCGCCGGTGATGTAAAACAAGACGCGACGACAACGGTTGATCTGCGACACGCTCAAGGTGATCCGCGGCAGCACCGGCTCGGAGCCGTCATGCTTCGCTTTCACGGGCAAGACCAGCGCCTTGGTATCATAGACATAGTCATTGAGCGGATGGTTGGGGAAAATCGAAGCATAATGCGCGTCCGGCCCCATGCCCATCAGGGCGATATCGAACATCGGCGCTTCACCGCCGCCCAGATCGAGCAGTTTCGCCTCGGCCAGTGCGGCGCAGGCGTTCTGGTCGGAGATATTCTGGATCAGCGACACCAGCTCCATTTTGCCCGCACCTAGAACCGGCGCCAAGGCTTCGCTCATCATGCGCGTATTGGATTGGGTGTCATCGACCGGCACGAAGCGCTCGTCGACCTGGACAAGCTTGATCGACGACCAGTCGAGTTCGGCATAGGCCAGGTGCTTGTAGACCGGCTTCGGTGTCGAACCGCCACAGCCCAGCCACAGGGCCTGGCCGCGCTGATCTACGGCGTGACTTAGGGTTTGGGCGATAATATCGGCGATATAGCTGCCGGCGTCGGCCGGCGTCGCAAAGGCGTGAACCGTCACCACGCCGTTCACGCCCGGCGCACCCGTCGACCATGTCAGGACGTTTTCGGGCACATAGCGCGGATGAAGCGTGGCCTCAGTCATTCCAGCTACGCCCGTCGCGGTCGAGCAGGGTATAGGCGCTGAGCGGCCCGAAGGTGCCGGCCTGGTAGATCTGCGGCTTCATGCCCGTCTTCTGCCAGCCCTCGATAATGCCGTCGACCCACTCCCATGCCGCCTCGACCTCGTCGCGGCGCACGAACTGCGCGTTGTTGCCGCCGAGCGCATCGAGGATCAGGCGCTCATAGGCGATGCGGCGGCGCGGTGGCTTTTCGCCGTTGGCATCGAACACCGCCGCCAGCGACAATGACAAATCCAGCGCCTGCAGGTGCATGCCCTCGGCGGTCAGGCCCGGCGCCTTGTTCATCAGGGTCAGCTTGATGTCTTCGTCCGGTTGCAGGCGGATGACCAGGCGATTGGGCTGCGCCTCGCCGCCGAAGATCGAATGCGGCACCGGCTTGAACTGGATCATGATCTCGGTGGCGCGCGACGGCAGGCACTTGCCGGTGCGCAGGTAGAACGGCGTGCCGGCCCAGCGCCAGTTGGCGATCTCGGCCTTGACCGCGACATAGGTTTCCGTGTTCGACGGCGAACCCTTTTCGGCCTCGTAGCCGGCCACCTTCTCACCCTCGGCAAAGCCAGGCCCGTACTGGCCGCGCGCCGTATGCGAATGGACGGTGGCGGCGTCGATCGGCTTCAGGCTTTTCAGCACCTTGACCTTCTCGTTGCGCAGCGCATCCGACGACAGGCCCGACGGCGGCTCCATGGCGGTCAGGCAGACCAGTTGCAGCAGGTGGTTCTGCAACATGTCGCGCAAGGCGCCGTATTCGTCGTAATAGCCGAGGCGCTCGCCGACGCCGACGGTTTCGGCGACGGTGATCTAGATGTGGTCGATCGCCTGGGCGTTCCACAGCGGCTCGAAAATGATGTTGCCGAAGCGCAGGGCAATCAGGTTCTGCACCGTCTCCTTGCCAAGGTAGTGGTCGATGCGGAAGGTGCGCGTCTCGTCGAAGGCGTGGGCGACCGAATCGTTGATCACCTTCGAGGACGCCAGGTCGCGGCCGATCGGCTTTTCGATGATGACCCGGTTGGGTTCGGCATTGAGGCCGGCGGCGGCCAGGTGTTCGCAGATCGGCTTGAACAGCGAGGGCGACACCGACAGGAAATAGGTGACTTCAAGTTGCGACAAATCGCCCAGTTCGGCCTTCAGGCCCGGCCCCCACTGGTCGTTCGAGGCATCGAGCGACACATGGCTGATGCGCTTGAGGAAGCGTTCCAGCGTGCCGGCCTCCAGGTCCTTGCCGACACGGCCGTTGATGGCGTCCGACACCATCTTGACGAAGGCCTTGTGATCCAGTTGCTGGCGCGCCACCGAAATAACGCGCAGTTGGTCGTCAAGGAAACCGTCCTGGTCGAGCATGGCCAGCGATGGCCACAACATGCGCACGGCAAGATCGCCGGTGCCGCCGACAAGAACAAAGACAGGCCTGCGGCTGGAGCGGGAAGAGGTGGGCGACATGGATGCGTATCGATTCCTGCAGGTTTCTTGAAGCGCGTGGGCGCGCTTTTATCCCGCCCACGTCTCGATGCAAGCGGATTTATCTGACAACGCTGTCATAACTGTTGGGCGCCAAGGGGTCAAGCCCCCGGCAAGACCCTTGCCGATCCGGTTGCAGGTCACGGCAAATCATGATTCCTTCAATAGGTTATATCCCTTGCCAAGCTCGTGAGGCCGCCATGAAAAACTTCGCTCTTGCCGCCGTTATCTTCGCCGCCGCCTTTCCGGTTGCCGCCACCGCCGCTACGCCTCAACCTGTCGCGCCCACGGCCGAGGCCCCGGCCACCTGTCCGACCATTCCCGAAAACTCCGCCACATCACCGGCCATGCAGCGGCTTTTCACCACCATCACCGATGCCTGCCTTCTCAAGGCCTCCGGCCTGATTGACGACAGCCAGTTCATCATGATCCGCGACCAGGCCGTCGGCGCCCTGATGACCCAGATGCAGATGGACGACGCACAGATGCAGGCCGACGCCAATGCCAGGCTCGCCAAGTCGCTGGCCGCGAGCTAGAGCATACTAGTGTTTCTATCGAAACATACGCATGCTCTAACTTTTTGTTTTGTCGCGCATTTTATCCGAAAAGTGGTTTCCACTTTATCGAATGCGCTCTAGCCGGTATTTCTCAGCGCGCTGGCGATGCCGTTCACCGTCAACTGCATGGCCAGCTTGACCAGCTTGTGCTGGTTGCCGCCACGGCGCAGGGCCAGAAGGTGCACTTGCAACCGGTTGAGCGCGCCGATCAGCGCCTGAGACCGCTCGATCGTGCCGCGCAAGCCCTGCTGCTCCGACAACAGGCTGTCCGTGCCGCGAATGCGATGGATCAGGTTGACGGTGTCGTCGAATTCGGCGCGGATGGTGGCGAAGATACGCGCCGCTTCCGTCTTGTCGGTGGCCAGTTCGACATAGGACGCGGCGATGTCCATGTCGGCCTTGGCCAGGGCCATTTCCATGTTGGCGAGGAAGACGTCGAAGAAATCCCATTGCGCCATCTCGCGCAACACACTGTCGTCTATCGATAATTTACGCACGCCGGCGGCGAAGCCGTACCAGCCCGGCAGCACGAAGCGCGACTGTGACCACGAAAACACCCACGGAATGGCGCGCAGGTCCTCGATCTTGCCCGACGCCGTGCGCGAGGCTGGCCTCGACCCGATCTTGAGGTCGGAAATCTCGGTGATCGGCGTCACGGTGCGGAAAAATTCGAGGAAATGCGGATCGTCGTAGACCAGGCCGCGATAGGCTTCGAACGAGGCATCGCAGACGGCGTCCATCACCGGCGCGAATTTCGCCTCCAGTTCGGCGTCATGCGACGGCTTGTGATCCTTGTGCTTGGGAATGGTGGCCAGGAAGGTAGCAGCGGCGAACGAATCCAGCGTCTTGTGCGCGGTGATGGCGTTGCCGAACTTGCGCGCGATCATCTCGCCCTGTTCGGTGACGCGGATCTGGCCGCCGACCGTGCCTTCGGGTTGGGCCAGGATGGCGGCGAAGCTGGGCCCGCCGCCGCGCCCGACGCTGCCGCCGCGGCCGTGGAACAGGCGCAACCCCACCCGCGCCTTGTCGCATTCGGCCTTGATCGCCTTCGACGCCTTGTGCAGGTGCCAGCGCGACGCCGTGTAGCCACCGTCCTTGTTCGAATCGGAATAGCCGAGCATGACCTCCTGGATCGCCGGCCGGCCCATCAGCGAGCGTACGGCGAAATTGCCGAGCCATTTGCGCATGATCTCGGGCGCCGCCTCCAGGTCACCGATGGTTTCGAACAGCGGCGAAATCTTCATCATCGAATGCGGCTGCGGCCCGCCGCGCACCAGCCCGGCCTGTTTCAGCAGCACCAGCGGCTCCAGGATATCCGACACCGACGCCGCCTTCGAGATGACGTAGGCCCCGAAGGCCTCGGGCCCGAATGTCTTGATCAGGGCGGCGGCGGCGTCGACGATCTTCAGTTCGCGCCGCGTTTCGTCGGAATATTTGGCGTACGACCAGCGCAGCATGCGGTCATTGGTCAGTTCGGCGAACAGCAACGAACAGCGCTCGCTTTCCGACATGCCAAGATAATCGACCAGTTCCGACGACTGCGTGAACAGTTCGGCGATGACACGCTCGTGGACGTCGGAATTCTGCCGCAGGTCCAGCGCCAGCAGGTGGAAACCGCAGCTCTTAGCGATGCGGATCAGTGTCTTGAGCGTGCGCCCCACCATGCGCTTGCCGCCGTGCGCCACCAGCGACTCGCGGATGGTCAGCAGGTCCTTGATGAAGGCGTCGCACGACTCGTAAGGTGCCGTCTGCGATGCGCCATTGGTGACGGGCTCATGCAGCACCAGTGCTCGTGTGTTGGCCAGGCGAACCTTCAGGAAGGCGATGGCGCGGCGGTAGGGCTCGTCGACGCGGTGGACGTCAGTGTTCTGCGACTTTCGCGACAGTTCGTTGAGCGCCTCGGAAACCGGCGTCACTTCGTCCGACATGGTCAGTTCGGTATCAAGCTTGTCGAGTTGCGCCAGGTAGAAATCGAAGGCCAGCCGCGACTGCGTCTTGAAGGCGTAGTTGAGCGTCACGTCGTCGACGTGCGGGTGACCGTCGCGGT
>FTDB01002628.1_pt1 | contig 19345 bp, 11 predicted proteins | sample 1639741 | NCBI WGS metagenome assembly FTDB01 (sample SAMEA3914869, study PRJEB12502) | metagenome | biome: forest; material: soil | place: USA | collected 2012-03-12 | depth 0.1 m | reverse complement strand
GTTCGAACGAACCCATGATCGTGCCCGACGACGACATGCCGGAGACGAATTCGACCAGCAGTTCCTCGACGACGTTGGACGAGACGGTGCCGAGGCTCGACATCGCCTGGGAGATTTCCTTGATCTCCTCCTCGTCCATGGACTGCCACAGCTGGACGTGATCCTCGCCCAGGGCCAGCAGCACCACGGCGGCCTTCTCGACGCCGGAAAGCCGCTTGGGATCATCGATGACGTTTTTGCGAGCCATCTTTACCTATCACGTATCATGCAGCCAGCCGCGGAGGATCGACAGCGATTCCTCCGGGTGACGGTCGACGAATTCCGACACCTTCTTGACCGAGGACGCCTTCACCTGGCCCTCGATGCGCGCGATGTCGATGCGTTGCTCGGTTTCCTGGACCGGCACGATGCCGCCACCACCGCCGCCGCCCGAGATCGACAGGGGCGCGGGCCCGCCGCCGGCGACCGCCGCGGCCGCGCCGCCGCTGACGCCCGGCATGGCCAGCTGGCCGCCCGAATTGGCCGCCGCCAGATAGCTGCCGGTGCCGCCGCCATTGATGAACCTGAGCAGCGGCCGGGCGACCATGAAGATGGTCAGCAGGGCGACCAGCATCAGCACGCCCATTTCGGCCGCGCGCATCAGGTCGTTCTTGTCGAAGTCGAACATCGACTTCTTGGCGCCGGCGCCCAGGCCGTCGACATTGTGGTTGAAGCGGACATTGATGACCTGGAGCTGGTCGCCGCGCGTCGTGTCGATGCCGGCGGCGGCGGCGACCAGGTCGTGGATCTTCTGCATGTCGGCGTCCGGCCGCTTCTGGAAGGTGTCCGGCGATTTGCCGTCCTTCGACGGAATGTCGAGGTCGTCGACCGCGACCGAGACGTTGAGCTTCTTCAGCTCGCCCGGCGCGGTGACCGTCGTCGTCTTGGTGTTGGAAATCTCGTACTGCGTCGTTTCGGTATTCTGGCCCGAGGTCGAGGAATTGGCACCCCCGCCCGCCGGCTGCTGGCCGCCCGGGATATTGGCGGCGGCGGTGGTCGCGCCGTTGGTGGTGCCGTCGGAATTGCTGTCCTTCGATTCCGAGGTCTGCTGGGTGCGCACGACCTGGCCGTCGGGATTGAACTGCACGTCCTCCTTGGTCACCGACGACGGATCGAGCTGGGCGGTCACCATGACGCGCGCCGCGCCCGGACCGACAATGCCTTCGACGACGCTTTGCAAACGCTTGCGCAGGCTTTCCTCGACGTCGGACTTGTGCTGGGCGCCCGCGCCGTCGACCGAGGCGTCGTCCTGGCCGCCGACGGCCAGGGCATGGCCGCGGTCGTCGAGCAGGGTGACGTCGTCGGCCTTCAGGTTGGGCACCGCGCCGGCGATGAGGTTGCGGATGGCGCGCACCTGGTCGCCGGTCAGGTCGGGGCCGGACAGGCCGACGACGACCGAGGCGGTCGGTTTGCCGGCCTCGTCCTCGAACAGCTCGCGCTTGGGCATGACCAGGTGGACGCGCGCCGAGCCGATGCCGTGCAGGGTGCGGATGGTGCGCGACAGCTCGCCTTCCAGGGCGCGCTGGTTGTCGAGGTTCTGCACGAACTCGGTCTGGCCCAGGGTCGGCGCGTTGTCGAAGATCTCGTAGCCGACCGAACCGGCGGTCGGCAGGCCCTTGCCGGCCAGCAGCAGGCGCGCCTTGTCGACATTGTCGCGGTCGACCATGACGGTCGAGCCGTCGCCCTTGAGCTGATACTTGATGCCGGCCTGGTCGAGGTCGGCCGTGATCTGCTGGGCTTCCTTAAGATCCAGGTTGGAATAGAGCAGCGATTCCGGCTGCACGCCGACGTGCAGAAGCACGGACGCCAGGACCGCGGCCACGCCGGCGCCGGCGCCGAGAATCGCGGTCAGCCGGCCGATGCCGAAGCGCTGCAAGGCTTGTAAAAAGGACTCCACGCGTCTTTAGGCCCTATCACCATCGCAAAGGGCGAAGCGTGGTTGGCGCTTCGCCCGTCTGTCTACTAGGCAGTAATTTCCCAGTGGTGGGTTAACACCGCCTTAAGAGGATGCGTTAAGTCTTAAGAAAAACCGGTGTTATTCACGCGACTTACGCGTAAATTCTAACTTATCCACCGTTGGTAGCACGTTAACGGCCGTTCAGAATTTCATCCGCGGCCGATTTCGCGGATCGCGCCCGGCGTCGCATCGAAGCGGCGGCGGAAGGCGCGATAAAAGGCCGATGCATCGGCAAAGCCGCACAAAAAGCCGATTTCGGCCGTCGACACGTCCGCGAAGGCGGGGTCGAGCAGCAGGGCGCGCGCCCTTTCGCAACGAAAGGCGCCCAGCTGCTGCGAAAAGCTGGTCCCGGCCCTGTACAGAATGTGCTGCACCATGCGTTCCGAGATGCCGATCCGGCGGCCGACCTCCGCCGCGCCGAGGTCGGGCCGGGCGCACTGCCGCCGCATCAGGTCGCGGATGCCGGCCAGCCGCGCATCGCCCACCGCCGCGTCGGGCCGGTCGAACGCCGTGCGGGCGTCGAGCGCGCCGAAGCCGGTGCCGATCAGCAGCGCCATGTGCTGCGCCGAGGCGGCGACCAGCCCGGCCCCGGCGTCCGGCTGCGACTGGAACAGCCGCGCATAGGGGGCGAGCAGGCGCAGGGCGGGATGGTCGATGCCGACGACCCGGCCCGCCAGGTCTTCGGGCGCCGTGGTCCAGCCGGCGGCCATGCGCCGCGGCAGGGTGATGCCGAGCAGGCCGGTGCCCTGGCGGCTGCGGATATCGACGCTGGCATTATGGACGCAGAACGCCGCCTGGCCCGGCGCCAGGTCGTAGTCGCGGCCGAACTGGCGGCCGCCGATGGGGCTGGCGCCGAGGTTGAGCTGGATGAACAGGGAATCGTCGCCGTCGTTGCGGATATGGTCGGCGCCGCGCCGGCAGGTAATGGCCAGGCCGGACAGGTAGCCGACGACGATGTCCGGCGCGACGCACAGGGCCAGACCGCCGTCGAAGGAATGGTCGATATCGCCGCAGCGCATGTCGCATAGCTCGCCGACCACGGCCTTGAGCCGGCCGTTCAGCATCCGCTCGCGGTGGCGCACGTCACCACCCGCCGGCAGGTCCGCGGAGGTGAAGCCGATGCTGAGCATGATCCTCCCCGCTGAACGGTGCCCTTCGGTCGTTACAATATAGACGCCCGATCCGCGCCGGGCGCAATGGGCTTGCGCCATTGTCATTGTCCCCGGTTTTGAGTCCGCGCCAAATCCGCCGGTTCAAAAGCTGTAGGGAGCCTCCATGTTCAACGCCGTTTCACGCCTCGTCGCCTGCGGCCTCGCCGCCCTTGCGATAGCCGCTACCAGCCAGGCCCAGGCGCAACTTCCACCGACAGGCCCGATCAAGCCGATCACCGGCGCGGACCTGAAGACCGCGCCGCTCAGGCTCCGCCCCCTGCCCGCGCGCATCTTTCCATTGATGACCGGCAAGGGGTCGATGGACGGCTGGACGGCGCTGACCGACACGGCGACGCTGGGCGGCGCATCGCTCCTTACCGCCTATGGCCACACCGACATCATCACCACCGGCGCCGACGGCAGTCTTTATGCCGCGTCATTCGATCCGGCGGCCCCGGCCCTCATCGCATCGTGGGTCTACCAGCCCGGCGGCCTGGTCAGCGAACCGCATTGCGGCGGCTACAGCAAGACCGGCAATCCTGCCGACCCGGTCTATATCCTGTGCGCCGGCCTGACCGCCGCCGGCACGGCCAAGCTGATCGCCCTGGATGACCACACCGGATTCAACTACGAAAACGCCATCGACCTGGGCGGCAAGAGCGGACCGGCGGCGCCGAACTTCCTTACCCCGCCCGCCCTGACCTTCACCGCCAGCGGCTGGAGCCACTATTTCAGCTATGACGTCGGGGTCGTGGTCAACGGCAAGATCTGGCAGACGCACGTCCGCGACGCCGACCCGGCGACGCCATGGCAGGCGCTGAACGAAACCTTTCGCGCCGCGCCCGTGTGCGCCAGGGCGGTCTGCTATACCCCAACCGCCAACGGAAGCGCCCTGCGCGCCCTGCCCTTTTCGGACGGGAACACCGCCGCCGTCACCTTCGGCGCGCCCCTCGCCACCTCCCCCGACGCGCCCGTGGCGCTCAGCGGCGAAGTCGCCTTCATCAACGTCCAGGCCAATCTGGCGGTCGTGGTGGCGCGCGGCGCGGATTCCCAGCTTTATCAGATCGCGTTCGATACGGCGAACAAGGTCTTCGCCGGCGGCTGGAAGCCCGACGGCGGCATAGTCCCGGCGAACAGCTGGCCGTCCTGCGTCGCCGTCAACCAGAAGCCGGTCTGCGTCATCCAGGGGCCGGACGGCAAGCTCTACGCCAAGACGCTTCAGGGGGCGACGGCGCTTTAAATTGGATGATTTTAATCGGCGCTTTATGTGTTGAAGTGGAAACGCCACTTCACTCGCAAGACAACTTTTTGCCCTCTCCCCGTGAAACGGGCGCGGCCCGGCGAGGGAGAGGACGAGAGCGGAACGAAGTGACGCGATCGGCGCGGGGCGGCGAGCCTGAGGGGCTAATGCGGCAACCAACTTGGCCCCTCAGCCTCGCCGGCCCGCGCCGCCCATCTGCGCCCTACGGGCTTGCTGGACGTCCTCTCCCCGTTTTCACGGGGAGAGGGTTTTAGTGATTCAACGTCTATTTATAAGGCTCCAGGAGCCGCGTTCCGGTCCAAGTCTTTGCCTGGCCACGCAATTTATCCGAACCGAAGGTCGGCGTAGCCAAACGCGGCTCTCGCCCTATCGGATTGCGTTTTAAACACGAAGAACGGCCGCGCCGGGATAACCCGGCGCGGCCGTCCGAAGACAATCTCTGGGGCGCACAGACAGGACAGGCGGCGGACATGGGCTTCCCCATGCGCGCACCACACCCTCTTCGGGGCTTGCCTGTAGAGCTGGATACGGGTCGTCCTGGTTCCACGATTTTCGCGGACGACGACTCCGATCTCGCTTACCTGTATTGCTGGATGCGGGTCGTCCGGGTTTCCACGTTCTCGCGGACGACGACCCTTTCCGGGCTTACCTGTATTGCTGGATGCGGGTCGTCCGCAGGCCGGCCATGCCATGGTTCTCAATGGCTTTTTGCCAGGCCAGGAACTCTTCCGAGGTAATCCTGTAGCGATCGCAGGCGTCGTCGAAGGACAACAGCCCCCCGCGCACCGCCGCCACCACTTCCGCCTTGCGGCGGATAACCCAGCGTTCCGTGCCCGGAGGCGGCAGATCGTTGAGGGTCAATTTAGCCCCGGTCGGACCAATCACGTACTTTTCGCCTTTGCTATCGCGGCGTTGCTCTTGTTGAAGCATGGCATTTTGCCTTTTTTTCACCATCACCAATAGACGCAACTATACCGGAAGTGTCATAACATCGGCTTAATCGGTTAGGTAAATATATCCCTAACGCTTACCGAGTTTTCCAGTTAATTGTTCGTTTATGGTTTAGCGAGCCATGCGTTCAGAGTCTTAATGCCGTTTAATCTGTATAAAGTCTTGGTTTACAGCATCAGCGCGTATCGCTGATACTTCTATTGGCCGATTATTGCTTTATGCTTAACAGCTCTTGCATCATCTGATCGGCCGTTGTGATGATCTTCGACGACGCCGAATAGGCGCGCTGCGTGGTGATCAGATCGGTGAATTCCTGCGACAGGTCGACGGTGGAGGCTTCCAGGCTGCTGGGCGAAATATTGCCGGCGCCGCCGCTGCCCGGGGTGCGCAGCGAATAGGTGCCGGAATCGCGGCTGACCTGATAGGCATTGCCCGAGACGGCCGTCAGGCCGTTGGCGTTGACGAAGGTCGCCAGGGCGACCTGGGCGATGTTGCGTGTCACGCCGTTGTCGAACACCGCCGTGACCATGCCGTCCTTGCCGACAGTGACCTTGGTCAGGTTGCCGAAGGCGGTACCGTTGGAGGTGACGCTGTTGGTGATGCTGTCGCTGGCGTCCTGGGTCAGGCCCGAATTGGCCGAGTCGCCCAGGCTCACCCCGACCGTCTGGCCGGCGACGCCCAGCGAGTCGGCCCAGCGCGGCGAGTCGGTCGAGCCCGAGGCGCCCAGGACCAGGGAGGGGTTGTAGGCGCCGCCCGTGGTCGGCGGCGACGTCGTCATGTCGTCGCTGGTCGATAGCGAGGTGTTCAGCGTGCCGTCCGAATTGAACACCAGGGTGCCGGTCTGGACCTGGCCCAGGCCGCCGCCGTTGGAGATGGTGTTGCCGCTGGCGTCGGCGACGTTCGGCGACCAGATTTCGTAGGCCCAGGTATTGGCGCCGGTTTTCAGCAGCGACATGGTCAGGGTCTGCTGGCCGCCCTGCGAGTCCGATACCGGGATCGAGATTTCGACGTCGGGCTTGGTGCCGACCACCGGGGTCGCCGAGGCGTCGTAGACCGACATCGAGGCCGTCGGCGACGTCGAGTCGTAGGTGCCTTCGTCATAGGTCGCGGTCGTCGTGGTCGAATCGAGGTTGGCGTTGACCGCCACCTGGGTCGTCGCCTCGGCCGTGCCGCCGATGTTGGAGATGTTGATCGTCTGCAGCTTGGTCAGGTCGGACGAGTCGGCGGTCACCGAGCCGTCGGCATTGACCGGCCAGCCTTCGAGATAATAGCCGGCCGAGTTGATCAGGTTGCCGTTGTCGTCGGTCTGGAACGAGCCGTCACGCGTGAACAGGACGCTGTTGGTGGTCGAGACCTGGCTGGTGTCCTGCGACACGACGAAGAAGCCCTGGCCGTCGACGGCGAGGTCCAGGTTCGAATTGGTCGCAGTCAGGGTGCCCGTCGAGGTCACGGTCTGGCGCGACACGGCGCTGACGCCGCCCGAATTGTTGGAATTATAGGTGGTGTTGCCGGTGACGATGTCCTGGAAATCCGTCAGCCGGGTCTTGTAGCCCGTGGTGTTGACGTTGGCGATGTTGTTGGAAATCGTGGTCAGGGCCGTGGAAAAGGCGGTCAGGCCGGTAACCCCGGTCTGCATGGCGCTATTGAGACTCATCTGTCGTCCTCTGAGGAGAAGGGCTGGTGTGTTTCAGGAAAGGGATCAGCTCGCGGCCGTCACGCTGGTGACGTCGCTGAACGGAACTTCGGTATTGCCGACCTTCAGCGTCACATTGCCGCTGCTGTCGGTCTGGGCGGAGGTCACCGTGCCGGTCACGCCGACCGTGCTGGTGACCGACTTGCCCGCGGAATCGGTGGCGGTGACCGACAGCGTGTAGTCGCCGCTGGTCAGCTTGGTGCCGCTGGCGGTCGTGCCGTCCCAGCCGATATTGTGGTCGCCGGAGGCGGTGTCGCCGCTGCCCGAATAGACGACGTTGCCGTTGCTGTCGGTCACCTTCAGCGCGACCTTGGACGCGTCGCTGGCCAGGTTGTAGGTCCAGGTCGCCTGGCCATTGGCCAGGGTCGCCGTCGAGGTGTCGGCGGTCACCGTCTTGCCGATGTAGTTGGCGGCGTCCAGCATGCTGCCGCCGCTGTTGCCGGCGATCGTCGACAGGTAGGTGTTGGACTTGATCTGCTGTTCGACCGACGAATATTCCACCAGCTGGTTGGTCCACTGGGTGGTGTCCATCGGCGAGGTCGGGTCCTGGTTCTGCACCTGCGTGGTCAGCAGGGTCAGGAAGGTCGAGAAGTCGCTGTCCAGCGAGTTGGCGTCGCTGGTGGTGCTCGACGTTCCGGACGTGCCCGAGGTGCTGCTCGTCGGGTTGGTGTTCGTCGTGGCGGTGGAGGAGATGGTGTAGGACATGGGGAGACCTAGACGATAAGATTGAGCGCCAGGGTCGAACCCTGGGCGTTGAGATTGGACAGGCCGAGATCGACGGCGTCGTTGGCCTGGCCGGCGGCGGCCAGGGCCCGCGCCGCTTCGGCGGCGCCCGGCGCGTGGGGATTGGAGTTTTGCGAACCGGACTGCTGGTTCTGCGGCTGGTTCATGAAGCCGTTCTGACCACTGCCGCCCGATCCTGAGGCGAACGCGTCGCCGCCTTCGTGGCGTGATGAAAAGGTCAGCGAGTTGCTGTCGACGTTCAGTCCGGCCTGGGTCAGTTGCTGGCGCAGTTCGGATTCGTGGGCGCTGAAGCTCGACGCGGTGATCGGCGTGTCGAAGTTGAGGTGGGCATTGACCTTGCCGTCGCGATCGATGGTCAGGGCGACGTCGACGCGGCCGAGATCGGCGGGGTGTAGTTCGAGGTTGAACTTGGTGTTGCCGTCGGTCAGGCGCTTGCTGATCTGGACCGACAGGGCGTTCATCGTCTGGACGGCGGTCTGCGACAGGGTCGAGGCCGGCGTTTGCGCCTGGGTCTGGGCGGCCTGGGCCGCCGCCGACGGGTCGGTGACCGGCGCGGCCTGGGTGGCCTGGGCGGTGTAGGTCGCCGGGGCCTGGGTCTGGGCCGGTTGCACAGTCAGGGGCGCGGCGTTCGACGCCGGGGCATCGGCGTTGCCGCTCATATCCATATGCGTCGCCGCGCGCGCCGCCGTGACCGCCGATTTGGCGTCGTCGGCGCGGCTGGCCGTCTGCGGCGTGGCGGGCGGGGTCTTGGCCGCCGCCGCCGGATCGGCAGGCGCGCGGTTGGCGGCGGCCACATCCGCTGTCGCCTTGTCGGCTTGCGGTGTCGAGGCAGGGGCGGTCGACGGGGCGGGCGTGGCAGCGGCTTTGGCCGGCTGGGCCGTGGCCTTGCCGGCCGCCGGCTTGATGGGCAGCAGGCCGGGCACGTCCGACGCCTTGACCAGCGCTACCTTGAAGGTGTCGTCCGGCGTGGCCGTATCCGCCGGCGGGGTGACGTCGTTTTGCGGGTCCTGCGTGTCGTCGGCCGGGGCCGGCGGCGCGACCGGCGCGGCCTTGACGGGCGCCGACAGGACGTCGTCCGTGGCCGGGGCCGTCGTCTGGGCGGTCGTCGCGGGCGGGGCCTGCGGTTGCGATTGCTGCGCGGCCAGCAAGCTTGCGACCAGGGCCATCTGGCTGGCGTCGCTGGCGGTGGCGGAGGCGGACGGCGCGTCCTGGGAGCCGTCGGTCGCGTCGTCGTCCGCAGTCGCGGCCGTCTTGTCCGTTGCCTTATCGGCCGTCGGCGTCTTGCTCACCGGCGGCTGGACGGATACCGCGGACGGCGTGGCTGCCCTGGCGCTGTCGAGGGCAGCTTCGAGCGCGGTGACCGCGGCGGCCAGGGCCGACGTCACCGGCGAAGCGGCCGGATCGTTGGCGGGGTCCGCAGCCTGGGTGGACGGGTTGGCCTGCGACGTGGCGGCCTGGGTATTGAGAAGCGTGGAGGCGTCCGGCAGGGCCGCTGTCACGGCGCTGCCCGAAGCCGGGGTCGCCGCCTGGGCGCCCGCGCCGGCTTGCAGGCCGGCGGCGCCGTCCTGTTGCAGCAGGGTGATCAGGTCGGCGAAGCCCTGCAGCCCATTCGCGGCGGCGAAGATACCCGTGGCGGCCGCACCGGCAGACGACGCCACACCGGCGGGCGGCGTGGCGGCGGACGAAGGCGTCGCGGCGGTGGCAGGGGACATGGACGGGACTCGCGCAAAAGGTACTGAAGGGCCCGGACATCGCTTCAAGCGACGGGATCGGACGGTAGAAGCGCATTTTGCGCGTCGAGCAGAGCCCTTTATGCAAATCGAGTGCCAGTTTTAAGTTATTGATTTTGCTTGATTAATAATGGTTAACGAGGTGTAAAACGGCGGCTTTTGCCGCATCCGCCGGTGAATTTTGCCTATGGGCGGGGGCGAAAAAGGTCCGCCGGCGTGCCGGGCCGGCGGCCATCCGGCCCCTTGCTAACCCCTCGCCTCAGGTGTGGCACGCGAATTGAAACCTTAATTTCCATCTTCTGTCGCCATTGCGACGCCAAATGTACAAGTCAATGAAAACCCTGATGTTTTCAAAATTGAAACAGAACCGCCACCCGGCAAATATCGCCGGGTCACAGGCAGGTTTTGCCCGTAACGGAGGTGCTGCGCCATGTCGCTGACCAGCATCATGAATATCGGCGTGTCGGGCCTGCAGACCGCGCAGGAACAGCTGAAGGTCGTCTCCGACAACATCACCAACGTCAATACGCCGGGCTATATCCGCAAGATCGCCAACCAGCAGACCCTGGTGTCCGGCACGCAGACGAGCGGCGTCACCGCCGGCGCCATCACGGTCGCCGCCGACAAATACCTGGAACAGGCCCAGTTCACCGCCACCTCGGCGTCGGCGTCGGCCGATGCCAGCTACAATCTGCTCGACCAGATCCAGTCGGAATTCGGCGACCTGACCGACAGCAACGGCCTGTTCAACCAGGCCGCCTCCACCCTGACCGCGGTATCGCAGGCGGCCGAGACGCCGACCTCGGCCGCCGCGCGCCAGGAAGTGCTGTCGGACATGACGAGCTTCCTCGGCGAAGGCCAGCGCATCGCCGGCCAGATCCAGGACATCCGCAAGAGCGCCGACAGCCAGATCGGCGGCGATGTCGACCAGGTCAACGACCTGCTCAAGACCATCGCCTCGCTGAACACCCAGATCTCCTCGGGCACGGTCACCGGCCAGGACGTCACGGGCGTACAGACCCAGCAGACGACCGCCATCCAGAGCCTGTCCAAGCTGATCGACGTCAGCGTGTCGACCAACACCAATGGCGGCGCCGTGGTGCGCACCAAGACGGGCACGACCCTGGTCCAGGACGCCAGCAATGTGACGCTGAGCTACCAGCCCGCCAGCGTGGTGAGCGCGACCACCAGCTTCAGCCCGATCTACATCACAGGCTTCGGCGGCGAGACGCGCGACTTTTCCGACAGTTTGAGCTCGGGCGAGCTGAAGGGGCTGGTCGACGTGCGCGACAAGTCGTCGGTCGCCGTCAACGACCAGCTCAATCAATACATGGCGCAGTTCGCCAACCAGGTGAACGCCGCGCACAATGCCTCGTCGGCCGTACCCGCGCCGACCAGCCTGACCGGCAAGACGCTGGCCAATACGTTGAGCGAGGCGGTCAGCGGCTTCGCCAGTTCGGACGGCACCAGCCAGACCGAGACCAACCTGGTCACGCTGGACGCCAGCGGCAATATCAGCCACAAGCTGACCCTGGACTTCGACGGCTCCGGCGACGGCTCGGGCTCGTGGACCTCCGACACGGGCGCGACCGGCAGCTTCAGCGCCAGCTCCTTCGACACCGACATCACCAATGCCTTCGCCACCAGCGGGTCCAATGCCTCGGTCACCTTTACCAACGGCAAGCTGACCTTTGCGTCGAACAGCACCGAAGGCGTCGCGATCGTCGATCCGCCCGCCGGATCGTCGCCGGCCGCCGCCACCAAGGCCGGACAGGGCTTTTCGCAGTTCTTCGGCCTGAACGACCTGATCACGTCGACGGTGCCGACGACCAACCAGACGGGGCTGGGCGCCACGTCCGACGCCGGCTTCACCGGCGGCAATGTCGGCTTCATGCTGAAATCCGCCACCGGCACGACGCTGGCCAATGTCAACTTCGCCATGCCGTCGAGCGGCACGATGACCGACCTCGTCAACGCGCTCAACGACACCTCGGCCGGGGTCGGGCGCTACGGCACCTTCTCGCTGGACAAGAACGGGGCGCTGACCTTCCAGGGGTTCGGCAATCCGGCCAATACGCTGAACATCACGTCGGACGACACCACGCGGCTGAGCAGTTCCGGCCCGTCGTTCAGCCAGTTCTTCTCGCTGGGCGGCTACGGCTCGACGGTGGCGCAGAACCTGACGGTCAACAGCGCGGTCAACAACAACTCGTCCCTGCTGTCGCTGGCCCAGGTCAACCTGACGCCGGCCTCGGGCACGCCGTCCCTGGTTTCGGGCGACGGCTCGGGCGGCAACCTGCTGGCCACAATCGGCAGCAAGTCGATCACTTTCGCCAAGGCCGGCCTGAACGCCGGCGGCGTGTCCTCGCTGACCCAGTACGGCGCCGATCTCGCCGGCCAGGTCGGCAACCTGTCGGCCAGCGCCAAGTCCACCCGCGACGCCGCCGATTCGCTGCTCACCGAGGCGACGTCACGCCGCTCCGCCTCGGAAGGCGTCAACCTTGATGAAGAACTCGTCAACCTGACCACCTACCAGCAGGCCTACAGCGCCGCCGGCCGGATGATCCAGGCAACCAAGGACATGTTCGATGTCCTGATGAACATGGGTACGTAAAATGCGTATATCCACATCGGATACCTGGGCCAGCGCCCTCAACAACCTGCAGCAGGCGCAGCAGCGCCAAAACGACGCCTCGACCCAGGTGTCGACGCAGAAGATCGCCACCGACCTGATGGGCTTCGGCCGCGGCAGCGAGGTCATCGCCTCCTACCAGGCCACGCTCAGCAAGACGCAGGGCTATGTCGACGTCAACGCCACGGTCTCCGACCGGCTGAGCAGCCAGGACGGCGCGCTGGGCAGCACGGCCCAGGCGGCGTCGGACGCCAAGGACAGCATCATGTCGGCGCTGGCCAACGGCGACGGCACGTCGCTGATGCTGTCGCTGGAAGGCAATTTCGACACGGCGCTCGACGGCCTGAACTATATGCACAACGGCCAGTACCTGTTCGGCGGCGGCAACGATTCCAGCGTGCCGGTGACGGTCACCTCGCTGGCCGGGCTGGGCGCGCTGCCGGCCGGCGGCGCGGCCCAGGCCTTCGTCAACGGCTCGGTCAAGAAGACGTCGCAGATCGATCCCAATACCTCGCTGCAGACCGGCATGCTGGCTTCGGACCTGGGGACGCAGATGATGCAGACCTTCCAGGACATCCAGCAGTTCAACGACACCAATCCCGACGGGCCGCTGGGTGCCAACCTGACCCAGGCCCAGAAGGACTTCCTGACCACCAAGTCGCAGGAATTTTCCGACGAATACAGCAAGCTGCTGCAGCAGCAGGCGATCAACGGCACCATGCAGAAGCGCGTCGACAACACCACCCAGTCGCTGAACGGCCAGGTGACGCAGTTGCAGACCCTGGTCGGCAGCAAGACCGACGCCGACATGGCGACGGCCTATTCGAACCTGCAACAGGCCCAGGTGGCGGTGCAGGCCTCGGCCCAGGTGCTGACCAACCTGAACCAGTACTCCCTGCTGAACTACCTGAAATAGGCGGGCGCGCCGATGCCGGCCGCTTCGTGTCTTTCATGACACGATCACGGGAAAAGCGGCATTTTGCCGTCGCCGTCAAAATATTTTGGCCACAAAGCGGCCTTGAATTAATTTTGACCTATTGAATAAATTTCCCATTGGGTTACGCTCAACCCTGCCGATACCGGTGTCAATGCCTGATGACACCGGTGTCAACACCGCTGCGATTAAAATAAAGCCGGCGGATCGTAAACGGGGAAACCAGGAGTATTACATGTCCGACACCATTCGTGCGTCCGCGCGCCTGTTGCTGCGCGCCGGTACGTCCGCGGCGGCCTTAGCGGTCGCCTGCACCTATGCCTGGGGCGCGACCGCCTCGGCGCAGGATGCCCAAGGCACGTCAACCACCACCAAGGCCGCCGACGACACGGTCGTCGTCGTCCACGGCTTCCGCGCCTCGCTGCAAACTTCGCTGCAGCAGAAACGCAAGGCCGATGTCGAACTCGACGCCATCAATGCCGACGACATCGCCTCCTTCCCGGACGCCAACCTGGCCGAAAGCCTGCAACGCATTCCCGGCATCTCGATCACCCGCGACGGCGGCGAAGGCCGCCAGATCAGCGTGCGCGGCCTGTCGCCCGACTTCTCGCGCGTGCGCATCAACGGCATGGAAGCGCTGTCGACCGCCGGCGATTCCACCGGCTCCGGCAACCAGCCGAACCGCTCGCGCGCCTTCGACTTCAACACCTTCGCCTCCGAACTGTTCCAGAACCTGTCGGTGCGCAAGACCGCCGACGCGCAGACCGACGAAGGCTCGCTGGGCGCCACGGTCGACCTGCGCACGGCGCGGCCGTTCGACTTCAAGACCGATAAGTTCGCCTTCTCGGCCCAGGATGCCTATTACGAAAACGGCAAGCACAGCGATCCGCGCTTCACGGCGCTGGTGTCGCGGCGCTGGGACGGCGGCAAGATCGGCTGGCTGGGCTCGGTCGCCTATCAGAAGCGCGAAACCGAGATCTCGAGCTATTCGCGCAGCCCCGGCGCCTCGGACTACGAGTTCCGCAGCGCCAACTTCAACGGCAACGAATATCCGCCGCGCGGCGGCTTCGCGGCGCCGACCGGCACGACGTTCAACTCGACCACGACCAACTACCTGACCAATCCGCTGGGCAGCAGCAACACGGCCTACACCACCAATCCGCAGCTGATCGCCGCCCTGACCGGCTCCGATCCCACGGCCTATGCGGCGCTGTATCCCGCCGGTTATGCGACCGCCGGCCGCTACGACGATTCCACGGTGATCATTCCGGCCCTGCCGTCGATCGGCGTGCAGAAGCTGAAGACCGAGCGCCTGGGCATGACCAGCTCGTTCCAGTTCCGCCCCGCGGACAACACCCTGGTCTCGCTGGACGTCCTCTATTCGGACTTCAAGAGCTACGGCGACAATTACGGCATCTCGCCGATCGGGCTGAACCGCAACAACACCTTCTCGACGCCGTCGCAATATGCGGCGTCGTCAAGCATCGCCACCAAGCGCGGCCTGTACGCCGGCACCAACTGCGTGCCCAATGCCGGTTCGACGACGGTCATCGCCGTCGATTGCGGCACCGCCCTGTATGGCACCACCCCGGCCTTCACCACGGGCAGCGACGGCAAGACCGCCGTGCTGGGCCAGTCGGTGGTCAATGGCGGCACCAATGCCGCCGCGGCGAACATCTTCAGCGTCAATCCCAATAATCTCGACGCCTACGACTACTACAACAACCCGAAATCGGTGGGATATATCAGCGATCCGAACGGCCTGGCCGAAGTGCTGCAACTGATCGGCCGGCCGTCGACCAAGGTGCTCAACGCCCACGTCACCAACGGCGTCGCCGACTACCTGGAACTGTCGAACGTCGACTGGCGCACCAACCAAGACACCAGCAATTACGACACCCAGTTCAGCCAGGTGACTCTGGACATCAACCACACCTTCACCGACCGCTTCAAGATGGAGGGCGAGCTCGGTATCTCCAAGTCGACCAACAATTCCGAAGGCTTCCTGGTCGAGTTCGACGACATGGACGAACAGGGCCACTTCGTCTACGACGCGCGCAACGGCGGCGACATGCCCGAATACAATCCGGGCTTCGACGTCAGCGACCCCAAGAAGTGGAGCATCGTCAAGGGCTTCTCGGTCATCCGCCACTATATCCGCAAGGTCGAGAACACCTATAACAGCGCCCGCTTCGACTTCGACTGGAACAAGAGCGACCACAACGACTTCAAGTTCGGCTTCAACGCCCGCGAATTCGGCTTCTCCACCGACCAGTGGCAGCGCAGCAATTCCAGCTCCAACAACCTGGAACTGATGATTCCGACGGAAAAGGAACTGGGCGTGTCCGTGGCCTCGCTGGGCCAGCAGATCCAGTTCGGCCAGGGCCTGAAACTGCCGGCGGGGACGCCGACCAGCTTCTTCGCCCCGAACCTGAACGCCTTCATCGCCGCGACCGGCCTCGACTGCAACTGCATCAACAAGTGGGGCGACTGGCGCCTGACCGACCTGGTCGTGTCGTCGGGCACCGCCGGCGGCGTCCAGTTTACCGTCGACGAAAAGGACCTGGGCTATTACGGCGAATGGAGCTTCGACTACAACGTCCCGGGTGGCGAGCTGACCGGCAATCTCGGCGTGCGCCAGGTCCAGACCAAGACCGACTCGGTCGGTCGCGATTCGAAGAACAACCGCGTCGAGGACACCAACACCTATAACGACACCCTGCCGTCGATGAACCTGGCCTACCGGCCGCTGGAAAACCTGTACATCCGCGTCGCCGCCGCCAAGACCATGTCGCGGCCGCTGCTGTCCAACCTGTCGCCCAATATCGGTTCGCTGACCGTCGCCACCGACGGCTCCAGCGCCAGCATGACGCTGGGCAATCCGCGCCTGCAGCCGATCCGCTCGAAGAACTACGACCTGGCGGTGGAATGGTACTTCAACAAGAACAGCCTGCTGTCCGGCGCCATGTTCTACAAGGAGATCAAGGATTTCAGCCAGACGATCAGCTATACGGCGGCGCTGTCGACCCTGCTGAACCCGGATGAAATCACCTCTCTGCGCAGCAATTCGACCAATGCCAACTACCAGGCCTACCTGCAGGCCGACTCGCCGGTGACGGTGCGCCAGGTGCGCAACGCCCCGGGCGGCTTCCTGCGCGGCTGGGAACTGAACTACCAGCAGGCCTTCACCTTCCTGCCGTGGAAGCTGAAGAACACCGGCCTGCTGCTCAACCTGACGCACGTCGATTCGAAGCTGAAATACATCCTCGACCCGGGTTCGCCGGCGACGTCGACGGCGGCCGCGACGCCGATCGTCTACGGCAGCGGCCCGTGGCTGGGCGCCTCGCCCGACGCGCTGAACGCCACGCTGTACTATTCGACCGACACCATCGACGCCCGCATCTCGGTGTCGAAGCGGTCCAAGTACTACGACACCTTCCCGATCTCGGCGGGCAACTGCTCGCCCGGCCTGAACCCGGTCGGCACCACGGCGACCAGCCAGGCCTACTGCACCTCGCCGCTGATCCTCGACTTCGCCGGGGTCCAGGGCACGACCAATGTCGACGCCAAGATCACCTACAACTACACCCAGCACCTGGCGTTCACGCTGGAAGGGCTGAACCTGACCAACCAGACGACCAACAAGTTCGCCTATGTCGCCAATCCGGTGGTCACCAACTATGCGTCGACCGGCCGCCAGATCACGGTCGGGCTGCGGTATCGGTACTAGCCTCGCGCCCAAAAGTGGCGGCTACTTTTGGGATAAACGTGAGGCGGCAAAAATTCGTCCCGGGCCGTTCACGGCCACGTTGCCAACTGACGCCGAGGGGAAGCCCTCGGCGTTTTTTGTACGGAGATGTGGCTGAGCCTTGGGGGTTTATTGCCCCCACCACCGCATCTCACGGCTTCGCCGTTCGTGCGGTCCCCCTCCCCGTTCGCTTTCATAATATGGCAAGCCCCTGAGCTGCTCACGGGGAGGTATGACGAAAAAAAAGCGCCTTACGTCTTCTCATACCTCCCCGCGAGCGGCGCTGAAGGTTCGAACATCCTATTGTGAGCGGGGAGGGGGACCGCACGAGCCACGAAGTGGTGAGATGCGGTGGTGGGGGCAATGAACCCCCGAAGGCGGGTTCCACGACCTAGCGTTCCGTCTTCATCACCACGCCGCCCTTGATCACCAGGTCGACATGGCGCAGCGCCGTGATATCGGCCGTCGGATCGCCCCGGACCGCGATCAGGTCGGCCAGCAGGCCGGGCTTGAGGCTGCCGATCTTGCCGTCCATACGAAAGGCCCTGGCATTGACCGAGGTCGCCGAGATCAGCACCTGGGCCGGGGCCATGCCGCCGGCCGCCATCAGCTCCATCTCGCGTTCGTTTTGGCCGTGCGGAAAGACGCCGACATCGCCGCCGGTGAGGATGGTCACGCCGGCGGCGCGCGCCAGGGCGAAGCTCTTGCGGCTGGCCTGCACCGAGTCCGGCGCCGGATCCGCCCCGTTCCAGCCGCGATAGCGCGCCACGGCGTCGGCGGCCGCCAGCGTCGGGCACAGGGCGATGCCCTTGTCGTGCATGGCCTTGAAAATCTCGGCCGTGCCGCCATAGCCGTGCTCGATGGTGTCGGCGCCGGCGGCGACCGCCCGGCGCATGCCCTCGGCAGTGGCGGCATGGACGGCGACGATGCGCCCGGCGTCGTGGGCCGCCTCGACCGCCGCCTGCATTTCCGCCTCGGAAAAGGTCGGCCGGCTGTCCTCGCCCGGGCGCCAGCGATAGTCGGCATAGAGCTTGACGATATCGGCGCCGGCGGCGATCTGGCCGCGCACCACGCGGACGATGTCGTCGACGCCCGAGGCCTCTTCCGCCCCCTGCGGCACCTCGACGCCCGGCTCGAACCCCTTGGGTCCGTAGGCGCCCTTCGCGACGATGGCGCGCGTGGCGACCAGCATGCGCGGGCCGGGCACGATGCCCTGGTCGATCGCCTGTTTCAGGCCGACATCAGCATAACCCGCGCCCTCGGTGCCAAGGTCGCGCTCGGTCGTGAAGCCGGCCATCAGGGTCGCCTTCGCCTGGACCACCGCGCGGGCCGTGCGCAGGGCCAGCGGTTCGTGCAGCACCTGGTCGTCCCAGCTCGTTTCGTTATAGGGATGCAGGAAGATGTGGCCGTGGCCCTCGATCATCCCGGGCATCACCGTCTCGCCCGGCAGGTCGACGATCTCGGCTCCGGCGGGCGCGGTCAGGTTGGGCCCGACGGCGGCGATCTTGTCGCCCTCGACCAACACCTGCCAGCCGGCATGGGGCCTGGGGTCGACGCCGTCGAACACCTGGGCGGGCTTGAGAAGCATGATCTTCGGTGCGGCCGTCGCCGGCGCAGCCAGCGTCAGGAGCGCCGCACCGGCCAGCATCGCCCTGCGTGTCATCGACCGGATCATGCCCTGCCCCTTTGGTTGTTTCCGCAACCATCTAGCCCCGGTTTCGCGGCGCTGTCCATGGTCCCGTTTCGCGCCCTTCCCTAGCAATCCCGCCGGATTTCGCCTATATGGCCGGCATGACCGAGTGTGCCGTACCCCTGTTGAGCCCTGCCGATTTCGATGCCTGCGTCGCTGCGACGCGAGAGGCCGTGGGCCTGCCTGAGGGGGCGCGCGTGGTTGCCGCCATGTCCGGCGGGGTCGATTCGACCGTGGTCGCCGCGCTGCTGCACCATGCCGGCTATGAGGTGATCGGCGTCACGCTGCAGCTTTATGACCATGGCGCGGCGCTGAAAAAGACGGGCGCGTGCTGCGCGGGGCAAGACATTCATGACGCCCGCGTCGCCGCCGAGAAGATCGGCATCGCCCACTATGTGCTCGATTACGAAAGCCGCTTCCGCGACGCGGTGATCGAGGAATTCGCCGACAGCTACCTGCGCGGCGAGACCCCGGTGCCGTGCATCCGCTGTAACCAGAGCGTCAAGTTCAACGACCTTTTGGCGGTGGCGAAGGACCTGGGCGCCGAGGCCATGGCCACCGGTCACTATGTCGGCCGCGCCGACGAGGCTGGGCGCGTGTCGATGCGCCGTGGGGCGGACCTGTCGCGCGACCAGAGCTATTTCCTGTTCGCCACGACGCGCGAACAGCTCGACTTCCTGCGTTTCCCGCTGGCCGGCATCGAAAAGCCCAAGGTGCGCGACATCGCCCGGCAGCTGGGGCTGAAGATCGCCCACAAGCCGGACAGCCAGGACATCTGCTTCGTGCCGGAAGGCAAGTACACCAACCTGATCGAC
>FTDB01002116.1_pt1 | contig 19357 bp, 16 predicted proteins | sample 1639741 | NCBI WGS metagenome assembly FTDB01 (sample SAMEA3914869, study PRJEB12502) | metagenome | biome: forest; material: soil | place: USA | collected 2012-03-12 | depth 0.1 m | reverse complement strand
CTGGCGCCGTGGGACATGGCCAATGTCGCCAAGAAGATCGCCTCGACCGGCAATGAGCGCATCATCCTGTGCGATCGCGGCACGTCGTTCGGGTATAATACGCTGGTCAGCGATTTCCGTGGCCTGCCGATCATGGCCCAGACGGGCTATCCGGTGATGTTCGACGCCACCCACAGCGTGCAGCAGCCGGGCGGCATGGGCACGACCTCGGGCGGGCAGCGCGAGTTCGCGCCGGTCCTGGCGCGCGCCGCCTGCGCGGTCGGGGTGTCGGCGGTGTTCATCGAGACGCACCAGGACCCGGACAACGCGCCGTCGGACGGGCCGAACATGATCCGCATCGAGGAGATGCCGGCGCTGATCAAGACGCTGCGGGCGTTCGACGACCTGGCGAAGGGGAAGTAGGCGTAAAAGATTCTGCTCCTCCCCGCTTGTCGGGGAGGGGGACCGCGCCCGAAGGGCGGGGTGGTGGGGTGGCTACGATGTCCGACAAAACCAAGAAGGTTGGGCTTGCGCGCCGATTGCGCAAAGCGATGACGCCACCGGAAATCCTGTTATGGGAAAGGCTGAAGTCGCGAACCGACGGGCTTGTTTTCAAGCGGCAAATGGCGATCGGGCCTTATGTCCTCGACTTCTTCTGCTATCGGGCACAACTCGCCATAGAAGTGGATGGCTGGCACCATAGCCTGCATGAGACTCGTGATCAGAAACGGGATGCGTATTTTGCTGATCTTGGGATCATGACCTACCGCATACAGGCGGAGGACGTTCTGAGCGATGCAGATGAAGCGGCCGACGGGATTGTTTTGCTGGCGGAGGAGCGCGTGAGAAATGCCGGTCCACCCCACCACCACGCCCTGCGGGCGCGGTCCCCCTCCCCGACGAGCGGGGAGGAATGAAAAATTTGCGACCCTGGTGAGGCCTATTTCCCTTCGACGAATGCCGTAAACGCCTCGGCATAGTCCGCATGCCACCGGCTGAGCGGTGGGCGGTTTTCGATGATGTCGCCGGCGGCCCAGGCGATGCGCTTTTCGTCCAGTTCGCGCGGCACGTCGTTGTCCGGGCACAGGATGTAGAAGTCGCCCTTCTCGATGCTGTCCATCATGAAGTCGACCGTTTCCTCCGCCGTCCAGGCGCCGGCGGGCTTTTCCGTGCGGCCGCGCGCCGTCATCCCCGTCCACACGAAGCCCGGGATCAAAAGGTGCGCCGACACCTGGCAATCGGGCGTGTTGCGCAGTTCGTGCTGCAAGGCCTCGGTGAACACCTTCACGCCCGCCTTGGCGACGTTGTAGGCCGGATTGCCCGGCGGCGTGGTGATGCCCTGCTTGGAGCCGGTATTGATGATCAGCCCCGGCTTGCCGCGCGCGATCATGTGCGGCGCGAAGGCCTGGCTGCCGTGGATGACGCCCCACAGGTTAACGTCCAGCGTCGGCTTCCAGCCGGCCACGTCCAGGGCCGAACTGCCCGGCGACACGGCGGCATTGTTCATCAGCACATCGACGCCGCGGTCCTGGGCCAGGGCGATCAGGTCGTCGGCATTGGCGACGTCGCATTCGCCATAGGTGATGTCGGCGCCCGGGACGGCGGCGGTGATGCTGTCGGCGGCGGCGGCCAGCCGGTCCATACCCAGGTCGGCGATGATGACGCGCATGCCCAACTCGGCGAAGCGCGTGGCGGCGGCCAGGCCGATGCCCGACGCCCCGCCGGTGACCACGGCGGTGTTGCCGGACGCGAAAGCGGGGTGGGTCATGGGCATATCCTCTCTGGCGAATCCCTGTCCTTCATCTAAGCCCGGAACGGTAAGATTTAAATAGGCAAGGGCGCGCAAACCGCCGCCCTATCCACCGGGCCGTTAAATCGGTGCATGACCGCTTTAATCCCTTGACCCGCCTCGGCTGCAACTGAAATAACAGACTTGCGCCCGGCGTTTCCGGGCAAGGGTTTCATGGACCGGGGAGGGACCGCATGCGCCGCTTTCTTATCGCTCAGACCGCGATCCTTTTGGCCGCGATCCTTCTGGCGCCATGCGCGGCGATGGCCCAGGACAGTGCCCATTGGAGCGCCTCGGAGAGCGCACCGGAGACTGCCCCGGCCCGGCCCGCCGGCGACAGCGTGGCGCTGACCTTCGACGACCTGCCGGCGCTGACCCTGCTGAAGACCCAGGCGACGACCGACGATTCCAATACCCGTATCCTGCGCGGACTGAAGCAGTACCACATGCCGGCCATCGGTTTCGTCAACGAGGACAAGCTCAACGACGGCAACCGCGCCCATCAGATCGCCAATCTGAAGATGTGGCTCGACGCCGGCATGGACCTGGGCAACCACACCTATTCGCACGAGACGCCCAACACCCTGTCGGCCAGGGCCTATATCAACGACATCGCCCGGGGCGAGCGCGTGACGCGGCCGATGATGGCCAGCTATGGCAAGACCCTGACCTGGTTCCGCTATCCCTATCTGGAGACCGGGCCGACCCTCAAGAAAAAGGCCGCCATCCAGAACTGGCTGAAGGCCCATGGCTACCGCATCGCGCCGGTGACCATGGAAAACTCCGACTGGATGTTCGCCGAACCCTATGACGACGCCATCGCCCACCACCAGGACGCGCGCATCCAGCGCATCCGCGCCGAATACCTGGCCTTCACCGACTACATGGTGGGCTGGTACCAGGATGCCGGTCACGCCCTGTTCGGCCGGCCGATGGCCTTCGTCATGCTGATGCACGTCTCGCGCCTCAATGCCGACTGCATCGACGATCTGGCGGCGATCATCCAGCGGCACGGGCTGAAGACGGTGACCCTGGACGAGGCGCTGAAGGACCCGGCCTATGCCACGCCCGACCCCTATGTCGGCAAGGATGGCGACGAGTGGCTGGAACGCTGGGCGCCGGTGCTGCACAAGGAGCTGCCGTGGGACAGCTTCCGCGAGCCGCCGGTCGACATCGAGGCCGAGTACCGCAAGGTCGACAACGACCTGGGCTAAGCCTTATTGGCTAGACGTGCGCGCAGGCGCGGCGCGGCCCAGTCGAGGAAGGCCCGCACCTTCAGCGGGACCGGGCCCTGCGCCACATGCACCAGATGGATCGGCCAGGCTTCGGGCGCATAGGCGTCGAGCACGGCGACAAGGCGTCCGGCCGCGATCTCGTCGGCGGCCTGATAGGCCAGCAGCCGCACCAGGCCCGCGCCGGCGACGGCGGCGTCGATCGCGGCGCGCGTCGTGTTGACGATCAGGCGCGGATGGATGGGCACGCTCAGGTCGCGGCGATCGTGCGTGAACGTCCAGCCGCGCACGGCAGCCAGGCTTTCCAGGGTAATGCCGTCATGTGCCGCCAGGTCTTCGAGCGCCAGCGGCGTACCGCGCCGCGCCAGGTAGTCCGGGCTGGCGCAGACGATGCGGCGGGTTTCGCCGACGGCGCGGGCGACCAGCTGGCTGTCGGGCAGGGGGCCGATGCGCAGGGCGACATCGACCTGGTCCTCGGTCAGGCTGATCGTGCGTTCGGACAGGTGGACGCGCAGGTCGATCCGCGGATAGGCCTCAAGGAAGGCCATGGCCACCGGCATGACGTGCATCTGGCCGAAGGCGATCGGCGCGGTGAGCGACAAGGTGCCGACCGGCGCCTGGTATTCGCCCGTCGCCGTGCGTTCGGCGGCGGCCAGGTCTTCAAGCACCCGCTGGCACGCCGGCAGGTAGGCCTCGCCCGCCGGCGTCGGGGTCAGGCGGCGGCTGGTGCGGGTGAAGAGCTGCACCCCCAGATGCGCTTCCAGTTCGGAGACCTTGCGGCTGACCGTGGCCACCGGCATGCGCAATACCCGCCCGGCCGCGGACAGGCTGCCGGCGCGGGCGACGGCCATAACGGTCGTCATGCAGTCGAGGCGATCCATGATCTTTCCATCTTTTGGAATGAAGGCTCGCGAAATTACCATCTACTGATCATTTTTGGAATGACCTATCTCTTCGCCGTCGATCACCCGCGAAGGAGACCCTGATGTCCCGCATGCCTGTTCCCGCCACCGTCGCCGATGCGCCCGCCGCGTCGCAGCCCCTGCTGAATGCCGTGCAACAGCAACTGGGCGTCGTCCCCAACCTGTTCCGCCTTGTCGCCCGCAGCCCGGCGGCGCTTGAAGGTTATCTCGCCATGCTGGGCGCGCTGGGCAAGGGCACCCTGCCGGCCGCGACGCGCGAGCGTATCGCGCTGGCCGTCGCGCAGATCAACGGCTGCGACTACTGCCTGTCGGCCCATACCTATCTCGGCAAGGCGGTCGCCAGGCTGGACGATGCCGAGATGACGGCCAACCGCCACGGCGCGTCCAACGACCCGAAGGCGGAGGCCGCCGTGCGTTTCGCCGCCGCCGTCGCGCGCAACCGCGGCGCGGTCGATGACGATGCGCTACGCGCCGTGCGCCAGGCGGGCTATGACGACGCCCAGGTCATCGAGATCGTCCAGCACGTCGCTTTGAACGTGTGGACCAACTATATCAACCTCGTGGCGCAGACCGACATCGATTTTCCGGTCGTGTCCGCGGCCGCCTGACGCCATGTCCGGAGGGCCGGTGCGCCGGCCCTCCGATGCGGTTTCGGCGTTTGTCCGACAAGTTTACCTGACGTTGGTCGTTATTAACGTCCGGTTAGCCATGCAGGCGTTATTCCGGAAGCAAGGGCCGCCCAGAATGGGCGCGGTTCGTGTTTCAAGGTACGCCCCATGTTCCAAAATTCGTCGATCAAGGCGCGCGTCATCGGCGCGATGGCCGTCATTTTCGTCAGCGTCATCGCGCTCGGCATCTTTTCCGTCAACCGTCTCAATGCCGTCAACGCCAAGGCGACGGACATGTCGACCAACTGGCTGCCGGCCGCCAACAGCCTGGGCGACCTGACCCAGGACTTCGAGCGCTTCCGTCTGCGCCAGGCCCAGGCCCTGCTGCTGACCGGCGATGCCCAGGCGGCCATCCTCGAGAAGATGAAGACGTCGCAGGATGCGATGGAAACCGACTACAAGACCTACGCGCCGACCATCGACTCGCCGGAAGAGCAGGCCCTGGCCGACGCCATCCGCCACAACATGGACAGCTATACCGAAATGTCCGGCCCGTTCATGGACAAGCTGCACGCCGGCGACGTCGCCGGCGCGACCACGCAATATTTCGGCGAGATGCAGACCGTCGTCGACGCGCTGCGCAGCGCCATCGGCGACGACCGCACCTTCCAGCTGAACGGCGGGCGCAAGGTCGCCAATGCCGGCATCAAGCTGGGCAAGGACGCCGCTGGCCTGATCATGGGCGCCATGGCCCTGGCCGCGCTGATCTGTGCGGCTATCGGCTTCGTGCTGATCACCACCGTCTCCGTGCCGGTGCACCGCATGGCCGACGTCATGCGCATCCTGGCGCGCGGTGACACCTCGGTGAAGGTGCCCAATGCCGGCGAGCGCAGCGAAATCGGCGAGATGGCCGAGGCCGTCGACGTCTTCCGCCAGAGCATGATCCGCACCCGCGACCTGGAAGCCGACACCGCCGCGGCGCGTGAAATGGCCGAGGCCGAGCGCAAGCAGGCCATGCTCAGCCTGGCCGACCAGTTCGAAGCCGCCGTCGGCGGGATCGTCGACATGGTGTCCTCGGCCGCCACCGAAATGCAGGCGACCGCCTCGCAACTGACCGCCTCGGCCCAGGAATCGGCCGCCCAGGCGACCTCGGTTTCGGCCGCCGCCGAAGAGGCCGGCACCAACGTGACCTCGGTCGCCGGCGCCGCCGAAGAGCTGGGCGCCTCGGTCGGCGAGATCGGCCGCCAGGTGCAGATTTCGCGCGAACGTTCGCGTGAAGCGGCCAGCGAGGCCGACGCCACGGCGTCCGTCGTGCATCAGCTGTCGGAAGCCGCCGGCCGCATCACCGGCATCGTCGACATGATCTCGACCATCGCCGCCCAGACCAACCTGCTGGCGCTGAACGCCACCATCGAGTCGGCCCGTGCCGGCGAGGCGGGCCGCGGCTTCGCCGTCGTCGCCGCCGAGGTCAAGCAACTGGCCACCCAGACCGGCAAGGCGACCGCCGAGATCAACGCCCAGATCGGCGAGATCCAGTCGATCACCCGCCATACGGTCGCGGCCATCGAAAGCATCACGGCGCGTATCCGCGAAGTCAACGAATCGTCGACGACCATCTCGGCGGCGGTCGAACAGCAGGGCTCGGCGACCCAGGAGATCGTCCAGGCGGTCAACCAGGCTTCGGTCGGCACGACGGAAGTGACGTCGAACATCACCGGCGTGGCGCGCATGGCCGAGGAAACCGGCATGGGCGCGGCCCAGGTGCTCAACGCCTCGTCGGAACTGGCGGAGCAGGCGGCCAACCTGAAGAACCAGGTCAACGCCTTCCTGAACCAGGTCCGCGCGGCGTAAGTCTGCTAAGCAGCCGAGCGCAAAACCTGAATACAAAAGCCCCGGCGTCTCCGCCGGGGCTTTTTCGTTTTGCGGGCGCCGCCGCCGAATTGATGCGCCGGTTTTCGTCTAGATCGGCGAGTCGGCCAGGACCGACTTCAGCGGCACGAACACGCCTTCACAGCCCGAGAGCTTGGTCGTCGAGCCGGCGACCGTCTTCACCGTCACGTCGTCGGCGTCCGACGGCGTGAATGCCGTGGTGAAACTGTTCTGGCCCATCAGCGTGATGTGTGCGCCGAACGCCTTGCCGTCGGCGTGCGAATGGCCGGTCGAGATGCCGGGCGCGCCGCCCTCCCACACCACCGTATCCAGCGTCACGTCGATCGGCAGCTTGGCGCCGTCCTGCTCGTAGCCGCGGAAGGTCGAGACGCCGACGCCGTACTTGCCGCCGGCGAAATAGTGGAAGTCGTGCACCGCCACGCCCTGGAAGTCGGGGTACAGCGAACCGGTCTTGTCGGAATAGTGGGTGTCGAAGACCAGGGGATGGGCTTCGTTGCGCATGCAGACGTGTTCGAAGACGAAGTCGCGCACCTTGCCGCCGCGCGACGAGTCGGACTTGAGGCGCAGCCCGTTGCCTTCGGGGCTGTCCATGCCGTCCATGACCAGGTCGGTGATCAGGAAATGCTCGGCGCCGCCATTGGTTTCCGAGCCCAGCGACATGCCGTGGCCGAAATAGAAGTGGTTGTGGGCATAGGTCTGGTCGTGGCTGAGGATCTTGCCGCCGGCCTTGATGGCGACGTCGTCGTCGCCGTCGCTGATCCAGCTGTAGGCCAGCAGCACGCGCGAGGCGTTCGACGGGTCGAAGCCGTCGGTGTTCTTGATGGTGTCGGGCGTGAAGCAGGTCGCCGACGGATTGACGTTCGGTGTCGAGCCGGCCGGGCAGGCATAGCCCGGCACCGAATAGACGAGCGAGGGCGCCAGGATCTTGATGCCCCAGGCGGTGATGCCGTCGCCGGTCGGCACCAGGTGGAAGTTCGGGCTGTTCTCGAAGGTGATGCGGTACATCAGGAAATCGTGGCCGCCCGAGGTCTGCAGGATGCGGAAATTGTGCTGGACCAGGCCCTGTTTGGTTTGCCAGGCGACGTCCCACCACGACTTGACGCCCTTGTTGGGACCGCTGAGCAGGCGCGAGCCGCCGCGGGCGTCGATCTTGCCGTCGCCGATGATGCCGGCATGGTCGAGGTCCTGGCCCTCGAACAGGGAATGGCACGACTTGTGGCCTTCGCTGTTGGCGGTGCCGCAGTCGCCGACGCCGGTGTCGTAATCCTTGGGGTCGCGCGAGGCGAAGACGGTGACGCCCTTGTCGACCCACAGGAGGACGTTCGATTTCAGCGTGATCGGCGCGATCAGGAAGGCGTCCTCGCCCTTCGGTCCGGCGACCAGCTTGACCGCGCCGCCGGCGCAGCTGTCGATGGCCTTTTGCAGGCGGTCGTGGTCGGGATGGGTGTTGACCCCGTCGGCGTCATAGGCGTCGAGCGAGCCGGCCTTCGAGGCGATGGCGGCGGGCAGGGTGGCGCAGACCTTGGTCGGCCACGACGGTTCGGAAATCGTGCCCCACTGGGTCTTGACCGGGGCTTCAGCGTGCGCGGTAAACGGCAGCGCCATTAATAGCGCAACTACAGACACCGGTGTCATCTTGGTCGCCATGGTCACTCATCCCTGAAATCTTATGGTTGTGTCGTTGGATTAGACGGACGGTAACGCAAAATCCGACGGACGGCCATATGGGTGTTTCAAGAAAGTACTTTACAAAATAAAGTGCTTTATCTAAGGTCCGATCATCGCATTGAGACAGGAGAGACCATCATGCGCAGTCGCGGTGCCATCGTTCTGAGCTTTTTCGCCGCCCTGTGGGCGTTTCTGGCCCTGCACCTCAGCGGGCAGGTGCTGTGGATGCAGGTCATGCCGTTCGTGCTGTCGCTGGTCCTGATCCTGGCGGCGCTGAACAACGACCGGGGCGTCGTCCAGCCCTCGAAGGAAGAGCGCGGGCGCATGGGCCGTGCGGTGATGCTGTGGAGCGCCGTCGAAGGCGTGGCCATCGCCGGCGGGATCAATGTGCTGGCCAATACCGGCCACAGCGAATGGGGCACGGCTTTCGTGGCTCTGGTCGTGGGGCTGCACTTCTTCCCGCTGGCGCTCAGCCTGCGCGTGCCGCTGTACTGGCTGACGGGGTTGGGTTTGATCGGCGTGGCGGCGGCGGGGGTGGCTCTGGTGCCGTTCGGTGTGACGCAGAGCGCGGCCATCGGGCTGGGCTGCGCGACGGTGCTGTACCTGACGGCGTTCGTGATTACGGCGTTTGCGCCGAAGGCGAGGATGGTCGAGGCGTAGGGGGCGTCTCTCCGGTGTCGCGCGGACTATCCCCATTATTCGCGCGGCATCCGGGGAGGCGAGGGGACGGGGGATGGTTAGCCCCCTCCACCGCATCTAGGCGACTTTGTCGCCGTCGTGCGGTCCCCCTCCCCACTCGCATCAGGGTGTTTCGGCCGTCTGTGCCGCTCGTGGGGAGGTATGAGAACGGAATGATTCTTCATACCTCCCCGCAAGCAGCGCAGGTGATAGGGCTCGAAGAAAGCGCGCGGGGAGGGGGACCGCGCCCGAAGGGCGTGGCGGCCACCGCGTGGTGGTGGGGGTAATTATCCCCTCGGCATCCGCGACATCGCCAGAAGTACGATCCCGTCGGCCACTTCGTCGGCGTCCGCATAGACATTGCTGGCCGGAATTCGGTAAACCTCTATGCCCTGAGAGCGCAACCATTCATCCCGGGTCTTATCCTTTTCGATGCGCTTGTCGTCCCAGTGGTGGGCACCATCGACCTCCACGCACAGCCTGGCCTTCTTGCAGTAGAAGTCGAGGATATAGTTTCCCAACGCGTGCTGGCGGCGAAATGTGACGCCGTCGCCGCGCGTCTTCAGCCGGTCCCACAGCAGGAACTCCGGTTCCGTCAGCTGGCGGCGCATTTTTCGGGCGAGGTCGTAGTGCGGCATGGGCTGGACTATAGCCGGTTGCCGGCGCCCGAAAAGCCCCCACCACCGCATCTAGCCGCTTCGCGTCGTCGTGCGGTCCCCCTCCCCACTCGCATCAGGGTATCCCCGTCGTCTGTGTCGCTCGTGGGGAGGTATGAAGAAAATCGCTCTAAATCCTGTAATCCTTGGCCACCGTCCGCGACGCTAGCCACATCACCGCCATCGCCGTCAGGCCGCCGATCGCCGTGGCGTACAGCCGCTGCTCGGAGCCGTAGACCGCCGAGACGTGCGCCGTGTACAGCAGCATCATCGCCGTGAAGCTGACCGCCAGGGAAAACGCCGCGTAGCGCGCCTTCAGCAGCGCGTACGACGCGCCCGAGCCGGCAATCGCCAGCACGCTGTCGAACCACTGCGCCGGCGGCAGGACGAAGGTCACGGCGATCGCCGCCACGCACCCCGCCAGGTTGCCCAGCAGCCGCTCCCAGCCGCGCTGCCGCGTCAGGTGGAACTTGGGCTTGAGCACGATCAGCGCCGTCATCGGCGCCCAGTAGGCCTTGTCGAGGCGCAGGCCGTAGGCGATCAGCATGGCGCCGGCCACGCTGGCCGCCGAGACCAGGCCATAGATGGTCATGGCCCGCGCCGTCGCCGGGATCGGGATATTGGCCACGGGTTTGGGGTGGCTTTTCGGGATCAGCCGGTCGAGGCCCCAGACCAGGACCATCTGCACCAGGCCGGCGCCCAGAACGATCGAGGCGCGCACGAACGCCGCCTTGGGCGAACCGGCATAGTGGCTGGAGACCAGCAGGGCGATGGTCGCCTGCAGCGCCACCCACCACCAGTCCTCGTCGATCAGGGCCAGGCAGGCGCAGCCGGCCGCCGCCAGGGCCGCCAGCAGGAGAAAACTGAGGAAAAAGCCGCCGGTCAGCGAGCCCAGCAGCGTCGCCGCCGTGGTCAGCACGGCCGCGCCCAGCATCGAGCGGAAGGGTCGCCGCCGGCGCAGGCCGAAACCGACCGAAAAGGCCGAGCCGGCGCCGATGGCGGCGCTGACCGTGTCGTGCGTTATCCAGCCATAGACGAAGCACGCCGCCATGCCCGGTACGCAGACGACCATGTGGTGCCAGTCGAACGGTTGGAAATAATTCGGGAAACGACGCAAACGATCGGTGATCATGGCGGGCCTCATGACAGCGGCTTACCCGCGGTGTCACAAAAAGTCATAGCGGAATATTTCATTCCTGCTATGAATAGAGTGGGTGTGAAATCGTTTGCATGCGTTTTCGCCCACAGCTGTTAATAAACTCGCCACCGTGTCCCGGCTAAGAGAGTAGCCCATGAAACTGCTTTATCCGATGTCGCCGACCGAGAAACCGGCGCCCAGCCGTCTGAAGATGGCCGATATCGCCAAGCTGGCCGGTGTATCCGTATCGACGGTGTCGCGCGCCCTGGCGGGGAGTCCCCTGATTCCGCAGGCGCAGCGCGAGAAGATCGAGGCCATCGCCCGCGGCCAGGGCTATGTGGTCAACGCCGCCGCGCGCAACCTGCGCACGCGCACGACCCAGACGATCGGCATCGTCATGCCGTGGGGTCACGAAACGGGCCAGACCATGGTCGATCCCTTCCTGCTGGAAATGATCGGCCACCTGTCGGAGGAAGTCATCCGCCGCGGCTACGACATCCTGCTGACCAAGGTGTCGACGCCCAAGGAGGGCTGGCTGAACGCCCTGATCCAGTCGCATCGCTTCGACGGCATGCTGATGATCGGCCAGAGCGACCAGCACGTGGCCATCGACGTCGTCGCCCGGACCTATGCGCCGATGGTGGTGTGGGGCGAGCGCCTGCCGGGCCAGCAATACGGCACGGTCGGGCTGGACAATGTGCTGGGCGGGCGCCTGGCGACCGAACACCTGCTGGCGATGGGCCGCACCCGGATCCGCTTCCTGGGCCCGGTCAACGTGCCCGAGGTCGACAGCCGTTACCGCGGCTACCTGCAGGCCATGGGCGAGGGCCAGGATACCCCGGGCGACACCGCCCAGGTCGATTGCCGCTTCACCCACGCCTCGGCCCATGAGACCGTGCTGGGCATGATCGACAGCGGCGTGCCGTTCAATGCGCTGTTCTGCGCGTCCGACGTGATCGCCGCCGGGGCGCGCGACGCCCTGGTCGAGCGCGGCTTCGCCATTCCCGACGATGTGGCGCTGTGCGGCTTCGACGACGTTGCCCTGGCGCGGACCCTGGCGCCGCCGCTGACCACCATCCGCCAGGACCTGGCCGAGGCGGCCGAGGCCATGGTCGACATGCTGTTCCGCCGCATGAAGGGCGAGACGCCGCCGTCGGTGTTCATTCCGGCGCGGCTGATCGTGCGGGAATCGACGGTCGGCAAGGACTAGCTTTCCCCGTCGCGGCTATCCCCAGCCGTCCAGCAGATGCGTGATCCGGTCGTGGGCATGGGCCTCGACGGCGCCGAGCGTGCCGCCATTGTCCTCGCGCACCTTTTGAAGAAGGTGTTTCTGGCCTTCGAGGACGCTTTTGAGGATGGGGATGAATTTCTTTTTCCGGCTGAGATATTCGCACATCGCGATGCCGGTGACGCGGTCCTGGGCGTTGCCTCCCAGAAGCCTGAGCGTGTCCAGCAGCAAGGCCTGCTCCCTGTTTCGCTCGGCGAATTTATAAACCAGCAAGCCGATGCAGGCGGTCGCCACTGTCCCGGCGAAGGGCAGGAGTGCCGCCCGGGATATGCCGTCATTGGGCTGTCGCAGGGTGATCGTCAAATGATCCGGGACGTGCATGCCGTTCTCCAGTTCGACCAAGGGTAGCATTGTGCCACGGAAGTAGATCGAAGGAAATAAAGCGGCCCTTATTTTCCCGAAGATCTGGCGGGGAGGGCGTCAACGTACTCGCTGGCATCCAGTTCCCCCAGCCGCCGGGCGGCGGGATCGCGGACGGCGTTGAGCAGCAGCCCGGCGAACAGCACCACGGCCAGCCCTGCCGCCAGCATGAAACCCGAGGCCGGATTGCCGGTGCGGTCGCTGATCGCGCCCATGGCCAGGGGCGAGACGATCGCGCTGACGCAGGTGAAGAACAGGATGACGCCGCCGGCCGCGCCGTGCTCGGTCTTGGGGAAGCAACTGATGCCCTTGGAGTTCAGCGTCGGATAGATCACCGACATGAACAGGCCCGACGCCGGCAGCGCGACCACCGCGACGCCGACCCCGCCCAGCAAGGCCGCCGCGAAACAGAAAAGCACCGCGCCCGAAGCCACGGCCAGCACGGTGGTCCAGCGCCAGCGCGCCAGCATGAGATCGCCCAGGAACCGCCCGGCGGCGCGCAGCCCGAAAAACGCCGTCAGCGCATAGGCCGACAGGAAAAGCCAGGGCCCGTGATAGGCCTTCAGCAGGGTCGGCATCCATACATAGACCGCCGCCTCGACGCCGACATAGAGCATGGCCGCGGCGCTGAACGCCAGGCACCAGGGATCGCGCACCATCTTCAGCGTCTGCCAGGCCTTGGTGCGGGAAGCCTCGCGGGGCTTCGGCCGCGGATAGCGCACGCACAGCGCCGTGCCGGTCAGCACCAGGCACAGCGTCCCCGCCACCGCGTAGAGCCATGTCCACGACGCGCCATGGGCCAGCAACTGCGTGACGATGGCCGGGCCGATGATGGCGCCGACGCCGAAGAAACCTTCGACGCGGTTCATGGTGCGCGTATGCGCCGCGGTCGAGGCCGAGATGTCGCCGATCAGCGCCAGCGCGCCGGTTTTGAACAGGCCGATGGCGGCGCCGGCGACGAACAGCAGGACGACGAAATACGCAAAGGCGTGGCCCGCCAGGATGGCGAAAGCGGTGACGGCGAACAGCGAAAGCCCCAGGAGGATCGTCGCCTTGCGCCCCAGGGCGTCGGCCAGGAAGCCCAGGCCCAGGCCCGCCAGGGCGATGCCGGCCATGCTGGCATAATGAAAGGCCCCGGCCTCGGCCATGCCCAGGTGAAAGCTCTTGATCAGTTCCGGGATGATGACGCCGACCGAATCCGTGGTCATGGCGAACATCATGAACATCAGATAGGTCAGGTACCTCAGGACGGCCTGACGCGATTTCTGCGGGCGGGCGGGCGGCTGGGCCATGGAAGACCTCCGGGGGACACTATACGCGATTTCTCGCCCTAAGCGAGCATTCCCCGTGGGCGCGAGCGCAGGAGGTACCCCGAGAGACACCGCCGCAAACGGCGACCCGTAGGGTTTTTCGTCGCAAAAGTGAAAAATATTCCCCGTTGCAAACGATTGCATTTTTGCGACGATGTGGTAGCTTATGGATGTACCGGTTGATTGATCGTACGGCTTAAGTGCTTATCTTTCCGTGTTTTGGCGAGTGTTGCCGTAAGGGAAGGTAATCGTGCAAACGGTTGTACAATCCGTTGCGCCGTTACGGCTCTCAACCTACGGAAGCCTTCCGCCCCGCCGGCACCCTCACCCCCCAATCCGTGCCGGCGGGGCGTGATTTTTCCGCTTTCCGGGGCACCCCCTTTGTTCAGTTCGTCCGCGCGTTCAAGGTCCATGTCCGACGTTTCCGGCGCTGCCGACAGACAAGCCGGCCCACCGGCGACCGGTTCTTTCGACGCCGACAACCGGCCCGATATCGAGAACTGGTACATCGCGCGCGATGCGCTGAGCCGCCTGTACGCCAAGACGCCCGGTCACAACTTCTCCGCCATCATGGGCGACATCGCCCGCCGCGTGGCCGACGCCTCGGTCGGCCGCCGTGCCGAACTGCGGGCGCGCGACACCCGCCGCCGCGCCGATCCGTCATGGTTCGCCCGTCCGGGCCGGCCGGCCTATTGCGCCTATGCCGACCGCTTCGGCGGCACGCTGAAGGGCTGCATCGAACACGTGCCGTACCTTCAGGACCTGAATGTCGGCGTGTTCCATCCGCTGCCGCTGCTCAAGGCGCGCGAGGGCGACAATGACGGCGGGTTCGCCGTGGCCGATTTCGCCGAGGTCGAACCCAGGCTCGGCACCTTCGACGACCTGAAGACCCTGGCGGGGGCGCTGCGCCGCGCCGACATCGCGCTGGTGCTGGACGTGGTGTGCAACCACACGGCGCGCGAACACGCCTGGGCCCAGGCCTGGCTCGACGGCGATCCCGACTATGCCGACTTCTACATCGCCGTGCGCAGCGAGGCCGAGCGCGACGCGTGGAGCGCGCACCTAGTCGACATCTTCCCGCACACGGCGCCCGGCAGCTTTACCTGGGAGGAGCGCGCCCAGGCCTGGGTGTGGACGACCTTCCACGACTTCCAGTGGGATCTGAACTACGCCAATCCGCGCGTCTTCGTCGCCATGCTGGACGTCTTCCTCAACCTGGCCAATGCCGGGGTCGACGGCTTCCGCCTGGACGCGGTGCCGCACCTGTGGAAGACCCAGGGCACGAATTGCCGCAACCTGCCGCAGACCCACGACATCGTCACCGCGCTGCGCCACCTGATCGCCATGGTGGCGCCGGGCACGCTGCTGCTGGCCGAGGCCATCGAGGATCCGGGCCACGTCGTGCCCTTCTTCGGCACGGCCGCGGTGCCGGAATGCCATATGGCCTACAATAATTCGGCCATGGCCGCGCTATGGGCGGCGATCGCCGAGCAGGACGGCGCCATCTTCGACGACGCGCTGCGCGCCACGGCGGACAAGCCGGCCCACGGCCTGTGGCTGAACTATGCGCGCTGCCACGACGACATCATCTGGAACGCGCTCGACCGGTCGGCCGACAAGACACGGCAGAAGGCGTGGACGCGGTTCTACGCCGGCGGCGAAAGCTTTGCCGACGGGCTGGCCTTCCAGGGCAACGAAGGCGAGGCGGCGTCGGTCTGCGGCATGGCGTCCAGCCTGTGCGGCGTCGCCGACGACGCCTTCGGCCTGGACCGGCTCAAGCTGGTCTACAGCGTCGTCTACGCGCTGGACGGCGTGCCGATGATCTATATGGGCGACGAGATCGCGCTGCCCAATGACGGCGACTTCGCCGGGACCGATCCCGACGTACGCTGGCTGCACCGCCCGCCGATGGACTGGGATGCCGCCAACATCGCCGATGTCGAATCGACGCCGCAGGGCGAGATGTTCGGCCACCTGCGTATGCTGGGCGAGATCCTGGCGGCGGTGCCGGGCCTCGGCCAGGCGGGACCGGCCGAGCCCCTGGCCAGCCGCGACGGGCCGATCCTGGCTTTCGCGCGCCCCCTGCCCAGGGGGCGGTTCCTGTGCCTGGCCAACCTGTCGGACGACAATTGCACGGTGCGGCTGATGAAGCCGGCGACCGACCTGTTCGACGGCCTGCGCCTGGCCGGCAGCACGATGATCCCGCCGTGGCAGGTGCTGTGGCTGCATGAGGTTTGAGTCGATGGTCCGGGCACTGATTTCCAGGGCGCGGCCCTGGCAAGGGCGACGGCCCGCCGTGCCTTGTGGCGCGAGCCTCGCGGCGCTTGAGCGCACAAAGATGAGACAGGTGGTTTCGCTACTCTGATGTCCAATCCCCCCCTGTCCGTTCCTCCCCTCACCAATGGAACGGCGGACATCAGGCGAACGAACCATCTTCTGCGGGGGAAGCGGCGGCCGGACGGCCGCCGTTTCTTTTTGGGCGCTTGTCGCGCCTACCAGTCGACGCAGATCTCGGGGCCGCCGAACTGCGGGGCGCGCGAAAAGTAGTGCGGCAAGTCGTCTTTTACCGGACCCACGGCGAACCGGCAGTGCATATGGCAGGTGGGGGTGAACGCCCCTTCCGGAAGCAGGCATCCGTTCAGACCGCGCAGGCCGAGGGCGGCGACCTCAATGAACAGCCGTGTTCCGCAGTCACCGCAAAAGAAGCGCGGATTACGCTTCAGCGTCCAGGACGCGGCCTGTCCTTTTACGATGGTGACGGCGTCGGCCGGATAGACCGATTCAGGAACGTAGGCCGCCCCATGCATCGCCTGGCAGTCGTCGCAATGGCAGTAAAACTGCGCGACGGGAGGTCCCGACACCTCAAGTTCGATATTGGCGCAGCGGCATTGAATACGCATGGTCGTTGTCTTTCGTCAGGAGTCTGGCCGTCAGGATTCTGGCCGTCAGGATTCAGCCGGCCTGCCGGGGACAGAGGCGAAAACCTCTTTCGCGGCGAACAGGCCGTTCAGCGCGGATGGGAAGCCTGCGTAGACGGCCATCTGCATCAGGATTTCGACGATCTCTTCGCGCGTCAGGCCGACATTCAGGCCCGCCTCGATATGCACCTTCAGTTGCGGTGCGGCGTTTCCCATGGCCGCAAGGGCGGCAATCGTGGCGATCTCCCGGTCGCGGACGCCCAGTCCCGGCCGCGAATAGATGTCGCCGAAAGGGAACTCGAACAAATAGGTCGCGAAGTCGGGTGCGACGCCGGCCAGGGCCGCGACGACCTTGTGGCCCGCTTCGCCATCGATGTCAGCGAGGGCGCGTTTGCCGCGTTCCAGCCGGCTTTCGCCGGCGCTGGGGTGGTGTTGCGTCATAGTCTTTCATCCTCTTGTCCGGGCCGGAATATCCGGCGATCTTGGTGTCGAGGACGAGAAGACAGGCCTGCAACTCGCGGACATGAACCTGTACACGCTCGCGATGCCGTTCCAGCAACGCGCGACGCTCCACTTCCGTCTGCACGCCGCCTTCGCGAAGTGCGGCGTAGTGCAGCATTTCCCGGATCGGCATTCCCGTCGTCTTCATACGCCGGAGAAATTCGATCCAGACGAGGACGGATGCGTCGTAGTCGCGGTGCCGCGCTGCGTTGCGGTCCGCATAGGGTAGCAGCCCGATCCGCTCGTAATAGCGGAGGGTGTGGGCCGACACGCCCGAATGCTTTTCCAGTTCCCCGATCTTCATGCAGCCTGTCCTTCGTCACGACGCGAGACAGGCTAGGGGTTTGAGCGCACTCCAAGTCAAGCGTGATTTCAAGGTCGCGCCCGGGATCGGCGCATGTCCGTTTCCACGTTATAGGGCCCGTCTTTTTCGGTCGTATCCCTCCGTAGTCGGTTGACTCCTGCCTCCCATATTATACAGTCCGCCCACAAAAAATGGGATTTATACAAGAATCCCGGTTAAGGCCCGGCTTCGGGCGCGCGTAGGAAAAGGGCGGGAATTCATGAGCATAGCGCGATTTGTCGACGCTCACGTTCACCTGTGGAAGCTGGATCACCTGTCCTACCCGTGGCTGATGCCGCCGTTCGCCGACGACGGGCCCAACGGCTCGGTCGAGGCCATCGCCCGCGACTACCTGCCCGAGGACTATTTCAAGGACGCCGCCGGCTACAACGTCGTCAAGATGGTGCACATCGACGCCGGCGCCGACGCGAAGGACGCGTTGAACGAAACCCACTGGCTGCAGGGCCTGGCCGATGCGGGGCGCGGCTTTCCGCAGGCCATCGTCGCCTTTGCCGCGCTGAACGATCCCAATGTCGAACACCTGCTGGCCCAGCACGTGCTCAGCCCCAATGTGCGCGGCATCCGCCACATCATCAACTGGCACCCCGACCCGAAGAAGACCTATACGCCGAAGAACCTGCTGGAAGATCCCGACTTCGCCCGCGGCTATGGCCTGCTGTCGAAGTACCGGCTGTCGTTCGACATGCAGATCTATCCCAACCAGATGACCCAGGCCTATCAGCTGGCCAAGGCCCATCCCGACGTGCCGGTGATTCTCAACCACACCGGCATGCCGGTCGACCGCGACGCGGCGGGGATCGCGGCGTGGAAAAGCGGCATGAAGTTGCTGGCCACCCTGCCGCACGTCTCGACCAAGATTTCGGGCCTGGGCTTCATCGACCGCCGCTGGACCGAGGACGCCATGCGTCCGGTGGTGCTGGAAACCATCGAGGCCTTCGGCATCGAGCGGTCGCTGTTCGCCAGCGACTTCCCGACCGACAAGCTGTTCAACACCTATTCGCGCCAGCTTGAATTCTACGACGACCTGACCCGCGACTTCAGCGCCTCGGACCGCGACGCCCTGTTCGCGGCCAATGCCGAACGCATTTACCGGATCTGAGAGGACATTCCATGAATCCGAACCCGTTACTGGGCGTAATCTTCCACTGGCTGGGCGGCTTCGCCTCGGCCAGCTTCTATGTGCCGTACAAGCGTATCCGTTTGTGGTCGTGGGAAATCTTCTGGCTGACCGGCGGCATCTTCTCGTGGGTCATCGCCCCGTGGATCGGCGCGGCCATCGGCACCAAGGACCTGTTCGGCGTACTGGGCCACACCGATCCCAAGATCATCCTGGGCTGCATCGGCTATGGCGCCTTGTGGGGCATGGGCGGCCTGACCTTCGGCCTGACCATGCGTTATCTCGGCCTGTCGCTGGGTATGGCCGTGGCGCTGGGCCTGACGACGGTTATCGGCACATTGGGGCCACCGATGGTCACCGGTCACCTGGGTGAAATCGCCGCCAAGCCGGGCTCGCTCTATACCTTCATCGGCATCGCCGTGGTGCTGGTCGCCATCGTCGTCGTCGCCCTGGCCGGCCACCGCAAGGAAGCCGAACTGCCGGGCGGCAAGACGGGCGTGTCGGAATTCAACCTGACCAAGGGCCTGCTGATCGCGGTGTTCTGCGGCGTGATGTCGTCCTTCTTCGCCTTCGGCCTCGACTTCGGCACGCCGATCAAGGAGGCCTCGCTGAAGGCCGGCACCGGTCAGCTGTGGGGCGGTCTGCCGGTGATCTGCGTCGTGCTGATCGGCGGCTTCGCCACCAACCTGGTGTGGTCGGGCTACCTGATCCTGAAGAACGGCTCGGCGTCGGAATGGCTGGGCAAGCCGCGCGCGGCCGCCGAGCCCGAGGTCAAGGCGGAACGCATTCCGCTGGCGCCGAACTACCTGCTGGCGGCGCTGGGCGGGGTGCTGTGGTACTTCCAGTTCTTCTTCTACACCATGGGCGAAAGCCAGATGGGCAAGTTCGGCTTCTCGTCGTGGACGCTGCACATGGGCTCGATCATCCTGTTCTCGACG
>FTDB01000647.1_pt1 | contig 19479 bp, 19 predicted proteins | sample 1639741 | NCBI WGS metagenome assembly FTDB01 (sample SAMEA3914869, study PRJEB12502) | metagenome | biome: forest; material: soil | place: USA | collected 2012-03-12 | depth 0.1 m | reverse complement strand
TTCGCATTCGGCGACCTTGGCCTCGGCCAGGACGCGCAGGCGTTCGCGCAGGATCCTCATCCTGGCCAGGTCTTCGCGCTCTTCGTCCGTATAGTCCATGCGGACAGGATCGCACGGTTTGGAAGGGCGGGGATAAGTTGGAAGTTGGCGTGCCCCTCACCCGATCGCGTTCGGCTGCGCCTCCGCTCTCGTCCTCTCCCCATGAATGGGGAGAGGTGAAGGGAAGGCGGGGACAGAATGAGCGCTAATTGGTGGTGGCCGTGGCGCGCGCCTCGGTCTTGCCGATCGCATCCGGGACGAGGCGTTCCGAAAAGCCGGCGATGAACGACCAGACGATCAGCTTGGCCAGGTCGAGCGTGGGCAGCAAGACGGTCAGTTCGATGAAATTGCCGCTATGGGCGTTTTTCGCAGCGGTATCCCTGGGCAGGGTGAGAACGGGCATTTCATCGATCGACAGTTTCGACAGGTCGGGGAAAACCACGCCCTGCAGCAAGGCGCTGCGCAGCAGGAAATAGAACATGACGGCGCCGATCATGCCGTAAAGCAGCCGCTGGCACAGCATGGCGGGTTGATACATCTTGGCGACGTCTTCGAAGTCGAAGGTTTCGAGCTTGCCCTGGAAGGCGGTCGAGCGGCTGAAATAGGCGCCGAGAAGCCCGAACGTCGCGACCATCAGCAGGCCGAACCAGGGCTCGGTCGAGAACAGATAGGCGCCGTAGTGATGGCCGGGGACTTCGCGAATATAGTAGACGATGGCGAAAACGAGCGGCGGGACGGCTGCCAGGGCGAGAACCCACAGGCCGAAATAATTCAGCCGGTTCGCGGTATCGAGGCGGACGCGGCGACGATAGCGAAGGTCGATGGCGTCGGATTGCACGGCATTGAGAAGGGCAAGATAGGCGGCTCTCTGCTTTGCCAGATCGTCCGTGCCGGCGACGGCGACCGTCTTGAAAAGGTCGGCATTGGCCTCATGTGTGGCCAGGGACGCAAGCTTGCGCCGGCGGGCCTCGTCGAGCAGGCGGCCGTACTCGATCGTCAGGGTGGCCGAGGCCAGATTCCCCCCGACCAGCGCCTGCGTGCGGTTGAGCAGGCTCCAGGCGTCGACGGTCGGAAAGTCGCTCCTGTTTTTGAAACAGTCTTCGATTTCCGTATTGGCGGCGCCCGTCACGCTGTCTTTCACGCCGTTCCATAAGGATTGCAACATCGTCCATTGCTGGACAAGTTTTTCATGTTTTTCCTGGGCGGTCGTGAACATGTCGAAACCCTTGCGCGCGATCAACCGAAAGTAGGGCAAAGCCGAGGCCGTGTCTACGGGATGCACGCCTGGCGCGATGCCTGGCTCAGGCCCGAGCCGTCCTGGCCTCGGTGATGCCCTTGTTGGCCAACTGGTCGGCGCGTTCGTTGAGCGCGTCGCCGGCATGGCCCTTGACCCACTGCCACCTGATCTTGTGCGACTGGCAGGCGGCATCGAGCCGGATCCACAGGTCGTCATTCTTGACCGGTTTCTTGTCGGCCGTTTTCCAGCCGCGCGCCTTCCAGCCGCGGATCCACTCGGTCATGCCCTGCAGGACGTACTTGCTGTCGATATGGAGCGTGACGTCGCACGGTTTCTTCAGCGCCTCGAGCGCCGAGATGGCCGCCATCATCTCCATGCGGTTATTGGTCGTCTGCGGGTCGTAGCCGTAGAGTTCCTTTTCATGATCGCCCGATATCAGGATCACGCCCCAGCCGCCGGGGCCGGGATTACCCTTGCACGCGCCGTCCGTATAGATGGTTACCTTCGGTCTGGTCATCGGGGGGTTATAGCGGAGTCGCGCATGAAGGCGAGGGGGTTGCGGGATGCCGAAGGCAGGAAGAGTCTTTATCCACAGATGGACACAGATGTTCAGGTCAAGGCCACGCTACCGCTGCCGTCGCGGTTGAGGTCTCTCTTGCTGGCGCGAAGCGCCGGTCAAGGAATATGCAGGCGATAGTGGTAGCGTGAAACGACTACGAACATCTGTGTTTATCTGTGGATAAATTCAGGCCCCGGTCAGCAGGCTCGGTGGGGAAAAGAAAGCAAGATGCCCCACCACCACATCTCACTCGCCTTTCGCGACGCGAAGGCTCGCTCGTGCGGTCCCCCTCCCCATCAAAGATGGGGAGGTTCAAGAAAAAGAGGACGCTATTGTAAGTGGATTTTCAATCCGCTGCTCTACCGACTAGGCCTCGGTGAGGACGCGGGGGAGTTTGAAGGTGACGGTTTCGCGCACGCCCGAGTTTTCAATGACTTCGGCGTCGAAGCGCGAGGACACCGCCTTGACCAGGCCGTCGATCAGGTCCTCCGGCGCCGAGGCGCCTGCCGTGATGCCGAGCGTTGCGACCTCGTCAAACCAGGTCCAGTCGACGCCGCCGGCGTCATCGACCAGGTAGGCCGCCTTCGCGCCGGCGCGCAGGGCGACCTCGACCAGGCGCTGCGAGTTGGACGACTTGGCCGAGCCGATCACCAAAACGAGGTCGCAGGCCGCCGAAATGTCCTTGACCGCTTCCTGGCGGTTGGTGGTGGCGTAGCAGATGTCTTCCTTGTGGGGCACCTTGATCTCGGGAAAGCGCTCCTTCAGCGCGCCGACGATTTCGGCGGTGTCGTCGACCGACAGGGTGGTCTGGGTGACGAAGGCGAGGTTGGCGGGATCGCGCGGCGTGAAATCCTTGGCCTGCTCGACCGTTTCGATCAGGGTGACGGCGCCTTCCTTGAGCTGGCCCATGGTGCCGATGACCTCGGGGTGGCCGGCGTGGCCGATCAGGATGATCTCGCGGCCCTCGTTATAATGGCGTTCGGCCTCGACATGGACCTTGCTGACCAGCGGGCAGGTGGCGTCGAGGAAGAACATCCTGCGGTCGCGGGCTTCGGCCGGCACCGACTTCGGCACGCCGTGCGCCGAAAAGACCACGGGCCGGTCGGGCGGGCACTGGTCCAGTTCCTTGACGAAGACGGCGCCGAGCGCCTTCAGGCGGTCGACGACATGGCGGTTATGGACGATCTCGTGGCGGACATAGACGGGCGCGCCATAGCGTTCCAGCGCCTTTTCGACGATCTGGATGGCGCGGTCGACGCCGGCGCAGAAGCCGCGCGGTGTGGCGAGATAGACTTTGAGCGGGGTGGCCATGGCCGATACATAGGCGGTTTCGCCGGGCTTCGCCACCTGAAACACGCCGGCGATTTTATGTCTGGCGGCAATGAAATACCGTGCACGGCGGTCAAATCCCTGATAGGTGTCACATAAGTGTCATAAAAAGTTCACAATAGAGGGCGGGATGAGCGTACGGGAGTTGCCGGTGCGGCTGGCGGGAGCGCTGTTGGCGCTGGTTTTGGTGACGGTCGCGGGGTGCGGCGGCGGTGGCTCCGGCGGAGGGAGCGGTGGCTACACACCGCCGCCGGCCAGTTCGAGCAGCAGCTCCAGTTCGAGCAGTTCCAGCAGTTCGTCCAGTCCCGTCGATCCGCAGTACCTGCCCGAGATCGACCTGACGACCACAGGCAACGCCGCCATCACCAGCAAGGACGATTACGTCACCGGCACGATCAATATACCAGCGGTGAACGGCTTCGCGGCGGTCAGCGGCACCATGTCTATCAAGCTGCACGGCAACAGCACGCTGATGTTCCCCAAGCTGCCGTACCGCATCAAGCTCGATTCCAAGGCGGCGCTGCTGGGCATGCCCAAGGACAAGAACTGGGTCCTGCTGGCCAACTATTCCGACAAGACGCTCATACGCAATCACGTCGCCATGGAAGTGAGCCGCCGGCTGGGCCTGGCGTGGACGCCGCGTTCGGTCCAGGTAGAGGTCAAGCTCAACGGCGACTATATCGGCGCCTACGACCTGTTCGAGCAGGTCAGGGTGTCGTCCGACCGCATCAACATCACCGAGATCGACGATACCTATACGGGCGATCCGGCGCTGGGCGGCTATTTCGTCGAGATGAACGAACGCATGGATGACCCGGTATGCTGGCGGACGACGAAGCTGGTGGCTATGTGCATCAAGGACCCCGACCCGAGCACGACGGCCGAGGCGGATTACGTCAAGAGCGATATCCAGGCGACCGAGGATTCGCTGTTTTCGTCTGCGCCCACGGATCCGGCCATTGGTTACGAATCGCGCATCGATGTCGACAGCGTCATCAACTGGTACCTGGTGGAGGAGCTGTTCAAGAACGTCGATTCCGCAGGCTACAACAGCGACTACGTGTACAAGGACGCCGGCGGCAAGCTGAAGTTCGGGCCGGTCTGGGACTTCGATCTCGGCGCCGGCAACACCGACTATTTCGACGCCACGCCGCAGGGCTTTCAGACGGCGACCGGCGTATGGATCGCCCAGATGAAGGCCGTCGATCCGACCTTCGAGGCGCGCATACGGGCGCGCTGGGACGCGGTGAAGGCCAGCCAGATCGATACGATTCCGGCCTATATCGACGCCAGCGCGGCGGCGATGCAGGGGGCGCAGGCGCGCAATTTCGCGCGCTGGCCGATCCTCAACACCTATGTCTGGCCCAATTCGGAAGTGGCGGGGTCGTACAACGGCGAAGTCACCGTTTTCCATAACTGGATGGTGGCCCGCATCGCCTGGCTGGATGCCAACCTGTAGGCAGCCGTGTCACACCCGGCGCGCTTCCGCCGTGATTTGGCCCAAGTCCGCCGATAAAAGCCTTTGAAAAGCGCTGGCGAAGCGCTACACAAGGGGCCGTCAGGGCGCGGGGGGCAGGTCTTCGCGCGCCGTCATCAAGGGATCATCGAAGCTCATGTCCACCTTCCTGCGTCGCATTCTGGCGGGCCTTTGCCTCGGTATCGTTTTCAATGTCGGCGCCGTCGCCTGGGCCCATGCGCAGGACCAGGATGACCAGCAGTCCGACGACGAAAAGGCGCAGGAAAAGGGCCAGAAGGACTCCGAGTGGAATGAGCGCGACCTGCGCCTGAAGGCCGTGCATGCCGAAGGGCCGTGTCCGTATGTCAAGGTGCTGTACGACGCCGCCCGCTACCAGGAATTCAAGGACGACAAGGAAGCGACCTCGGCGGCCGAATGGACCGGCGAAATCAACGGCATTTCGTCGGACTGCGCCTACAAGGGCACCGAGCCGATCCAGGTCGGCATGGATGTCAGCTTCTCGCTGGGTCGCGGGCCGATGGCCGACGGCGACGCCAAGACCTATCATTACTGGGTGGCGGTGACCGAACGCGACAAGACGGTGCTGGCCAAGCAGGAATTCGACCTGCCGGTGACCTTCGCCAAGGACCAGCAGCGCGTCGATGTCAATACGCGCCTGGAAGGCATCCTCATCCCGCGCGCCGATATCACCGTGTCGGGCTCGAACTTCGAAGTCCTGGTCGGTTTCGACGTCACGCCGCAGATGGCCGACTTCAACCGCGAGGGCAAGCACTTCCGCTTCGTCTCGTCGAGTGAGCAGACGCCCGCGCCCGCGCCCGCACAATAAGATTGTCAGGAAGCCATCGGCTGCTTATACGGCGGGGCTTCCCTCCCGCCAGGTCCGAGCCATGTCCGAAGCCTTTCAAGACTCCCGTGATTTCAAGACGCAGCTGTCGCTCAGCGCCATGGAGGCCTTCGCGCACGAAGGTTTCGAGGCGGCGGCGGGGCGGGTCAACGCGTCCGACCGGCCGGACCTGGCCGATTTCCAGTGCAACGGCGCTCTGGCGGTGGCCAAGCAGGCCAGGGCCAATCCACGCGAGGTGGCGACGCGGATCGCTGGCCGGCTGAGCGGTGACGAACGGCTGAAAAGTCTCGAAATCGCCGGGCCGGGTTTTCTCAATTTCACCCTGGCTGACGGCGCGCTTTCGGCGCGCGCCAACGAGATCGCCGGCGACGAACTGCTGGGCGCCCCGCAGGTGGCCGGATGGCGCAGGGTGATCATCGATTTCGGCGGTCCCAACGTGGCCAAGGAAATGCACATCGGCCACCTGCGCACGGCGGTGATCGGCGAAAGCCTGAAGCGGATCATGCGATTCCTCGGCGACGAGGTCGTGGGGGACGCCCACTTCGGCGACTGGGGCCTGCAGATGGGCCAGCTGATTGCCGCGCTGGCCGAGGAAAGGCCGGACCTGCCCTATTTCGACCCAGGCTTTGCCGGTCCTTACCCGGACGAATCGCCGGTGACCCTGGCCGACCTGGGGCGCATCTATCCGGCCAGTTCGGCGCGCATCAAGGGCAAGGACGCCGACTTCCTGGCCGCCGCCCGCAAGGCGACGAAGGAACTGCAGGCCGGCCGGCCGGGCTATCGCGCCCTGTGGCAGCATTTCGTCACCGTTTCGCGCGAGGCGCTGATCCGCGATTACGGCGCCTTGGGCGTACACTTCGACTGGTGGAAGGGCGAATCGGACGCGGATCCTTACATCGAGCCGATGATCGACGACCTGCGCGCGCAGCACCTGCTGGTGCCTGACCAGGGCGCCGAGATCATCCGCGTGGCCAGGGACGACGACAAGGGGGAGGTGGCGCCGATGCTGGTGGTGTCGTCGGAAGGCTCGGCCATGTACGGCACGACCGACCTGGCCACCGTGCGCATGCGCCAGCTGGAATACGGCCCCGACCTGGTGCTCTATATCGTCGACAACCGCCAGGCCCACCACTTCCTGCAGGTCTTCCGCGCCGCTTACCTGGCCGGATACGCCGTTGAAGGTCAGCTGGAACACGCCGCCAACGGCACGGTCAACGGGCCGGACGGCACGCCGTTCAAGACGCGTGACGGCGGGACGCTGAAGCTGCACGAACTGGTCAGCCAGGCGGTGGAAAAGGCGACCGAGCGGCTGCATGAGGCCGGGCTGGGCGAGGGGCTGTCGGAGGCGGATTTCGCCGATACGGCGCACAAGGTGGCGGTGGCGGCGCTGAAGTTCGCCGAGCTTTCCAACCACCGGATGACGAATTACATCTTCGACCTCGACCGCTTCATGTCGTTCGAGGGCAAGACCGGGCCATATCTCCTCTATCAGGCGGTGCGGATGAAATCTATCCTGAGGAAGGCCGCCGACCAGGGCCTGCTGGCGGGTGAGATCGCGGTGACGGAAGGGGCGGAGCGCGAACTGGTGCTGCTGCTCGACGCCTTCGACAATGCGTTGCGCGAGACCTATCTCAAGCGCGCGCCGAACCTGTTGGCGGATCATGTCTACAAGCTGGCCCAGGCGTTTTCGCGGTTTTACGCTGCCTGTCCGGTGCTGGCCGGCGACGACGAGGCCGTCAAGCGGTCGCGGCTGGGCCTGGTGACGGTGACGTTGAAGCAGCTTGAGCTGGGGCTCGACCTGATGGGCCTCAGCGCGCCCGAACAGATGTAGCTAGGTTGGTCTCCTCCTCCCCATTTGAGAAATGGGGAGGAGAAAGAGCGGCTTATCGTGGAAGTCTGTACAAGAGAAGCAGGCTTGCCGCCGACACGTTGCTGCGGCATGATATGACCACGGGGAGATGCATCATGCGGACAATTCAGGTCATCACGGTGACGGGGTTGCTACTGGCCAGTGCTGCGGCGGCGCAGACAACGACGGGCCAATCGGCGGCGGACTACTTCCGCCAGCATGCGTCGGACGATTCCAGTTCGTCGAGCTCGGCCAGCGCCGTTGATAATCCACCAGCGGGGACGATCACGACCAGCTGCAAGGCCCTGAGCGCCAAGGGACCGATCCCGGCCAACATCGCCCGCAGCGACCTGCTGAAACGGGCGACCGATGCGGGTTGCGATCAGGTCGAGATCGACGTGTTGATGCAAGTCTATGACATGACGCACGGCAATTAGGGCGACGGCGGCTGTTTTGTCGCCGGGGCACAAATTCTGCTGACAAAATGCCGGACTTGGGTTTTAGTGTTACCCAAGGGTTAAGAGGCGTCAGAATGGCCGCGAATGGTGGAAAATCGGGTTGGAGCTTGCCGTTTTTCCGCAAGCGGGCCGCCTTCTATTTCGACGGCTTCAACCTCTATCACGCCGTCGACGCCATCAAGCGGCCCTATCTCAAATGGTTGAATCTGAAGGCCCTGGGCCGGGCGATCGCGCCATCGTCCGAGGTGGTCAAGCGCGTTGTGTGGTGTTCGGCCTTCCGGCCGCAGTCGAAGTCCAAGCTGAAGCGCCACGAGGACTATATGAAGGCGCTGAAGGGGCAGGGCGTCATCTGCCGCATCGGCCATTTTGTCCACGCCATGGATAATTGCAATGCCTGCGGCCATACGTGGCAGTTGTCGATCGAGAAGCAGGGGGATGTGAATCTGGCGTTGTCGATTGCCGCCGATGCCGAGGACGATCTGTTCGACGTCTGTTATCTGGTCACCGCCGACGGTGACCACGCGGCGACGGCGCGGTATCTGAAAGAGCGATTCCCAAAGAAGAAGCTGGTGCTGGTGACGCCGCCCGGCCGGCGGCACAACCGCCATATCGAGGCGTTCGCCGATGCCTGCGTCGAGATCGAAACGCGGCATCTGGAGGCATCGCTGCTGCCGCAGATGAGCAAGGTCAAGCAGCGGTTCCTGGAACACGGGGAAAAGGTCCCGAGGCCGGAGGTCTATGATCCGCCGCAGGTGCGGGTGAAACAGCATCTAAGGCTGGTGGTGAATAATGGGTAGTATTGCTCTGATCAGCGCCGTTATTCCCCATATGACGCAAGGCGTTGCGAGCAACCCGACAATAATGACGGGGCGATAAAGCTTTGCAAGTCGCTCAAGGGCTTCGATAGATTTATCGTCCGTTGCAGCTGCCTGCCACTTACCAAAGCTGAGAGTCAGCCTTTGATCAGTTCTTGGAGGATCGTTATTTCGGGAAGCGGGCAAGCTCAAGACAGACTCCTTCATTAATTTAACGAGAAGTCATCTGATTTGCTAAGAGGTACGGAGGCACGATTCGATTTAACAGACAAGAGGTGTGCCCGCTAGGTTCACACTATTGAGGATATCGACAATTCACAGCCTGTGGATAATGGGGATATTTTGGGCCAAAACTCGTCACTTGACTCTCCGCATTCGTTAACGCACAAGCGACATGTTCTTGCGGGAGAGATCGTGACTCGCTCACGACGCCGAAGGCGCAACCGCCCCGGAAACGCTCAGGCACCCAGGACCGCTAGACACAAGACACGCTGGAAAGAGGGTTGAACAAACCCCGCCGAAGGAGCAAATCTCTCAGGCAACCAAGGACAGCGGGGGCAGACGCTTATTCAAGACGATCTGCGAGCCCCCATGTCTGAATCCCATGACGACCTGAAATCGACGCCGCTGGAAAGCCGCCATATCGCGCTTGGCGGGCGCATGGTGCCGTTCGCCGGCTACAACATGCCCGTGCAATATGAGGGCGTGCTGGCCGAGCACAAATGGACGCGCGCTCACGCCGGCTTGTTCGACGTGTCGCACATGGGCCAGGCGCGGTTGACCGGCGAGGGCGCGGTGGCGTTGCTGGAAAGCCTGACGCCGACCGACTTTTCGACATTGGTTCCGGGAAAGCAGAAATATTCGCTGCTGCTGGCCGAGGATGGCGGCATTCTCGATGACTGGATGGTGTCGCGGCCGGAAGCCGAGGGCTTCCTGCTGGTCGTCAATGCTGCCTGCAAGGATCAGGATTTCGAGATTATCGGCGATGCGATTGCCGATGATGAAAATGGCCCGGACGTGGAGTTCGAGGTGCTGACCGAGCGCGCCCTACTGGCGCTGCAAGGACCGGAGGCCAAGGACGTGATGCGCGAGTTGTGTCCGGCGGCATGCGACCTTTATTTCATGGATTGTGGAACCTTCGAACTGCTGGGCGAGACGGCCTTCATTTCGCGGTCGGGCTATACCGGCGAGGACGGTTTCGAGATCAGCTTTCCGACCGAGCGCGTCGGCGACCTGTGGGACGAGTTGCTGAGCTTTGCCCAGGTGCGGCCGATCGGCCTTGGGGCGCGCGACAGCCTCCGCCTCGAAGCCGGCATGCCGCTCTATGGTCACGAAATGGACGCCGGCTATACGCTGGTCGAGGCCAATCTCGGTTTCGCTATGCAGAAGTCGCGGCTGAACCGCGGCGACATCAAGGGCATCGACCGCATCCGCAAGCACCTGGATGGCCATCTCGATCGCGTCCGCGTGGCGCTGAAGATGCTATCGGGGCCGCCTGCGCGCGAAGGTGCGCCGATCGTGGCGAAAGACGGCGCCGTGCTGGGCAAGGTGACCTCGGGCGTGCCGTCGCCGTCGCTCGGCGCCTCGATCGCCATGGGCTATGTGCCGCCGGCGGAGAGCGCCATCGGCACCCAGCTCGATATCGAAGTGCGCGGCAAGCCTTACCCCGCCGAGATCGTTTCCATCCCGTTCGTGCCGAACGGTTACCACCGCAAACCGAAAGGATAAGCCCATGAAGTTCACCAAGGATCACGAATGGGTCGAAGCGACCGGCGACACCGCCTTGGTCGGTATCACCGCCTATGCCGCCAATGCCCTGGGCGACGTGGTGTTCGTCGAAGTGCCGGACTTGGGTAAGGTGCTCAAGAAGGGCGACAGCTTCGCCGTGGTCGAAAGCGTCAAGGCGGCCTCGGACGTTTACGCGCCGGTGTCGGGCGAAGTGCTGGACGCCAATACCGAGCTTTCCAGCAGCCCGGACACGGTCAATGCGGCGCCGGAAGGGGCCGGCTGGATCGCCAAGGTGAAGTTGAGCGATGTTTCCGAGCTGGATGCTTTGATGGATCGCGCGGCGTATGAGGATTATTTGGCTACCCTATAAGGTTCCCCCTTCCGTCACGGCTTTGCCGTGCCACCTTCCCCGTAAACGGGGAAGGAATGATCAAAAAAGGTTTCTCCTCTTTTTCCCTCCCCGTTTACGGGGAAGGGGGACCGCGAAGCGGTGGGAGGGGGAACACCAAGCAAGATGGTGATGTGATGAGATATCTTCCCTTGAGCCAGGCCGACCGGGCGTCGATGCTGGCGACGATCGGCGCGGACACGATCGATGACCTGTTCGTCGACGTGCCGCAGGCAGCGCGGCGTAGCGGCACGGTCGACCTGCCGGCCTATGCCGGTGAGCTGGAGGTTGAGGCGCAACTGCAGGCGTTCGCCGCGCAGAACCTCAGCCCGGCCAAGGCGCCGTTCTTCGTCGGGGCAGGGGCTTATCGCCACCATATCCCGGCGACGGTCGATCACATCATCCAGCGTTCGGAATTCCTGACCAGCTATACGCCCTACCAGCCGGAAATTGCGCAGGGCACGCTGCAGGTGCTGTTCGAGTTCCAGACCCAGGTGGCGCGCCTGACCGGCATGCCGGTGGCCAATGCCTCGCTCTATGACGGTTCGACCGCCACGGCCGAGGGCGTGCTGATGGCCAGCCGCGTGACCAAGCGCAACAAGGCTGTGCTGTCGGGCGGCCTGCATCCGCATTACCGCGAAACAGTCGAGACCCTGGCCCACGCGGTGGGGATTGCCACCGATGCCTGCCCGCTGGCGGTCGATGGCGAGGCCGATGTGCTGGCCCATATCGATGCCGATACGGCCTGCGTGGTGGTGCAGACGCCGAACATCTTCGGCACGGCCACGGATCTGACTAAGATTGCCGCGGCCGCTCAGGCGGCGGGCGCGCTGCTGATCGTGGTGGTGACCGAGGTGATGTCGCTGGGCCTGCTGAAATCGCCAGGCGATATGGGCGCGGATATTGTGGCCGTCGAAGGCCAGTCGATCGGCGTGCCGCTATCCTACGGCGGCCCCTATGTCGGCCTGTTCGCCGCCAAGGAAAAGTACCTGCGCCAGATGCCGGGCCGGCTGTGCGGCGAAACGGTGGATGCTGACGGCGAACGTGGTTTCGTGCTGACGCTGTCGACGCGCGAGCAGCATATCCGCCGCGACAAGGCGACTTCGAACATCTGCACCAATTCCGGCCTTTGTGCGCTGGCCTTCTCGATCCATATGAGCCTGCTGGGCCAGGAGGGCCTGAAGCGGGTGGCGAAGATCAACTACGCCAAGGCGCACAAGCTGCGCGATATGCTGGTGGCGGCCGGGCATGAGGTGGTGACGCCGCGCTTCTTCAACGAGTTCGCCGTCAAGCTGGCGAAGCCGGCAGCTATGGTGGTGGAAGCTCTGGCGGCCAGGGGCATCCTTGGCGGGGTGCCTCTGTCTCGCCTCGATGACGATCCGGCGTTTGCCAACCACCTGATCCTGGCGGCGACCGAGACCGTTTCCGACGACGACATGGCGGCCTTGGTCGCCGGCCTGAAAGAGGTGCTGTAACATGGGTATGCAAACCGTTGGCCGGCCCTCGGCGCCGGAAATCGATGTTGAAGTCACCTCGTTCAAGACCTTGCTGGGCGGGCGGGGCCTCTTGCAGAACGAAAAGCTGATCTTCGAATGGGACGATTATCATCGCACCGGCGTCGATTTCGCCGATGTTAGTGTCGATACGTCGGAGCTGGGCGATCTGGTGCGTGGCGATGACCTGGCGCTGCCCGGCCTGACCGAGCCGGAATGCATGCGCCATTATGTGCGCCTCAGCCAGAAGAACCACGCCATCGACCTGGCGCTTTATCCGCTGGGTTCGTGCACCATGAAGCACAATCCGCGCCTTAACGAGAAGATGGCGCGCGTGTCGGGCCTGGGCGATATCCATCCGCTGCAACCGGTATCGACGGTGCAGGGCGCGCTGGCCATGATCGACAGCCTGGCGCATTGGCTCAAGACCTTGACCGGCATGCCGGCGGTGGCGCTGACGCCCAAGGCCGGCGCCAATGGCGAACTATGCGGCCTGCTGGCTATCAAGGCGGCGCACGAGGCGAAGGGGCAGGGGCACCGCCGGACGGTGCTGGTGCCGACCTCGGCGCACGGCACCAATCCGGCGACGGCCGCCTTTGTCGGCTATACCGTCAAGGAAGTGGCGCAGACGGCCGACGGCCGCGTCGATGTCGCCGATCTGGCGTCGAAGCTGGGTGACGATGTCGCCGCCATCATGGTGACCAACCCCAACACCTGCGGCCTGTTCGAGCGCGACATTATCGAAATCGCGCGCCTGACCCACGCGGCGGGGGCCTATTTCTACTGCGACGGCGCCAATTTCAACGCCATCGTCGGCCGGGTGCGTCCAGGCGACCTGGGCGTGGACGCCATGCACATCAACCTGCACAAGACCTTCTCGACGCCGCATGGAGGCGGGGGGCCGGGCGCCGGCCCGGTGGTGCTGTCGGAGGCGCTGGCGCCATATACGCCTCGCCCGTGGATCGTGACCGATGGTGCGGGCTATGGCCTGCTGGAGCACGGCGAGGGCGACAGCGCGGCGAATTTCGGCCGCATGTGCGCCTTCCAGGGCCAGATGGGCATGTATATCCGCGCGCTCACCTACATGCTGAGCCACGGTTCGGACGGCCTGAAGCAGGTAGCCGAGGATGCGGTCTTGAACGCCAACTATATCAAGGCGTCGCTGAAGGACGTGATGAGCGTGCCGTTCCCGGACGGCCCGTGCATGCACGAAGCCCTGTTCGACGATGCCTGGCTGGAAGGCACGGATGTTTCAACGCTCGACTTCGCCAAGGCGATGATCGACGAGGGCTTCCACCCGATGACCATGTATTTCCCGCTGGTCGTCCATGGCGCCATGTTGATCGAGCCGACCGAAACGGAGTCGAAGGCGGAGCTTGATCGCTTCGTCGCGGTGCTGCGGGCCCTGGCCGAAGCGGCCTTGGCCGGCGATGTTACCCGCTTCAAGGGCGCGCCGTACCTGGCGCCGGCCAAGCGGCTTGACGAAACCCGGGCGGCGCGTCAGCCGAGGCTGACGTTTGTGTAGAGCGAAGGCCGGCTCTCCTTTATTCCTGGAGGAGGGATACGTTGGGCATGCGTGGACAGCAGGACATGAGCAACCTGATCGTATGGACGTATGACTGGGTGCCGGAAGGCCCCCGTGGTTTTGTGCGTGACCTGAGACTGAGATGGGCATGCGAGGAAGCCGGGCTTGATTATGCCGTTCGCACCGTCCCTTTCGATGCGCGCAGTGTCGACCATCTGGCGCGTCAACCGTTCGGGCAGGTGCCGTTCCTGAGCGATGGCGGGCTTGACCTCTTCGAGAGCGGAGCCTGCCTGCTGCATCTCGCCAGAAAAAGCGAAAAGCTGATGCCGCGCGATCCGGCCGGGGAGGCGCAAACTCTGGAATGGACGATCAGTGCGCTCAATTCGATCGAGATGGTCTCGGTTCCCTGGTGGTTCCTGGAGGTGACCGGAGCCCCGGACAATCACCTTACCGGGTGGCTGGAAAGCCGCCTCGATCATATGGAGAGGGTGCTGAATGCGCGGCCGTGGCTGGCCGCCGGCCGCTTTACGGTCGCGGACCTGTTAATGGCCGATGTCCTTCGCGTCGCAAAGGTTCGCGCGTTCGGAAACCGGCCGGCAACGGAAGCCTATGTGGCCAGGATGACGGGGCGGCCTGCGTTCAGGGCGGCGTATGCCGACCAGATGGCGCATTTCGCCGCGGCCGATAAGGTGCGCCCGTAGGCGCTGGCACACGGGACAACGGCTTTTTCAACAACTGCTGCCGGTTTTTGTCACGGAATGCAGCGAAAAGGTCGGGAGAACAGGTTTGACCCGTGCAAACGATTGTGAAATCGGGCGCGTGGACGGAAGCTTCCCTTACGAAAATTAAATCTTATCCACATTCACCCGATATTCAGTCTGAGCCTTTACAATGCCATGATGACTATCCATATGGTGGGTGCGGACGGATCAAACCGAACCGTACGGTTCAAATAACAGGGCAAAGCCCGAGTCAGTCACATGTCGAGCGAAGACGGCGCCAACGCGCCAGGACATTCTCTGAGCCATCAGAAACGCCATGGCTGGCGTGCGATGAAGCGCGCCGTCAAGCGCTTCTCGAAGAAGATGCTCGGCTGGGTTCTGATCGCGCTCGGCTTCGTCCTGATCGGCGCCAGCATCGCGCTGTTCATCATCCCCGGCCACTATTTCCTGGCCGTCATCGGCCTGATCCTGGTGTTGCGCAACGCCTTCTGGGCGCGCCGCCAGTTCATCCACCTGAAGCGCCGCCACCCCAACTGGATCATGCCGATCCGCAAGCTGCTGCGCCGCCGGCCGCAGGTGGCTTCGGTCTTCTGGCAGCAGACCCTGAAGATCGAGCGTTTCTTCCTGCGCAGCCGCCACTTCCTGGCGGCCTGGCGCCGGAGGTCCTTTCGCCGCGCGCGTCCGGCCTGAACCCGACGATCCTGACAAGACAAACCCGCCTAAGTGACCCTTCGGCGGGTTTTTGCGTTACAGGCCATGTGTGTTAACCTGAACCGGCACAACAGCTCGGGGAGGGGCACATGCAAAATAACGACAATGCCGAAATCATCGGCACGCTTAAAATGGTGCTGAGCCATCCGGTCAGCATCTTCATGAACATGTCATTGTTGTGCCAGATGCTGGCGTTTGTCGCCGTCGCCTGCATCCTTGCCGGCCTGGTTCTGGCCATCCTGCGCCGGATCAATGCCGGGCCGCGATCGGGCCTGCTGGCAGCCATCGGCATCATCGGGCTGGTCGCCGGTCTCCTGGGCGCGGCTTACGGCGGCTTGACGACCTATATGGCCGTCCAGGCGATGCATGTCACGCGGCTGGTTGTCTACCTGCCCAGCCTGATCGAGATCGGCTATTGCCTGGTGCTGGGCGTGCTGGCGTGGCTGGTGGCGCAGGCCGGCAACGCCGGCGCCCGGCGCGGCTGATCAAGCGGTGCGGCGCGCCGGCGCTTCGTCCGCCGGGGCCGTCAGGGGACCGGGACGGCCGAGGAAGTAGCCCTGGCCTTCGTCGCAGCCTTCGACCGCCAGTATGGTGAGCTGGGCTGGCGTTTCGATGCCTTCGGCCAGCACCGGCACCTCTAGGCTCTTACCGAGCGCCAGCACGGCGCGGACGATCGCCTTGGCCTGCGGGCTGGTCTCGATCTCGCTCATGAACGAGCGGTCGAGCTTGATCTTGTCGAACGGGAAGGCGCGGAGCGTCTCCAGCGACGAATAGCCGGTGCCGAAATCGTCGAGCGCCACCGAGACGCCAAGCGCCTTGATCTGGCGCAGGATGTGCAGCGAACGCACCTTGTCGCCGATAATGGTCGATTCGGTCAGTTCCAGTTCGAGGCGGCGCGGGCTGAGGCCGGTCTCGATCAGGACCTCGTGCACCATGCGCGGCAGGTTGGCGTGGGCGAACTGGACCGGCGACAGGTTGACGGCGATCTTCAGCGGCGTTTCCCACGAGGCGGCGGCGGTGCAGGCGGTGCGCAGGACCCATTCGCCGATTTCGAGGATCAGGCCGGATTCTTCGGCCAGCGGGATGAAGTCGACCGGCGAGATATAGCCGCGCACCGGATGTTTCCAGCGCAGCAGGGCCTCGTAGCCGATGGCCTCGCCGCTGGCGATCGAGGTCTGGATCTGGTAGTGGACCGCCAGCTGGCCGGCCGAGATGGCGTCGCGCAGGTCGGCGGTCAGCGCCCGGCGTTCGCGCACGCTTTCATCCATCGCCGGTTCGTAGATGCAGACCGTCCGCGTCAGGTCGTTCTTGGCGCGGTACATGGCAAGATCGGCGTTGCCGGCCAGGGTTTCGCGGTCGGCGGCGTCGGCCGGATAGCTGGCGACGCCGAAGCTGGCGCCAGGCGCCACCTCGAAATCCTCGATCATGATGGCCGGGATCAGGGCCAGGCGCAGGCGCTCGACGAAGGCGCGCAAGTCGGCAGCGTCCTGGTAGCGCATGAGGGCGGCGAATTCATCGCCGCCGAGGCGGGCGACGAACTCATGGCCATGCAGCACGGAAGACACGCGGCGCGACACGGCCTGCAGGACCTCGTCGCCGGCGGCATGGCCGCGCACGTCGTTGATTTCCTTGAAGCGGTCGAGGTCGAAGATGACCAGGCCGACCTGGTTGCCCGCCATGTTGGCGTGGTTCATCTCGCGTTCCAGCCGGTCGGAGAAGGCGGCGCGGTTGGGCAGGCCGGTGAGGGCGTCGCTGAGCGCCAGGCGGCGCAGCTGGCGGACATTGTCGTTGCGGTTCTCGTCGTCGATCAGGTAGCTGGAGACGCCGGTGCCGGTGATCAGCAGGCCGACCACGGCCACCGCCATGGCCAGGGTGCCGACAGCGCCGGTATTGGCTGCGGCCAGGGGTATGTTCAGCAGGATTACCTTGAACGCGGTCATGCCGGTGAAATGCAGGGTGACGATGGCCACGACCAGCAGGGCGACGGCGACATAGCGATAAATGGGGCGTTCCTCGCGTACGGCCACCCACAGGGCCGCCGCCGAAAGACCGACGGCCAGGATCAGCGAGGCGATCAGGAAATTGGCATCCCAGGTGACCAGGCCTGCGACGCGATAGGCCAGCATGCCTGTATAGTGCATGGCGGCGATAGCCAGGCCGATGACGGCGCCGCCGACAGGGGCGGCCAGGCGGAAGCGCGGCAGGCCGGCGACGACGAAGCCGGCACAGGTGCCGCAGATGGCGATCAGCAGGGAAGCGATGGTCATGACGGGATCGAGCTGGAAGCCGCCCGCGATTTCATAGGCCAGCATGGCGATGAAATGAGTGCACCAGATCGAGCCGCCCGCCGCCACGGCGGTCAGGAAGTGCCAGCCGGCGGCCTGCAGGCCGCGGGTCTGGCGGGCGCGGGTGAACAGGCGCAAGCTTGTCCAGGCGCCGGCGACGCAGACGAGCGCGGCGACGAGGACGAGCCAGATATTGTGTTTGCCGAATATGCAGCCGATGACGCTAAGCATACTACTCCTGATCTATCCAGCTTGCCGGACGCTCAATCGACGGTGGGTCAATTGCCGGACAATAGGTTCTGAATACAGCATCGGGGTAAAGGTAGGGTGAAACCGTGGCGTAAAAAAACCCGGGCAAGCCCGGGTCTTTCAATCGTCCATGCAAACCCATCGACTTTGCAAGCTGCGTTATCGACTTATGGGTTCCAGGGTGCTTGCACCCTAGTTGAAGCGGCCTTGCAGTTGCTGGATCGCCGCGCCGACCGACGGGTCGCTGTCGGCCTTGGCGGCGCGATCGGCGAGGATGGTTTCGGCGACATTAGCGGCCAGGTCGGCCGCCGCCGCCTTGACGTCGGCCGCGGCCTGCGCTTCGGCCTGGGCGATCTTGCGCTCGGCCAGTTCCTTGCGGCGCTTGATGGTCTCTTCCAGCTTGACGCGGGCTTCGGCGGCGATGCGCGCCGCTTCTTCCTCGGCCAGCTGGATCAGCTCGCGCGACTTCTGTTCGGCGGCGACGCGCTGGGCCTTGATCTGGTTGAGCAGGTCGGTGGCTTCCTGGCGGATGCGCACGGCCTCGTCAAGCTCGGCGCGCACCGACTTGCCGGCATCGCCCAGGGACTTCCACAGATTGGCCGGCACCTTGGCGACAATCAGGATGAGGAAGAAAACGACGAGCGCCAGGCGGACCCAGAATTCAGCTTCGGCCATGTTGAACATCAGGACACCTTTCCGAAAGCAGACTTGAGAGCCGCCGCCGTGGCCGCCTTGCCGGTCAGCTTCTCGACCAGGGCCTGGGCTGTATCCGAAGCGATTTCGGTGACATGGGCCATGGCGGCGTCGCGGGCGGCGCGGATGCGGCCTTCGGCCTCACCCAGGCGGGCATTGAGCTTCTGGTCCTCGACCGCGGTCAGGGCCGCGATCTCGGCATTGGAGCGGGCCAGGGCCTCGGCCGCCAGCTTGCGCGCGGCGGCGTGGGCCGCGGCGCTTTCCAGCGCCGCCTGCTTCGCCTGGGCCTCGGCCTCGTCGCGGTTGGCGCGGGCATTGGCCAGGTCTTCGGCGATAGTGGAGCCGCGCTGGCCGATGACCTTGCGCAGGCGCGGCGCGAACACGCGCGCCATCAGCACGAAGAAGACGGCGAAGATGATCAGCATCCACGCGATCTGGCCGGGCCAATAGGCGGTGTTGAGCTGCGGCATGCCGGCGTCTTCGGCAGGCGCTTCCGTCACCGCGCTGGTGGCGGCGCTTGAAGACGCCTGCGACAGTTGCGCGGCGTTGGCCAGGGGCACGGTCGACGCCACGACGGTCGGGATGGACGCCGAGGCGTCCAGGCCGGTGTCGGAAGCGGCAGCCGCGGAGCTGGCGTCGGCAGGGGCTTGGATCATGGTTTATCCGTGAACGGCGTCGCGGGGACGCCGCTTTTTTACTTGATAACGAAGAGGATCAGCAGGGCGATAACGAAGGCGAAGATGCCGAGGGCTTCGGTCAGCGCCATGCCGATGAACAGGTTGGTCTGTTGCGTCTTGGCGGCCGACGGGTTGCGCAGGGCGCCCAGGTAGAAGTTGCCGAACAGGATGCCGAGGCCGATGCCGGCGCCGATCATGCCGAGGGTCGCCAGGCCGGCGCCGATGGCGCGCAGGCCGGTTTCGATGAGTTGTTGGTTAGCAGCGTCCATGGGTAGTAAACTCCGGTTTGGAAGGGGATGGAAGATTAGTGGTGGCCGATATTGACCACGTCACTGATGTAGACACAGGCCAGCACCGCGAAGACGAAGGCTTGCAGGTAGGCGACCAGGAATTCGAGGGTG